>Ga0070728_10003117_pt1 | contig 18889 bp, 15 predicted proteins | sample tdDd471_FD_66723 | JGI IMG/M metagenome (GOLD analysis project Ga0070728, IMG submission 66723) | Marine sediment microbial communities from the Atlantic coast under amendment with organic carbon and nitrate - tdDd47.1 | ecosystem: Environmental > Aquatic > Marine > Coastal > Sediment | place... | reverse complement strand
AGGCAAAACAGTGCAAGCAATCCCATTACCCTGTCCAGCAAAATGGCCCAGAATATTTGTTTTGCTTTAACATTGAATCGTTTATTCAACAGATAGATTTTGTACCCATCACCACCAATACCTCCTGGAAGAAATAAGTTGTAAAACATTCCCAACAGGTAAAGTTTGATGTTGAATTTATTGGAAATATTGATATTTATGCTCCTTAAAAACTTATTGAGCCTGAAAGCCGAAATCAGCTTTGAAAGTGTAAACAACAACAAAGCAATAAAAAGATAAAAAACGTTAACCCTTGCTAAAACATCGGCTAACTGTCCAAGGTCAATCTTGTAAAAAACAAACCCCAGTATCCCCAGTGAGAGAATGATCTTTAAGGCTGTTTTAATATGTTTGGAGATGTGTATTTTCAAAATAATTACCCGATTAAAGCGCTAAAAAAATGATATGAAACAATCAGTACAACGATAATTTTCATAAAAATACCGGCCAAAAAACCGATAAACGAACCAATGGCAGCTTTTAGTGCGAGATGAGAATTTTTCCCGGCAAGAAGTTCGCCAACCAATGCACCAATAAAAGGGCCTAAAATTAATCCCAACGGGGGTAAAAATAAAAATCCAATTATCGCACCGATAATGCTCCCGTTCACTCCTGATTTGCTACCGCCAAATTTTTTCGTACCATAAATTGGTATTACATAATCCAGTAATGTGATCAATGAAATAACCAATGCCCATATTATAAGGAAGTTTAATGTGAAAGGAGGATCGGGTGTAAACTGAAGTACAACCAGAGATAAATACGCAAGTACGGGTCCGGGAAGTGCTGGAATTATGCACCCTACAATTCCTGCCAGTAAAAGTATTATTCCGATGATGATGATGAGTGTTTCCAATTATGGAGTAGATTTTTGTTTGTCAAAGATAGGCTATCCTGACTTTTGCTGGAAATATTTTTTATTGAAGGGCAAGGTAGCTAAATTGTATTTAATAAAACAGCTATTTTTGGCGGTCAATTCAAACTGGATTTAATATATGAAAATCAAAGCTTTTCAGGATTATTATCCCGACGATTTTAACCATTGCTACGGATGTGGTGGATTAAACGAACATGGACATCAAATAAAAAGTTTTTGGGATGGGGATGAATCCATAGCGGAATTTGAGCCACAACCATATCATACTTCCCTTCCAGGTTACGTTTATGGTGGATTGATAGCATCATTGATCGACTGTCATTCGACAGGAACTGCTGCTGCTGCTCTATACAAAAATGAAGGAAGAGCTATGGATACTCAACCCCCGATCAGGTGTGTAACAGCAAGTTTAAATGTTTCATACCTAAGGCCAACGCCACTGGCCGGTAAAATTAAAATGAAGGCTAAGGTTGAAAAAATTGAAGGTAACCGGGTTACAATACGTATCAATTTATTTGGTGACGGCGAGCTTTGTGCCAGGGGTGAAGTATTGGCTGTGGCCGTTACAGAAAAATGGATAAAAAAATGGACTAACGTCTCTAAGTAAACGATACTCATATCCGAAATTTTATTTCCACTCTAAGGTCGTTGGAAGATGAACTATCATTATATTCTGGTTATTACATAATCTTCCTATTCCTCCGGTGCAAACATAGGATCCCATGGTGGAAGCAATGTAGGTTCAGTGTCAAGAATTTCCAGAATATCTAAGGGAATGTATTTTTTACCAATAACCAGCCTGAACATATACTCTTCAAACCATTCATCCGTCATTACCAGGAATCCCTTGAAGCCGGATTTAACTCCCCAGCTGTTTTCGAGAAGCCATTTCCGGGCCTCATTATTTTCATCCAGATCCACACCAACAAGGTTCATTCCATGGCTTGAACCACTTTCGAAAGTTTGTATCCTTTCTGATTTATCCATATCAAAGGCCACACCGAAAAGATCATCGTAGCTGTAATTATTGACATCAAGCGTACCTTTAACTTTATCCAATTGTTTGCCAACGTCACATGAAAAGTACATGCCTTCGTTGTTTTTGATAGACTCAACGGCAAAACCTTTTATTTCATCGGTCGGCAGATTGATGTATTTCCAGTTCCCTCCCTCCAGGATGTGTCTGTCGTAATCGATTTCGTAAAGTTTATGATAAGGACGGCTGGGATCGTTCATGAACATCACATAATCATTCAGGTCAACGTTTACAAAATCCTTGTAAAACGACATGGGAGTATATGTTTTAAGCTCAGATAGTGATTTATCAGCTTTCTCATAACGCCATTGGAATTCGGTTGGTGGTTCACCGAGAGAGAGTACCAGGATGCGATAAATATCTCCAAGCATTTCAATTTTTTTCTCTTGCAACTTTTTATCTTTTGTGCCATCCGTACGCATTTGCCTTAGGTCCATTGCCTGGCCCCGAAGCTTTCGTCTCAATAATCTTGACATCCAACTGGTGGATTCTGAGTTTTTTGTATCAGGCATAACTTCGAAGGGAACAAGGCCATACTTTCCGACAACATCAACAACTCCTGTCCACTGCCCGCCGTCACCAATGGGATGTTTTAAAAGCCATTCAACACGTTTGTCATCCAAAGGTTGATCAACAGTTTGAAGTATGCCTTCAAGAAAGAGATTGGCTTTTTCCAGCTGATCCCAGAAGAAAGGATATGTTTGTGAAAGCTGAAACCCTTCCATCTGGTATTTGTCGATCAAGGGAATCCGTATCACATTTAAGCCTGTGTAAAGCCAGCATCTACCTGAAGATTTTTGATCGGTTATTCCTTTGGTTTTAATCCTGTTGGAAAAATACATGTCAAGCTCGCCAACATTTTCACGGTTAACAGCCAGTTTTTGAATTTCACCATTCGAAATTGCGTTGATAAGCGCCCGGGTATCAGCATTGTTACTTACAGATTCTTTAATTTCAACCAAAACTTCAGGAGTAATTGCACCCTGGCTTTCTGATTGTGAAAAACCTTGTGTAACAATTCCGAACAGAGCAATTGTAGTGAAAATAAACTTTACGTATTTCATTTTTCTGATGTTGTTTAATAAAAAAAAGGCTGCACATTCTGGCAGCCTTTATAATATTTCGATGTATTATTTAGCGTAGTTTATGGCCCTGGTCTCACGGATCACCGTGATTTTTACCTGTCCAGGATAGGTCATTTCATCCTGAATCTTTTTAGAGAGGTCATAGGACAATACGTTGGCTTCATCATCCGAAACCTTATCAGCTCCGACTATTACCCTGAGCTCGCGACCCGCTTGAATGGCGTAGGTTTTTACAACGCCAGGGTAGGAGAGGGCTATGTTTTCGAGATTCTTTAAACGCTGGATGTAGGCTTCAACCACTTCGCGTCGTGCGCCTGGGCGTGCCCCGGAAATAGCATCACAGACCTGTACAAGTGGTGCAAATAATGATAACATTTCCACTTCATCATGGTGAGATCCAATGGCGTTAAATACTTCAGGCTTTTCCTTGTATTTTTCAGCAAGTTTCATTCCTGCCAAAGCATGAGGTAATTCAGACTCATTATCGGGCACTTTGCCTATATCGTGTAACAATCCTGCACGTTTTGCTTTTTTAGGGTTCAGGCCAAGTTCCGCAGCCATGGTAGCGCAAAGATTGGCTACTTCACGCGAGTGTTGTAACAGGTTTTGTCCGTACGAAGAGCGGTATTTCATTCTACCAACCATGCGTACCAATTCATGATGCATGCCATGTATACCAAGGTCAAGGCAGGTTCTTTTGCCAGTTTCAATAATCTCCTGTTCGATCTGTTTTTTAGTTTTTGAAACCACTTCTTCAATCCTGGCAGGGTGGATGCGCCCGTCTGTTACCAGTTTGTGCAGCGAAAGTCTTGCGATTTCGCGCCTTACGGGATCGAAGCCTGAAAGAATGATCGCATCAGGTGAGTCATCAATTATGATTTCAATTCCGGTTAAAGCTTCAAGGGCGCGGATATTCCGACCTTCGCGACCGATGATGCGGCCTTTAATTTCATCATTATCAATGTTAAATACGGAAACAGAGTTTTCAATAGCATTCTCAGCAGCAGTCCGCTGAATGGTCTCTACAATAATTTTTCGGGCCTCCATATTGGCGGTGAGTTTGGCTTCATCAAGCACCTCCTGAATATGGACCATAGCATCATTTTTTGCCTCATCTTTCAATGTTTCCATCAATTGGGACTTTGCTTCTTCGGCAGTTAAGCCCGAAACTTCTTCAAGTTGTTTAACCTGTTTGCTATGGAATTTGTCTACTTCTTCCTGTTTTCTGTTTAGAATTTCGAGCTGTGAGGCGAGATTTGCCCTGATAGATTCTAACTCGTTTTCTTTTCTTCGATATTCTTCAATTCGTTGAGAAATTGAAGATTCTTTTTGTTTTACACGATTTTCATTTTTTTGTAAATTGCTGTTGCGTTCGTTAACAATTTTTTCGTGTTCAGCCTTTAACTGCAAAAACTTTTCTTTGGCTTGCAGTATCTTTTCCTTTTTTAATACTTCAGCTTTTTCCTGAGCTTCCTTAAGCAGACCCTCACTCTTCTTCTGGATCATTTTTCGCAGGACAGTAGCTGAAAGGAGCACACCAAGGGCAAATCCAATTACCCCAATGATGGCGATAAGTAATGTTCCTTCCATGTTGTTTTGTTTTTAGTATGTTGGTACTTCGGGAAGGGATCAAAAAAAAAACCCGCATCAAATATAATCGGAGTTATGTAAACCCCAATCTGAATGGCTAGGGCTACCGCAAATTTCAAACGTCCACTGTCCCGAAATTTCGGGATCCCGCAATGCGGGATGAGGCCTGTTTTACACTTGCTGAGTTCACCCTAAAGTATTAAATGTTGAGTTTACAAACTGAATTATAATTAACGCGGGTAAAATTTTAACTATGGTGAAAATGATTTTAATAAATCTTTTCACTATGGTGTTTCAAAGAACGTTTCGTTTATTCTGACAGCTTATCTGATAATACCCTGTCGATTTCTGCTAATTTTCCAAATAACTGTTCTTCTTGAAAAGTAACCTTTTCTGCCAGTTCTAATTCCTTTACAACATGCTGCAAGGTGACCATTGCAAGTAAATCCTGCTTGTCCTTATAATTAAAACTTTCAGCGTATTTATTGATGTTTTCATTAATATTACTGGCTGCTTCTCTAACTACTTCTTCTTTTTTTTTGTCAATATTTAACCTGTATTCCCTGTCAGCTATTCGAACTGTTATTAAAAAATCATTCATCAGGGTTATATCATTACATTTTAATCATTTAAAAGGCCGATACATCTGTCAACTTCCCGCACTAGTTCATTAATTCTTTGTTTTGCTTTAGTCGATCCTTTATTCCCTTCCAGTACCTTCGTAATTTTTATTATCTGGTTTCTATATTCTAATTGTTTTATTTTAAGTTTATTTTCTTCTATAGTTGATTTCAGTATCTTGTTTTCAGCTGCTAAATCCTGACATTCATTTTTCAGGGTTTCAATTTTATCAGCTGCATTCCTTGCTTTAAATTCAATCCCACTTACCAAAGTTACCAGGTCACTCATCTAAACTCAAAGCAAATTTAAGTACAACATTACAAAATTAATAAATTTTGCGTTAAAAATGAATTTGATTGAAATTTTTATTCATTTCAATTTAGTTTCTACATTAACAGCAATTATTAGCTTCAGAAATATAAACATAAAAATTACTACTTTTGTTATAAATCCCCAACCATGACTGAAGAATTTTTATACTACATCTGGCAATATCAGTTATATAGCCATGACTTACAGACCACTGAAGGTCATAAGATAATTGTAAAAAATCCCGGAATTCGCAATGCCGATGCAGGGCCGGACTTTAACAATGCCATGATACGCATTGGTAGTACCTTGTGGGCAGGCAATGTAGAAATACATAATAAATCATCAGATTGGTTTATCCATCATCATCAAAATGATGATGCCTATGCGAATGTTATTTTGCATGTAGTATATGAACATGATAAGATAATACTGGATAAAAATAGCATACCCCTTCAAACCCTTGAGTTGTCAGGAAAATTTGAAGAAAAACTTTTTAATAAATACCAATATTTTAAAAGCAATAAAAACTGGGTGCCTTGCAGTAAGGAAGTTGGTTTAGTTGATCCGATAACTAAAACCAGCTGGTTCGAAAGAATATCGATTGAACGGCTTGAGCGAAAATCTAAAGTAGTTGAAGAAGTTTTACTGCGAAATAAAAATGATTGGGAACTGAGCTTTTACCAGGTTTTAGCTGCTAATTTTGGCTTCAAGATAAATGAACAACCATTTCAAATGCTTGCCACGATCCTACCTCTTTCGATACTTTTAAAACACCGGAACAATCTTTTTCAGGTTGAGGCACTACTTATGGGGCAGGCTGGTTTGCTGAGAAAAGATTTTGCAGATGATTATCCACGGCAGTTAAAAACCGAGTATTCCTTTCTCAGGCAAAAATACGGACTTGTTCCCATGGAAACGCATTTGTGGAAATTTATGAGATTGAGACCGGTTAATTTTCCTACTATCAGGATATCACAGTTTGCTGCGTTAATAAAGAGTCATGATGGGTTATTTTCAAATATTATCGAGAGTAGAGATATTTCGGAATTGATTAGTTTTTTTAATGTCAGTGCTTCGCCCTACTGGAAAGATCATTACACATTTGATGTTCAATCTACAGCATCAGCTAAAAAATTGGGCATCATATCGATCAGAACAATAATTATCAATACTGTTGTTCAATTTATGTATTTATGGGGAACCTCACGTGATAAACAACAATATGCTGATCAGGCGATTAAGTTTTTATTGGATATACCATCCGAAAAAAATGCAATTACCAGGGGCTGGGAAAAGTTATCAATAAAGCCGGAAAATGCCCTGGAAAGCCAGGCATTGCTGGAGCTGAAAAATAAATACTGCAATTTGAAAAAATGCCTGAATTGTTCCATCGGACTTAAGTTATTGAGGAGGGAGTAAGTGAACAGTTTAACTGCTAACGGGTGAACGATTGAACGATTAAATATTTGGGTTTACAAATTGAATTTATTCTCAAAGGAGCTCTTTTGTAGAAATTTATTTATCAATTATTAATTCATGGTTGGCGTTTTCTTATTAAGATTAATTATTATTGCATAAAGTATTTCAAGCGGTTTAATTATGGGTGAAGGTCATAACGAGCGAAAAATCTTTATTGCGGCAATTATTTTAGTTGCCATTGTACTTGTTGGAGTATTTGGTTACATGGGCATTGAGGATTTTGGATTTGTGGATGCATTTTATATGACCATCATTACTGTAACGACAGTTGGTTTTGGTGAGGTCCAGCCGCTGAATGAAGATGGAAAGATTTTTACGGCCGTTCTAAGTTTCATCAGTCTTGGTTTTTTTGCCTATGCCATTTCAGTGGTGACCACTTATTTTGTCGAAGGCCATGTGAATTATCTTGTTCGTGGTTACAGAATAAAAAAATTTAAACATATGGAAAACCATGTTATTGTAGTTGGTTTTGGTAGGAACGGACAACAAGTAATTGAAGAATTGCAGGCGCACGATTACACGTTTGTGGTTGTGGACCAAAGTCATGACGTTTTGCAACACTATAGAGGAAGGCCCATCAGGTTTATTGAAGGTGATGCCACCGAAGACGCAGTACTTGAGAAGGCAGGAGCAGCCAAAGCCCGTTCGGTGATTACTACACTCCCTAATGATGCAGATAACTTATTTGTAGCCCTAACAGCCCGATCCTTGAATACTAGCCTGAGTATTGTAAGTCGTGCGTCTAGTGAAAGTGCCGAGAGCAAGTTGCGTATTGCAGGAGTAAAAAGCGTAGTGATGCCTGAGAAAGTTGGTGGAGCACATATGGCAAAACTCCTCGCAAGGCCCGATATTGTTGAATTCCTGGAACACCTGTCTATTAGAGGTGAAAATCCTACTAACCTGGAGGAAATTGATTGCCAGCAGCTTCCCGACGAATTTATTAATAAAACTATTTATGAAATTGGCATGCGTAAAAAATCAGGGGCCAATATTGTTGGTTTTAAAACTCCCGAAGGCAAATATATTATTAACCCCACGCCTGATACAGTTGTTATTCCGGATTCAAAATTATTCGTTCTTGGTACCCACATGCAAATTGAAAGCATGAAAAAAATCCTGAAAAAAGAAGAATAATTTTTACCTGGAGCATAATATTTTACTCTTATTTCTCATTTTATAGAAGTTAACAATTGCTTCACCTAAAGATGAACCCTTACATTCTGATACCTACCGACTTTTCAGATGTATGCCAAAATGCTTTAATTCATGGTGCTGAACTTACCAGAACAACCAGTGGAAGGCTTCTCATATTACATGTTATCAATAAGGAAACTAAAACATACCTTGCAAGGATAAACAAAGGTCCGGAGTACATCAATGTTAAGTTGCGAAATTTGGCTGACGGTATAAATAAAGACTATGGAGTCCAGGTAGAATATCTGTCGCGGCAGGGATCTATTTTCAAAACCATAAGCAAGGTGAGTAAGGAAAGGGATGCAAAAATGATGGTAATGGGAACCCATGGAAAAAATGGTATTCAGCACTTGGTTGGAAGTGCTGCGATGAGAGTGATATCCAGTGTTGATATCCCGGTAATTGTTGTTCAAAAAAGGATTTTCGGCGAAGGCTTTAAAAAAATAATATTGCCACTTGGCCTGGAAACTGATTTTTTGGATAAACTGGATTGGGTTGTTGAAATGGCAAATCTATATGGTTCCGAAATACACATCTTTCAACTCGAGAGCCAGGATAAAAAGATAAGCAACACAATGAGTGATGTGGGGAACCTGATTGCTTCGAAACTGCAAATGGAAAATATTCCATATCAAATCAAAACTTCAGATAAAGAGGAGAAATTTACACGGGATTTGCTCGACTATGCGATCATTCAACGTGCAGATATGATAATCAGTACAATGGAAAATAGTAACATAGAACCCTTCATTAATCCCGGTAATGAAGAAGAAAAATTGATTTACAATACATCACAAATTCCGGTGATGTGTATTCATCCGGGCTAAATTATCTTAATGAATCACGATCGGTTTTCTGAACTCAAAAGCTTATCCACACAAATCTTTAAGCTATCCCGCCAATGGGGTAAGCTAATACCAAATTCAGTTTTAATCTTTTCTTTGTTCATCAGGCTATAGAATGGACGTTTTGCAGGTAAAGGATAATCCTTGGTTTCGATGGGAAGAACCCGGCACTTTATCCCGGCTAATTCATGAACTGCAAGAGCAAAATCATACCAGCTGGCCACACCTTCGTTTGAATAATGATAAATTTCGGTGGTGGATTTATTAACCCATTCGGGTATTAAATCCAAGATTACCCTGGCAAGGTCTACTGCATAGGTCGGAGTTCCTACCTGGTCGAAAACTACTTTTAACTCTTCTCGTTCGCGACCGAATTTCATCATAGATTTTACAAAATTGTGTCCAAATTCAGAATAGAGCCATGAAGTACGCAGGATTACAGCATTGCAACTTTCATCCAAAATTAACTTTTCACCAAGCCATTTCGAATTTGCATATGCCGATATTGGTTTGGGCTGGTCAGTTTCAACAAGGGGCTGATGTGCTTTTCCGTCGAAAATGTAATCGGTGGAGATATGGACGAGTAAACCATTGACAGCATTCATTGATCTTGCCAGAATCGCCGGTGCTTTTCCATTGATCAGGTTTGCCAATTTGGGCTCTTCTTCAGCCTTATCTACAGCAGTGTATGCCGCAGCATTGATAATACATTTGATTTTATTTTCTGTAATATACCTTTTGACTTCACTTTCGTTGCTAATATCCAGTTCGGCAATGTCTGTAAAGAATAAATTATAGCCGGTGTAGATTGTTTCGAGCTGCCTGATGGAATTTCCAAGCTGGCCGTCGCTACCGGTAACCAGGATGTTTAGGTTCATAGACATTGATTTTGCCATTTAAATACTAAGTTTTGTCAATAGCTTCGCATTATTAAACTTCCCTGTCATTTGCGTTGTGCGCGTGATTATGCTTCGCTGTTATTTGCTTCTCTGTTAATAATTTGTAATCTCTTTATCCACAATTGCTTCGATTCCAAAGTGTCTATTAATGACTATCAATGACTACAAATGACTACAAATGACTATCAATGACCTCTTTCCAATTATCAGAAATTATCTCTTATGAAATAGAATAGCATTACAAAGAATTAAATATTTTTTAGATCGATTGATTTAAAATACTCGACGGTTTTTGTAAGGCCTTCTCTGAGTTGAATTGCAGGCTCCCATCCCAGTTCCTTTTTGGCCAAACTGATATCAGGTTGGCGTTGCATCGGATCATCAGCAGGCAAAGGTTCGAATATTATTTTTGACTGTGAACCGGTTAATTCAATGACCAACTCAGCCAGTTCCCTGATGGTAAATTCGTTTGGGTTTCCTACATTCACAGGTCCGGTAAAGTCTTCCCGGGAATTCATCAATCTTATCATTCCTTCCAGCAAATCATCCATATAACAAAAGCTCCTGGTTTGCATGCCATCACCATAAATTGTAATGTCGTTGCCTTTTAATGCCTGGACAATAAAATTGGAAACCACCCTTCCATCGTTGGGGTGCATTCTTGGGCCATAGGTGTTAAATATTCGCATGATTTTAATGCGTACATCGTTTTGCCTGTGGTAATTTACGAACAGCGCTTCGGCACAACGTTTACCTTCATCATAACATGCCCGAATTCCAATGGGATTTACGTGTCCCCAGTAATCTTCTGTTTGAGGATGGATTTCCGGATCGCCATAAACCTCACTTGTTGATGCTTGTAAAACCCTGGCTTTTATTCGCTTCGCCAATCCGAGCATATTAACCGCACCCATCACTGAAGTCTTAATGGTTTTGATGGCGTTGTACTGGTAATGAATTGGAGAGGCCGGACATGCCAGGTTGAAAATCTGGTCGACTTCGATAAAGAATGGCATGGTAATGTCGTGGCGGACCAATTCGAAAAACGGGTTGGAAAGTAGGTGAACTACGTTTTGTTTCTGGCCGGTAAAAAAATTGTCAACGCAGATTACTTCGTTGCCCTCATTTAATAATCTTTCACATAAGTGTGAACCTAAAAATCCTGCTCCGCCGGTTACCAAAATTTTCTTCTTCATCGATAATATTTTAATTCTTATTAATAATATTAAGAAGCATTTTAATTCCGGCGCAAAGCCCTTTCAATAAAGTTTTCAGATATTGTTCTATGCTTCTTCTCCGGTATTAATGCCAATACAAAAGTAATCGAATCCCATTGATTTCATCTCAGGAGCATCATAAACATTTCTGCCATCGAATATGACATTGTTTTTTAACAACTTCTTAACCACATTAAAATTAGGAAATCTAAACTCGGGCCATTCTGTAACCATCAGCAATGCATCAGCATCAATCAGTGCTTCGTATTGATCTTTGGCATAGTCAATCACATCACCAATGCGGCGTTTGGCTTCATCAATAGCTACAGGATCGTAAGCGATAACCTTTGCACCAGCTGCAAGTAATTTTTGTATAATGGTCAATGCGGGAGCCTCACGCATATCGTCGGTTTGGGGTTTAAATGATAAACCCCACAGGGCAATGGTCTTACCCTTAAGATTGTTATTGAAATATTTATTCAGCTTGTTAAAAAGAACTGATTTCTGGTCGTCATTCACATCTTCAACAGCTTTGAGTACCCTGAGGCTATATCCATTCTGATCGGCGGTTTTAATGAGTGCTTTTACATCTTTTGGAAAACAAGATCCGCCATACCCAATACCAGGGTAAATAAATTTTTTCCCGATGCGTGAGTCACTACCAATCCCCTTTCTCACCATGTTAACATCAGCGCCCATTATTTCACAAAGGTTTGCGATATCATTCATGAAACTGATCTTTGTGGCAAGCATAGAATTTGCAGCATACTTGGTCATTTCGGCAGAAGGCACATCCATGAATATCACAGGATGTCCGTTGAGTGTAAATGGTTTGTAGAGCCTTTTCAAAAGGTGTTCGGCTTTTTCTGATTCCACACCTACAACTATTCTGTCTGGCTTCAGGAAATCCTCCACAGCAGCACCTTCTTTAAGAAATTCAGGATTTGAAGCAACATCGAAATCTATTTTTGCCCCTCTTTTGTCTAATTCTGTCTGGATAGCCTCTCTAACTTTTTGAGCTGTGCCAACAGGTACCGTGCTTTTGGTAATAATCAGTACATAATCGGTCATGTTGCGGCCCACCTCTCGGGCGACATCCAACACATATTGCAGGTCGGCACTTCCATCTTCATCAGGAGGCGTTCCAACTGCAGAAAATACAACCTGTGTTCCTTCAAGTGTAGAAGCCAGGTTTGTTGAAAAATGAAGTCTTCCTTTTTCTACGTTGCGGCTTACCATTTCTTCCAACCCGGGCTCGTAAATCGGAATGATCCCCTTTTTAAGATTTTCAATTTTCTTTTCATCAATATCCACGCAGGTAACATCAATGCCTACTTCCGAAAAACATGTCCCTGTTACCAAACCAACATATCCTGTTCCAACAATTGATATTTTCATAAGAATTTTTGGGTGTTTTAATTAAGGCACAAAAGTAGGTAAATAATTATTTTACTCATGCAAACATTTAACAAATCTTGATTATGAAAGAATTTGTAAAGCCATGTAAATTTTAGTGATTGCTTTAAATTGAATCTCAGGTTTCGCTCATTTTCAAATCTATCTCTGCCTTTATTCCTTCCAACTCCAAAATTAAAGGTTTAAGGTTCCAGATAAACGTCGAAATATTCCAGAGTTGTGTTATTTCGTCTTTATCAGGATCAGATTTTCCTCGGATTTCGCGAAACGCATCTCTTAAAACAAGGAAGTCATTCCTGAGGTTGGGAAATTCATCAGCTACTTTTCGTTCATGAAAAGCTACTGTTAAGTTTTTAAAAGCCATTTCACAATGTTCAGAAAAAGCTCTTAACTCATTTTCCAGTTCATGAAATCCGGAATCAGATTTGCATCTTGCCGCTGCAAAATCCATCGAATGAAGTGTGTTTCTAAGTCGGAGGATAAAGCCATTAACATTTATTCCATGATGGATCACCCTATTTTGGAGGATCTCATTTTTTGTTGCATCAATCACCTCATCCAACCTGTTAATCTGAACTTCGAGTAATTTTCTAAACTTTTCAGTATCAGTAGAAGTGTTGGTTTTTAGCAGTGAATCGATGATCGATAAAAAATAATTTTTTTCACTTTCAATAGTTTCAGCAAGTGCATCGGCAAATTTCTTCCTGGCTTTTTCGGGCCAAAGTAAAAATGAAATAAAAATAACAAATAAAACAACGGCGAGAGTGTATGCAAGCCTGAGCCATGCAACACCATCATCGGATGGATACATTAGCGAAAAGAGGCTGATAATCAAAAAGGTTAGCGCCATGATCATCAGGATGAGCTTATTAAGGTTGGCAAACCAGATCATGAAAAATACACTAAGCAAAGCCATGAAATAAAAAAGAATACTACCGGCAGGCACAAAACTTACAAAAATAAATCCGATCACACATCCGGCAAGTGTACCAATCAGCCTGTCGCGACCGGCTTTAATGGAAATACCCAGGTTTGGCCGGATAAGTAAAATTGAAAACAATACAAGCCAAAACCCATGTGCAGGCACAAAAGATTTGGAGTATGCTATGGTTACACCAACAATAATTGCTGATCTTAAGCCGAAACGAAAGGCCGAGTTGCTAAATTTAAGTTTACCAATGGAGTTATTTAAACCTGTCAAAAAATGGTTATACCTGACCTTCAAGGTAACTTCTGGTGCAAACTCAGCAGTTTGAGCAAAATGTGAATTTATATTATTTGTTAGTGCTAGTAGAGAGTGTATTGCATTAAATATGGCAACCCATTCTTTGCGTTCAGAGGTATCCTTTTCGTTGTGATATACAGTTAGAAATTCTTTGTTAATGGTTTGTAATTGATCCTGAATACGCATTTTGAAACTGTCGCTGGACTTCAATAGTTCAGGATCGTAATTTCGTAGCAATTGATGTATGATTGTTTTGAATTCAGGATGCTGCAGGATATAAGTTTTAAATTTTTCTGATTCCCATGCCCTTGCCCTGAATTGCCAGATCAAGAGCATGTACTCGAAAAGGTCTTCAAGCCCTCTAACAATTTCCTGATAACGGCTCTGATCCAGGTTTAAATCAGGGGCATTAGATCCTAAAAGCTGCCACAACCTTTTAAATTCGCTTATTGATAGCCTTACCTTTTCTGCAGATTTTTGAGTTTGAGAAATACCAGATTCCAGGTTCGGGTATTGAGTGGTAATATCCTCATAATATCGCTCAATACTAGTTGTAATCATTTCGATCTGGCCTTTTAGCCTTACTTTGGGGCGGGTGGGCAGAATGATAAAATGGATTGTATAAACCAAGGCTGTGGTGAATAAAAACAGCCCTGCAAATTCAATCCCTGAAGCAACTGTATGCGAAAATGCCATTTCAACTACCACAACAGATAATAAAACAATTGCCGGGAATTCAGGCACCACACGTAGGCCAATTAGAAAAAACATGGCAAATGTGGCAATGACCACAAAAATTACCGTAATTACTTCATATTGCGAAATGATAGAAACCGGAACAGATACCAGGGCCAAAAGAATTCCAGTTGTAAGTAGCGAGAATTTTCTGTCTTTCAGTGTTAATCCAGTTTGGGCTTTGCTGATAAGTAGTGATGTTATTGCGGCAAACATTGCCATCCGTGGATTGTCGTAAAACAAAGCAAGGGAGATCAGGATGGCCAGAAACGTTTTTGAGCTTCTTTTTAATGCCAGGAATTTCGGGTCGTATTGTTGAATAAAATTGATCAATGTTCGGGAATTTTTGCAAATGTACAAATGATGGGGAATGGAAGCGTGGGAAAAGTGGAAATTCGAACGCAGTAATATTGGATTGATGGAGTTTTGGATAACAAAGTGAGCCCTTGTTTTTTTCAATCTTCTAAATAATTATGTACTTGAAAATATAGGAGGTCTTGGAGTCTAAGTAGTTCCTCTTTAAGACATGTTTTTATCAATTAAAAGGACTATCAAAAATTTCACAAACTCCTTGTGTAATTCATTATTTATAACTTTACGCTCAAATAGCCAAAAGTATGGACAGAACTGAAATTCTGAATAAACTACCAGCCTTAAAAGCTGAACTAGAAGGAGAACTGTATTTTGACAATGCTACCAGGGTTCTGTATGCCACCGATGCGTCTGCATACCGTGAATTGCCCATTGCAGTGGCAAGGCCAAGACATAAAGAGGATGTGAAGAAACTCATCCGATTTGCAAATGTTAATCAAACTTCCCTTATTCCGCGGGGAGCGGGAACTTCACTTGCCGGGCAGGTTGTTGGCGGTGGAATTGTTGTGGATATATCGAAATATATGAATCGCATCATCGAGATCAACGAGAAAGAAAAATGGATCAGGGTGGAGCCTGGCGTTGTTCTGGATGAAATGAATAAAGTTCTTGAACCTCATGGGCTGTTTTTTGGGCCTGAAACATCAACGGCAAACCGATGCGTAATTGGCGGGATGGTGGGAAATAATTCATGTGGTGCACATTCGCTACTCTATGGCAGTACCCGTGATCATACACTGGAATTAGTGACCATTCTCAGCGATGGTTCTGAAGCCGTTTTTGGGCCAACTTCAAATGAAGAGTTTGATGAAAAATTAAAAGGTGATTCTCTGGAAAATGAGTTTTATCGTCAAATTGCTAAGGCCTTAAGCGATCCCGAAAATCAGGATGAAATCCGTAAAGAGTACCCGGATCCGAATATTGAAAGAAGAAATACTGGTTATGCCATCGATCTTTTGCTGGAGGCAGAGCCCTTCATGAATAATGACCAGCCCTTCAACTTCTGCAAGCTCCTTGCAGGATCAGAAGGCACCCTGGCCTTCACCACTGAGATAAAGCTCAACCTTTTGCCCCTTCCCCCAAAGGTAAAGGGTTTAATTTGTGTTCATTTCGAAACCCTTCAGCATGCATTCCATGCCAATCTCATTGCCCTTAAACATAAGCCTGGTGCTGTTGAGTTGATGGATAGTATAATTCTGGAGCAGACCAAGGACAACATCGAGCAGCGGAACAACAGATTTTTTTTGCAGGGTGACCCTGAAGCTATAATAATCATTGAATTTGCAAGAGAGAGCAAGGAGGAAATTCTTGACATTGCTGAACGATTGGAGTCGGACATGCGTAAAGCCGGGTACGGCTACCATTTTCCAATGGTTTTTGGTTCTGATATTCAAAAAGTATGGTCGCTACGTAAGGCCGGCCTAGGACTTATGTCCGACATTCCGGGTGATGCCAAACCGGTTTCACTGGTTGAGGATACAGCGGTACATCCTGAAGTATTGCCCGATTACATAGAAGAGTTTCAGCAAATGCTAATAAAGTATGGTTTAACTGCCGTTTACCATGCCCATATTGCTACCGGAGAATTGCATCTCAGGCCAGTACTCAACCTGAAAGATCCGAAGCATGTGGAGCTTTTTCACACTGTAGCTGTGGAAACTGCAAAACTGGTGAAAAAATACAAGGGCTCGCTAAGCGGTGAACATGGCGATGGGAGACTTCGTGGGGAATTTATTCCCATGATGGTGGGCGAGAAAAATTATAAGTTACTCAAAGAGATTAAGTCTACGTGGGACCCGAACAATATTTTCAATCCCGGAAAGATTGTGGATACTCCATCCATGAACACAAACCTGCGCTATGAGCCCGGTGCTGAAACAAGGAAGGTTGATACCATTTTTGACTTTTCTCATGATCAGGGAATTATGCGGGCTGTGGAAAAATGCAATGGCTCGGGCGATTGCCGGAAAACCGAAATCATTGGTGGGACCATGTGCCCAAGTTATATGGCAACCCGGGACGAAAATACAACAACCCGTGCCCGTGCAAATATTCTGCGGGAATTCCTGACCCACTCCCCAAAGAAAAATCCCTTCGACCATCGCGAAATTTATGATGTAATGGATCTATGCCTTTCATGTAAAGGCTGTAAATCAGAATGTCCTTCAAGTGTTGATATATCGAAATACAAAGCTGAGTTTTTGCAGCATTATTACGACGAACATGGTGTCCCGTTGCGAACCCGTGCCATTGCCAACATTACACAACTCAACCGCATAGGAATGCTGGTACCTGAAGTCACTAATTTCTTTTTCAGCAACAGTCTTAGCTCAGGAATCATGAAGCGGGTACTTGGTTTTGCACCGCGGCGGAGCATTCCACTTTTGTATAAATATACCCTGCGAAACTGGATGCAAAAAAGTTTACCTGACATTAATCCGGAAACAGGAAGCAAGGGTAAAGTGTTTTTATTTATCGATGAGTTCACTGATTTTAACGATACCGAGATCGGGATTAAGGCTGTAGAATTGCTAACCCGACTTGGGTATAGGGTGGAAATGGCCGGTCATAAAGAAAGTGGAAGGACATTTCTTTCTAAAGGTCTGCTCAGGAAGGCTAAAAAAATTGCCAACATCAATGTTGCAATAATGTCGGGTTTGATCAATGAAGAAACACCTTTGGTTGGCATCGAACCCTCCGGAATATTAACTTTCAGGGATGAGTATCCGGAACTGGTGGATCAGCCCCTGGTTATGCGTGCGAAGGAATTGGCAAAAAATTCCCTCATGTTTGATGAGTTTATTGAAAATGAAATAAATGCTGGTAAAATTGATAAGAACAGGTTTACTACGGAAAAGAAAAAAATTCGACTTCATGGCCATTGCCATCAGAAATCGCTTGCTTCAATTGAACCAAGCAAGTTGATGCTTTCATTTCCGAAAAATTTTGAGGTAGAGGAAATTAAATCGGGTTGTTGTGGAATGGCAGGCTCCTTTGGTTATGAAAAGGAACACTATGAGGTTTCGATGAAGGTGGGTGAATTGGTACTTTTTCCTGAGGTGCGCTTAACACCAGTTGAAACCTTAATCGCTGCACCCGGTACTTCATGTCGTCATCAAATCAAAGATGGAACTGGCCGCAGGGCTTATCATCCCATAGAAATTATGTATGATGCACTGGTGAGTTAGATTGTTATGAAGTAATAATAGCATCATCAAATCATCAGCTATTTGAAAAAAAAACGGACATTTGCAGCTAAATAAATAATAAAAATGAAATATTATATCAACAAAATCATCAACTCAGAATTTGATGCTGCCATCGAAAAAGTTACCGAAGCACTCAAGGAACAAGGCTTTGGTGTATTGACCAGGATTGACGCCCATGACAAATTCAAGGAAAAACTGGATGTTGATTTCAGGAAATACACCATCCTTGGCGCATGCAACCCAAAATTTGCACACCAGGCTTTGCTTCATGAAGACAAGATAGGGACAATGCTTCCATGCAATGTATGTGTACAGGAAGCAGGTGAAGGATTGGTAGAAGTAATTGCTGTTGATCCCATGGCTTCGATGATGGCCGTTGAAAACGAAATGCTGGCCGGTATTGCTAACGATGTAAAATGCAGCCTCACCAAAGTGATTGAAGAGTTGTAGTGAAGAGTGTTTAGCGTTTAGCGTTTTGCGTTACCACATTTAACTAGTAACTTTCAGTAAATGAATTATTGCTTCGCTCGAAAAAAGTTTACTTTTTTTTCAGATGGTAAAGATTGTTTTATATTTTTGCAGCCCGTTTCAAAAAAACGGGATCGTTCTTTAAGAATTGGCGAGGTAGCTCAGCTGGCTAGAGCGCAGCACTCATAATGCTGAGGTCGAGGGTTCGAGTCCCTCCCTCGCTACAATAGAAAAATTAAACCCACTGTAAAACAATATGTTATCAGTGGG
>Ga0070728_10003113_pt1 | contig 18918 bp, 17 predicted proteins | sample tdDd471_FD_66723 | JGI IMG/M metagenome (GOLD analysis project Ga0070728, IMG submission 66723) | Marine sediment microbial communities from the Atlantic coast under amendment with organic carbon and nitrate - tdDd47.1 | ecosystem: Environmental > Aquatic > Marine > Coastal > Sediment | place... | reverse complement strand
TACGCGCTCCTGCATCGCCTGAGCCGCCAGCAAACGTTCGACAGCAATATCGAGCCCACCCAGCTCACTGACCGGAATCATCGATTTCAGCGACAGGTTCAACGTTTCCTCAGAAGCTCCGCGTGCGGCAAATACCCGGCGTAATACCGGATGCAAATCAGCAGGCAGTTGCGGATTAGCCGCATTCTCGCGACGTTTTATTTCAACGGTCAATATTCTTCCTGGAGTCACAACTCAACCCGGCGCCTTAACCTGAGCCTCGTAGCAAACTTATTGCCGGGGCCATTTCGCCGCTTCTATTGCGGCTGCCCCTGTGTTTTTGGTTTACTCATTGTATGCAACTCACACTAGAAACTCATGGTGAATCGCAGGGCAATCTGGTCATTCAGTCCTGGGAGCCGGGCTCGGTAAAAATTAGCGGCGAATCATTCCCTCACCATGTTCTGATTCACGGCGGGAAAACCGCCGAATGGGCTCCGGCTGATGCTGCGCACCCGGCGAGTGAAGACTTCGCCCAGCTCGTTGAACTGCAACCGGAAATCATTCTGTTCGGTACCGGCATTCAACAAACCTTTCCGCCTATTGAGCTGATGACTGAAATCATGCAACAGGGTATCGCTTTCGAAGTCATGGACAGCGCCGCCGCATGCCGGACTTATAACGTACTGAGCACCGAGCAACGCCGTGTCGCTGCGGCTATCCTGATCCGTTAACACAATTTAATTCTTCGGTAGATAACCCACCGGGTCGACCGGCTTGCCGTTCTTACGGATTTCAAAGTGCAGGAGATTGGTGCCGGAGGTCGTGCTGCCCATGCGGGCGATCTGCTGACCACGCTGCACCGACTGCCCTTCCTTCACCAACAACTCCGAATTAAATCCGTAGGCACTTAAGTAAGTATCGTTGTGTTTAATAATTAACAGATTGCCGTAGCCTTTCAGCGCGTTACCTGAATACACAATCGTGCCTCCCGACGCGGCCTCAACCGGCTGACCGTATTTTCCGCCAATCCGGACACCGGAGTCGGTTTTCACACTACGACCAAAACCGGCAATCACTTTGCCGTCGGTGGGCCATTGCCAACGGCTGACCTTTTGTTCGGGTGGCGGCGTATAAGGCTTCAATGGCGGAGGTGAAGAACTAGCGGTCTTAGAAGAAGACCCGCTGCTTGGCTGGGAAGAGGAACCCGTTTGCGGACCACCGGGCGGTGTCAGTGAAAGAATCTGACCTTCGCGTATTAGCGTGCCGTCACCAAGGTTATTCCAGCGCGCCAGCACCCGGTAATCAACGCCGTACTGAAACGAGATTGAATACAAGGTATCACCACGTTGCACAACGTGATAACTGGTTGGCCAGACCAACGTGCCACTGCTGCAGGCTGCAAGCAGCAAACCACACACCAGACTCAGGCAAAACGCACGCATCGGATTCCTTTGCGCTAACCCCTGCTCTACGCCCGGAGCAACAGGTAAGCCACAATAATTAATACGACAAAACCCCAGCCGAGAATATCGACGTACCGACGTAACTGATCCTCAACTTTGGGGCCGCCCCAGGCCACCAAAGCGGCAACCATAAAAAACCGCATGCCCCTGCCCACTGCTGAGGCAATAGCAAACGGGATCAGTGCCATAGACATTGCACCGGCCGCGATGGTAAATATTTTGTAGGGTATCGGTGAAAAACCGGCAGCGAATACCGCCCAGAAGCCCCATTTAACAAACCACTCGCGAGCCGTTTCATAGGTCTCCCAATAACCCCAGTCTTTCAATAATGGCTCAATCGTCTCAAGCGCAAACCAGCCAATCGCAAAACCGGCCAGACCGCCCAACACGGAGGCCACTGTCGTAATAGTAGCCAGACGCCAGGCCTGATCAGGTTTGGCCAGCACCATCGGCGCCAGCATGACGTCGGGTGGAATGGGGAAAAATGAGGACTCGGCAAAACTCAAACCACCCAGATACCAGGGCGCCTTAGGGTGCTTAGACCACTCCAGCACTTTGTCCATCAATACAGAAAATATGCGCATAGCTAAGAGTTCTTTACTCGTCTTCAATCATCGGAACAAATGCGACCTTACCAAGCTTCTCTTCTTCAAAACCCGATTCAGTTCTGGTTATACGCAATAAAGTCTGGGTGTTATTGGCTTCGCCCACCGGAATAACCAAGCGGCCTCCCACAGCAAGCTGCTCAAGCAGCTTTTCGGGCACACCGATAGGTGCCGCTGTCACGATAATGCCGTCAAACGGCGCCTGCCCCGGCCAGCCACGATGGCCGTCATCACGGCGTAAACGGATGTTCGACACTTTCAACGAAGACAAGCGCTTGCGGGTTTCCTGCAGCAACGGCGCGATACGCTCTATCGAATAAATGAAACCGACCAACGGTGCCAGCACAGCAGTTTGATAGCCGCAGCCGGTACCGACCTCCAGCACTTTATTCATTTTACGCAGACTGCCGTCTTCTTCCTCAAGCAACACCTGAGTCATCATCGCAACAATTAAAGGCTGTGAAATAGTCTGGCTATAACCGATAGGCAAAGCGTCATCTTCATACGCCCTGCTCGACAATGCTTCCTGCACAAATACATGACGGGGCACCTGCCGGATACGATCGAGCACTTCGGCATTGGTAACGCCCTTCTCGGTCAAACGCTGCACCAGCCGCTCGCGGGTACGCGCCGACGTCATGCCTATGCCCTGAACCTGCTGCTGAATCATGACCGCATCACCGTGGCAGCCAATCCTGCAAACTACTCACATGGTCGTGACGCGTGAGATCAACCTGCAATGGCGTTACCGAAACGCGATTGTGCTCAACCGCGTAGAAATCCGTACCCGGACCCGCATCCTGACCTTCACCCGCCGGTCCGACCCAATACAGCGTCTTGCCCTTAGGATCGGTCAACGGCACAACCGGCTGAGAACGATGACGACCGCCACAGCGGGTTGCCTCAAAGCCTTCGAGATCCTGATACAGCACGTCGGGAACGTTAATATTCAAAACCGTATCGGCGGGCAGAGGATTCGCCAACAGATGCTCAACCAATTCGCGGGTGGCCTGCGCCGCGGTATCAAAATGCTTGGGGTTATCTCCCACCAACGATACGGCAATGGCCGGGAGACCCAGAAAACGACCTTCTACGGCCGCTGCGACCGTGCCCGAATACAGCACATCATCGCCCAGGTTCGAGCCGTGATTAATGCCGGAGACCACCATATCGGGGTCATCATCAAGCAGACCGGTGATCGCCAAATGCACGCAATCGGTGGGTGTGCCATTTACAAAATAGATACCGTCAGAGGTTTGATTCACTCGCAGCGGCGCGTCGAGTGTTAACGAATGACTGGCCCCGCTTTGATTACGATCGGGAGCAATTATGGTGAGCTCACCCAAATCCTTAAGCGCCAGCGCCAGCGATGCCAGCCCGTCAGCGAGGTAACCGTCGTCATTACTCAACAAAATTTTCATGCGAGAATTTTCATGCGCCAATCAAGCTTGTCAGTTGTACCAGAGGGGAACCCGTACCCCGGAAACTGGTTATTTCTATAAACAGCGTGCATTCTCTCATTATTAGCAGCCTCCGGTCAGCACTTTTAAGCATGTCGGCGACACAAACCGAAAATGACATCAGACAAAGACAAGCAGAAGGATAAAGGTAGCGGCGAGAACGCTTCGTTCGGCGATATGCTCGGTGGAGCCGACCCCATTCGTCAGCGCAAACGCGTGAACTACCGTAAGCCGCCTGCCGCCAAAGCCGTTATGCGTCGCAAGGATGAACGGGACGCACTGCTTGAGTCACAAAATGACATTCCGCCCGATGATATTGCTGATGAAGCAAATGAAACGATGCGCTACCGGCGCCCCCATATCCCGCAAAAGACACTGCGCGACCTGGGTCGCGGCAGAATTGCGGTGCAGGATTACATCGACCTGCACGGCAGAACGGTCAGCGAAGCTATGGAAGCACTCAGAGACTTTATGGCCTATGCCCGCTCCAGACGCATGAGATGCGTACGGATCATTACCGGTAAAGGACTCGGCTCAGGGAAGGACGGACCAAAGATACGACCGAAGGTATTGAAATACCTGCAACTCAACGATGCCGTGCAGGCCTATTGCCCGGCTCCGCACCACGACGGCGGTTCCGGGGCACTGTACGTATTACTGAAGTAGCTTATTTCTTGAGCCGCTCGACCAGTGCCTGCATAGCAGCCTGGGTTTCATCACTGAACCAATAGTCCGTCGTGATTTTGGCGTCCCGCTCACAAGCCAGGCTATCCAGTAGTGCCGATTTAGCCTGCAACCGGGTCGTATTCATCGCGACCGGCGGCAACTTAGTCAGCTTAGCGGCAAATTCCACGGCTTTAGCAACAACCGATTCCGGCCCATCCGCCAAATCATCAACCAGACCGGTCGCCAGCGCCTCATCCGGTGAAATCAATTGACCCTGCATCGCCAGCTTTTGCGCCTGACGCTCGCCAACCACAAAGGCAAACACACGCAGGATACTGGCAGGCACGGGCAACCCCACCTGCACCTCGTTCAAACCGATCTTAAAATCACCAGCTGCGGCAATCCGGTAGTCACAGTGGATAGCTAACACGCCCCCCCCCGCCGGACTGTGCCCGGTCATAGCGGCAACCACAGGAACAGGACAAGCAGCCACATCCCGCATCAGCAACAAAAATTCGGTCCAGAATTCCAGCACCACCTCACGCGGTTGCGGCAGCAAACCCGGCACATCAATACCACCGCTGAACATACCCGGCCGGCCGGAAATCACTACAGCCTTTGCTTCACCTGCTGCCACTTCGGCAAGCGAGCTGCGCAGTGCCTTCACAAACTCCGTATCCATGGCGTTAGCCGGTGGATAGTTCAAATTTATTTCGCTGACAGTACCGTGCTGTTGAATGCTTAACATGCCTATACCTGCGGTTAAGAACTTATAGAAAAACTACTTTAGCAGAGCGGCCACTACAGCCGTAGCAAATGCGCCCGGCGGCAAACTGAAACTTAAGCGCAACACATCCGCTTCAATACTGTGCTCCAACTTACTCACCGGCAACCACAATGAGCGACGGTGCTGCTTTACATGCAAGCGCTCCAGCAGTGCTGCTGCTTCCGGAAAACCGGCGTAAAAATCAGCCTCACCGGATGACAAACGACCGCCGCCCTCACCCCATAAAGCACCGGTGGGATGCGGCGACTCGCCGGCGACTTCCGACAGCGCCACCCACGCATTCAAGCCACCGTCACGGTCTGACAAGGGTACGTCATCATCGCAACACTGGTTCCAGGTGTCGTCGGCAACTCTTTGATTAAGATAAGCATTAAACATGGATGAACGTGCGGCAGAAAGCGCGAAACTTTTCTTATTGCGGGCCAGTCGCACCCGCCGGCCCATAGCTTCAAACAAGTCCAGATTGCCGCCGGCTATGCCGAAACGCTGCTCACCGAAGTAGTTCGGCACACCGCTTTTTGCAAGCCGGGCAAGCCGCTGCGCCAGCTCATTACGGTCACCGCAAAGCTCACGAATAGTTAAGCTGAAATGATTCCCGGTAAGGTCACCGGTTCTCAGTTTGGCCGTATGCCGGGTAGACTCCAGCAGTTCGACGCCCTCTACAGCGAAATCAGACCAATCAGGATCGGTTTTACCCGGCATCCAGATACTGAACCATTGTTCGGTAACAGCATGCCGGTCCTTAAGCCCGGCATAGCCCACAGCCTTAGACTCCACCCCGGCAAACGCTGCCAGTTGTTTAGCGACCCAGGCCGTGTTCTGACCGGTCTTTCTGACCCGCAGCCAGATATGCTCGCCGCTACCACTCAACTGGTGATCCGATAGCTCGGTCACACAAAAGTCGGCGGGCTGAGTCCGCATTACGCCACCAAGCTCAGAGCCGGCGAATATGCCGGCCAACGCTGCCGGATTCGTGTAATGCTTTAACTGCTCAGTTTCGACGAGCAGCGGCGCAGCAGAAGCATCTGCAGTGTCAGAATTATCGGACATTAAAATCAAACCCGCCTGCCTGACCGGCAAGCAAAACCAATAACGTTAAAGGAAGAACCAACGGGGACTAATTAGACGGTTCTGCATCGGGAGCAAACAGAAAGAAGCTTTCATCCTCTTCCACCATGCCCAGATCAGCACGGGCGCGTTCCTCAACCGCAGAGAAACCACCCTTTAAATCTTTTACTTCGGCTTCCAGCCGGGCGTTGCGCTCGGCTAACTGCTGATTCTGATGTTGCTGAACCGCCACCTCGTCACCCAGACGAACGACTTCACGATAACCGTCCTCGGAAAACCAGAGGCGGATCTGCAACACGATCAGAAGCACAACCAACCCTATCAGGAGCAACCTGAGTGATACCGGATTAGAGCTTGCAGTGCGTCTGGTCATACGGGCAATAGTATCTCCCTATTCCCGCTCTAGATAGATACCGGAAACGCAGATTTACCGCCGTAGGTCGCGTCACTGCCCAGAATCTCTTCAATTCTCAACAACTGGTTGTACTTTGCCATACGGTCAGAACGGCACAATGAGCCCGTTTTGATCTGTGTAGCCACAGTACCAACAGCAATATCCGCAATCGTGGCGTCTTCGGTCTCACCCGAGCGATGTGAAACAACGGCCGAATAACCGGCCTTATCCGCCATTTCGATAGCCTGCAGCGTTTCAGTCAGCGTACCGATCTGGTTTGGCTTAATCAGAATTGAGTTGCCGATGTTGTCTTTGATACCGCGTGACAGAATTGATGTGTTGGTCACAAACAAGTCATCACCCACCAACTGCACTTTGTCACCCAGCGCTTTAGTCAGCGTTGCCCAACCGTCCCAGTCGCTCTCATCCATACCGTCTTCGATGGAGATAATCGGAAAGTCTGCAACCAAACCGCTCAGGTAATCGGAGAAGCCGGCCGCATCAAACGTTTTGTTTTCAGATGCAAGCGTATAAACACCGTTTTCATAAAATTCAGAACTGGCAATATCAAGACCCAGATAGATATCACTACCCATTTTGAAACCGGCTTTACCGATGGCCTCGGCAATCACTTCCAGCGCCGCCGCATTAGACGGCAGGTCAGGTGCAAAACCACCTTCATCGCCCACTGCTGTGTTCAGGCCTTTGCTGTTCAGCACGGCTTTCAGCGCATGGAACACTTCGGTGCCGTAACGCAGAGCCTCAGAGAAACTCGGTGCCCCCACAGGCAGAATCATGAATTCCTGAATATCTACACTGTTATCAGCGTGTTCGCCGCCGTTGATAATATTCATCATAGGCACAGGCAATTGTGTTGAACCTGCCGCGAAGGTCTGAAACAACTCTTTGCCCTGCTCGGCAGCCGATGCTTTTGCAGCAGCCAGAGATACAGCCAGAATCGAGTTGGCACCCAGCTTGTCTTTGTTCTCTGTGCCATCGAGATCCAGCATGACCTGGTCAACTGCAGCCTGATCAGCAGCTTCTTTACCGATAAGCGCCGGTGCGATGCTGCCATTAATGTTGGCAACCGCTTTAGACACGCCCTTGCCCAGATAAACACTCTTGTCGCCGTCACGCAGTTCCAGCGCTTCACGCGAACCGGTTGATGCACCCGAGGGGGAAGCGGCACGACCAAAGGCACCTGATTCAAGCCGCACATCGGCTTCAACCGTAGGATTGCCCCGTGAGTCAATAATCTGACGTCCGCGTATCTCCGCAATAGCACTCATTTTTTTACTTCCTATTTAGTTCTGTTTTGCCGGGAATCCGGCGTGTGTTAATTCAGACCGGGTCGGACAGTTCGTCCTCTAGCCAGCTGTTGCCGGACTTGACCAGATCGTCGATTGATTTTAATTCTGTCAGCAGGCGCTTCATGTGCTGCAAAGGCACGGCATTAGGACCGTCACTTAAGGCATTGGCAGGATCCGGGTGAGTCTCCATAAAGAGCCCCGCCACACCGGCAGCAACCGCTGCACGAGCCAGCACCGGCACGAATTCACGCTGACCACCGGAAGAGCCGCCCTGACCACCCGGCAACTGCACCGAATGAGTCGCGTCATAGACCACAGGCGCATTGGTTTCCCGCATAACGGCCAAAGAGCGCATGTCTGAAACCAGATTGTTGTAGCCGAAGCTAAAGCCGCGCTCACACACCATGATCTGCTCATTGCCGGTAGAACGGGCCTTCTCAACCACGTTAGTCATCTCCCAGGGAGAGAGAAACTGACCCTTCTTGATATTGACCGGCTTACCCGTAGCAGCAGCGGCCACAATAAAATTCGTCTGGCGGCACAAAAATGCAGGTGTCTGCAGCACATCCACTACCGAAGCCACCTCATCCAGCGGCGTATCTTCATGGATATCGGTCACCACCGGCAGGCCCAGCTGAGACTTCACTTCGCTCAATATCCGCAAGCCCTCTTCGATACCCGGACCGCGGTAACTGCTCACCGATGAGCGGTTAGCCTTATCAAAAGAAGCTTTAAAAACAAAAGGAATATCAAGAGCTTCTGTGACTTCCTTCAAGTGACCTGCGGTATCGAGAATCAGGCTTTCCGTCTCAATAACACAGGGACCGGCGAACAGAAAAAACGGCTGATCCAGTCCTGCCTGAAAGTGACAAAGTTTCATTGGCTTATGCCTGTGCCGCTTCCGGCACCGCGCCCTCGGCGTGCTCACGGGCAGCCGCGATAAAGCCGGTAAACAAAGGATGACCGTTACGCGGGGTTGAAGTGAACTCGGGATGGAACTGACATGCGACAAACCAGGGATGACTGTTTAACTCAATCATCTCGGCAAGTCCGTCAGCAGAGCGACCGGAGAAAATCAGCCCGGCATCATTCAACTGCTGCAGGTAGTTGTTATTAAATTCATAGCGGTGGCGGTGACGCTCGCGAACGGTGTCAGAACCATACATGTCACGCACACGACTGCCCTCTTGCAAGAGGCAGTCCTGAGCACCGAGACGCATGGTGCCACCTAAATCGGATTCAGCATCACGACTCTGCGTACTGCCATCGGCATCCTGCCACTCGGTAATCAGAGCAATAACGGGATGCTCAGCATCCTGCTTAAATTCTGTGCTGTGCGCTCCGGCAAGACCGGCTACGTTGCGACTGAACTCAACCACGGCGGCATGCAAGCCGAGGCAAATTCCGAGAAACGGCACGCCATTCTCGCGGGCATAGCGCACCGCATTGATCTTGCCTTCAAAACCACGGTCGCCAAATCCGCCGGGTACCAGCACTGCATCAACATCGGCCAACGCCGCCGCTGCGTCTTCAACCGATTCATCCAGCGTTTCAGAATCAACGTATTTAATCTTCACCCGCGTGGTATTACGAATACCCGCATGCTTCAGCGCTTCGTTGAGCGAAATATAGGAATCTTCATAGTCGACGTACTTACCGACCATAGCCACTGTGACATCAGCTTCAGGGTTCAGGCGACGGTCAACGACGGCCTGCCACTTCGACAAATCAGCCGGCGGCTGATCCAGACCGAACTTCTCGATAACGATATCGTCGAGCCCCTGAGCATTAAACACCATTGGCAGTTCATAGATATCGCGAACATCCTGCGCCGAGATCACGGCATTTTCAGCCACGTTGGTAAACAGTGCGATCTTGCGGCGCTGATTATCAGGTATAGCCTGCTCCGAACGACACACCAGAATATCCGGCTGAATACCGATAGAGCGGAGCTCTTTCACAGAGTGCTGCGTCGGCTTCGTTTTAATTTCATTCGAGGCCGCAATAAACGGCACCAGGGTCAAATGCACGTAGATGGCATTCGTGGGGCCAAGATCAAAGCCCAGCTGACGAATAGATTCCATAAATGGCAGCGACTCGATATCACCCACGGTGCCACCGATCTCAACGATACAAACGTCGGCATCGCCGGCTCCGGACATCACACCGGCTTTAATCTCATCGGTGACATGAGGAATAACCTGCACTGTGGCACCCAGATAGTCGCCGCGACGCTCTTTCGCAATCACGCTGCCGTATATGCGGCCTGTGGTGAAGTTGCTGTTGCGACCGGTCGTGGTGCTGACAAAGCGCTCGTAGTGCCCCAAATCCATGTCGGACTCAGTGCCGTCTTCAGTAACAAAGACTTCGCCGTGCTGGAACGGACTCATAGTGCCGGGATCGACGTTGAGATAAGGATCCAGCTTGATCATGCTGACGGTTAAACCGCGGGCCTCCAGAATGGCGCCCAGCGAAGCCGAAGTGATGCCTTTCCCCAATGAAGAAACAACACCACCTGTAACGAAAACAAAACGGGGCATAAGTGATCCCAGGTTATGCCGGAGGTTGCGGCCAGCCGCGCTACCCTCGGGCAGTTTCTAAACACAAAAAATGCCGGTTTCGCAATAAGTTACGAGACCTTTTTAAAATATTTTATTAGCAAAGATTCCGGTTTTGTGCACCCCGGTATCTGACTCTCCAGAGCAGAGCCCCGAACGGTGTTAAACGATACCAGAGCGCCCGCAGCACCACAATGACAAAGCGCGGAAATACCAAAGGAAATAGCGGTAAAAACGCCTACAGCCGGGGGAAACCGGCTAAGCCGGATAGGTAACCGGCAGATGCCCCGTCCAGAAAACGGCATAAAACTCACCGGACCCCGCTCCCGCAGCGGTCTCACACCACTCATCAGCCAGCCACAGATCCCCTACTGCAATCAACTCATTCCGGCAATACAGCATGGGAATACGATCGCGCATCCACGGCGGTACGCCCTGTTCCTGAAACAGGTTCTTCAAACTCCGGGAGTTCGCCCCGCCTGCCGGCCGGATCCGCTCTCCGCCGCTGCGAAACCGCACCTGCACTTCCGTATCAGCCTTCAGGCGCAGACCCTGCTCAGCGGGCCGCAACTCAATCGTGCCGGCAACCCCCAAATCCATGCTGCCACCGGGCTGCAAGCAACCCTCGGGTACGACAGGCGGCGCCAGCCGGGTATCAGCAAAAACAAACAACGCATCGCGGAAACGCTGCACCACCGCACCGGGCCAGCGTACTTCAGGTGATGCATCATCAGCGGCCTGCATCAGGCTGCCCGTAATCTCAGCCAACCGGGTCTCGGGGGGCATGGGCAGATCGCATTCAGCTAACAACCAGCGAATCAGATTACGCTGACGGGCCGGCTCCAAACGGCTCAGCCCGGCTATCTGCAAAGCATTGTCTTTATGCACACCCTCTGCATCCTGCAAAGCCAGCACCTGATTGAGCGCATCAGACTCGGCACACATGCGGGCCGAACGTGCTGTAGTTTTGGCGGCAGACGGCCAGCGTTCCTTAAGGGCAGGCAAGACAGAGTGCCGTAAAAAGTTCCGGTCCAGAGATGTATCGAAATTACTCGGGTCATCGATCCAGCTTAAGCCCGACTCACGACCCGCCACTTCGATAGTTTCACGATCTGCCATAAGCAAAGGGCGGCACAGATGACCGGCACCAAACGATGCCAGCGCCGGCATGGCGGCCAAGCCCTTAACGCCGGAACCCCGCATTAACTGAAGCATCACCGTCTCCAACTGATCGTCCTGATGTTGAGCCAGCAACAGCAGCTCACCCGGTCGCAAGGATTGTTCAAATACCGCATAACGGGCCTCGCGGGCGGCGGCCTCAAGACCGAGTTCACCGGTGCGACTAACATCCACGCCAAACGCTTCGTAGGCAACCTCCAGCTCCTGACAGACCACCTCACAATGTTGCTGCCACTGGTCACTGTCTGCGCTGATCCGGTGGTTCACGTGCAACGCTCGCACTGCTACCCCGGAACGCCGGCTGGCGTAATCGGCGGCCAGCTTCAGCAAGACTGTCGAATCGAGCCCGCCGCTGTATGCCACACATAACGCCAACTGAGCATCATCACGGGCAGCCGTCGCCTGACTAAGCGACGCGTCAAATAAAGGGGTTAGTATTTGCAGAATAGACTCGGGAACACTCATGTCATTGTCCGGCCGGCTGGCAGGCTCACCCGAAGCAAAAGCCGTTATCAGGCTTCTTCAAAACGACCGAAAGAGGCCAGACGCTGCTCACGGGTCTGCAGCAACTGCTTATTATCGAGACCGTCCAACTGGGCAAGATGATCAAGCACAGCATTTTTAATGACCTCAGCCATACCCTCAGGATCACGATGCGCACCGCCCAACGGCTCGGGAAGCACCTCATCAACCAGACCCAGGCTGTTCAGGCGCTCCGCGGTAATACCCATAGACGTTGCCGCCTGTTCGGCCTTACCGGCATCATTCCAAAGAATACTGGCGCAACCTTCGGGCGAAATAACCGAATAAACACCATACTGAAGCATCAGCAGTTTATCGCCGACACCGATAGCCAATGCACCGCCCGAACCACCTTCACCAATCACTATGCTCAGGATCGGTGTGCGCAGCCGCGACATCACCAACAGGTTACGGGCAATCGCTTCACTTTGACCGCGCTCTTCAGCGCCCACGCCCGGGTATGCTCCCGGGGTATCAATCAAGGTCACGACAGGCAGCTGAAACTTCTCAGCCATATTCATCAGGCGCAGCGCTTTGCGATAGCCCTCGGGTTTCGGCATACCGTAGTTGCGACGCATACGGGATTTCACGTCGCGCCCTTTCTGATGACCGATAAACATGACCGGACGGCCTTCGATACGCCCCATCCCGCCCACAATAGCCGGATCATCCGCATACATACGGTCGCCGTGCAGTTCCTGGAAATCAGTCGCGATAGCTTCGATGTAGTCCAACGTATAAGGACGTTGCGGATGACGAGCCAACTGAGCAACCTGCCACGGTGACAGATTGGAGAATATGCTTTTCGTCAGTGACTTGCTTTTCGTTTGCAGACGATTGATCTCTTCGCCGATATTCAGCTCGGAATCATCGCCCACATAACGCAACTCCTGGATCTTGGCCTCTAGCTCGGCAATCGGTTGTTCAAAATCGAGGAAATTCAGATCCATGGTCGTTCGCTTTTGTTAGTCAATAAACGGATGGCGCTATTGTCGCATAGCCAGCGGGGAATGCTACGCCGCAGCCCGACGATTTTCACCTGCGAAGAAACGACAACCGCTCGCACCGAACATAGCGGTCAGTTTTTCCCGCAGCTCTGCTTTGGGCCGGATGCACCATTTCTCGCCCAGATTGATACGCGCACTAGCCTGCCCGCAACGGTAATTGATCGTCACGGTGCAACGCCCCGGCCGGCAGGGATCCAGCACCTCTTTCAGCGCCGCGGCATTCATTTCGCCATGCACTTCGGCATCCCAGTCGAGCACCAGGCTGCCCGCACGGTTCTCAACCACGTCGTCGATCTTGGCCATATTGTCGACCGCGATCCGCCAGCCATCGATGAAATCGTCCCAACGAAGCTTACCTTTGACCACACGAATCTTATGATTTTCAATAAGATGACGCAGGTTATCAAAGGTCTCTCTGAACATTTGCAGCTCGATGCGGTTAACCCCGTCATCGAGGAACATCGTGTGGCGACTGCCGAATTTACGCAGATCAGTAATCAGGCCGGCCACCTCAACCTCAATACCCCGGCCACGCCGCTGCCCGTTCTCATCAGCCGGTGGCGGCTTTTCCTGCAACAGCCCCGACAGCGTGTGTTTGGCCACATAGCTCAGATCACTTCGGTAGATATCCAGCGGATGCCCACTGAGGTACAGCCCCAAAGCATTGCGTTCCGCCGCCAGCAATTCTGAAAAGCCCCACTCCGGCAATCGCGTTATAGCCATTGCCGGGCTGGCAACCGCATCATCCGCAGCCGGTTCGTCCATCACACTGCCGAACAAATCGTCCTGCCCCGCCTCGCGGGCCTTAAATTCCTGATCGGCACGCTCAACGGCTATGGGGACAGCAGCCAGCAGACTCGGGCGGTTCGGCCCCATGTCATCCAGCGCCCCTGACTTAACCAAAGCTTCGAAAGCTTTGCGATTCACCTTCTTGTCGACCACACGACCGCATAAGTCATCCAGCGAAGTAAAACGCCCGTTTTCCTCACGCTCAGCCACCAGCGTATCGGCCACAGCCTTGCCCAGCCCTTTCAAAGCCCCCAGGCCGTAGCGGATGGCCTGATCGCCATCCATCGTAAAGCTGCTGAACGACTCGTTAACATCGGGTTTCAGCACATCCAGCCCCATGCTCCGGCACTCTCGCTGCATAAACTCGAGCTTGTCGGTGGAATCCATATCGGCTGACAACACAGCCGCCATAAAGGCCGCGGGGTAATGCGCCTTAAGCCAGGCGGTCTGATAAGACAGCAGCGCATAAGCGGCCGAATGCGATTTATTGAAGCCGTACTCGGCAAATTTCTCCATCAGATCGAAGATCTGCTTCGCCAGCACCAGATCGACTGCGTTCTCTTTAGCACCGGTCATGAAGATGTCGCGCTGCTTGGCCATCTCCTCTGCTTTCTTCTTACCCATCGCCCGGCGCAGCATATCGGCGCCGCCCAGCGTATAGCCGGCCAGCTTCTGGGCGATCTGCATCACCTGCTCCTGATACACAATGACCCCGTAGGTCGACTCGAGCACGGGCTGCAGATCCGGATGCATATAGTCGATAGGCTGATCAGGTCCGGAGTGCTTGCGCTTGATGAAGTCATCCACCATGCCGGACTGCAAGGGGCCGGGCCGGAACAGTGCAACTAGCGCAATAATATCTGTAAATTCATCGGGTTGCAGACGCTTTATAAGGTCCTGCATACCTCTCGATTCAAGCTGGAATACGGCAGACGTCCGGGCCGACTTAAGCAGCGCAAAGGTTTTGGGGTCATCCAGAGGCAGCAGACGGATATCCAACGGATCCTCACCGGTCTGCGCCCTGCCGGCGTTAATGGTGTCCACCGCCCAATCAATAATCGTTAAGGTCCGCAGGCCGAGAAAGTCGAACTTAACCAAGCCGACACCCTCAACGTCGTCCTTATCAAACTGGGTCACCGGCGGTGTTTCGCTGTCCTGGGCGTACAACGGCACGAAATCGGTCAGTTCCGAAGGAGCTATCACCACACCACCCGCATGGGTGCCGGCGTTGCGCTTTAAGCCCTCCAGCTGACGGGCGAGATCCAGGATCGAGCGGGCCTCCTCGTCGGTCCGGTACAAAGCGTCGAGATCAGCCTCCTCCTCGAAAGCCGTTTTCAGCGTCATTCCCGGTGTCGGCGGGATCAGCTTGGCAATCTTGTCACCGGCCATATACGGCAAACCCAATACACGGGCAGCGTCACGCACCACAGCCTTAGCCGCCATGGTGCCGTAGGTAATAATCTGGGAGACCTTCTCACGCCCGTAACGCTGCGATACATAGTCAATCACGCGGTCACGGCCGTCCATGCAGAAGTCGATATCGAAGTCAGGCATGGAAATACGTTCGGGGTTCAGGAATCGCTCAAACAGCAGATCGTATTCCAGCGGATCGAGGTCGGTAATGCCCAGCACGTAGGCCACCAGCGAGCCTGCGCCGGAACCACGCCCCGGCCCCACCGGCACGCCATTCTCGCGGGCCCAACGGATAAAGTCAGCCACAATAAGGAAGTAACCGGGAAACCCCATATTACCGATCACATCGAGCTCAATCTCCAGGCGCTTATGGTAGTTCTCATCCGGGCGCGGTGTATGCGCCGGCGAGGTCTTCAGCTCGACCAGCTTTTCCTGCAAAAGGCGACGGGACTCGTCCCGGAGGAATTCCTCGGTACTGCGCTCGTCAGGAATCTCGTAATTGGGCAGATAGTTCTGGCCCAGCTCGATAACCAGATTGCAGCGTTTGGCAATTTCCACGCTGTTTTCAAGCGCCTCGGGCAGATCCTTGAACAGCTCACGCATCTCGTCGGCACTGCGCAGATACTGCTGAGCCGTGTACGCCTTCACCCGTTTCGGATTATCCAGCGCCTCACCGGCCTGAATACAGGTACGCGCCTCATGGGCCTCAAAGTCTTCAGGGTTGAGGAACCTGACATCGTTGGTGGCAACCACCGGAGTATCCGTAGCCGCCGCCAGTGCCACAGCATTCGCCACATAACGGTTCTCATCAGGACGGCCGATACGCTGCAATTCAATATAGAAATCACCTTCAAAGTGTGATTTAAGACTTTGAATTAATGATAATTGTTCTTTCTCGTCATATTCCTGCATCGCCTGCCCGAGAAACCCGGCCTGGCCGCCACTCAGGGCAATCAGACCACGCGTGTTTTCCGGAGTCAGCCAATCGAAATCGAGAGCAGGATCACTGTCGGACTGCCCGTCGAGATAGGCACGTGTGATCAGGCGGGTCAGATTGCCATAGCCCTCTTTATTGCGGCACAGCAATACCAGCGGTGAGCCATCGCCTTTTTCACCGGGCCGGCGAATCATCAGATCGACCCCGGCGATCGGCTTCACACCGGCATCAAGAGACCGGGAGTAGAACTTCACCAGACCGAACAGATTGTTGCGGTCCGTCAATGCGACAGCAGGCATATGACCGGCCTGCACAGCCCCGATCAGACCCGGCAAACGCACCACGCTGTCCTGAATAGAGAACTCGCTGTGAATGCGTAAATGGACGAATTCGGCACTCATCAGGCCATCTGCCCCGCTACTTTGCTGCTACCGGTGCCATTTTCGGTGGCTTTTGCCTGATTTACGGCCTCCAACGCATCTCTCACGGGCTTATAACTGCGCCGGTGAGCCTCACAGGGGCCCAGATTCATTAAGGCCTCACGATGAGCCTTGGTGGGATAGCCTTTGTGCCGGGCGAAACCATAGCCGGGAAAAGCGGTATCCAACTCCATGCATTGCCTGTCGCGGGTCACTTTCGCCAGTATCGAGGCGGCACCAATCGCGGTGCAGAGCCCGTCGCCCCCGATCAAAGCCTCCGTTACAGGATTTAAAGCGGCGCCCAAATCGGGGCAGCGGTTACCGTCAATGCGAATGTTGGTCGGCACTACCTCAAGCCCGGCAACGGCCCGGCTCATTGCCAACATGGTGGCATGAAGAATATTCAGATCATCAATCTCTGCGACTGATGCTTCGGCGATGGCGAAATCGGTCGCCTGCTCACAAATCAGGTCAAACAGGTCGTCACGGGCGGCAGCCGACAGCTTCTTTGAGTCGGTCACACCAGCCAGCGACTGCCCGGGCTCTATCACCACGGCAGCAGCTACCACGCTACCGGCCAAAGGCCCGCGCCCGGCCTCATCGACTCCTGCCAACAACTGCAACGACTTCCCCTAATTTCAATTTGGTTTAACACGCCCTGCCTGAATCAATCTGCATCATTCAAACAAGCTGCCAACCTTATATTTTTTATATCCCGACAGACGATGGTTTGTCTCAGGCTGATTATACGAAGCTTAAGCCTCTTCGGTGAACCTGCGTACGGCTGCGGCTGATTTTTCACTGGCCGACTGCCTTAGCACGCCCTGAAGTTGCGCAAACTCATTTTTAAGTGACTGATTCTTATCCTGTGCGTCCAGCAGACTAAATACGGCCCCGGAAAGCTCGGCAGGGTTTGCTTCGCCCTGAATGAGTTCCCGCACCAGCGCTTTGCCGGCGAGCAGATTCGGTAGTGAGAAATGCTCGATCTTCATCAGCTTCAGCAACCGGGCTATCCAGTAAGACAAAGGCGCCACTTTATAGGCAACGACCATCGGACACCCGACTAACATCGCCTCTAAGGACACCGTACCGGATGCCAACAAAGCGGCATCACTCGCCCCCATCACCTCACGCACATCGTCAAAACAGTGCAGTTCGGTCGACGGACCATGCTCAGCCCAGTGAGTTTCAAAAAGTGCGCGGGTGCGGTCATTGGCAAAGGCAGCGACAAACTGCAGCCCGTCGATCCGCTCAGCAAGTCTGGCAGCGGTTTCGGCAAACACAGCACCGAGTTTTTCGACTTCGCCCATACGGCTGCCGGGTAATACCGCCAGAACGGGACCTCCGGATAAACCTAAACGCTGCCGGCATTCAGACTGCACGAGCGGTACCGGAATTTCATCAGCCAACGGGTGCCCGACGAACTCACCCGAAACATTGTGGCGTGCCAGAAACTCGGGTTCAAAGGGCAACAAACACAGCACATGATCTGCAGCGGCCCGGATGTTTTTCACACGACCCTCACGCCATGCCCAAACTGACGGACACACATAGTGAATAGTAGGAATACCGGCTGCACGAAGTTTTTTCTCTACCGGAAGATTGAAATCAGGAGCATCAATACCGATGACCAGATCAGGCGGATCACTGAGGATTCTATCCAGCACTTCGCGGCGGGCTGCAAGAATGTCACGCAGGTGTTTCAGCACTTCAACCAGACCCATCACGGCCAACCGGTCGGCACTGAACCAGGCTTTGCAGCCGGCGGCGACCATTCGCGGCCCCGCCACACCTTCGAACTGAATATCAGGATTTTGTTTTTTGGCGGCTTCGATCAACCCCGCGCCCAGCTGATCACCGGAGGTTTCGCCTGCAATAATGACTATCCGCGGCACGCTACCGACAGGCTTTAACGCACGATACTGCGTTCAGAAAGACTCAGGAACTCGGCCATAGCCGCCAACTCCGGAGACTCTTTGGCCAATTCGGCAATCTGCGCCTGCGCTTCTTCGAGACGATTGTCTTTGCGGTACAGGATCCGGTACGCCTCTTTAACACTGCGCACCGCATCTGCGTCAAAACCACGGCGCTTAAGACCCTCGGAGTTAATACCTTTAGGTACAGCAGGCTGACCGAACACCAGCAGGTAAGGCGGTACATCGCGGGTGACACCAGCGTTGTTACCGATAAATGCATGAGCGCCGATACGGGTAAATTGATGAGCACCCGACATGCCGCCGAAGATGACGTAGTCCTCAACCGTCACGTGCCCGGCAAGACTCGCCAGATTGGCAAAAATAGTTTCGTTACCGACTTTGCAATCATGTGCAATATGCACGTAAGCCATCAACCAGTTGTT
>Ga0070728_10003110_pt1 | contig 18940 bp, 19 predicted proteins | sample tdDd471_FD_66723 | JGI IMG/M metagenome (GOLD analysis project Ga0070728, IMG submission 66723) | Marine sediment microbial communities from the Atlantic coast under amendment with organic carbon and nitrate - tdDd47.1 | ecosystem: Environmental > Aquatic > Marine > Coastal > Sediment | place... | reverse complement strand
GAATTGAACCCACCCGCTGGATTCACGGAAATCGGCAATGAATTTACATTACACCGTTCATTCCATCCGTTACAAAAAAAGTCGCCAAGAGGAACTTCTATAGATGGGGTATCTTCATTATCCCAGTAGACACGTAAAATCAATGATCGCCAATACATGGGGGCAACTGTGATCCAAATATGTTGTATTGCGCCGGGTCCATCGACATCGACAAGCGTGACAGTGTCGTTGGGTTGTATATGGATACAGGGCGATACTTTCCAACCTTGTCCCAAATCCGCAGCGGCAAGTTTTGAGACACCCTCGGTAGCCATACCACCTTTGCCTTTTTCACCTGTGAAATTTTCTGCACTAATAGAACGAGTCTCAGCATGGGATAACCGAGATAAATTACCCATGCTCATGTGTAACCCATTAAATGACATAGATGCCTCCTGTTGTTTCTCTCAATAAAAATAAAAGATATTTATTATTTGACAGCAATTTCTTCGGGCATAATTGTTGTACGCCCTCGCTCAAAATCGACTGGTTTATAACATAGGGCGCGCCGTGTATCCGATAGCTTGACCTGTGGCGGTTTTTCTGTACGGCATATCGGCTGAACATGAGGGCAACGCTCTGCAAATTTACACGCTATCGCCTGATATTCCGCAAGCTCTAATTCGGGTGGTTTAAGGTCACGTTTCCATTTTTTACCAACTGTCGGAACAGAATCTAGCAATAATTCGGTATAGGGATGGGCGGAATCCGTCAAAATCTCGTCAGAAGAATGCGGTCAGCCGTGGTCTTGAAGTGCCAAAAGATGTTGCAATCTGTAGTATTGACAATAGTATTGATATATCCCAGATGTTGATCACCACATCGACAATTGATTTTTCGGCTATCGAAGCGGCACAACAAACTCTACAATTATGCCGAAGACGTTTAACTTCACCGGGTGCTACACCAATTCATGCTAGAATTGCACCGTGCTTAATTGTGCGTGCGTCATCACATGTTACAACGACAAATGAAGATCCTTCGACCAGCCCTATAAAATCAACAACCTGAATCCTCAAACGAGTTGAACGATCAAATAGAATGCGATGCTAAAAACAACTACACCGATTAGTCTTAATCCATAACTTGTTAGCATGAGTTGTGTATTGTAACGCAAATCGAGTTTGGGAATTTCGGTACTTTCTTGATGGTTTTTTAGGTTTGTTGTTGTCATTTTGTCGATCCAAAATGTATATAACTTGCAAATAACAGGCAGGGACAAAGCCATGCCAATCCGTCGGACTGACATAGCTCCTGATAGGTTAGATTTGGTTACGCAATAGAGTGATGCCACACCAGATGTACCAGACAATGATGCCTAAGCCAAAGATTGCACCTACATCAGATAACATTGGAACAAGAGTCACCACACCTGCGAGTCCGACAATCATGCCAAACCCATTGAGTGTCTTCGGTAATGCACCACGGAAGCCAATCCAACTGGCTAGTGCAAGCCAAAGACCACCGACGATCTCGTTACCGCCTCCTAGACCGTTGGCGACGGAGCCAATAGCTGTCCAGACTGTTCCTGCTTGGGTGGCATCAACAGCATACATCTCTATGACGGCTGATGCGCCGACATTAGCAACCATCCCACTCGCGATCACCAATCCTGACCAGATCAAGCCCAATGTTGCCGCTATCTGTGCTGTTGCGGGACGGTCCGCTTTCAAGCGATCATATAATGCGAGTGTCAGTCCTGCTTGTACGATGCCGAACAGAACATAGATCACGAGATTCCAGACGTAGAAGAGGCTTTGGTTATCACGCAAGAACTCCACGGTTTCGGTTGGTGACAGTGTGCCACTAGCTAGTGGTTCAAACACGGTGACGAACATTGCGAACCCGAAGATGAAGGTAAGCCCTGCAATGATGCCGGATAGACCACCGATTTGTTGAATGCTGTTACGACGTGATTCTGATGTTGCGAATGTTGCTTTTTTTGTTTGTGTTAGTGTAGCCATGAGATATTCTCCTTTTGATTGAATAGGTTTGTTGCTAAATTGATTTGTGATAGATAATGAACAAAATACTTAAGCGTTGTGCCGATAGTAAACGAGCTGTGACGCATACTGAACGACTTCCGACAATAGAAAAGTAAATAAGAGTACATTAATCATCTGGAAGGGGTTTAACCCGACGACGATGCTACTTCCCACCGTTACGATTACGCCTGCACTAAGGACACCATGCGCGTTACGATTGGACTTGGCACTCACCACTCTGTCTTGTTGCGTCTCGTCTTCGATTTGTCCCGCGCCAACAAAGAGGGTAATTTGTAGTGTTGCTGCGACGACGATGCTCAAGATGATGGTTGTGATTATCAAGCCAACCATGCCATCAGGAATGACTTGCTCACTTCCTAGTAGTGGTACGGCATTGGCGAAGTAGTACATCCCAATGATGAGTGTCACTATCAGGGATATGCCGGCACTCTTAACACGGAATGGTGCGTTGATTTCTTGTTTACTGTGTTTCAGGGTAGTTTGTGACATCCTGTTCTCCTTCTACATATGATTGACTCGTAATGGTGACAGCGAAGCAAAAGCTAACCTTGAACTGCGCGATGGTGGTTTCAATAGCTACTTTTATCTCGCTCATTTTCGATGACTCCCCTCATGTTTTCTGGTTAATAGATAGTAGTTCTAGACCTGCATCACGTATCGTTCGGAGCAGACTATGTAATGCGGCTTGATCAGCAATTTGTCCTATCAAGTGTGTTTCGCCATTCTCGGTTAGCTCGTAGGTCATACCTTCAAAGCGTGCTGCCCATTGTTGAGTTAAATGTCCTTTGATGCGGATGATGTAGGTGGCTGGTTCATGCATTTCATCCATAATTCACCTCGTATGTTGTTCTCCTTCATCTATGTTTTGTCGATCTGATAGGAGAATACAATATGACCGTGTGAGTGGTCATCACATGATGATGTGATTTAGTGATGTGATTGGATATTTAGATGAGATTGAGTTCTGCGGCGCGACGAACGGTTGCTCGGCGACTGTTCACACCGAGCTTGCTATAAATATTTTTTGTGTGGGTGCGAAAGGTGTTGAGGGAGATAATGAGCTGGCGGGCGATTTCGGGTCCAGTCAACTCGGTATTAAGCAGGCGTAGTACGTCCAGTTCACGTTCACTAAGTGGTTCGATTAATGATTGGTTTACCGATAACGTGGAGGGCGTAGTGGGTTTATCAAAGACATTCAGTAATTTCTGAACATAGTCAGACATAATGCCTTGCTCGTATAGTGCAGAAAGTAGTTGTATTATGCGTGTTCCTTCATCAACAAACAGGCGAATAAAAGCACCTGATTCTGCCAGAGCAAGGGCATCAGCCAGTATAGCTAAGGCTTCGGAAGTCTTATCACTTGCATCGACAGCAATAGATTGTAACACCATAATTTTCAAACATTCATCTGCCCAATTCTTGTTCTCCATTTTCTGGCGCAGAGGTTCTAATAATTGGAATGCCTCTTTCGGTTTATTCTGAGCAATCAGTACTCGTGCCTCACTCAAAGGAATATCATAAGTTTGCACAAGATAGCTTGCTGATTCGAGCTGCCTCAGTCGTAAGAATGTATGTACCTGTAAATCGGCAATCTCTGGGACTTTATGCGCCATGTTTTGCTGATGAGCAACACTATTCGCTTCTGTCAAAATGTCATGTGCATCGTTTAACCTATCGCGTGCAATGTGTAAACGTGCCTGAAAGACTAAGCCATTAATTAAGCGGTCATATTTTTGTGATTTTTGAGCAAGTTGAATACATTGTTCGATATGGTCTTGGGCAGTATCAAGCTCATTCCACTGATAGTGTATTCGCGCCAGACCAATGTGTGCTATTCCGGCATCCGCCAAAGGATTATCTCCAAAATTATCCCCAAACATTTGTAGCACATCATGGTAGGTTTCAGCCGCCTGATAAAGCTGATTATCAAGTTCTTGCAAATGTCCTAAACCAAGTTTTGCCAATCGTGTGAATACCATATTGCCAGAGCGTTCCCCTATAGAAATAACCTCTTGATGCGCTTGTCGGGCTTCTGCCCGTTTGCCTTGAAGTTCATATGCATAGCCTAATTTCCATGCCGTAGATGTGCGAAACGCGACATTGTCAGGATGCAAGTATTCAAGGGCTTGATGTGAATAGCTGATAAGGGCTTCGACTTTTTTCTGCGCGGCGAATACCGTAGAACGGATTGCCGCAATCCGTCCAATTGTATCGCGGGTATTAACATTCTCTGTGATATTTTCTAATGCTAATTCCGCATGATGCAGTTTAGCCTCAGCCATATCTATCTTGCCTTGCCCTAATAATATGGATGCATAGGTTGTCCATAATTGGGGGTAGGTATCTAATACGCTTGTCGGTTGAGCTTTCAACCAAGCCTGAACAACTCTGCTATGTCCTCGAAAGTGCATTGGCATTCCATCACCTTCAATGAGCCGCATCACACGGGGAATATCATTTGCTCTTGCCGCATGATGAAAAGCATCCAGTTCAAAATCTTGTTGCTCATACCACAGGCTTGCACGATGATGTAATTGGCTAATATCTGGCAACTGTGTTTGTAAATGTTGGCGTAGCAAATCACCGAACAAATGGTGATAGCGAAACCATTTTCGCTCATAGTCTAAGGGGATGAGGAACATATTGGAGCGCACCAGATAATCTATCATTTCCTGACTGTTTGTTTGGTTGATAATTACATCACATAATTCCGCACAGAAATGATCGAGAATAGATGTTTGAAGCAGGAAATTCTGGATATGTTTCGATTGATGCTGGAATACTTCTTCAACGAGATAATCCAGCACGTATTGATGGCTACCCGTAAATGCTTTGATAAATTGCTCGGTATCAGTACGCCCTTGTAAAGAGAGTGCAGCAAGCTGTAACCCAGCAACCCAACCCTCAGTTCGTTTTTCAAGTGCTTCAATATCGTGCGCGGACAAGGTAAGCCCCATCGCTTGATTGAGGAACTCAGCCGCTTCGTCTAGCGTGAAGCGTAAATCTGCGACTCGTAATTCTGTCAATTGGTTGCGGACGCGCAATCGGGATAGAGGAAGTTGAGGGTCTTCGCGGGTTATGATAATTAGATGCATGTGTGATGGCATGTGATCCAACAGAAAGCCCAACCCCGCATCAATTTCGGATGATTCCACCAGATGATAATCATCCAATACCAAATAGAAGTCATCTTGAATCACCATGATCTCGTTGAGGAGCGATGTCAGCACCGCTTCTAACGATGGTTGTTGACCAGATTGTAATGCCTCACTTGCCCATTGACCAATATCCGCGTCAATCGTCTGGATAGCCGCGATCAAATGTATCAAAAAGCGCGCAGAATCACTGTCCAGCTTGTCCAATGAAATCCATGCTACTGATTGGTCGCTGACTGCAATCCAAGAACTGACAACGATCGTCTTACCGAAACCGGCAGGTGCTGAGATTAGCGTGAGCTTACGGTGTAACCCATTATTCAACTGCGCCATAATGCGCGGACGTTCCACAAGCTCACGTCGCAGCGGGGGTATCTGTAGTTTGGAGGATAGAATTGGTATCGACATGTAGATATTTTAGCAATGCAGTGGGCGGGAGACAAGGATTTGATGGCATTGTGTGCAGCTTTGCGTGCCAGCATCTTGGATATGCCCATAGTTGGGGAAAAGGCACCAATGGGGTAAAAAGTCAAGAATGAGTTTGAAAGTATTATTCTTTCGCTCAATGAAGAAATCAAAGAGAAGCGACCTATGAGAAGGACGCCTATTTGGGCTATAGGCAAAGCTGATGTTATTTATGATGCAAGTTTTTTTGGCGAAGCAGTTACATTAATCTTTTGCACATGAATTGAGTGAATTGTTTGGCAGTATATCCGTGTGATCGTGCCAAACGATGAGTATAAGCCCATCGAGTATATTTACGCTGAATGGCTTCAACCGTTGTATCTCGATAAAGCTCATGTTTTTGCCAGACATGCCAAATTGTAACTAATATTTTGGGCGCAATGGCTACGATTGCCCTTTGAGTGCCCCGCCGTTGAGCAATTTTTTGATATCGTTGTCGCCAAATAGTGGAATTCTGAACCGCTGCCCATGCAACTTCAATGAGTATCTGTCGCAACTCACTACGTCCTTGTTTTGTGATTTTACCTGAAGCACGAATCCGAGTTCCCAATCCAGCATACCCAGATAATTTCTTTGAAGTTGGAAAACGCTGTATATCACCCACAGCACTTAACACGGTCATGTCACTTACCAAAGCAACTCCTGGAAGTTGCATCACACAAGCCATAGCATCAATCCATTTTTCATCCATACTGAGTTGAGCGATCAAGTGTTCAACTTCTTGGAGCTGTTGAGCAAAGAAATCAATCGCTTGTAAATCTTGGCGTATGCGGAGTTGTTCAATTGGACTTAGAGTTTGTGAATACCACCACGAACGATTCATTTCTGCATATAAATCCCCTTGAGGTGGGACAAGATTGTAACGAAAAATTGTACTTTGGGTATCTGCCACAATGTGTTCGGTCTGTTTTGACCCCCGATGTCATACGACAATACAAGGACAGACTCTTTTTGTCCATTTTCACGGGTTAAGGTCACTATTTTGTAGGTATGAATTAGCTCTCGATTTTACGAATCAGGTCACGGGTAAAATCTTCCAATGTTGTGAGGTGGGCGTCGACTAATGCCAGAATTTCATCTGGCAGAGGGAAATCAGGACTCGGCGCGGCAACTGCATACATACCAGCCGCTTTTAAGCTACGGATTCCATTCGCTGAATCTTCTATGCCGACAGTTACATCAGGGTTTACACCTAGCTGTTTCACTGCTTCCAGATAAATATCAGGAGCAGGTTTGCCACGCGGAATATCATCCCCATAGATTATCACCTCAAAAATCTGATCAAGTTCAGTGATTCGAAGCACTGCTTTGATGATCTCGGTAGGAGAACCAGAGGCCAAGCCGACACGGTAATATTCTTTCATATGCTTGACCGATTCAATTGCGCCGGGGCGAGTCGGCATTTTGAGCTCATAGTTAGCAATTACACGTTCTTTCATCTCGACAATGATCTCGTCTAGGGATTCATCAAGACTGAGTGCCTCTTTCATGACCTTTGCCCAACCAATGGTACTTTGTCCCATCGCCTGTCGTTGCATATTATCGGTCCATTCTTTGTTTCTATCGTGAGCGAATTCGCCCCTTGATTTCGCCCAATAGACTTCACTATCAACGAGTACGCCATCCATGTCAAAAATAACTGCTTTAATAGCCATTGCCCTATCCTGTGGAAATATTGAATAATTACGTGATCCAAATTAGAGCCAAATTGAGGTACTTTTCCGAATCATGGTAAAATTGTGTGAATCGTTTGTAATTCCACTACATTTGAAATATAGCGTAGTTAATTATTATCGACAAATAGCTGACGGCGATAAATTTCGTCAGGACGTTTATAGATGTGCCAAATATCCTCAGATGCCATAAATGTTGGCTTACCAATCATTAATGCACCAACAAAAATTTTGGCGCCTTTAACAACCATTGCCATGATGTTTAGAACCTCTGCAGGAGTATTACCAAGGGCAATCACACCATGATTTTCTAATAGGATGACCTTGGGAGCTTCACCATGTTTGTTCATGTAGTTACGAACTTTCTCGCGCATGATAATCGCAAGTGGTAAGCCAGGGTCAGCATACGGCACAAGTACTGATTCTGGTGCACAAAGTACCACTTCATCAGGGAAACGGCGTTTAAATGCAAAATCGGCGGCATGAGTACTACACATCAACTGATTGACAGGTGTGGGATGAGTATGTCCGATGACTTGTATTTTGCATTCGCGCAGAAGCATAGCATGAAAACTGACTTCTACTGACGGGCGTATTTGTGAATCTGGATTGACTTTAGCATTTAGCATGATGGTGTTCTGCTCGGTCATCGTTTGGGGTGGGCTATCCAACATTGCCAGAATAGGATCAAAATGTACCGCAACAAAACCCGTTTCGATGATACCATTCATCTGGCTACCGCTAGCTTTAATATAAAATGAGTTATTATCAATCACACACGATGTGTTGCCTTCGCCAACAATCACATAATCATTATCAGGTTGCCCCAAGATGCGCGTCATTTCGACAAGGGCTTTCAGTTTGTTGGTCATCAGTGAGTGTGTCCTTATATTGGGATTAGCATGAGGAAGAGTTATTCCCCTTCCTCACACAATTAAATTTGATTTAGAAATCGAAGTCGTTGATGTTTTCTGCGTTGAAGACAAATGGTGCGCCTAACAACACTTCACTACCATTAACCACTTGTAATTCACCTAATTTACCAGCCATCACTGATGTGTCGCCCGGTGCGAATTCGCCGTCAATGATGGCGCGCATGACATAAACAGCAGCGTAACCGAGATCTACTGGGTTCCAGAGAATCGCGTCACGAACACAACCATCATTCACATATGGTTTCATGTCATTTGGTGTAGCAAGACCGACAACAGCAATATCTTCACATAGACCAGCTTGTTGTACAGCGTCAGCACTGTTAGGTGTAGCAACCGATGTCATTGCAACGATACCGTCAAGGTCTTCACCATATTTGTTGATGAGTGTTTGTGCTTGTTGGAAGCTTAAAACAGCATCTTCTTGCGCTTCAAGAGTTTCCAGCCATTCCAAATCGGGGTAGCAATCACTTGCATATGCCCACATTTCGGAAATCCAACGTGCTTGGTTAGGTGTTGTAAAGGTTGAAGTTACGATACCGAAGGATGCATCTTCGCCCATTTGGTCAACAAGACTATCAATCATTGCTTTACCAATACCATTGAATTCAGCTTGGTTAACAAACCATTCGCGGGCATCTGGTTCGGAGTTTGCATCATAACCTACAACATGAATGCCAGATTCCAAAGCAGTACGCAAAACTGGTGCGATTGCTACAGGATCGTTTGCGGCAAAGAGAATACCATCAACACCTTGTGTGATGTAGCTATCGATAACCTGAATTTGATCGTCGATATTTGCTTCAGTTGGTGCGTCAGTTGTAACTGTTACGTTACCAAGTTCTTCGGCCGCTTCCTGCTGACCTTGTGTGGTTGCAGCAAAATAACCGATACCAACCAATTTAGGAACATCAACTAGAACAATATCTTGTCCTGCCATGTCAGGTGCATCTGTAGCCGAACCACCATCATATTCCATAGGCTCCATCATTTCTTCTTCGTCACCCTCTTCTGCATCTTCTTCCATCATCTCTTCCATACCGCATGCAAGCGGGTTGGTTTCGAGATCGTCAGAACCGTCCCAGCGATCATCTTGTGCGCCTGTAGGAACACTGAAAAGAGCGACTAACAAGCCAAGCACTAATGTTATTGCAAATGTCTTTCTCATAAGTCTTAAACTCCATAAAACTAATCATTAAACAAAAATTGTGAGGTAATCGTTTAGTCCCTTTAATCCATTCAGCCTCCTTTCAAGGGTCACATTCCTAATCGTCTATTTTGAATAAAATTATTCACCAAAATGGCAAATATTAACACACTACCAATTACAATAATCGTCGCATCACTGGTTACACCGGTAAGTGCAAGACCGTTTTTCAATAATTGAATCAATACAACGCCGATCATTGTCCCTATAACGGATCCTGTGCCTCCGAAGATACTTGTTCCACCCAACACTACGGCAGCAATCACATCAAGCTCAATACCTGTTCCCATATCGGAACGGGTAGTACTTACACGAGACACAAAGATATAACCTGCCAGCCCCGACATAAAACCCGACAGCGTGTAGATAAACAACAAATAACGGTCGACTGTTAAGCCAGAAAATCGCGCGCCTGTCTCATTATTACCAATGGCATATAATGCCCGTCCGGTTTGTGTTCGGGCAAGGATTATCGCAAAGATAATCACAGCGACAATCAATAACCAGAGTTGCGTCGGGACACCAAGGAAATCCCCTTGACCTAACTGAAAAAACCACTCAGGATAACCACGTGCGGACTTGGCTTCGCTGATACCTTCGGCTAAACCACGATACAGTGCAAGAGTTGCTAATGTCATAATTAGTGGGGGGACTTTGACACGGACGATGAAAAAACCGTTGATGAAGCCAGCAATCGTACCAGCAATAATTCCTGTTATGATTGCAAGCTCTAATGGAAAGCTTAATTCTTGCCATGTCCAGCCAAGAATGATAGCTGTTAACCCAAGAATCGAACCAACTGATAAATCGATCCCACCTGTGATGATAATATATGTCATCGGTATGGCAATCAAACCGACTTCAGTCATGAACCTCCCTTGTTGGAGCAGGTTACTAACTGTCAAAAATTTATCAGTCCGTGTTGCCAGAAACAATACTGAAACAATCATAATGATAAAGAGCACACCTTCTTGACTGAATAGAAGGCTACGCAGGCGATAGGCCAAATTCATAGGTGCGTCAGTTGATTTTATTTTATCCATTGTTGTCATGTTTGTAGCTCCCGTTACAGACGTTGACGGCGACGGCGAATAAGGTCAGCCAGAACTGTAAACAAAATCAGCAGACCTTGTACTGCTTTCAACCAAAAGGGCGATACATTGATAAAAATCATCGCGGATCGAATAAAATTCAACAGAAGCGTTGCTAAAGTTGAACCTACGACTGTACCTGTTCCGCCTAGAATACTTACACCCCCGACAACAGAAGCTGTGATGACCGAAAGCTCTAAGCCTGGTGGAGGAGTCGCTTGAATAATATTAAATTGAGTTGAATACATTACACTGGCAATACCGACAAACACACCGTTCAAGATAAAGACAGTCATCAATAATCGTTTTTGTGATAAGCCTGATAAGCGGGCTGCATCTGCATTACCACCCAAGGCATAAAATGCCCGTCCAGTACGACTATATTTCATCCATAAGGCAACGATAATCGTTAACACGACCATAATGATAATCGGCATTGGGATACCCAGCGGTCGAAATTGTGATAAAAAATAATCCTCAGGCATCCCCGTAACACGCTCACCGTTCGTCCAAATAATTAGAATACCTTTAATGATACTGAGCATACCCAAAGTAACAACAATTGATGGTATTTTAAGATAAGCAACAAGAAAACCGATAAATGCACCAAACAAGCCACCAACAATTAAAGGAATGAGCCAAGCCATTGGTGTAGGTAAGCCAGCAACTACAAGTCGCCCGCTGATGACAGCAAGTAATCCGACCAGTGAGCCGACAGAAATATCAATGTTGCCAGTTATTATCACCATCGACATGCCAAGGGCGGCTACCGCAATATAAGCATTTCCAGACAAGATATCGGAGAGGTTTCGCTCCTGTAAAAAGCGTGGATTTGCTACTCCAATTACAAATATCAGCAATAGCAATCCAAAAACTATTATACTTTCTTGGTTACCATACAACTTAGTGATGCGGTAACGCGCCTCAGTGATGCCACGTGGTATCAAGATCTGCAGAATCGTTAATATACTAACGATCAAAATAATCCAAAAACCTATGCCCATTTGGCTGATATAAGTTGCCTCTTCTTCAGCATAATCTTTGATGAAATTGATGAAATAGGCAATGACTAACAGTCCTGATACACTCATCATGAGAGAGATCGCACGACTGGCTTTAGGCATGATAACATTCCACATACCCAACAAGAAGATTCCCAAGCTGGCGAAAGGTATGAGAGCAAGACCATTTGTGAAAATACCTAGTTCGTTAGCTTTCTTGCTCTCGGTAATCATAGCGATAGTTGATGCGCCGAGTTCAGGTTGATTAGCGAATGGCAAAAATAGATATGCGCTGAGAAGTGCGGCAGCTAGAATAATACCGAGAAAATGAATCGGTTTGGGTCGGGCAGGCAACGCTTTTTGTTTGGCTATCATCCGCCTGCTTCCTTTCTTTTGTTGATAACTTCGCTCATCATAGCGGTTGCAATATTTTCTTGATTAGCTTCAGCACGAGTAAATTCACCAACCAACCGCCCCTCGCGCATAACAAGAATACGATCACTCATCCCCAAAATTTCGGGTAACTCGCTAGAAATCATCAGTATTGCAAGACCTTGTTCAGCAACCAGTTGGCTCATTAGACGGTGAATTTCCGACTTAGCACCAACATCAACGCCACGAGTAGGTTCATCCATAATTAAGATTTGTGGGTTACTAGCCAGCCATTTACTGACGACAACCTTTTGTTGATTGCCACCCGAAAGTTTATTGACAACTTGCTCTGCTCCTGTAGCACGGATACTGAGTTGTTCAATCGATTGATCGGCTAAAATACGTTCCTTAGCCTGATTGATAAATGTGTTGCTAGAAACAGCATCGAGCACCGCCATTGACGTATTCTCTCTGATAGTCATCTCTTTGACCAAGCCTTGATGCCCCCTATCTTCAGGCACATAGCCGATGCCATGCTTAACGGCTTCTGATGGATGTTGGATATGAACTGGCTGGTTATTAATATAGATCTCGCCTGACTCTGCTGGTAACACACCAAAAATGACTTGTGCGGTTTCGCTTCGTCCAGAACCAACTAGACCTGCAAGGCCTACGATCTCTCCAGCATGTACCTTGAATGAGATGTTGTTGGTTAGTGGTGGATGATTAAGATTGCGAACTTCAAGTACAACGTCACCGATTTCTGATTCTTGTTTTGGAAACAAATTATCAATTGTGCGTCCAACCATCATACTGATCAGATCAGATTCAGATGTGTCTTTGACATCTTGTGTACCAATGTATTCACCGTCGCGTAAAACAGTCACACGATCAGCCAATTCAAAGACTTCATTGAGGCGATGGCTGATGTAAATTATGCTTACTCCACGCTCACGTAGCAGACGTACAATACTAAATAATTGCTCGACATCACTTTCAGTAAGGGCTGCCGTTGGCTCATCCATAATCAGTATTTGTGCATCAAGCGATAGTGCTTTTGCAATCTCGACCCGTTGACGATTCCCTACATTCAATGTGCCGACATTGGCTTGTACATCAAGGTTATAGATGTTGAGTTCTCCTAAAAGCTCTTCTGCGCGCCGTTGCATTCTATCCCAATCCACTGTCTTAAAAAGACCCCAATTTTTCATTGGTGCGTGACCCATAAAGATATTCTCAGCGACTGATAATTCGGGGTACAGCCCTAATTCTTGATAAATAGTTGCAATACCAATATTTTGAGCATCACGAGGATTATTAAAGTTTACTCGTTGACCATCAAGAGAAATACTACCTGTTTCTGGCTTATGAACACCAGAAATAATTTTAATCATGGTTGATTTCCCCGCCCCATTTTCACCAAGTAAGGCATGAACCTCGCCCTTACGCACCTCAAATCGTACGTCTTTAAGAGCATGAACACCGGGGAAATATTTGTTGATACCGCTCAATTTTAGTAAAGGTTCGTTCATTAAAAATTCTACCTCATAAGGCGGTGATCTATTTATTCACCTTACGCTTAAACACATTAATAATTATTAGTATTCACTTGTATATTTTGTAGTTCAATCACAACTTCTATTGACTGGCTCGCTCATGTAACGAGATAAGCTAGACAAAAGATGTTCCTTTTACATTAACTTTATCTCGTGCATCAATAATACATCGTCCAACGATATTAGCTATCCTCTGCTTTACTTACTATACATGCTTCCCAATAATATCAGGGAGTCGATCTTATCACAAATCTGACATTCTCAAATGCAGTGTGGAAATCTCAATGTGAAATTGAATTATTCGTCCCTCTGGTACCTGGTAAAGATAGCCGAGCTTGATTGACATTGTGACAAAGTTGGCATAAATAGCGACTGAGATCACGATCATCGAATCAACCCAGGTGGGTCGTGCAGTGGGTAACCGTTTTCATAATACAACCAGGTAAAGCAAAGAATAGTGGTAATCGTTTCCAGGTCGCCTTGATCTAAACCTTGGAAAGAAGTGCTGGCGAATCTACATAATCTGATTAGTGCGAGCAACTTTGAGAGCGGTATCAATTGATCTTTGCGATTATCCAATTAAAAAATATCGTGGCTTTGTACTTTGGTGTGATATTAACGTCTGTGCAACGAAAGCTCACTAGATTAATGCATGATGAGTTTGATGTTGCCGATAACGAACCAGCCTGTTGAATAATACATTACAACAGATTACAAAAATGGAATGGTGCAAGCAAAATAGTTATCTAGGACAGTAAATCGGCTTAAAAGCGAGCAAGACTAACGAAATCGGGGGTGGAAGAGGTCTTTGTGAAGTCTGTTTGCCCTTCAGTAGCTGCTTACTGTTTTGTCCTGCCGCTTTGATTAGGGCTTCGATATTCACTTTGAGTATCCTTCGAAGCCGAAACCGTCGCCCTAAATGTTCGCCAAATTCGGGTTCGATCCAAACCTGGCGTTTTCGCATTGCTTTTTTGTAAGTTTCGGTATGGTGATAGGCAGCAACCTTATCTCGATAGGGTTTATAGATTGAATGGCTCACGGTTCGTCCCTGTCGACGACTCGGTGTACATTGAGGCTGAATTGGACAGGCTTTGCAATCTGAAGGTAAAGCACGATAATGACGAGAGGTTTGATAGACTTTACGGAAAATAAATTGTTTATTCTGTGGACAGATGTAGATGTCTTGCTCAGGCTTATAAGTAAAAGTCGAATTCGGAAGCAGTTTTTTGTTACTTCGATTTGTCGCCGCATCGCCAAAGAGCGGCATCAATGCTTGAATACCTTGGCTATCAATTGCGGCAAAAATTTCTCCAGTCCCATAGCGTTTATGGGCAATCATGCGCTTGATATCAAGTCCATAGTGAAAACGAGTTGTCCAAGCCAAATCAAGCATGGGTGTATGATCTTGAATGGCAGTTGGGCTCACTAAGCAGTTGAGAATGATGCGTGAGCGTCCTCCATAATCTTGGATAAGGAACTGTGATCCGGAAGTTCTTCACCCAAATCATAGCCCAGATACCAGCGTTGATCGAGCCGCATTGGGACTGTTTTCATCAGCAAACGCTCTGAACGAATAGCCTCAAAAAACATGATGAGTTGTAATTTGAAAAAGACAATTGGATCGACTGAAGGTCTGCCGTATGGTGGATATAAGTGTTGAACGAAATCGCGTGTGAATGATAAATCTAACTTAGCCTCAAGTTTTCGGAGAAATTGTCTTGCGGCACGAAATGCTCAAGGTTGATTTGAGATTGGTTGCAAAACGTGCGCCTTTTAATTCCCATCATAAGTATGTTCTTATTTGTTGTTTTTGTTATGAGTCAATACTAACTGAAAACACATGCATTTTATAACTAGCTGAGTTTGTTTAAGGATTAGCGGATAGATAAAGAATCTTTCTTACGAATTGCTCACAGAAATTCCTTAGAAACGAAATCAGAACAAATTGTTAAGGAAGCAGAAAATTTATTACAACAATGTATTCACTTATCTCGTGCTTTCTGAGCATTGTAACTCACAGTTCTTGAACTTTATCGGAGGGGATTTGCCTCATTGCTGCTTGCAATATTGTGTAATGTATTTTTCAACAGATTGAGACATTATTTCCGATGAAAACACTTCATTTTATCGGATAATTTGTTCCTAAATTATGAGAGAAATCGGGTTAATGTAGGACATGCGTAAATTCACTGCTGATCACAACTTCAAATCTTATCGTTGAAGACTATCTTGTACATTCAGTGATAATGCCACTTTGAAGCGCAACTTAATCTTACACTCATCTAGTTACCTCTCGTCGCACAGTTATTAAACTAACCCCTACCTAGTCGAAAATGGAGTTGTAGTGTGAAGTGTCATATGTCACATTATCGATTATAAAAATCAACAACGGTTACGCTTTTAGATACGTCAAAATTCAGTGAGTTGTCGCGATGCTGGCAAAGGTTTTTTCTTATTTGCTCGTTTTTCGTCTTCTTCAAAAAAAATCGGAGCTAAAATAAATAATGCTACGATAATTAGTATCACGATCATCATTGTTAGCCTCCTATTTTATTTATGTTAATTCAAGCATGGCGAATAAAGATATACAGTCATAATAGATTGACATATAAAATAAAGTCATAAGTCATCTCATCAGTACGTATATGTCCTGATCTGCGAAACGCTCCAAATCTGTTTAAACAATTGGTTTATTGTTGCGTTTTTTGTTTTGTCACTCGGATTACCATAGGTCATTCTCCTCTAATTGTCGTCAAAAATTGGGGGAGAGCAGAATGACATAGCCCATTGGTATCGCCTCACTCTAGACTGATGGTTATCTATTAATGGATGATATGGATAACCGTTTCAATATTAGACGATTGCTCGAGCATCCTTATCAATATAAGTGCGTCCTGTCCCCTTGCAAGTAGAACAAATCTTAGAGCCCTCCGCGACTCTTCCTGAGCTATTGCACGTTGAACACTCAATGCTATCGAAAGAAACGTAATTCTGTCCTTTGCCTAGACAAACAGAGCATGGAAGATAACAATATGTACCTCTGCCTCGGCAGTTTGGACATGCAAATGCTTTCATTATATCCTCCCTTATTTCTACATGGTGTTGAAATTATCATATTGGGTGGAATGTAGATGATGATAGTGACAAATGTCCTTGATTCTCTAAATCACTTGTGAAGAAATTGTGACCTTCAATCCTGATTGAAAATCATCCCGTAATTAAAGACCCATACACAAGCCTGAAAATTGGGGTTAAAATACAGGATATAGGTTGATACAAAGCTTGTAATCCTTCCGCGTGTAAACGTTCCAAGACTTCTTCAGCCGCGAGCACCCCTGACGTTTGATATATATGCTGATGACTCACCACATTGTCAAAGCCTAAAATGGGATGTAAATCATTGCCTAGCTGACAAGATAAGCCCAACAACCAAGACAATGAAGACAGTTACAGTCTCACTTTGTTGTGCCAACAATTAGGAAAGCCATCCGCCCGTGTTTCTGTTTGCGACCATGATGGATATACAGAAAGATTAATACCAACTTCTAACCTTATGTTCTAGAACTAGCGTGCAATAGTTGTCGAATATCGAATGCGCATAAGGACAACACATGAATAGCAAGCTCAGATATACATTTGTTATGATTGAAGCTTTCATTGCTGACTATAAACAAAGCCAATCGATCAAAGACATATAAAACGATTGTCAGTTTCATTCTGATAGTAAGGTTTACAGTCATCAGAATGCACTTGAAAAGCACGGATTAATTGAATTCGATCGAAAGACCGAGACGATTCATATATTGTCCAGTCAAGTAAGAAAGAGGCTAGATCCTCAATTAATCAACACAATCAACACTTTCATTTGCAAGAGCATCGATCATGGCATATACCCGTCACAAGATGAAATCATAATAACAACTCAAATCGGGGGCAAAACGCTCCAGCGACATCTTGCTTTGTTAGAAAGTATGGGGAAGATCACGCGTCAACCACATATGCACCGCTCTATTCGTCTCACAGGGTCACAGTCACAGTACCCCCCCAATAATTAGGGGGTAGATGGCATGTTCTCATAACGTCTAAACAATATAGAGACATAAAAGTTGAAGAGAAAGTGAGAATACACATGACACACAATAATCACCGAGGTTTCACTTCTGGATATTTCTTGTTTCTGTTGTTTTTCATGGTGTTCTTCGGATGGAAAATGTTCTACGTCTTCCCATTCCTGTTTTTCCTACTGTGGATGCCATGGTTCACGACTGATTGGTATTATGAAGACAAAATAGAAAAACCAAAGCGCAAACCTAAGAACGACGACTACACAGAGTAATTGTAACCAAAGCCCGAATTTTCGGGTTTTTGGATTTGAGACCCATTCATAAACCACTGGTGCTAGTTGAAAGTCACGAACATTGAACTAAACTTGGGTTAACAAAGATACAAGTGGAGAAACAAAGCTGTGACTACCGAAGATATTATTATTCACATATTCTGCAAAGTCGATGAAAGAATGCCAAACATTGCAAAACATGGGCAAGCCAAACTATATCCGAGTGAACTGGTGACAACGGGTTGCTATTTGCACTCAAAGGTGGCTACTTTCGTGCCTTCTATCGCTGGTTGAAACGGGACTATGACGTATTGTTTGGAGGGATACCAGATCGTACTCGCCTACAACGTGCCTTGAAAGTGCATCAAGATTTGACTAATACGTTTGGCTTGTGTCACTGCCATGTTCAATGTTTTATTAGAGTTGTTTCATGATTTACACCCTGATACCCATCCTATGCAGATGAGCATTGCTGAATTTTCACTCTGAACTAGCACCAAAGGTTACTACCTTGATCGTGCTCTGTATGCTTTTTGGAACTTCAACCCAATATTGATCATGCTGACCTAGCTCGCATCACCCCACTGGCTTACGATCACATCCGTATTCTTGGACGGTATTCTTTCACCCTTAATCCACAGGTGCAGCAAGGTCAACATCGCCAACTCAAACCGCTTAAGGTCAAGTTGTAAAGAAGCACTATTTGAATTTAGTTGAACTTTCTAGCGTTGCTTAGACCGACTTTCTGTTCCGTTGGTCTAGATTTCCCAAGATGCCAATATGGTGCCTAGTCTGGCGAGTCTCGCTACGGGTCTTCAGCACGACCAGACGGCAGTCCATGTGACTTTAACTTTGCATTGGAGCAATGGACAAGTTGAAGGGCAGGTCAATCGCCTCAAGTGAATCAAACGTCAGATGTATGGTCGCGCCAAATTCGACTTAATACGCCTTCGCGTTCACATCCTACCTAGGGCTTAGCACCAAACCTGATGTTGTTGGCGAACCATGATTTAGGTGAATGAAGGGTATACTGACAGCAAATATTATCCCAATCAATACGAATGGTCAGATATGTCACTTCCAGAAGAAAGAATCGACGCAATCCCA
>Ga0070728_10003100_pt1 | contig 18993 bp, 10 predicted proteins | sample tdDd471_FD_66723 | JGI IMG/M metagenome (GOLD analysis project Ga0070728, IMG submission 66723) | Marine sediment microbial communities from the Atlantic coast under amendment with organic carbon and nitrate - tdDd47.1 | ecosystem: Environmental > Aquatic > Marine > Coastal > Sediment | place... | reverse complement strand
GTGTCCAACACCTCGCCCCGGATGCAGGATGTGCAACTGCGCAACCATAATCTGCCCATGATTCTGCTGTTCAGAAAAGCCCGGGCCATCTGCGGCGGCAACAAAAAGGCGGCCTTGGGCCTTGTGGACGAAGCGGTGCGGATTCCTTTGGGCTGGGTAAAAAGCATTCCCAAAGAGCTGCTGCCCTCATCGGTGGCCTTTGAAAATTTCCTTCTGCCGGGCAACATGGAAGACGGTCTGGACAAAACCCGCCACTGGAATGTCTTTGGCGGCGTGGCTTTGTACAAGTCTCCCCGGGAGTCTTTGGAGCTGGCCCTGCGGCGGGAGATCATGGACCTGAAGCAGGACGGCCACAGCCCCGCAGCCATGCGGGAGTTTATCCGGGACACCATCGCCAACATCCACGGCATCTATTATGTGGTGGCCATGGAAGAGCTGCGGCGGTAGCAAGCCGGATTACATGCCCATAAGATATGCCGGGGGGCATCGTGGTTCATCGGGCATACGATGATTGCCTGCCGGTTTCCCACACAGGGCGGCCACGGGGGGGCCGCCCCTACAGATCGGGGGTGGCATGGGCCAAGCTCGGCTGCGCCTCGCTTAGGCCGCCTGTGCCCGGATGGGTATGCCACCCGGGGTGTTTTAAATCCGTAAACCTTATGATCGCCCTGTATGGGGTTACCCCGTTACCCTTCGAGACGCCTTCGGCTGCCTCAGGGCAACGGTGGTGTGGTACATCCCACACACAAAAACAGCCGGGCCGCGCTGGGCGGACCGGCTGTATGGTTACCGTGTAACTATGCTGGCGGGTTTATTCGCAGACAATCACCGGCAGGGAGGGCACCACCTTGGTGATGCAGTACACCACGTCGGAAAAGTCCTTGTCGCTGCGGTTGTTCACCATGCTCATGTCTTCCCAGGCATAGACCGACTGCGGTCCCGCAGTGCCCTGACGCCCGGCTTCGCTGTAGTAATTCAACACCTGATCGTAGCCGCCGGGGTTCAGCGAGGCAATGGTAAACAGCGCCGACACCTTGCCCTGCTGGGCTTTTTTCAGGCTGTTGTTGGGCACCATAAAGAACACCACCGCGGTGCCGCCTTTTTCCGTAAAGCTGAAAATCGCGCTTTGGGTTCCCTGGGGGAAGTAGGAGGCACTGCATGAGGCGGAGACATCGCCGCTGTTGAACAGCACGTTGTCCTTACCTGCGGCGGCAAAGGCTTCCAGGGTGCTTTCTTCCAGCCGCGCCGGGTCCACCACCAGATAACCGAAGTCGCTCTTGTAACAGGCTTCCTTGAAAATCATTTCAAGATCCACGGTGATATCTTCCGAAGGATCGCCGGGCACCGTAAAGACTTCCGCGCCAACCGCTTCCATCAAATCCGGGAACTCCGCCTGCTGGTCAAAGAAGAGGTTCTGCAAATCATGATCCCCAAGGGGCTCGCCATAGGGAGTGGTCAAACCCGTAAGGCTGACATATTCGTCATCAAGGCCCTGGGGCTCGTCGGGATCGACAAAATACTGGCCTTCCACCACGATTTCCTGGGTCACGGTCATGACCTCGTCGGCATCGGTGCCGGTAACTATCAGGGTTTGCAGCCCCGGCTGCACGCCGATGGTTGCCTCAAAAAAGCCGTCGGGATAGGGCGAGAGCGTCAGGGCGTTGCCGGTAAGGGCGTTTTGGATTTCCACGGTACCCATGCCCACAAGAGAGCTGTGGGGCAGCACCAGCACGATATCTTCGGGGTCGTTCACTTCGTGATACCGGCCCTTGCTGATGGCGGAAAGCGACGGCATGGAGGTGAGTTTCCGGGTGTTCTTTTCCATACCCACCGCATAGGTGTGCACCGCGATTTGATCCTTGCGCAGCTCCGTGGCGGCCCGCAGAGTGGCTTTCACGTCTTCCCGCTCCTGGGTCAGGCCCGGGATTTGCGGCAGGGTGGGGATGCCGTCGGAAATAAGAATCACCATTTTAAGTGACTTGATGTTCAGGGTGCCGTTGGTGTCGCTGTCGATGACTTCCAGAGGATAGAGGTCGAAAACATCCTTGCTAAAGAGCATGGCGGCTTCAAAGTTGGTGCCACTGTTGGCGCTTCCCAAAGGCTCCGGGCCTTCAATGTCCATGGCGTCAAGAGAGGTACGCACCGCATCGAAATCCCGGCTCAGTTCCTGCCGCAGCTCGGCGGTGGCGGCAAAGCGCACCAGCCCCACACGGGTGGCCTGATTGTTAAGCTGGTTCAGCAGTTCGCGGGCCGCTTCCAGCTCTACGCTGAACACGTCGGAAACGTTGTCATCCAGCACCTGCTGGGTGCTGCCGGAGGCGTCCAGTACGATAAGAACATCAAGGCGCACGTTGTCCCGGGGCGGATAGCTCACAATGCCCTGGATGGTGACTTCGCCGTCGCAGTCCTCGTTTAAGGAGATGACTTCGCCCTCGCGGGGGTTCACCACTTCCATGACCGCCGGGCCGCTGTGCACTGCCATGGTCACGGCGTCAATGGTAGAGCTGTTGCCGCCGCTGGTGGTCATAACCGTATAGAGCGGCTCCATACCGGGTTTGGTGGCGGTGACGATAACTTCGCTGTCAAAGGGGTAAGGGCTGCCTACCCTGAACTTTCCATTTTCGTCGGTAAGTTCGTCGGCTTCAACACCGTCGGCGCTTACCCGTGCGCCTTTAATCGCCTGACCATCGTCATCCTCAACAGTGCCCTTGAGGGTGTACTTCGAGTAATCGCTCTGACCCGCCAATTCCTGGGCGCAGCCGCCAAACAACAGGGTTGCAGCAACCGCAAGGACGATCATTCCCATGGAATATTTCTTCATAACAACCTCTCAATCCGCAACAATAAACAACGTCCCGATACACTCGTACCAATGTGCCGCCCATCGCTTGTCTGTATGCGTTCTCGAACCAGCTTGAGTATTATTATACATATTTTTAAATATTTCGCAACTTTGCCCGGCAGTCCGTATATGAGATGGCATTCCGGTTTCCGTACAGTAATAAAAACGGGCATTTTACGCAATAAGATAAATTCGCCCGGGAATATCCCGGATCTTTAAGTTGCGATGTTCTGGTGATTATTTTCCGGTATTTTTCAGCACTTTAACGCGCTGCGTTGCCCCTCTAACTTTTACTTGGTGATACTTTTAGACGCTGCGGGCGTCCAGGTATTCGGACACCATTTGGGTCAGCCGGGGCACCAGGGTTTCAACGGAATAGGGCTTGGAAATAACCCCCACCACGTTGTGCTGCTTGAGAATCGGCTGGAAATTGACTTCCTCGGCCATGGCGGTGGCGAAGATCACCGGGATGTCCGCAGTTGCCTGATGTTGCTGTAGATGCTTTACAAAGCTAATGCCATCCATGTTGGGCATAAGCACGTCCACCAGCAAAAGGTCCGGGGTAAATTCCTTAAGTTTTTCAATGGCTTCCACGCCATCACCCGCCAGCACGATGTCCACTTCCGGGGCATCGGCCCGCAGCACGGTGGAGATAATCTTGAGCAGAAACGGCTCGTCTTCCACCACCATAATTCTGCGAAACGGGAATGATGTATTAGTCATGGGGTACAACGCTGTTTAAAATGGGGAAATGGTCATGGTTTCTCATAGCATGCTCAGTATACTCGTTTGGCAATACAGGGTCAAGGGTTTTGCCGGGCAATGTTTCATTTCGGGACATTTGTCCGGAATTACGGAGCCGTGAGGTCGGCGGTGTCCCACATCCGGACCACCCGGTCCACCCCGCCGCTGATCAGATAACTGCCGTCGGGGCTGAATGCCAAGCTGTTGATATAGCTGTCATGACCGGGAATCACCCGTAATATTGAGCCGTTAGAGGCATTCCACAAGCGGATGACCGTGTCTTTTCCACCGCTGGCAATCACCGAACCGTCGGGGCTAAAGGCCAGTGTCCGGATTTCGTCGCTGTGGCCGGACAGTGTCCGTATTTCCGCCGATGTCGCCGGGTTCCACAGCTTGATGCTGCCGTCTTCGGCGGCGCTTGCCACCACAGAACCGTTGCGATTAAAGGCCACGGCCCGCACCGGCGCAGTATGCCCCGTAAGGGTTGCCAGCACCAGCCGGGTGTCCATATCCCAGACCAGCACCAGATTGTCCTCGCCGCCGCTTGCCAGACGGGTTCCATCATGATTAAAGGCCACGCTGTTGACCCAGTCGCCATGCTCCGAAAGAGTGTGCAAAAGCTGCCGGGTGGCGGGATTCCACAACTTGATGCTGCGGTCCATGCTGCCGCTTGCCAGTATCGAACCATCCGGAGAATAGGCCACGGACAACACAATAGCGCCGTGCCCCGTCAGGGTGCCGCTTTGCTGCCAGGTAGAGGTGTTCCACAGTTTGACGGCGTTGTCGCCGCTGCCGCCGGTACCTGCGGCAAGCTGCAATCCATCGGGGCTAAAGGCCAGGGCGCGGACGCTTTCGGAGTGCCCCCGCAGAATCTCCCCGGGACGCAGCGCCTGTGGTGACCACAGCATGATTTCGCCCTCATGACTGCCGGAAGCAATCAGTCGCCCATCAGGGCTTACCGCAACCGCCCGCACCCAGTAGCCATGTCCTGTAAGGTTCTCTCTAAAGGACCAGTCTGTGGTGTTCCACATCTTCAGCACCCGGTCCAGGCTGCCGGAAACAATGGTAGAGCCATCGGCAGACACCGCAACCGCCTCCACACTGCCGGTGTGACCGCTGAGGGTGGCAACCAAAGACTGCGAGTCAAGGTTCCAGACCTTGACCACGTTGTCCTCACCGGCGCTGACTAGGTGGGTGCCATCGGGACTAAAGGCCAGATCCCGCACTTCGTCGTTGTGACCCGGCAGGGTAACGGCTTCGGTTTCCGTGGCAACGTCCCAGATTTTTATCACCCGGTCCACGCCACCGGTGGCAACCCGGCTGCCGTCGGGAGAAAAGGCAACAGTCCGCAAACGGTCGCTGTGCCCCGGCAATATGCTGACGGTCCCGCCATCCAGATTCCGCAGATACACCTTTTGATCGTATCCCACACTGGCAAGCAGAGATCCGTCTGGGTTGATGGCAAGGGCGTTTACGTCACCGGCATGATAGTCAAAGGTATCAAGTGCCGTGGCGGTGGCAATATCCCAGGCCACAATGCTGTTATCCCAGGATGCGCTGTACAGGGTCAGGCCATCGCTGCTGAAGACCATATCCCGGACGCTGTCGGTATGGCCGCTCAGGGTGTCGGAAAGACTGCCGTCATCAATGGCAAACAGATGTACCTGCTGATCGTCGCCGCCAATGGCCAGCATCCGGTTATCCGGGCTGATGGCCACACCCCGCACCGCATCGCCAATGCCGCCAAAAATGCGGACAAGCTGCCAGGTAACGGTTTTCCATACCCGCACCTGATTGCCCACCGCCGCGGCCAACAGCGAGCCGTCGGGGCTGTAGCGGGCCGCCCGAATGTACGCACCGCCGCCGCCAAAGACCCGGCCAAAACGGCACTGGCCGGTTTCCGCCGCCCCGGTAAAGGCGCACCAGGCGTCCTGACAGCACTGGGTATTGCTGAAGCAGGGGCTTTCCAAACAGCCCCGCTCATACCCGGTGCAGGTTTCGTCAAAGCAAAGATCTATGTAGGTGTCGATGCGCTCATCGCTACAGGGAATCAGGTCGTCATAGCCCGCACAGGAGGTGACGGTGCCCACGCAATAGCCGTTTTCGCAGTGGTTGTTTCCGGTCTGGGGATTGCCGTCGTCGCAGGTCCCGCCGTTGTTGACGGCAAAGCAGCCGTCACAGCAGTCGTCCACCGAGGTGCAGATGCAGGAGGGTTCCTGGTCTGTCAGGGCGTCTTCGGTATCCGGCTGATCTGCAAGGTCGTCTTCCGGGTCGATGGTATCAGCCGCCTCGTCAGCGTCCACCATATCAATATCACTGTCATCTTCCGGGTCGGTATCGATTACATCGCCGTCTGTGACGGTATCTGTTTCAACATCGTCCTCAGGGTCGGCTTCTATTTCTGTATCGCCGTCGGGTTCACTATCAATGTCTGTCTCATCCTCTGTCAGTTCTTCGTCGTCTTCCATCCCCTCGCTGTCCTGATCCGTAATTTCGGCATCCGGCTCAATATCGCCGGGTTCCACATCCCCATCGACGTCCCCGTCGATTTCGGCGTCGGTATCCGGGCCATCGGGCATGTCACCGTCTTCGTCCGACAGTTCGACATCATCCCCGTCAGTGGTGTCTGTGTCAGTGGTGTCGTCGTCGGATGTATCGATGTCATCGCCATCGCTGCTTACATCGGTGGTATCGCTGTCCCCATCGGTGATGCCGGTGGAGCCGCCGTCGTCACAACCCACCGCCACAAGGGCGATCAATGCCATAAATGCCAGAGAATAGAGTATGCGTTTCACACTGCACCTGCCTTCCCAACGTTGCAAAACAGCACTATTATACGCACAATACGGCTTTTGGGCAACTTTAAGGAATTGCGGCCTGGGATTGCTGTGATGATGCGGGTAACCCCGTAAGTCGTTTGACCTCCGGGAAGCTGCGATGCATAATGGCGTGAGCACCAATACCGGACCACCGCAGGGCCACAGGAGAAATGACATGCTGGAAATAGAAAAACAGGTTGCCTATGTAGTCTCCAAAGACAACGCAAAGCACATTGCCCTGTGGACCCAATACCGGGTCGGTGGTACATCGAAAACCCTGATTGCGGTGCTCAAGGCGATGAGGATGTTCTTTCCCCGGGACAAAATCGGCCACGGATACAAAGACTCCGCCTTTGATGTGTCCGGCGATCATGCACAGGCATGGCTCAACAGCAAAGGCTACCGCGTTCTGTCCTCCATGTCCGACGAAGGCTAATATTTGGGAACGGGGGAGTGGTGCCGGGAGAGCCTGTAATTCCCGGGGTTTATGAAAAGCACAAAAAAACGCCGGGGGCAGGAGCCTCCGGCGTTTTGGTATATTGGGGTATATCCCGTGGGAACTGCTTATTTCGCAGCATCCTCTTTGGGTTCCGGCATAGCGATCTTGATGTGGCCTTTGACCGCCTGCAGCAGTTTGTAGCTGAAGGTTTCGTCGGTCCAGCGCTCTGCGGGCTGCATGCCGCGGACCTTGGCGACGGGCTGACGCTGGAAGTCTGCCATGCGGGTGATGTACTCGTCCACTTCCTCACCGGTGGCTTCGCTGATGTCAAGCTGCTCGCGGAGCTTGGCCACAATGGCGGAACCGATGCGGATTTCCTTGGCTTCTTCCCACAGCTTGGTGTCCAGCTCGCTGAGGCTCTGCTGCTCGGCCTGGCTGAGGTTTTTGGTGCTGCCGTCAACCAGCTTGATCATGTTGGGATAGCGGGTGCGCCACAGGTGTGCGTGATACGGACCAACAGCGGCGTCGGGCATTTCGATCTCGGCGGCGGCGCTGATTTTTTTGGTCATCTCGGTGATGAAGGGATCTTTGTACAGCATGTCCTGCACAAATTCCAGTCCGCTTTTCACCCAGGCGCGGAAGGCGGCTTCGTCTGCAAAGTCGCCGAATTTTTTCATCAGATCAGCGTCCAGTTCAGGAAGCTGCTTGGCTTTGATTTCCTTCACCAGCACCGTGGTCTCCACCTCTTCGTCCTCGGGGGTCTTGAGGCTTTCGGTGACGGCTTCGCCCTTTTTGGCTTTTTCGATCAGGTCCATGACCGCCGGGAAGGGCAGGGCCTGGCTGAAGCGGTTGCCCACTTCGATTTCCACGTCCTTCTGTTCCTGAGTGGCGTCGGGAGCCTCGGCAAATGCCAGGGTGATGTCCACGGTGACGGTGTCGTCTTTGGCCACGTCCTCGCGGTCTTCCACCGGCACCAGCATGCCGTGCTGGCCGCGCAGTTCGTCCACCCGCTGCTCAATGCGCTCGTCGGTGATGTCGCCCAGGGGCCATTCGATCTCAATGTCTTCCAGCTTGATATCTGCCAGGGGGGGCACCACATGCATGTGGGCAACCAGTTCCAGGTCGCTGCCCGCCACATAGCCCTTGATGGCTTCTTCTTCGCCGTCCATATGCACATCGGCAATCTGGAACTCGTTTTGTCCTTCAAAGGCGGTCATCTGCTCGTTGACCAGAGCGCCCACAGCGTCCCGCAGCAGTTCGCTGCGCAGGCGGGTTTTGATAATCTTGACCGGCACCTTGCCCTTGCGGAAGCCCTTGAGCTGCAGGGTGGGGGCCAGTTCAGCGGCCTTTTCGTCCAGTTTAAGTTCGATTGCCTCGGAGGAAATGGTCAGGGTGACCTTTTTCTCGGTGTTGCTGACGTGTTCAATCTGGGTCATTGCTTCAATCCTTACTATCGTTCAAATACGCTGTAATCAGCTGTGAGTCTCAATATCCGGTGTCCACCGCTGCCTGTTCGCGCATCCAGGCGGTATATTGCTCGGTGCTGGCGCTGCGGTGGGGCCACTGGTTGATATAGGCGTTCTTTTCAAATTCTTCTTCAAACTTGGTCTGGTCGGCGTCGGTGCGGGCCTTGAGGCGCACAACGTACATTTCCGTGTCCAGGGTAAAGGGACCAGCCACGTCGCCTTCTTTTTTCATGGCAAAGGCTTTGGCCATGATGTCTTTGGCAACACCGATGCCCCGGATGTATCCGGCGCTGTTGCGGCTGAAGTCATTGGTGGTTCCGGCGATGACCGCGGTGGGGCCTTCGGCCTTGATGGCTTCGCCTTCCGGTGTCTGGTAGGGCACCACTTCGTTGACGGTTTTGCCTTCTTTAAGCTGGGCGATGAATTCCTGGGCCTTGGTTTTGGCAAAGGCCTCGGCGGCTTCCTGCTTGTGCAGGATAGTGGCGATGCGGGTTTTGACTACGGCATCGTCAAAGCTGGCGTCGGCGCCTTCGGTGCGTTCCTTCAGATACACCAGATGATAGCCGTCGGCCAGTTTCAGCGGTTCGCTGACAGTACCGGGCTTCATGTCACCAAAGACCACGGCGTCCCAGGCCACATCACGGCTGCCCTGCTTCACGGTTTCCATGGGCATGGCAACGGCTTCGGCGGCGTTGAGGCTCTTCATCTGCTCTTCAAAGGTCTCGGCTTTCAACAGTACGCCAAAGGCCTTGGCCTGCTTTTTGGCCTTGTCCACCACATCGGCGGGGGCATCCGGGGCCACGGGCAGAACCACTTCCGCCACCTGTGCGCTGCCACCCGTTTTCAGCTCGTCCTTATGGGCGTCGAAGTATTCCTTGAGTTTGTCGTCATTGGCCTTCACAAAGGCGGCAATGGCGGCGTCATCGGCGGCATACTCGAAGCCAAGCAGGTTGGCCTTGTCCAGGCTCAGCTGGATGAACTCAAGGTTGGCCTTGGCCTGGTCGATCTGGAAGGTTTCCCACGCTTCCGCCCGGGTGGCGATGGCGCTGTCGGCAAAGGCATCCCGCATAAAGCCGGAGCCGATCTCCCGACGGAGTTCTTCTTCGTACTTTTTGATGGTGGTACGGAATCCGAAGGCCACATACTTGCTGTAGCGGTCCTGGTCGAATTTGCCGTCGTCCTGGAAGGCGGGGTTGTCGAGGATCTCTTTGGCCATCAGCTTGTCGCTGACCACCAGGCCCCGGTCTTCGCCGTTTTGCAGCCAGAGGATGGAATCCACCAGGCGCGTAACCACGTTGCCTTTGATCTCGGCGATCTTGGCATCGTCCAGGTTTTTGTCATACTGACGGCGCTGTTCGTATTCCCGCTCAAAGAGCATATCGAAACGATTCTGGGGAATGGCTTCGCCATTCACGGTTCCCAGATTGCCACCACCGAACTGGGCCCGTCCAAAGTCTCCGGGACCAAAACTAAGGATGAAGGCGGCGATGATGATACCGAATACCACCCAGATCAAAAAGGACGACTGCCGCTTTCTTAGATTATCGAGCATTGACACAACCTCCATGCACAAGCGCATAAATCATTAATACACATTACACTGTATCCATCAGGGCACAGTGATTGATTTGCTTACCCCATGCCACGGTAAAAATCAAGTGTTTTATATAAATTGTAAGCAATTCCGCGCCCGCTGGCACGATTTAACGCCTTTGGCCGCCGACCCCGGGGCTTTGAGGGGATATCCGGCGTGTTTGCACCGGGATTGACAAGCATGGCCTGCGGGTCTTATGGTTACTTACAGACCGCCCCGAAACGCAACCCGCAATACCCCACAGGAGTGACCATGAACCATCATGCCTCTGTGTCGCCCCCGCCTCCGCCGGGATGGGGTCGCAGCCTTGCCTGGCTTGTGACGGTGTATCTGGGCAGCGTTATCACCTACACCCTCATTATGTTCTTTATTGCCCGGGCCGCCGGAAGCCGGGAAGCCATGGCTCACACCCCGGGCTGGGCCTATTTTCTTACCAACGCCGCCGCCACCACCGCAGGTTTGGGCATTTTCGCCCTTGTTAAATGGTGGTATCACAAAGGCCTGTGGCAGGTGCTGAAGGCCGAATGGGGGCCGTGGTTCCGCTGGCCTTCGGGCCTGACGGGCCTTGCGGTGGCGGTGATGCTGCTTGTGGCCCTGGGCAGCGACTGGTATCTGCTGGAATACCAGCGGGCCGTGGCCTCGGTAACCGTTACCACCCTCAGCGGGGCCGATGCCGCCGCCCGGCTGCTGGCGGTGCTGCTGCGGACCCTGCTTGTCACCCTGCTGGTCTACGGCAGCCTTGTCCGGTCGTTGCAGGATCGCTCCGGCCTTTCCATGCTGGGCATTATGGCGGCCATGATTCTTGTGGCCTTTGGCCTGCGTTACGGCGCCGAGGTATGGCATCAGTGCTCCGATCCCTCCCAGGCGGCTTTAGCCCTGCGCTTTGTGGCGGTGCGGCTTTTGGGCTGGCTGCTGACGGGTCTTGGTGCAGCGGTGGCATACAAAGAGACCGCCAGCCTGGGCTCCGCAGCCTTCATGGTGCTGGCCTACCAGCTGGCGGATATTCTCCAGCGGCTGTAGCAGTGACCGCGTAGCGATATAATCTATTTAGGGTTATGGTTCTGCCTGTTCCTGTCACATGACGTCAATCCTGCCTTCTTTTGATACATTTTTGCCGGGTTAGACAATAGATATACGGAAAAACGGATTTTTATTTGCCTTTTTAGCAGCAGGGGTTATACTTTAGATGAAAAACTAATTCTGCATGCAGGTTTGTACATACGGTACGAAAGGTGATGATGATGAAACATCCGGGTGGCGGTCCCTCCGCCATGCAAATGTCGACTCCCGAAGACCTGCCTGATCCATCGGATCAGGCGCTGGTGCTGGACGCTTTGCAGGACGCAGTGTTTGTTCTTGACGAAAACATGCGTATTCTGCTGGTAAACGAGGCGTTTCGCCAGTGGCGCAGCCGGGTGGAGCAGCCCCGGGAAGTGGAAGGCCAGGGCCTGCTGGAGGTGTTTCCCCTGCTGCCCCACGAGGTGTTTGCCGACTATCAGAAAGTGTATGCCAGCGGCGGGGCCGTGACCACCGACATTGTCACCACCCTTGAGGGACGTCAGATTATACACGAATGCCGCATCAGCCCGGTGCGGCATGGCGACAGCATTATCCGCAGCGTCACCGTGATGCGGGATGTGACGGAACAACGGCGGGTGCAGCGGGAGCGCCTGGCAGCCCAGGAGCGCTATCAGGTGGTGGTGGAAAACGCCAACGAGGCCATTTTTGTCACTCAGGACGAAAAGGTAATTTTTGTCAATCCCCGGGCCCTTGTGATTTCGGGCTATGACCGGGACACCCTCACCAGCAGGCCTTTTACCGACTTTGTGCATCCCGAGGACCAGGCACTGGTCTTTGAAACCTACAAGCGACGTCTGGCGGGGGAGGAAGTGCCCGGCCAGTATGTTTTCCGTTTTATTCACGGCGACGGCCACACCATGTACACCGAACTGCATGCCGCTTTGGTGACCTGGGACGGTCAGCCCGCGGCACTGAACTTTATGCTGGATGTGACGGAGCGCATACAGCATCAGGAAGTGCTCTCCTACATGGCCCGGCACGATCCCCTGACCGGGGCGTATAACCGACACTGTCTGGACGAATTGCTGGACATCGAAACCCGGCGCTCCAAACGCTACACCGGCACCATCGGCTTTCTGATGATGGATATCAATTGCTTTAAGACCATCAACGACAGCCACGGCCACCAAACCGGCGACAAAGTGCTCAAGGAAGTGGCGGAGCTGCTCAACCGGCAGGTGCGTGACGTGGATTATGTGGTGCGGTACGGCGGTGACGAATTTTTGCTCATCATGCCGCAAACCGCCACGGAAACCGAGCTGGTAAAGCGTCGTATCGGGGATACCGTTGAGGCGTGGAACAAAAACGATTCTCCCTTTGATTTTCCCGTGACCCTGTCCATTGGCAGCGCCCACTGGGCCCCGGAAAGCGGAGAAAAAGTGGAAGCGGTGCTGGCCCGGGCCGATGAGCGCATGTACGAGCATAAGGCCGCCGGACGCAAAAAAGCGACATAATATAGTATATATCCGTGTATGGGGGCAGATATTTTTGCGGCGGGCAAAACCGCAGGCAAATTGACAGCATCCGGGGAGTCCTTTACAATAACATGGATGAGCGAACGATTGTCGAGCCCCGGGAGGCCCTCATGAAACAGCGTATGGTAGAGTTTGTGACAGCCCTTATGGTGCTGGCCATGTTGACGGTATCCGCCTGCAACGGTGGCGGCGATACCACCGAAGATGGCGATGTGGTGAGCGATGGCGACGATGCCGATGACATCGAAGTTGTCGAAGAGGTGGACGTGGACCCGGAGCCCGATGGCGATATAGACGAGCAGCCCGACGGGGATGACCCCGATGTCGAGGACACCGAGGAAGACGTCATTGATGACGTGGACCCGGAGCCTGATGGCGATATTGACGAGCAGCCCGACGGCGATGAACCGGATATCGAAGAAGAACCCGACGGCGATGAGCCGGATGTAGATGTTGATCCGGAACCTGACGGCGACGACACCGACCCGGTGGAGGAAACTGAAGAAGACGTTATTATCCCGGACACCACCCCGCCGGAGGTGGCGGCCACGGTGCCCATTGACCAGTCCCAACAGCCTATCGACCTGGAGACCATCCGCATTGAGCTCAGCGAAAAGCTGGCCCCCGCCTCCATCGACTGGACCGCTATCCATCTGCATGAACAGGGCCACAGCGATACCCCGATTCTGTTCAACGGCAGCCACGACGATTTCAGTTCCGATGTGTCGGTGCTGAGCCTGACGGTGGCCACCTCAAACGCCTTTGCGTATTACGCCACCTATGAAGTGGTGATTGACGGCGACGTGTTCGCCGACCTGGCGGAAACCCCCAATTACCTGGCGGCCTACAGCTTTACCTTTACCATTGTGGACGATCCGGACCCGGTGCCTCCCACGGTGGAACAGATGACCCCTGCCGATGGCGCAACCGGCGTGGCCATTGATCTGGCCACCATTATTATCGATTTTGACGAGCCTCTGGCCGACAGCCCCTTTGACTGGGCAGGTGTGCAGGTGTATCCCCAAGGCTGCGACAACTCCGGCTGTTATCTTGACGTGGACAAAGTCCGCAGCGAGGAAACCGACCCCGCAGACCACACCCGCTTTACCCTGAGCCTGAACCCCGCAGAGGTGCTGGACTGGGAAACCGTGTATGTGGTGCATCTGGATGGCGACACCTTCTGGGACACCGGCGACAACCTGCTGGCGGAAACCACCCTGAGTTTCACCACGGTGGTGAACCCCGATCCCATCGCCCCGGTGATTGCGGAAGTCACCCCTGCCGACGGCGCAGTGGATGTGCCCAAGGATACCGACACCATTACCATCGACTTTAGCGAAGTGCTGGACCCGCCCTTTACCTGGGCCGGGCTGCGGGTATATCTGCAGGCTTGCGGCGACCAAAGCGGCTGCTATGTGCCCTATGCCCACGTTGACAGCACCGAAACCGGCGACAATGGCGATGTTACCCGCTTTGTGCTGACCCTGCGCAACCCTGTGGTGTACAGCGGCACCTATGTGCTGCATTTTGACGCCGACACCTACTACGATCTGAACGGCAACGCTTTAGGTGAAGGTAACCCGGTGGAAACCACCTTTACCATAGAGAACGAGCCGGATGTCACGGCTCCCTTTATTGTTACCAGTATTCCCCAAAACAACAGCATCGGCGTCAGCGCGGATCTGGATCTGATTCAGATCAATTTCAACGAGGAACTGGCGGAAGCATCGATTGATTACAGCGGTATTGTTGTGCGTCCCGAGTCCTGCGGCGATGCGGGCTGCCACATTGCCTTTACCGGCAGCCACAGCAGCCAGACCAACCCCGACACCCAAAAAACCTATACCCGTCTTGAACTGACGGTAAGCCCTGATGACTTCGATTTCAGCACCGCTTATGTGGTGGCTTTTGCCGCCGACACCTTTAGCGATCTTTCGGATAATTTCCTTGAGGCAACCAGCCTGGGCTTTATCACGGAAATCGAAACAGACACCACGGCCCCGGTGATTGAATCCACCAGCCCCGCCGACGGTGAAACCGGTGTTGCAAAGGACATCCTTAATCTCTATGTCACCTTCTCGGAACGGCTCAGCGCCACGGCCTTTAATCTTGACTGGGTAACGGTTTATCCCCAGGGCAGCCCCGGCACCCCGGTGGAAGTCACCAAAATCCGCCGCGAACTGGTGGAGCCCACCTCCATTAAAACCCAGATCGAAATGACGGTGATTCAGCTGGGCGGCCTGGCATACGGCACCAGCTATGTGATTGAAGTGCAAAACGGCGTGTTCCAGGATCTGGCTGGCAATGTCATGGAAGGCCAGAACGTCTTTACCTTTACCGTGGAAGACGAAGCCGTTGACGGCGATGAAGATGTTGTGGACGAGGAACCGGAGCTTGAGCCGGAAATAGAGGAAGAACCCCCGGCCACCGGCACCATTTCCGGCACCCTGTACACCACCCAGACCCTGCTGTTTGATCTGCAGACCATTCAGTTGTTCAACCAGCCGCCGGTGGACGCAACCGTGGCTCCCTATGCGGAAAAAACCAATCCCGCCACCAACCCCGTGGCAGGCACCGCCTTTTACAGCTTTACTGATCTGCCTGCGGGCACCTACTGGGTGCGGGCCTGGATTGACACCAATATCAATAGTCAAATCGACCCCCTAACAGAATGGGCCATGCACACCGCCGATCCCATCGCACTTGACCCGGAGGTGACTCCCACGGTGATGGCGGACATGTATTACGGGGTATCCAACAGCTCTTTGGGCGAAATGTCCGGTCGCATTTACCTGCCGGAAGGAGCCTTCAGCACCGACATGGCGGTGTATGTCAAGGTGTTCCGGGAAGACCCCGATACCACGTCCACCGCCCCGGTGGCGGTCTCCTTTGGCGGCAACCCCTCGGGTGCCACCCGCAGCTTCAGCTGGCTTGCGGAAAACCTTGCCAATGGCGATCACTGGGTACGGGGCTATGTCGATGTGTGCAACGATGGCGACGAAAGCAACGATGTCCTGGCAACCCACAGCCTGACAGAGCCGCTGGTGATTGCCGACAACTTTATCTCCGGCATTGATATCACCTTTGATGACGCCGCAGCCCTTGCCTGCCCCTCCGATGGCGATGTTGATGTGGATGAAGAACCGGAAGTGGAAGAGGAAATCGCTGACGTGGATGTCACCGGCTGCAACAGCGACAACGACTGCGACGACCCGGATCACGTCTGCCACTTCCAGGCTGAGGGCGGTCTCGGCGCCTGCGCTCTTCCCTGCACCAGCGACACCGCCTGCCAGAATCTCTTTGGCGAAAGCTATTTCTGCGGTCCTTCGGAAAACCTGATTCGCCGCTGTTACGATGACGTGACCCTGCCGGTGGATATTCCCGATGCCCCGGACGGCCCGCTGGATATTCTGTTCAGCGTAAGCGACAGCGGCACCATTGCCCAACAGGCCTGCCTGACGGTGAACATCGAACATGCGGACATGGGCGAAATCTGGATACGATTGGTCAGCGCCGACGGCAGTCGCGCCGATGACGTGTACTACTTTGAAGATCCCGGCGTAGCGGATCTCGACACCACCATCAGCGTGTTGAGCTTTAACGGCGAAAACCGTGGCGGCTTCTGGCATCTTATTATCGAAGACAGCACCACGGGCAATGCCGGTCGGCTGTTGTCTTACAGTCTGGCCTTTGATGACGCCTGCCCGGCGCTGGTTGATGGCGATACCGACATTGTGGACACTGCGGAGGAAGAAGACCCCCCACGGCCCGGCAGTTGTGAAGCCCCCTACAGCTCCAGCGTCATTGGCAGCGAAATGACGGGCATCGACAGCCTGATGGACCCCACGGGCTGCACAAACATCACCGACGCCAGCGGCCCGGACCGGGTGCATGCCTTCAGCCTGACCCAGGATGTTCCCTTCTCCGTGACGGTGACCAGCTACGGCCAGTTCGATGTGGTGCTGTACATCATGAATCCCTGCAGCAACAGCCCCACCATCTGCGAAGGCGTTGACGCCAACATCAACACCTCCCCGGAAACCCTGAACTTCACCCCCTCCATCGGCGGCACCTATTATCTGGTGGTGGATTCCAAGGGCGACGCCAGCGGCGATTACGAGCTGACTGTCAACTGACCGTCCCTGCTTTAAGCACTCAGCGCCCCTTTCGTTTTCGGAAGGGGCGTTTTTTATGCGGCACATCTCTTTGGCGGCGCAATGTACTGAACATGGGATCAGTGTGTTTTTTTCTTTCAGTGCTTGCTTCCGGCACAGGCGGTCTTACCTTAATGAGAAGGGACGTATGGAAGAACCAGAACAGGAGGGATGCCATGATACGGCATATGGCAGTTATAACGGGAATACTTGCGGTGATACTTCTGATGGTCGGGTGTCCGGCCTCCGATGACAATGATGTCTGCGATCCGGGGGCCACACAAAACTGTATCTGCGCCGATGGCAATCAGGGGGCCCAGACCTGCCGGGATGACGGCAGTGGATGGCAGGAGTGCATCTGCATGCCCGACGGCGATGTGGTGACCGACGGCGATATGCCGGACGAAGAAGTCGATGTCCTTCCCGACCTTGAAGAGGACATGGAAGAGGACATCATTGATGATGCCGACCCTGACCCACCGGAAGAAGACCTCACCGAAGAAGATCGGATGGATGAGGAACGGGATATCATAACCGAGGCAGACCTTGAGCCGGATATGGAAATGGAACCTGATCCCGAAGCGGAGATGGAGCCTGATCTGGAACCGGAAGTTGAACCCGAGCCCGAGCCGGATATCGATGATATCCCGGTGAACCGCTGCGAAGACAACATTGACAACGATAACGACGGTTGGATAGACGCCGAAGACCCGGACTGCATCCGCATGCTCGATGAAATTGGTTACGGTAACACCCAGTGCAACGATGGCGTCGATAATGACCGCGATGGCCAGACCGATGGTGAGGACAACGACTGCAACGACGCCCTGGATGATTCCGAGTTTGGGAACATCCCCGGAAACTGCACCGACCGGCAGGACAATGATCAGGATGGCTGGATCGACAGTGATGACCCGGACTGCCTGGCCGGAGAAAATGAAATCGGCTTCGGAACCACCCAGTGCAATGATGGCATTGACAATGACCTGGACAGAAACATTGATGCCGATGACCCGGATTGCGACAACGCCATGGACAATAACGAGAGAACCACAACTACCAATAACTGCCTTGACCGTATTGATAACGACCGCGATGGCTGGACCGATGGCGCAGACCCGGATTGCCTGCTGGGCACCCGGGAAAGCGGCTATGGCACCACCGAGTGCAACGATGGCATTGACAATGACCGCGACGGTGGCACCGACTCACGGGATCTGCAATGCACCAGCGCTCTGGATGACAGCGAATCCATGGGCCTGCCCCGGGCATGCGCCGATTTTATTGACAATGACCGGGACGGCTGGACAGATGCCGCAGACCCGGACTGCATGCTGGGCAACGCGGAAAGCGGTTTCGGGATCACCCAATGCAACGATGGTGAGGACAATGACCTTGACCGCGCCATTGACAGCCAGGACCCACAATGCACCGACGCGCTGGATAATAGCGAAGCCCGTTAAGGCTTACACACTACGGGGAGGGGTTCACCCCGCCGGGACACCGCTTAGCCGGTGTTTCCGGTCTTTGTGTCTGCGGGGGTCTGCGTTTCATTACCAAGGATAAACTCCTGCACCGGCCGCCGCAGACTTACGGGTTCGGGGTATTTTTCCACATAGCCCAGCCGCAGCACAAACTGCACCCGCCGCTCTCCCAGTCCAAGCTCTGTGGTCACCTGGTTGCGCCAGGGCTTTTCCTCCAGCATCTGGCTCATGGGATGGGCCGCAATGCCCTGCTCCCGCAGCAGCAGACACAGGGCCTCGTAACGGCGTCCCGCATCCAGCAAATCCGCCGGGCTCTCGCCCTTTGAAGTAATTGCCAGCCAGCCGCCGCCCTGCTTCACCTGTTCAGCGGTAAGATCGATGCCCTTTTGCCGAAAACTCTCGCCGGTGACGTCATCGCTGTTCATAAAGGTGCGCACCCAAAAGCCCGCAAAGCCGTCTATTTCCATGGTGGCGCTGGTCAGGCCGTCCCGCAGTTTTTCAGCGTCCAGGGTGCGGAAGCGTATCCATTGCGCCAGTTCCTTTTGGGCGTGACGGTTCCAGGTCTGCCGGGTAAAGGACTCAAGCACCGCGGTTTGCAGCCAGGCGGTTTGGGGCTCACCGGGACGGAAAAAGGCGCATTCCCCGGCCAAAGGAGCCATGAGCGCCCCCAGATGTTTGTCCTCAATGGGCGTGTTCAGATAGTGCTTGCGCAACGTCCGGCGGCGGGTGATACGCTCCAGGGGAACAGCGCTGGCCGTTGCCTTTTTCAGCCGTACCGTGGCCACATCGCTGCACGCCATGTCCTTCGCGGTGATATCCACGGAAGCCTCATACCCAAGGGCTCCTGCGGCCTGCACCAGATTTTCCACAAAGCAACCAAGGGACAGCAGCATCTC
>Ga0070728_10003098_pt1 | contig 18995 bp, 19 predicted proteins | sample tdDd471_FD_66723 | JGI IMG/M metagenome (GOLD analysis project Ga0070728, IMG submission 66723) | Marine sediment microbial communities from the Atlantic coast under amendment with organic carbon and nitrate - tdDd47.1 | ecosystem: Environmental > Aquatic > Marine > Coastal > Sediment | place... | reverse complement strand
TAGTGCGCTCCGCGCACCACGACCACACTCTCGTCCGTCAGCGGTCAGTGCCAATCTCGCTTTGCGATCTTGGCCTGACTCGCACGCCAGCCGAGAGCGGGTTGCCGCTGCCGCTGAGCATCTCATCGGGCACGGGCACGGGCACGGGCACGGGCACGGACTCGGTCTCCCGGACGCGGGTGCGGATCCGGTCCCTCGTGTCCGGCAATCTGTAGGCGGGGCATTCATGCCCCGCACGCGTGCAGCCTCCGTGGTCGCGGGGCGTCGACGCCCCGCCTACCATTTCGTCGGGATCGGGATCGGGATCGGGATCGGGGACGATCATCACGGAAACGAGTGCTGGCACGGGCAGTTGCAGTCCTACGCGATCGGAAGGGCTTTGAGGTTGAGCAGATCCGACTCGATGATCAGCCGAAGGTCGCGGTCCTTGGAGAGCAGGAGGACGTCGTTTTCATCCGCCAGTCCGGCGATCATACAGTCGATGGTTGAGCGGATCGTCACACCCTTGGACCGAAGGCTACGGTAGAGGCCCGCCGCGTCGACATATGTCTCGGGCTCGATGGGAGTCAACCACTCCATGTCGAGGAAGTGTTGCTCGATCTGGGTCAGAGTCTTTGACTTTCTGAGTCCTTGGAGCACCTCGGCGACAACCACGCCGCAGGTCAGGACATCGGCCTCCTCGCGGATCAGACGACTCAGCGCCTCAGCCTCAGGGCTTGGGTGGCCGTTAAAGAAATCGACCCACGCCGAGGTGTCTACGAGAACTCTCACGTTCGCTTCCTGAGGTCGTCGAGGTCACCTTCCCACTCGACCTGACCTTGGAGTTCGAGGAGCTGGAGTCGCTTCTTGGCCCTGACAAAACGGCGTAACGCTTCGTTGATGACCTCCGTTTTTGTGCGACCGCCGGCAAGGGTCATCGCTGCCTGGAGGGCGTCGTCGTCAATGTTCAAGGTGGTGCGCATGAATATGCTCCCTTATGCATAAAATATATCTCAGATATATGTATGTCAATGCAGATATCGGAAGGAAAGTGCTGAGATCGTGAGGGGATGAGGTCTTGAGGTGCTGCCCGCTGGCGCTGTTGTCGGACCCGGATTCGGACTCGGGAGAGGGTCCGGTCCCTCGTGTCCGGCAAACTGTAGGTGGGCCATTCATGCCCCGCACGCGGGCAGCCTCCGTGGTCGCGGGGCGTCAACGCTCCGCCTACGATTTCGTCGGGATCGGGATCGGGATCGGGAGACTCTACTCCAAGAGCTGGTTCCGCAGCGCCTCGACCTCCTCGTCGCTGATCCCGAGCCCATCGCGGATGAAGGCCTCCATCGATCCGTAATCCTCCACCGCCTGCTCGAGGGCGGCGTCGATGTATGCGGCCTGGAGGATGTAGAAGGCGTCCATGTTGGTGGTATCGACCTCTTCGGGTGCGACCCCGGTCGATTCGGCGTGGAGGTCGCGCAGCTGTGCAAGCCGGTGCTCGATCTCGGCCGCCCGCGTGGTGTTCGACAGCAGGTAGTCCGCTCGGATGGTCTCCCACGGCACCCCGAGGGCTGCCAGCAGGATGGCCGCACCGGTGCCGGTGCGATGGACGCCGTGCGAGCAGTGGAAGACCAGCGGCCGGTTTGCGGGGTCGGCGATCTCGCGCAGCAGCGACGCGTAGTATTCGCGTCCTTCGACCATCAATCGACGGTGGATATCGGGATTGATGTCCGCCGGCACCTCGGAGAAATCACCGGTTCGCCGCGCATTCCTGACCACCGCGGTGAGCTCGCCCATGTTGCCGGCCTCCATGGCCAGACCGATCTCGGTCACTCCTTCGGGCAGGCGATCGGGACCGCGGGCCTCGATTTCCTTTTCGGTCAGAAAGCTGACGACAGTCTCGATCTCGAGCGTCTCGAGATGGGCCACATCGTCATCACTCAACCGCGGCAGCTCGCCGGAGCGGTATACCTGGCCCCATCGGACGGTCCGTCCGTCGGTAGTCTCATAGCCGCCGAGATCACGGAAGTTGGGTTGGCCCTCGAGATCGACGAGCCGGACAGGGGCGGCAGGCGGTTGTGCCGGACGAGGCTCGGCCGGGACGGGTTGCTGGTTGCAGCCGATCGCGAGCACTCCAAGCGAAATGAGTGCTGCCGAGAGGATGAGTTTCTTCATGATGACTCCCGGATCGGGTTGATGAAAGTGGCACTCTCATGGCGCCCACCGGCTCTAAGCTCTGCCGCGCTAATCGTCATGTAGCCACCTCCGACACCCCGGGCGGTGGAACCACCTTGTAGGTAGTGCTCGAACCCGATATCACCTGCTCGAAGAACACGGTGTCGAACTGGAAGTACATCTTTCCGTCCTCCTGAACGACGGTGGCGCCTTCCGGGACTTCCTGAGCAATCCCATCCATGGGCGGCTCGGCGTTGAGGTAGCCGCCCTCCGCGTCGGCGACATAAAGTGCGTTGTCCAGGTAGTAGTAGGTCTCTCCGTCGACGTTGAAGGTCACGGCGTCGGTCGGCACGCTGTCGACCTTCTCCTCTGGAGGAGGCGTCTGCACGACATATCCCTGACCGCCCTCCTCGGCGGAGGCCTTCTGGTAGTAAGTTTCGTCGTACTGGTAGATGGTCTCGCCGTCTTCTTCATTGACGGCCGTTTGCTCCGGCAACCCGGGCACCGTGGCGCCGGGTGGCGGGTCAACGACGACGTACTTGGCTTTCCCGTCGCGCTGAATCTGCTGATAGAAGGTGTTGTCGGCGAAGTAGTAGGTCTGTTCGTTGACGTGCACCTCCTCGGCCCCGGATGGCAGCTTGTCCACCTCGTGGCCCGAAGGCGCCTGGACCAATACATAGACCGTTTCACCCTCCTGCACCGCCGGTACGTAGTACGCACTATCGTGGTAGTAGTAGGTCGTTCCCGACACGTAGACTGTGGTCGGGCGTGTCGCCCACGACAAGAAGACCGCGCGGCGGATCCAGCGACGCCCCCACCACGAGGCGCGATACCAGGCCCGGTGATGACGGAACATGTGGTGGTGCCACCGTCCATGACGGTATCGATGGCGGGCGCCGGAGTGCCAGTGACCGTGACGATGAGACGGTGTGTGGTAACGCGCCCGGGTGCTGCGGTTCGTGTTTGTCCTGGCAGCCGTACGTCCCGTCGTTGCACCTGTAGTGGAGCGTCCAGCGGTTGTACCGGTGGTAGCCCGTCCAGCAGTTGTCCCGGTAGTAGCCCGTCCCGCGGTTGAACCGGTCGTGGTGCGTCCAGTGGTCTGGGTGTTGGCCCTCGTGGTGGTTTGGCTGTGGCTCACCGAACCACTGGTGGCGGGGCCGGAACGGTTCACCGACGCCGATGTGCGGGCCGAAGACCCCGAATAGCCTCTTGAAGAGCCGCCCCCTCGGCGCGACTGCGCCTCAGCCGTCGTCAACATCAATGTGAGTCCGGCTGCGAATAGAAGCGCCGACGGGAGAAGACCGACCCGATTGATCCGTTCAAACACAGTTTTCGTGGTGCTCATCCCACACCCCCCTCGTCGTCGACGATCGGCACCATGGTCACCCGCTCGGCGTTCTCCGGCAGGTCGGTGCTGAATGTAGTGTCGTCGAATATCGGCGCTAGGTCCCAGTTGTGAAAACGAGCGGTAAAGGAGGGATGACCTTCTTCATTCTTCCATCTGATGCCCATCCGCAAGGGCACCGGATCGCCCTGAGCGCTGACCCACAGCTCGACATCGAAGTCTCCGCCTCTCAGCGCGAGATGGTGGGTCCACTGACCTCTGATCCAGGCTTCACCCACATACATCTTGGAGTCGGATTCCTCGATGAAGATCAGTCGTGCGTGGCCGGAAATGAGATCGGAAAACGGCACGAAGATCCCGTAGCCGTCCACCAGGTTGTCAACCGCCGCGGGAATCTCGACGGGGAGATCATTCACCTGGCCGTAGAAATTCTCGGGGTGCTTGAGCATGGTAAACACCCCGTCGGCGAACCAAACCTCATCGACAGTGGCATTGTCGCGCACGGTGGTCCAGGCCAGGAGATCCGGTTTCCTCACGGCAAGATATTGGACGGTTTGGAAACTCAGGAGCTGACCCGAATCCTGCAGCACCTCGTAGGTGATGTGGGCATCGACCGCGAGGTCCCGCTGAGACTCCATCAGGGCGACCATGGCTTCGAGCACCTCATCTGCGCTTGGCATCGGACCGCCGCCGGCTGGTGGGTCGGTCGGCAATACGAACTCTGATTCGCCAACCGGTACGGCAGCTGCGCCGCATGCCGACAGCCCGATCAGACTCACGATGAGCACTGCGGCCATCCCCAAGATGTGGATTCGAGTCCACAAGCGCTGTCGATATCCCATTGATCTCTCCGATTTGGTGATTCCTATGTTGACTGCAACTGAACGCAGAACTCCCACAGGGGCTCCCATTACTCAGACCTCCTCGGAGAAATTGAGAGACGCGGGATGGAAGAGCTCCTCGATGGTCAGCTCCCGGCTGACGAGGCCCTGCTCGTACGAGTATCGGAAGAGGGCTTCGAGGGCCGCGCGGTTGCCTTTTATCCCGTAGGAGTAGAAGTTGTCGCCCATCAGCTCCCGGGTGAGCCCGATCTCCCGTTCGATCCAGGGCAGCGAGCCCTGGTACCACGCCGAATTCAGAAGGTATTGGTACACCTCGGTCTTCGCTTGTGAGTAGGCGTTGAAGACGGCCTCGGCAAACCAGGGATTGGCGTCGATGAGTTCATTGCGGAGCGCGACTGCGTGCATGATCGGATGGATCCCGGTCTTGGCGAAGTACTCGCTTTCCTCTCGCCAGTAGTCTGGAAAGAGCCGCGCGACGATGGGGTTGCCATCCCTGAAGGCCTGTGGCTCGGCGGCGTGGAAGAGGGCGTCGACCTCGCCGGAGACGAGCAGTTCGCTCTCGTCCATTCCGTGCGGGCCTCGCCGGATCTCGAGTCCTTCTGGGAGGACCTGTTCCTGAGCGGATGTTTTCCCCGACCGTTCATCGGAATCCTTCGATGCGATGACCCATTCCACATCATTGGGGCTGATGCCGTACTCATCCTGGAAGAGGCCGCGCAACCACGTCAGCGATGTCGAGGCATAGCCAGGGGTAGCGATGATCCTTCCCCGAAGATCTTCCGCCTTCTTGATCCCTCGGTCGGTGCGGATGAAGACACTCTTGTGGCGGAACAGCTTCAGCGGAAAGACCGGCAGCAGAGTGTAGGCGCGGAAATCGTCCTCAGCATAAGCCCTCATGAATGGTTGGAGTCCGATCTCGGTCACCGCGTTGGTGCGGGGCCCACTGAAGATGTGGGTGTTGAGATCGCCGATTCGGCCGACTTCGAAGGTCACCGAACAACCCTCGATGGGGACCGACCCGTCGGCGACGCCTTTCACCCGGTCGTACGGGTAGCCGGCCACGGTGATGGGAAGGCCATCCCCAGCGGTCGCGGCCGAATCGTCAGCGACGACATCCACAGGCGCGCCCGCATTGCCGCAGGCCGCGAGGGTGCCTGCCGCTCCAACTGAAAGTGCCGCAGTTTTAATGAAATCGCGGCGTGAGGGGTCAGTACTGTTCGTCTTCATCGTTCCACCTGATACGAGAAGTTCTCGACGGTCATCTCGACGTTCTTGTCGGGGACCACGATCACGGTGCGGGCCACGTAGTCGAGGCCATCGGGGGTCGTGGCGTGATCGGTGGTCAGCTTCACATCGGCGCTGTCGTGCTCGGTTGAGACCTCGGTCTTGGTGAGCTGGAAGTCCTCATCGACCCACATGGTCATGCTGTCCACGGGGATCACTACGTTGACCGCGGTGAGTTTGATCCCCCCGTCCTCTTTCTCGGGCTTGGCCTTATCGAGGAAATCGACCAGGTTTCCGGTCGTCGGCAGGCTATAGGCTTTGAGAACCTGCCCGAGTTCGGCCATCCAGTCCTTCATCTCGCCGCCCTTTTTCTTGGCGATCTTTCCACGAATCCCCTTTGGCCCCTTGGCCTTGTCCTGGCTGATGGGGGTCTTTTGAAGCTCGCCGTCGAGGTCGTAGCGGATCATCTCGGTGGTGGTGCTCTTGACCTCGCCTTTGACCTTGACCTCGGTGCGGCGGGTCCAGCTGTAGTTGGTGGTCTTCGCGGCGTTCTCCTGCCGCGCCTTGGTGACGCGCTCGGCGATCTGGGTGTTGTCCTGCGATAGCAACGGGGTGGAGAAGGAAACGATCAGGATCGCGGCCGCGATGTTGAGGGGTCTCATGAGTGCTCCTTTGGGGTGGGACGAGCCTTGTCGTCGCCAGAGTCCTTTAAGGAAAAGGCCCGCCGGTCACCCGGCGGGCCGTAGATGGTGTTCCTATTCGCCCCAGTCGCCGACGTCGTCGCTGCCGGGGATCTCGTACTCGAGATACTCCCTCACGTCGAACGGCATGGCGTCCACCGCCGCCCGAACCCGGTCGGCGATGGCCAGGGTTTCGGGCCGTGCGTTGGCGAGCCCGGTGTAGGGGATTCCTTTGGCGTTGGGTTTGTCGGGGTACTTCTTCTTCATCAACTCGTGGCGTGCGCGCATCTGATTGAACTGGCCCTGGAAGTGGATCATTGGGACGAGCTGCGGGTTCTCCTCGCGCGGGTCCATGTAGAGGTCGTAATAGGCCTCGGGCATCCCCGATGCGGCGACATCACCGGCGCCGATCCAGTGGCGTTTGTAACGGCCCTTGACCGTGGCCGCGAGCTCGTGACCGGCATAGATGTGAACCCAGTCGCGCCGGCCGTTGGTGTCGCCCTTGAGCAGCAGCGCCGTCTGGTCTAGTCCGTCGATGATCCGGTCGGTGGGGATGTGCTCGGTGGCGCCGCCGATGCGGGCGAAGGTCGTGTAGAGATCAGTCACGTGGATGATGTCGCCGACGACCTGCCCCGGCTCGATCACGCCGGGCCACCAGGCGAAGGCCGGCGTCCGGACCCCGCCCTCGGTGAAGTCTCCCTTGCCGCCGCGGTAGAGCATAGGAAGCATGCCCCAGCCCGGCGGCGGGCTGTGGACCATGGGCCCATTGTCGGCCATGGCGATGACGAGGGTGTTCTCGGCGATGCCGAGTTCCTTGAGTTCCGCCATCAGCTGACCAATAAAGTTATCGAACTTGGGAAACGACCCCGGGACCTTGAGCCCGGCGACGCTGCGCTTGGGCATCTCGGGAGCGAGGAAGTTGAGGAAGTTGGGCCAGTACTGGGCGTGGAAGGGTTTTCCGGCCTCGGCGTTCGAACGGATGAAGTCGATGATCCGCTTTTCGCACTCGGTGTCGAGCTTGTCATAGCACTCGTTCGAGGTGCCGCACCACTCGCGGCTCTCGCCGCCCTTGGTGCCCTCGATGTTCATGACCCAGCCTTCGGGAACGAGTCCCGGGTTGTCGAGCCGGTAGGGGTCCGGTGGGTAGATCTCGGGGTGGAGACCGAGGACCGCGTTGGCGGCGCCGCCCATGGGGTCATACAATGAGGTGATCTGGTTCATGGGTGTGAAGAGCGCCTCGTCGAATCCCTGGTTGTGGAGATAACTCTCCTCGATGTCGCCCAGGTGCCCCTTGCCGCAGAACGCGGTGGCGTAGCCGGCTTCGGACAGCACCTCGGCGATGGTCACCTCGTCGCCGCGGAGCCCGGAGAACTCGTGCGGCATCCCGACCACTCCCATGCCGTGGCGCACCGGGGTTCGGCCGGTGAGCATGGCGGCTCGGGTCGGTGTGCACGAGGGCTCGGTGTACATCCGGGTGAAGTTGATGCCCTCCTCGGCCATCCGGTTGAGATTCGGGGTTTCGTAGCCGAAATTCTTCTGCAAACCCGGGAAGCCCACCGCGCCGAATGCCGTGTCGTCCCAGAGGACGTAGACGATGTTCGGCGGCTGGCCGTGCCTCTCGCGGAGCTCGGCCAGTTTGGTGTCGAGCTCGGCGTCCTCAGCCGCCCAACGTTCGCCGTTCTGGGCGTGGAGGATGTAGTACTCGGCGTCGTGGACGATGTCGGCCGCGGAGGCAATGCCGACCGATATCAGGCAGAGTGCGGTCAAAACCAGAGTGATCGTTGTGAGCTTCTTCATTTACAGGTCCTTTCTCGCGTCATCCGTTGCAGAGGATCGAGACCTTTTTCATGGCCCGGTCGAGCTCGGCGTCGGTTTGGGCGGCTGCGAGTTCGGCTTTGGCGTCATAGCACTCGGCGGCCTCTTCCTGGAATTCGCCCTCGAGGGCGTCCACGATGTCCTGAGACTGCGGATTGCAGACCTCGGGAGAGACCCGGCGGATGTTCGCGCCCTTGCTGGTTTCTTCGACCACGACGCAATCGTCGAGGTGGATCTCGGTCTGGTCGGTGACGACCTGGATTGCGCTGTTGCCCGTGTTGACGGTGTAGAGCATTCCCTCCTCGGCGGGGCTTCGGCCGAGAAGGCCGCCGGCGGTCGCACCGAGCGCGGTGTTGCGGCGTTTCTTCGAGCTTGACCCGCCCGAGGTCGAGGCGAAGGCGATTGTGCCGCCGACGAGGGCGCCCTTGAGGGCGTCGTTGTTCTTGAGCTTGACCTTCTCGACCCCGACGACGACGCCGTGCGAAATCTTGGCGGACTGGCCCTTCTGCTGGGCCTCGGTGGTTGCGGCCCCGAGCATCACGAGCCCGAAGCAGAGGGCGGCGATGGTAAATCCGGCGATGCGTTTCATTATTCACTCCTTTGTTGACTGGCGTTGGCGGTCTTGAGATCACTCTGCCGGTCCCCCCGGTCGAGCGACCGGATGACCATCGAATGGACGACTGCAGAAAGGGAAACACTACGGTGGGCGGAAATCCTTTCCAGTTGTCGGAATTCGTCAGGGGTCACAAAGCTCACGATCCGCTCGGAGCGAACGGTTTCCGGGGGTTTTGGCGGCCGCCCGAACCGTTTCGTGCTGGCCACGCGGTCTCCGGATTTCGCGGTTGACCGGCGAAGGCTGTTCCTTTCAGCGGTTGACCGTTGGGTTTTCTCCGCCGATCGATTCACAGAGTCGCTCACCAGAAGAACCGGAACGCGGCGACCGGTCCGTTCATGGCCACGTCGTACTTGAGGATGGTGCTGTTGCTCGAGTAGTCGTAATCCATGTAGCGATAGCCGGCGAAGACCGCGGCCCACCTGGCGAGCCGGTAGTCGATCACCGCCGAGGCGTTCCACACGAAATCGGATCCGCCGGCGCCAATGTCGAATCGTGCGTCCATGGTCCATCGATTGCCGAGCTTCGGACGCCAGATGATTCCGGCGAACGCGTCGGTCCACGAGGTCGACGGGTCGATGTCGGGGAGGACCTGGAAGCTCACGGTCGGATCGATCTTGAAGTAGCGAAGCCCGGCGATGATCCAGAAACGGTCGGCAACCTGATAGCCACCGGCCCCCTCGAGGATGAGGTTCTTGATTCTGATCTCAGCGGTCTCTCCAGGACCCAGGATCGCCTGATCGCCCTTGAGGTTGAGGTACATCACGTCGGCGAGAAAACCCCAGCGACCCTTCGAGGCCTCGAAGTGGACGGTGAACGCCGTTTCGAGGTTTTGAAAGGCGTCGTTGAAGTTGACCTCGAATTCGCCCGTCGGTCCACCGCCCAGTTGCATCGTGCCGTCGAGATTCATCGCCCAGAGATACAACGGCGCGATCTGAAACTGCCATTCGTCAGACCCGGTTTCCTGGGCCTCGGTCTGTGTGGTGCAGATAATGACGATGCAGATCGGTACCAAAAGCAGTCTTTTCATGGTTCTTGCCTCCCAGATCTCGAAAGCGGGTTCACGACTTTACATTGCCGGAATTATGGGTGAGACTGAATCGCGAGAGTATCAAATATTCGCAAACATGAGCAACAGAGCAGAATCCACTCCAAATATTCCTCCGGCGGTTTCCTCCGTGCGGGGAGAATTTTGCGACTTTGACGGGATTGCCAAAGTCGCCAGCGGCTGGGGTCTCGATTGGATCCAGCTGGACCGAGGTCCCCTCGTTGCGAGGGTCCAACAGGTCGAGACTCCATCCATTCTGGTCAGTCGTTTCGGCTTCAATCGAAAGTTCCACCAGAGGGGAACCATCCCCCCGGGGATGAGGACATTCGGGATGATCGCTCCGAAGTCGTCGCCCATCGAATGGCGGGGGATCGCAGGGGGTCTCGACCACCTTATCTCGTTCCCCTCCAATGACGATTTTGATTTTGTCTCGCACCCGGGTTTTGCCGGCGACACCCTGTCGGCGCCGGAGTCTCGTATCCGCCAGGTTGCCGAGACGCTCGGGCTGCCGGACCCGCTCGACGGAGTGGAAGTGGGTCGGGTCCTGACCCATTGCGATCCTCGGCGCATCAATCTTCTGCGGCGGCGCCTGGATAGGATCCATGCGCTCGGATTCGATCCAGGTGGGGCGTGTTCAACCGCTCCGATCGTTGTTGATGCCGAGTTCAGTGTTATTGCCGCGCTGGTCGAGATTCTGACCTCGGAGAATCGAACGGGTCAGCAGGTGCCGGAACCGCGTCTCCGGTCTCGGGCTCTCAGTCGTGCGCTGAGCTATATCGATGATCACGCCGCCGAAGCCCCGACCATCGAAGAGATCTGCCGTGCCTCTGGTGTGAGTTGGCGGACCCTCAACTACGCCTTTCGAGACCAGTTCGACCTCACCCCAAAACAGTACCTGCAGACAGTACGACTCCAGCAGGTCCGTCTGGATCTCCTCAAGACGCCCGCAGATACCACCATTGTCGAGATCTCCGCGAAACGCGGATTTTGGCATATGGGGCAGTTCGCCAAGGTTTACCGACGCCAGTTCGGCGAGCTGCCGTCGGAGACCGCCCGTAGGGCTTGAGGGGATGAGGGTGTAGCCGGCGCCTTCGGCGCCTGGTGTTGAGGGGATGAGGGCTTGGAGTCTTGAGGTCTTGAGGGCTTGACATCGCAAATCGGCAGCGGAATCTGCCGCTGCCGCTGGCGCTGACGATCTCATCGGGCACGGGCAAGGAGTCCGACGAACCTACTTGATGAATGGACTCTTGATCACCGGGGTGAACTGGAGCCGAATGTTCCACTGCTCACCATAGGATTCCGGTCGAACAAGTGAATAGTGGACCTCGGCTCGAAGCTTGACCGGCATTTTGCCCATGAGAACGGTCTTGGTGACTCCGAGCCCGATGGGGACCGTGAGCCGGTCTCCCTCGTCGGCCTCCCAGTTGTAGGTAATGGAGGGGCCGGCCCCCACCGACCAGGCATGGGGCAGCGCATAGCGGACGATGTACTGGAAGTCGGTGTAGCCGGTATCGGGCTGATCATCATCACCGGCGAAGGATGCCCAGTGCTGGACGAGAAAGCCGTAGATCCACGGCCGACCCATCTTGAGGAGCATGGCGGCGGGGCCGGCCTGATATTTCCCCTGACCGAGCTCGGGGTCCGAGGCGGTTGGGAACTTGAAGGTCGCCCCTGCACCCCACACCCAGCCGTCGGCCTTGTCGGGCCCGATGAGGGTGAGGAGCTGGAGATCGCCGAAACCGGTGGTATGGCCATCTGTTTCGCCGGTCGAAAAATCCACATTCGGGCTTGTCACCAGTGGGAAGACCGGTCGGCCGGAGAACATCAGTTTCTTGCTGATGGGCACGGGCAGGAGCGGCTGAAAAAGCAGGACATTGCCGAGGGCCGTTCCATCGACCAGATCGCCCTCTTTGCCGCTGAGGTTGTCCTGAAGGGTCAGGGCCCAGGTCTTCGACAGCGGATTGTTGAGCTGGCGGTCGATCTCCTCAAGAGTCGGAAGCTCACCGGGCTGATCGACCTCCTGTGCGCCGACCGGCGAAACCGCCAGTAGGAGGACCGCTATAAGCGCCTTTGTTGATTGCACTACGGCGGTCCTCCGAAAAAACGAGTTGTCCAGGGCGGGCTGACCCGCCCCGGACGGATGTCTGGGGAAATGGCTGGTCCCCTCCCCGATCGGTTGTCTGACTCAGTCCATTCTCAGGCGATCTAGGACGACTCAATCTCGGTCACCTCATCGTCCCCGGGAGAGTCGACCACCTCGAAGAACGGTTTGCCGTTCTCATCTTCGACCTGTTCGAAGAAAACCATGTCGAACTGGTGGTAGGTCACCCCTTCGTATTCGATCTCGGTCGCTCCCTCGGGAAGCGCATCCGCCTGGGCTCCGAGCTCCGGTTCGCCGTTGACAAAGCCGGTCGCGCCGTTCTCGTTGTAGGCGACATAGAGATTGAAATCGACGTAGTAGTAGGTTTCCCCATCGGCCAGGAAACTCGGTGAACCGGCCGGGATGGTGTCGATCTCTTCCTCCGGTGGCTGGGGCTCCACCACGTAGACCGTCTTACCGGCGTCGTTGGTGGACTTGGAATAGTACGACCGATCGAATTGATAGATCGTGTCTTCACCCTCGTCGTCGTGGGCGACGGCGTCTTCCGGGATCTTCGACACCTCGGCTCCCACCGGCGGTTCGACCACGACGTAGCCGCTGCCTGAAGGCTGCCAAAAACCCCAATCGGCATAGGTGTAGGTCTGGCCCTCGAATGTGACCTTCTCGCCCCCTTCGGGCAAGGCGTCGGCCTGATGGCCGACCGGAGGCGCGGTGAGCACGTGGCCTTCGTCGCCTTCATACATGACCGGCCGGTACCACGGGTTGTAGTGGACATAGGTCGTGCCGTAGACCACGTAGTTGTTTGAAGAGGCTGAATTGGCAATGGCGATGAAAGTGGCTGTTCGGATGATGAACCGGCCGACCCAGAAACCGCCGTACCACCGGCGATGGTGGTGGAAGCGATGGTGGTGCCACCGGCCCCCTCGCCAGCGGCGAGAGTGGTGGACTCGCCGGGGCCGGTGATGCCGTCCACGACGGGCTGTCGTGGTGCGTCGGGGTGTCGTGCGGCGTGCGCCGGCGCGTCCTGTAGTGCGTGCTGGGGAACCGCGGCCGGCGTTGGACTGATTGGAAGCTCGGGGCTGATTGGATGTTCGAGGTTGACTGGAGGTACGAGGTTGGTTGGAGGAACCAGTATTGCGGTTCGCCGACGAGGGGGAGCGAGTCGCCGATTGCTTTGACGAGCCCGATCGCGCCGAACCCCCGCGGTTGACGTTGGAACTCGACTTGGCGGAACGTCCACCACCGCCGCGACCGCCACCGCCTCGCTGTGCTGCCAGTTCGGTCACGTAGCCGGTCGTCATGAGGATGCCCAACGCCACGTAAACAAGTACGCGGAAAGAGGTGCTTTTCATGCCGCACCTCCTTCGGATTGCGGTTGTTCATGGATCACCGGAACGACGTCGATTTTCTCCGCCCCCGGTGGAGGGGTGAACTCGAACAACGCGGGGTCGGTCGGCAAGGTGGTCGACCACTTGCTGAAACGCGCCGTGTAACCCGGCATCCCTTCATCCTCGGTGTAAACGATGGCCATCTTGGCTGGGAACGGGTCGCCCTGCCCGACCCAAACCTGGACGTCGGCGCCGGGTTTGCGGATGGCGACATGATCGGTCCACTCGCCGTCGACCCACGCCTCCCCGACATACCAGATCGAGGTGATCTCATCGCCGAGCCACAGATCCCTGGGATCGTTGGAAAGCAGGTCCGGCAAAGGCACGGGGATCATGTAGTCGTCCACCAACACCGGGACCGCCACGTTGATGCCCCCCGGGAGGAAGACTTCGCCCCACATGTTTGCCGGCTGCCGGATCATCTTGAAGCGGCCTTTGTCGTACCAGGCCTTGTCTACGGTGGCGTCATCCCTGAGAGTGACCCAGGCGAGCTGGTCCGGCTTCCGCACCGATAGGCGCTGCAACATATCGAATTGCAGCTTTTGACCGGACTCCTGAACGGATTCGTAGGTCACTCGAGCCTCGACGGTCAGTTCCTGATGGCCCCGCATGAAGTCCACCATGCCTTGGACAACCTCACGACCCTCGGGCAGCTCACCATCATCATCCGCCAGGGCGGAAGGCGTCCACATGACATCCTCCGTCGTGGCCGGGGATTGGGCACCGCAACCGACGAACAGTGCAACGAGCGCGGACAACAGAAGAAATCTCTTCATGATTGTCGTTCCTTTCTCGATTCTCATGTAGGTGGTGGTAAGGCAGAGCGGCTCCGGTTTAGTCCGCTCATCAGTATTTGCCGGCTGCCACCGGTCGTCCGTAGGCGACCGGCGTGTCCGGGTGGATCACCCCATTGGCCTCGGCGTACGTAGTCCAGCCCAGGGCCAGCTCGGTCACAAGGTCCGGATTTTGCGCGGCGAGATCCTGCACCTCTCCTGGATCCTCGGCGAGGTTGAAGAGCTGCCAGTTGCCGTTGCCGTATGGGGGAGGCAGCCGCAGCACTTTCCAGTTTCCGCGGCGATAGGCGTCCATACCGTAGGCTTCCCAACCCAGACCGCGCTCGAGCCAGGCGTCGTCGCTGTTGCCTTCAAGAAGACTCAGAAGCGACCGGCCCTGGATCTGAGCGATTTCGGTGCCCTGCCACTCGCGCGGTTGGCGAACCTCGGCCAATTCGAGAAATGTCGGCGCGAGATCCATCGTGTGAACGGGTGTATTGACGCGATGCTCGGCCGCGACCGATCCGGCCGGTTTGACGATCAGGGGCACGCGGATACCGCCTTGGGTGACATAACCCTTGAAAAGCCGCAGAGGAGTTGCGCTGGCCCAGGCCCAACCGGGGCCGATATCGGTGGACGATCCCGGTCGGCCGCGGTTTGACAGGCTGTTGTCGAACTGCCCGAAAAACTCCTCCGCCTCGCCTCCGAGGGCGATGTAGTCGAGGATCGCGGTCTTGCTCGGCCCGTTATCCGACATGAAGACGATGAGGGTGTTGTCGTACTCGCCGATTGACCGAAGGTGCTGGAGCACCCGGCCGATGTTCTCATCCATATAGTCGATCATGGCCGCATAGACTTCCATGTCGCGCGCTCGTCCCGCCTGTTGTTCGGCCGTGAGCTCGTCCCATCCAAGTACCCACTCGGGACGGGGGTGCGGTGTCTGCGATTGACTCAACAACCCGAGATCGCGCAGGCGTACCGTTCGCTCGGCGGCGACGGCATCCCAACCGGCGTCATAGCGACCGCGGTACTTCTCGATCGCCTCGTCGGGGGCGTGCAGCGGGTTGTGGGCCGCCGTGTACGACAGATAGGCGAAGAACGGACGATCGTCGGCAACACTCTCGGCGATGGAGTCGATGATCCGATCCGTGTAGGTCGTCGTCGAATAGAAATCAGCGGGGAGTTTTTCAACCGGTTGGTCGTCTTCGGTGTAGTGCGTCTTGCTCCCGGGGATGAGCGCAGCCTGGTCCGCCCAGTGGCTGGCGCCACCGTTGAGGAGCGCAAACGAGCGCTCGAACCCGCGTCCTCCGGGGAGATTCCAGGGATCGTGGCCGAGGTGCCACTTCCCCGCCATGGATGTGTGATAGCCCGCTTCGCTGAGCATTTCGGTCACCGTCACGACGTCGTCGCGCAGGAAACCCTGGTACGCGGGCGATCCCTTCTGATTCTCGGCGGCGACCTCGGGGTTGCCGCCCATTCCGGCACGGTGATAGTCGACCCCGGTCAGGAGTGACCCCCGGGTCGGCCCGCAGTTGGGTGCGACGTGGAAATCGCTGAACATCACGCCCTCGGCGGCGAGGGCATCGATATTCGGGGTCGCGATCTCACTGCCGTAGGCGCCGACATCGGAGAAACCGATATCGTCGGCGACGATGAGGAGGATGTTCGGCCTCTGCGGTTTGTTGTCCGGAACCACGATCTCCGGCGGAGCTCCGCATGCTGCCGCTGCCAAAGCCGCCACAATCAACGAGCTTGTCATCAGTCGATGTTTCATATTGGTCTCTCCTCGCTGGGGCAACTCACGATCCAAGAACCAGAATTCCGATATGTATTGCTCTCAATCTTGGTTTCTTTTCATTATTGGGTGCCAACACCAACGCCCGAGAAATTTGTTGACCTTTCGGATACCTCTGACGAGTTGGCGAATTGCGGTCAGATCAGGAAAGCCCACGCGAAGACGAGGACGAATGCGAGGGGAAATCCCCATCGGGAGGTTCGATCGATGGTCTGTGCCCTTTCGGGCCGGCCGCGCTTTGTGAGCATCACGGTGTAGGTAGCCTCGACGAGCGTCAAAAATACCAGCACCGTCGCGGCTGACGTGAACCAGTCCATTCTCGTCAAGTACGAGATCTTGGGCAGCATGCCGCCGATCATGAAGCGATAGGCAATCAGGGTGAGCACGGAGGTCACTGCAAGGCTGATCTGGGGTCCCGCCAACTCGGGATCGATCCAAAACACGAGCCATGACATGGCCACAATCAGCAGCAACGGCAGGATGATCTTCGCTCGGTAGTAGCCGATGAATCGCTTGGCATCGAACTCGAGCACGTAACCGGCTCTCGGCTGCACACCCGGCATCGGTTGATATGCCTGGGTTCTGGCGCGCGAACCGAGGATCTCCCAGTCGGATATCGAAACATCAGGCACGACACCGGATGGGATTTCGGGAAGGGCGACGAGGACGACCTCGTCATGGAGATTCCCCATGGACACTAATTGGATCGCGAGCGTCTGGAGGTCGAGGGGAAAGTCGCTCAGATCGAGCTTCTGCGAGAACTTCCCCAGGAGCCGCTGGCGGTAGGTGACCGTGCCGTCAGGGGTGACCTCGACAATATCCGGAAGGGTCGAACTCGCCTGCCGGAGATTGGCCACTTGCAGACGCGGGTGCCACACGGCGTCGAGGCTGAGCCACTCGTCGCCCGTACCATCGTGGGCGAGGCGCGTGTCGCTCCACCGAGCCAAGATAAGGACGTTGGCGGAAAAGCCCTGAATCGCGTCGTCGATCCGTTCGACATCAAGCACAACGACGGCGATCTCCACCTGGGTCGGTCCGGTCGTCGGACGCGTGAACTGTGTGACGGCGCGAGCGGATGCGTGCCCGGTGACCGCCTCCTCCACTCGCGCAGCCTCATCGGCGATGCAATCCATCCCTCCTACAAGGGGCGCCGCAAAAGTAATCACCATAGCGGCGATGCTGATGATTGCGACTCTCACTGGGTGCATGTGTCACTCCTCCTGTCTGCGGGTCATTCGGTTAAGAATCTGATACGCGGCGGAGTCTCTCCCGCGGCACATCTCGACCTTTCAACCCGGCCCGCCGCAATGCGACGGTGGACCGGATCGTCGGGTCTTGTTCGCCACCCCCTGAATCCACCGCAGTGATTGGTCCTCGGGGGATCTCAGATTCACACGGCTGGATGCGCTTAGTTTCCGATGTCCGGGTCACTCCGCATCTCCCACGGCAGCTCGTACTCCATGAATTCGAAGACGTCGAAGGGGAGATTCTCCATATTGGCCGGGGCAACACCGAGGGCCCTTGTCGCTGGTCTCGCGTTGGCAAGTCCCGCATAGGCGATTCCGTGGGCACGCGGGGAGTCCGGGTACTTGGCCTTCCAAAGCTCATGCCGCGCCCGTGCCCGGACAAAGGCCTCGTTGAGATGGAAGGTGTTCACCATCATCCCGTTCTTTTCCCGCGTGTCGGAAAGGAGATCGTAGAACGAAGCGGACAGCCCGCTCGAGGCGCCCGGGTCGGGGTCGATCCAATGTTTCTTGATGTTGCCCTTGACCGTGGCGCCCAGATTGGGGCCCTGATAGATGTGGACGTAGTCACGGCGGCCGTGGGTGTCGCCGTTGAGGAAGATCGCGGTCTGGTCGATGCCGTCGATGATCCGATCGGTCGGGATCGAGTCCATGGCGCCACCGAGACGGGCAAAGGTGGTGAAGAGATCCACCTCGTGGATGATGTCGCCGACCAGCTGTCCCGGCTCGATGACTCCCGGCCACCAGGCGAATGCCGGAACTCGGACGCCGCCCTCGAGGAAATCACCCTTGCCGCCGCGGAAGATGGTCTCCGTCATCCCGAGACCGGGAGGCGGGTGGTGCGCCATGGGCCCGTTGTCCGCCATGACGATCAGCAGGGTGTTCTCCGCGATGCCCAGTCGCTCGAGCTCATCCATCAGCTCGCCGATATAGGCATCGACGTTGTACTGCATGTTGTCGGTGTAGAGGCCGCGGGCGAGTGTCTTTTTCTCGGGGCTGGGCATGAACGAGGTCATCATGGGCCACCAGGAGAGGAAGAACGGTTTCTCGGCCTCCGCATTGCGGCGGATGAAGTCCATGGCCCGGACCTTGGTCTCCGGGTCGAAGGCATCGTAGTCCTCCTTGGCCGTGCCGCGCCATTCGTAACCGGGCTCGCCCTTCTTGCCCTCGATGTACCCGACGTAGCCCTTCGGCACGAAAGTGTCATCGAGCTTGTACGGATCCTCGATGAGCATGTGCTCCTGCAGACCCATGGTCGCGTTGGCGGCCTCGCCCTGCTCGTTGAAGAGGCTGAAGATCTGGTTGTAGATCCCGAACAGGGTCTCGTCGAAACCCTGGTTGTGGGCGTAGGCTTCTTCGATGTCGCCCAGGTGGAGTTTGCCGTAGAAGGCGGTGGCATAGCCGGCATCCGACAGTACCTCCGCGGTGGTTGCCTCTTCAGCCCGCATCCCTGAGTACTCGACGGGGAATCCGATGATGTACATCCCTGAACGAACCGCGTGCCGGCCCGTCAGGACGGCCGCGCGACTGGGGGTGCAGCCCACCTCGGTGTACATCCGGGTGAACATGATGCCCTCTTCGGCCATCCGGTTGATGCTCGGGGTCTCGAAGCCGCGGATCTTGCTGATCGCGGGGATTCCAACGTCACCAAATGACGTGTCGTCCCACATGACATGGATGATGTTGGGTGGTTGTCCGTACTTCTCGCGAAGCTGGGCGAGCTTGGCATCAAGCTCGTTGTCCTCGGCAGCCCACCGTTCGCCGTTCTGGGCCTCGAGAATGTAATACTCGGCGTCGTGGACGATGTCCTGGGCCGAGACGGTGGTTGCCGCCACGAGCCCGAGGATGGCCAGAAGGGCCATGCTTCTCGTGATTCTCTTCATTTTCATTTCCTCTCCTGTTCTTGCCTGGTCCGTCCGATTTCCTCGAGCGACCGGGTGACCAATGAATGGATGACTGCAGATAGGGAAACCCCGCGG
>Ga0070728_10003096_pt1 | contig 19000 bp, 20 predicted proteins | sample tdDd471_FD_66723 | JGI IMG/M metagenome (GOLD analysis project Ga0070728, IMG submission 66723) | Marine sediment microbial communities from the Atlantic coast under amendment with organic carbon and nitrate - tdDd47.1 | ecosystem: Environmental > Aquatic > Marine > Coastal > Sediment | place... | reverse complement strand
TGCCCAGCTTTATAAATTGGATTTTGAGGCTCTAAATAAATTTTACCACTACAATTAATCTTATCGATTTTACATTTTATTTCTTGATCGACTTTTAAATTATAATGTTTATAATGATTTGACTTAAGCAGATGTTTTCCCCCCGATTGATTTCTAAGAATATAAAAAGATTCCTCGGTACCCGGAATCTCAGTAAAACCATCTATAGTAAATAAATGTGTTTCTCCTTCTTTGAATTTATGTTGTGTCGAATTATTTTTCATATGAGAGATGTAAAAATACACATTTAAAATGATTTTTGATGATGTATATCACCGTGTCGGAGCAATCAAAATATGGTTAAAGACATAAGATTTTATTACATTTGTGTCGATTAAATTTTATATTAAAATCTAAGAATGGAAGCAATAAAGGTACTGTCTGTAAATGTTTCGGAAGAAAAAGGAGTAATAAAAAAACCTGTTGATCAGATTGTTATTACAGAAAAGGGAATAGAGAATGATGCGCATGCAGGAGATTGGCACAGACAGATTAGTTTGTTGGCAAAAGAGAGCATCGACAAGTTCGAAGAAGTACTTGGGAGAAAACTTGAGTTTGGTGAATTTGCTGAAAATATTACTACAGAAGGAATCACTTTATATACCATGAAACCTGGCGATAAACTTTTTATTGGTGATGTTGAAATGGAAGTAACACAAATCGGCAAAAAATGTCATGGCGATGGCTGTGCCATTTTTAGTCAGGTGGGAAAATGTGTAATGCCAAAAGAAGGAATTTTTGCAAAAGTTATTAAAGTAGGAACAATAAAACCTGGTGACAATATAATTTACAAATCTCAAGAATAATAAAATGAGCGAAGCTAAAGTATTATCGGTAAGTCTATCTTCTGAGCGCGGACCCAAAAAGCCTGTTTCAGAATTAAAACTAAACTCGAAAGGGATTGTTGGCGACGTTCATGCTAAAATATGGAATCGACAAGTAAGTATTATCGATATAGTACATATTAATAAATTTAAAAAACTTACTGAAGCTCGCGACACTGAATTTGGCGAGTTTGCAGAAAACATTACTTCAGAAGGATTGCATGATATTGACTTTAAGACCTTTGATCTGTTAAAAATCGGAGATTCAATTCTGGAAGTTACACAAGTAGGGAAACCTTTTCATGACGAATTTCGCGAATTAGGAAATTATGTTATGCCAAGAGTAGGAATCTTTTGTCGTGTAAAAAAAGAAGGCATTATAAAAGTTGAAGACAAGATTGAATTCATTCCAAAAATATATAAAGCATTAATTATTACTTTAAGCGATAGAGCAAGTGCAGGCGAATATGAAGATAAGAGTGGACCTAAAGTAAAAGAGCTTTTAGAAAACTATTTAAAAAAGATTAAAGTACGATATAACATTGATCATAATATTATTCCTGATAGTGAAGATCAACTTAGAGAGATATTGAATAAAGCAAAGAAAGAAAAGATTGACTTTATTATTACAACAGGCGGAACAGGAATTGGAAAAAGAGACATTACTGTAGATATTGTTCAGGAGATGTTAGATAAAGAGATTCCGGGAGTAATGGAAATGATCAGGTTGAAATATGGACAAGAAAAACCAAATGCATTATTAAGCAGAGGAGTTGCAGGAGTTTTAGACGATAGCCTTGTTTATACATTACCTGGCAGTGTAAAAGCTGTTCAGGAGTATATGAATGAGATTTTGAAAACAATGCTTCATTTGGTATATATGTTACATAGTATTGATGCTCATTAGTTAGCCTAAACCAAACCTAATTAATTATATTAACGAATTATGAACAGAACTGAAGCTTTATGCTTATTAAAGAAGTACGTGCGGAGTGACAAGATGTTATATCATTGCTATTCATCAGAAGCAGTAATGAAAGCTCTAGCAAAAAAACTTGATCGTGATGTTGAGAAATGGGGTCTTGCCGGATTACTTCACGATATTGATACCGAAATTACAAATGCCGATCCTAAAAAACATGGGCTTGTTGCTGTTGACCTTTTACTCGACGAAGGAATTGATGCAGAAATTGTAGATGCTATAAAAATGCACAACGAAGAAGCTACTGGATTAGAAAGAAAAACAGAATTTCAACACGCACTTGCTGCAGGAGAAACAATAACAGGACTTATTTATGCAACTGCTTTAGTATATCCTGATAAAAAAATAGCTGACGTTAAGACTAAATCAGTAACTAAACGAATGAAACAAAGCGCATTTGCAGCTTCTGTAAGCCGTGAAAATATTATGGAATGTGAGAAAATCGGTCTTACTTTAAATGAATTTACTGATATTGCATTAAATGCAATGAAAGAAATAGCCGAAGATATTGGAGTGTAACGATCTTTATTACAATATCTTAGAATAATTTTCTTGATTTGAAGATACTATATTCCTAATTTAAACTCTATATAAATTAGGAATATCTTTTTTGGATAAATTATTGAATCCCAAAAACTTTCGGCCTTCATTATTATGTAATGAATATACAAGGCTCATGAACTTATATTTTTCATATATTTGAAAGCTTAATATTTTTTAAGTAAGGACCTAACCTTAACACTTACATTTTCGCAAAATGCGATACAAATAATGACAATTGTTTAACTAAAACAAAGTTATGGAAACGTATAAGGAACATAACAAAGTATCAGCAGTTATTCTTGCCGGAGGTGCTAATAAAAGGTTTAACGGTAAAACAAAAGCTAACATTCAGATTAGTGGTGTGCGAATTATTGCACGTACAATAAAGGTTTTACATGAGTTATTTGATGATATTATTATTGTAACTAACACTCCTGAGGAATTTAAAGGTTACAAGCATTACACTTTGGTGCCTGATGAAATTAAAAAGGTTGGACCTTTAGGCGGAATACATGCCGCTATGAAAGTTGCAAAAAATGATGCGATTTTTGTATTTGCAAGCGATATGCCTTGTATCTCAAGTGAGATTGTAAAAAAACATATCGAATTTTATAACAAAAGAAAATGTGATGCAGCTATTCCAAGAATTAAGGACTTTAAAGAACCGCTGCACGCTATTTATAACAAAAGAATTTTAGATAATCTAAATATATTCTTAAAAGGAGCGAATAAATATTCTATAGAGAATTTTATTAAAGATTTAAATGTAAGATATCATAATCTGGAAGACCTTGAAGAATATCATAAAGCTTTTATGAATATTAATACTCCTGAAGAATTATCGTGTATGGAGCTATATTCTGAAACGCATTTCTATTAAAAGAAACTATATAATTTATAAATCCACTGTCAATTGATAGTGGATTTTTTGTTTCTTTTCGGCTTATATTCTTTAACAGTAATTTTTGGAACAGGATCATATCCATGTGTTCCCCAAGGATGACATCTTGATAATCGCCTCAATCCCATCCAGCTTCCTTTTAAAGGTCCATGCACTTTTACAGCTTCAATAAAATATTCAGAGCATGTAGGTGTATGCCTACATGATCCTGGAGTAAACGGTGAAATTCCCCATTTATAAAAATACACGGGAATCAAAAATATATATCCAACTACTTTCTTTAAAAATTTGAAAATTCTTTTCATTGGCTGCAAAGTTATAGTATTTATCATACAAAAAAAGCTGTCTATGTTTCGATAAACTCAACATGACAACTTTTTTAATTATTCAAGGTCACACTGAGCATGTCGAAGTGTAGACCAAAAAATTACAGCTAATTATATATTCTTTGTTTCGTATTCCTTTTCTCTTTTCTTTGCTATAGTATCCCAATCAGGAACTACTTCCTTCATAAAACGCTCTTTTTCAGCATTCATTTTTTCCATATCCAAACCAATATATTTCTGAGCTTTTGCTTTTGTTTCAATATCCGGATATGGAACCTCCTGATTATAATCTAAATCTGCAAGAATTCGTGCCAGTTTCAATCTTGCTTCTTGAGCAATATTTATTCCTGTTGATAAAATTCTTCCTGATTCAATTGGACTATGAAACGAGCCACCATGACTGGCTGCAATAAAATCCCATCGCCATTGTGCATGTCTTATATCCTGTAAAACATCAGTCATTTTATTTTCGTTTACACCTAACTCCCATGCTTTGCCAGCTTCAACATGAGCACGAACCAATAACTCTTCCAATTTATCTCTACTCTCTTTTAATTTATCCTGACGTTCGTATACATTTGCTAAAAGTTCAGTAGTTTCTTCTCTATGACAAACCTGACATGTATTGGCTATGTTATTTAATGGACTTTGTATTTTATGATCAGTAAACTTCTGACCACCTTCATTTAGGTAAGGCATATGACAATCTGCACAAGCTAAACCTCTTTGCGCATGAATTCCTGTTTGGAATAATTCAAAATCAGGATGCTGAGCTTTTAACATAGGTGCTTTACTTATTGTATGAGTCCAATCTTTAAACTCATATTCATCGTAATAGGCTTCCATTGCTTCAACAGATGTTCCATTATCCCATGGAAAAGTAAGATATTTTCCATCACCTTTAAAATAATACTCAACATGGCACTGTGCACATGCTAACGAACGCATATCCTGATGACTAACTGTTTTAATATCAATGTTCATTCTTTTATATGCTTCAGCTAATGCCGGTCGCGATATTCTTAAATTCATATTTTGTGCATCGTGACAATCGGCACACCCAATATTATTTACTATTTCATGTCCTAAAGTTTCCCATGAACCTTTATAAAATTCGGCAACACCCATTTCTTCCATCTTTCTTGGAACATCAGGACTTTTACATGTCCAGCAAGTATTTGGCATTGGACTTTTTTTACCGTCAATTGGAGCTCCAGTACGAAGAATTTTTCGCATATCATCAATAGCGTGCTCATGCCCTTTTCCCTGATTATATTCCTTTGCGAATCCATAACCTGCCCAAAGAACAACTAAGCGTGGATCTTCTTCTAACATATCGCGATGTTCACTTCCGTTATATTTACTTTTAAACGACTGATCTTCTGTCTGAAGTAAACGATTGTACTGTCGCGGAAAATTTTCACCCCAAACATCATTTCTTGGCTCCCACTGAGAATGTTCAATTTTGGGAGTGTAGGCAAAAACCGCTTCGGCTCTTCTTTCAATTATAGAAGAAGCTAGTAAACCTAAAAAGAAAACAATAATTATAGTTGCCAAAAAAAGAATCCATCCTTTATAGGGCTTTTCTTTGATTTGATCAGTAATTGGTTTCATAATAATATGATTTATATTTTAATTATGATTATTCGTTCGTTATTTCATTAATCCAATCAGGAACAGGACTTTCAGGCAAAGGTACAATAGCATCAGGAACAGTTGATAAACCGTTTACTCTTCCGTGTGGTGTTTCTCTGTGACATTCCCAGCAAAGCCTTTCTTCTCTTTCTGAATGAAAAGCATTATTATTTATTTCATGTTCAGCTCCAGTTAATAGTTGCTCATGGCAACGTAAACAATTCTGTTGAACAACTCCTATCCCTTCTTCTTTTATATGTATCACCTGTGGCTCTGCTCGTAAAGTAAAAATAGTTGCATGTCTTAACCCATCTTTTGCTTTAAAATAATAATGTGAAAAAACATTATTATGTGGAACATGACAATCATTACAACTTGCTTTTTCCCTATGCGAACTATGGTTCCATGTTGCAAACTGAGGAACCATAACATGACAATTTATACAGGTTTGTGGATTATCTGACAAGTATGAACTTGCCTTAGATAAATAAACAGAATATGCTGAAAACCCAATAAATATTGCAAGAACAATTGTTACGGGGAGTTTCCATTGATCAGGCGGAATTAATTTATTTAGGAATTTTAACATATCGTTTATTGTTATTTAAATAACAGTAATGCAAAATACGAAAATAAGTAATTAAATGCTATATATCTCTTATTATTTATCTATTTATATTAAGTCCCTAATTAGTCTAATTTTCTTACTTTCTGAAATGATGTAGCCGCATCAATCATTTTCGCAAAGCTTACTTTCTGTCCAGTTTTAATTGATTCGTACTCATAACCATTTTCTCCATCTAGTAAAATACTTTCACCCATTTCGTAGCGTAAACAATCAACTTTATCATTTACAAATAATGGAGTTCCATTTAAATCTTGTAGTTGTTTTCGTTTATTTTTCTTTTTAAATAAATTGAATGCCATGATATTTTCTTTTCAAGTTAGTCTTTGAATTTTTCGTATAGGTTAAAACTACAATTTACTGAAAAATAAAAAAAGCTGCAATGAGTTACATTACAGCTTTAGTAGTTTATATTGGTTATAATTAATACAGTTCTGGATATTTTTTAGAATCTGATTCATTCATCATGGAATAAATAGCTTCGAAAACATCTTCTGCATTAGGATTAGAGAAATAATCTCCATCACTTGTATAAGCAGGACGATGATCTTTTGCTGTAATAGTTCGTGGTTCAGAATCTAAATAATAATAAGCACTTTGATCTTCTAAAACCTTTTGCATCATAAATGCAGTTGCTCCACCAGGAACATCTTCATCAAAAAATACAACTCTATTAGTTTTTTTAATTGATTCTGTAATCATGTGTTTCTTATCAAATGGAAGCAATGTCTGTGCATCAATTAATTCTACAGAAATATTAAATTCCTTTAATTGTTCAACAGCATCTTGTGCAATTCGCACACACGACCCATATGTAACAAGTGTTACATCTGTTCCCTCATTTAAAATTTCAGGTACTCCTAACGGAATTTTATATTCACCAATATTTTCAGGACGCTTCTCTCTTAATCGATATCCATTTAATGGTTCAATTACCAAAGCTGGATCTTCACCTTCAAGCAAGGTGTTGTAAAAACCTGCTGCCTGAGTCATGTTTCTAGGCACAGCAACATAAATTCCTCTAATAGAGTTTATTACCATACTAAGCGGTGATCCTGAATGCCAAATGCCTTCTAATCTATGACCACGCGTACTTATAATTACTGGAGCTGTTTGTCCACCAGCAGTTCTATAATGTGTAGTAGCTAAATCATCGCTCATTCCTTGTAGGGCATATAGCAAGTAATCAAAATATTGTATTTCAGCTACAGGTCTTAAACCCCGTAATGCAAGACCTATTCCCTGCCCTAAAATAGTTTGTTCTCTAATTCCTGTATCTGTAATTCTTAGATCGCCATACTTTTTCTGCAATCCTTCATAAGATTGATTAACACCTCCAATATAACCTGCATCTTCTCCAAAGGTCACAAGTTTTGGATATTTATTAAATAAATGATCCCAGTTATCACGTAATATTTCACGACCAGCAACTTCAGGAGAATCAGGCTTAACTATTGGTTTTAATTCCTGCACACTTAAAGCTGATTTTTTGCTTTCGTTATGCAATGAAGTATTATATCTTTCGTAATTATCGTCATAATTTTCATCTAACCATCCAGTAAGATCCTTTTGGAGTTTTCCTCTAATATTGCAATCGGTACAAACATGACGTAATATTTTCTTAGCTGTACTAAAGTTATCTTTACGAATTGGCTCAACAATCTTTTTGAGATCATTCGTAAATGAACCAACTTTATCATAACCCTCACGCTTACACATACATGAACGATTATCAATTATATCAACTAATTTGTCCCGTTCTACCTTAACTGGATCTTTGAATTTTTTCCAAGCTACTTTTTTGGCAAGTTTAGCTTCGTTCTGTGCTTTAAGCTCAACTTCTTCTAAATCCTTGTTTGTTGCAAGTTTCTCTTTAAGAATCCATTCTTTCATTTTTTTAATACCATCGAATTCTTCCTCAAACTTTAATCTTTCTTCAGATTTATATCGTTCGTGTGATCCAGATGTCGAGTGACCTTGTGGCTGAGTAATTTCTTCGATATGAAATAATACAGGTACATGTTCTTTACGAGCTATTTCAACACCTTCTTTAAATGTATTTACTAATTCAGGATAATCCCAACCTTTCGCTTTTAGAATAACAATACCAGGTTTATCTTTTGTACGTTCAAAGCCTTTTAATACTTCAGAAATACTTCCTTTAGTTGTTTGATACTTTTTTGGAACCGATATTCCATATCCATCATCATAAACAGTAATAACTGCAGGTACTTGCAATACTCCTACTGCATTAATCGACTCCCAAAACTGACCTTCTGACGTACTTGCATCGCCAATCGTTCCAAAAGCGACTTCATTACCTTTATCAGATAAATCTGAAAACTGATGTAATTCTTTAATATTTCGGAATAATTTTGAAGCATAACCTAATCCAACCCAACGTGCCATTTGACCTGCCGTAGGCGAAATATCAGCTGATGAATTTTTTTGCTTCATTAAATCACGCCAAGTACCATCAGGATTTAAGCTTCTGGTAGAAAAATGATTGTTAAATGATCTACCTCCGTTCCCTGGATTTAGTTCCACATCAGTTTCTCCATATAATTGTGCGAAAAATTCTTCTGCTGTAAATAATCCAGCTGCCATCATAAAAGTTTGATCACGATAATACCCTGAGCGCCAATCTCCATTCTGGTAATTTTTAGCCATAGCAATCTGAGTAATTTCTTTTCCATCGCCAAAAATTCCGAATTTAGCTTTTCCGGTCAGTACTTCTTTTCGCCCCATTAAACTAATCTGGCGACTTAAATATGCCAATTTATAATCGATTAAAACCTCATTTTTATTAAATGTTGTTTTTTGCTTAGTAGCTGTATCTTTCTTTTCTAATGTTTTCGTAGCCATAATATAATACTGTTTATCTTTAAGCTTTTTATAAGTTTTTTTTACTTTAATCATCTAAGAATGTAAAGATTTAGATAGCTAAATAAAGATTTAAATATCTATCTTTGCATTCGAAAAGTATAACAACAAAGATTAATTAATGTTTATAGAATTACTTCTTTTAGTATTAGGGATATTGTCAATTGCTATATTAGCTATGGGAATTAATGTATTTTTTCGTAAGAATAAAAAATTCCCAAGTTCTTCAGTTGGTGGCAATAAAGAATTGCGTAATTTAGGATTAAAATGTGCAAAAGGTGAAGAAATTAAGTGTCGCCGAGATTTAGATGGGAAAGCAAATGTTAATTCAGCTTGCGGTAGTTGTGGCCATTCTTAGTTAATTTATTCCAAATAAAACTTTATTTCTATAATTTTGTTCAAGCAATTAACAAAACAAATTATCATGGAAAAAATTGAAACTATACAAACTACTTATACAGGACAATTAAGAACTGAAGCTATTCATGTTCAATCCGGTAATAAATTAATTACCGATGCTCCTACAGATAATCAAGGTAAAGGAGAAACTTTCTCTCCAACCGATTTACTTGCAACATCCTTGGCCAGTTGTATTTTTACTATTATGGGAATTAAGGCAGAAGCTGCAGGTTTTAGCATTGATGGAGCAAAAGCAAGATCTTGGAAAATAATGACGGAAAATCCACGCAGAGTTGCAGAGGTAAAGATCGAATTTGATTTTACTATGTGTGATTTAACAGATAAGCAAAAGAAAATTCTTCAAGCTTTAGTTAAGGTTTCTCCAGTTCCTTTGAGCTTACACGATGAAACAAAACAAAATGTTACTATCAAATTTGCTGATTAATAATTTTACTTAATAAAAAAGGAGCTGTTGATTTTCAACGGCTCTTTTTTATGAAACTTTTTAATTGATTAAGTAAAATGATTTTTTATTAAACTTAAAATGCTATTTTTATATTAAGAAACCCTTTGCCATTTTCAACCTATTCAGATTTTGGGAATGATCCCGGCAACAAAGAAAAATTAATATTATGAGAAAATTATTACTTGCCTTTAGTACTTTATTGAGTATTCTAATAACATCCAATACAAATGCTCAAGAATGGGTGGAAATAGGAAAAGCTTTACCTATAACATATCTAAATAGTTATAATTGTAATTATGGAAATGCTGTATCCATGGATGGTAATTATGCAGTAGTTGCTGAGAGAAGATATATATCAGATAATGGATGCGCTTTTATATTGTATTATAATGGTAACGACTGGATAAAACAGGCAAGATTATCAATTTCTAATAATACACCTAGCTATTTATTTGTAACATCTGTTAGTATATCAGGAGATTATGTAGTAATTGGAGCAAATGAATCAGCGTATGTTTACAAAAAACCTGTAAGTGGTTGGATTGATATGAATGAAACTGCTATACTTACAGCGTCGGATATGGAGCCAAATGATAATTTTGGGTCTTCTGTAAGTATTTATGGAGACTGTGTAGTTGTTGGAGCGTTTGGTGGAAGTAATTACGGTACCCCCAGTGGCTCTGCTTATATATTTGAAAAACCTATAGGTGGGTGGATGAATATGACAGAATCAGCTATTGTTTCTTCATCTGATAGTATTGTTAATGACAAGTTTGGTTGTTCTGTAGATATTTCTGGGGACTATATTGTTGTTGGTGCGTATGGAGATAGTGAAAATGGAATTTACAGCGGCTCTGCATATATTTATAAGAAGTCAGCAAGTAGATGGGAAAGTGGTAATGAAATTGCAAAATTAACTGCATCAGATAGCGAAGCATATGATGAATTTGGCTATTCAGTAAATATTGATGGAAATAATATTGTTGTAGGAGCCAAAAGAAATGGTGGAGGATCTGCTTATGTATTTTCAAAGCCGGTTGATGAATGGATAACTGGAATAGAAACAGCAATTCTTACTGCTAGTGATAATGTAAATGGCGACTATTTTGGTTCTTCTGTTTCAATTTCAAATGATCAAATAGCGATTGGTGCTTATGGAGACGATGATAATGGGAGTTCGAGTGGTTCTGTTTATTTGTATGAAAAACCCATGGAGGGATGGATAAATAATAGTGAAAATTCAAAGATTATTGCAACCGATGGTCTTGAATCAGATTATTTTGCTTCCTCGATAAGTATTTCAGGAAGCAAATTAATTGTTGGTGCAATGTATAGTGATGAAAATGATGATAATAATGGCTCAGTTTATTTGTATGAAAAAGATTTAAATGAATGGTCAAACTCATCACAGAATAAAATTGTTCAAGCTGAATATACTAACATAAATGATTATTACGGAACAACTGTTTCTAATAATGGGGAATATAGTATTATTGGATCTCCCGGATATAAAAATAACACAGGTTGTGCTTATGTTGTGCATCATAAAGGTAATAAATGGGAAACAGTAGCAAAATTAACTTCATCTGATAGTGCTGTAGATGATGAATTTGGTTGTTCTGTTGATATTTATGGTGATTATGTTGTAATTGGAGCAACGGGTGACAATGATAATAGTAGCGGTAGTAAAAGTGGTTCTGCTTATGTTTTTAAAAAACCGGAAACAGGTTGGGAAGATATGACAGAAACAGCCAAACTAACTGCCACCGATGCAGGTATATTTGGATATGCAGTAGGCATATCTGGTAATTACATAGTAGTTGGGGCAAAAAGAGATCAAGATAATATTATAGGTGTTGGATCTGCTTATGTATATGAAAAACCTATAAGTGGCTGGGTAGATATGACAGAAACTGCGAAACTTTCTGCAACGAGTATTGATATAAATGATATGTTTGGAACTTCTGTTGATATATCAGGTGATTATATTGTTGTGGGTGCATATAAAGGTTTATGGAATTATGGGGTTGCTTATGTTTACAAGAAACCAGAGACCGGTTGGGTTGATATAATGCAAATTGCTAGACTTAGACCTTCAGATGGTATTTCTAATGAATTATTTGGAAGATCTGTTAGTATTTCGGGTGATGTTATTGCAGTAAGTGCAATTTATGATGAAAATCAAAAAGGTTCAGTGTATGTTTTTGAAAAACCAGCCGAAGGATGGATAAATATGAACGAAAATGCAAAATTGACAGGTTCTAATTGCAAAAGTCTTTCTTGTTTTGGTAAAGCAGTTGGTGTTTTTGAAGATAAAATAGTAGCTAGTAGCACATTCGAATCTTCAGTTTATATTTTCAACAAACCGGATGAGGGCTGGGTTAATAAAACTGAAAATAAAATTATAAAAGCATCAGATAGTTATTATTACGATAGATTTGGAACTTCTATAAATATTTCTGATAATGAAATTATTGTTGGAGCAAGTGAAAATACAGATAATGGGTATTGTAGTGGATCAGCATATTTATTTGAAATAGGGAAGACCTACGATTACAATAATACTTTGTGTGAAGGTGCTGATTTTAGTTATATTATTTCAGGTTTTAAACAAGAAGCTACTTTTCAATGGCAAATGAATTCATCTGATTCATGGATAGATTTGAATGGATATACTAATGACACTTTACTTATTCCAAATGTGTCTTTAGATATGAATAATTACCAGTATCGTTGCATTATTTCTGAAACTGATAATGATACAAGTGAAGTCGCTACTCTAAATGTAATTCTACCATTCAACGAAACAGAAGTATTTTCAATTTGTTATGGTTCAGAATACACATTCCCAGATGGGACATTACTAGATAATATTACATCCAAAATAGTTCATACGAGTAATTTACAAAGTGTTTTTGGATGCGATAGTATTATAGAAACAACCATAGAAATTGATTCTTTGCCTATATCAGAATATTCTTACGTAGAGGAAAATGGCAAAGTTACTTTTACGAATGGATCTGCTTACGCTGAATCTTACTCTTGGGATTTTGATGATGGATCAAATTCAATAGAAGAAAGCCCAATTCATAATTACTTGGAGACTGGCGATTACAATGTAATTCTTGATGCTACAAATGATTGTGGCACAATATCATCTCAAGAAAATATTGAGATTATTATTACTGGTATAAATGATATAAAAGATATAATACTTTCTGTTTATCCAAATCCTGTTCAAGATAAATTAATAGTTGATTATGAAAAAGGAATTAAAATTGAATTCTATAATTTAGTTGGGCTTAAGGTTTTGGAATCGGATAATACAGAGATTGACGTTTCTAGTTTAGTTAGCGGAACGTATATTGTTTTAATCAAAAACTCAGAAAACATATTGTTGCGAAAAATAAAAATTGTAAAGGAATAGAAATAAGCATTTTAATCATATAAAAAGAGCTATTGAAATTCAATAGCTCTTTTTATTTTATCTGTAATAATTTAAGCGCTTTGAGTAGGAATTTGTCTGTCAACTTTTTTAAGTAATCCTTGTAAAACAGTTCCTGGTCCAACTTCAGTATAAGAACTCATTCCATCAGCAATCATATTTTGCATAATGTAAGTCCATTTTACAGGAGAAGTTAATTGCTTGATTAAATTTTCCTTTATTTGAGCAGAATCTGAATAAGGTTTTGCATCTACATTCTGAAATACCGGACAAATTGGATTTGAAAAATTAGTAGAGTTAATAGCTTCAGCTAACTCAACTCTAGCAGGCTCCATTAATGGAGAATGAAATGCACCACCCACTTTTAATGGTAAAGCTCGCTTAGCTCCTGCTTCTTTCATTTTTTCACAAGCAATTTCTATTCCTTTCATTGAACCTGAAATTACAAGCTGTCCAGGACAGTTATAGTTTGCAGGAACAACTATATCTTCAATATCAATACAAATATCTTCAACTACATTATCTTCTAATCCAATAATTGCAGCCATAGTAGACTGTTCTACCTCACACGCTTTTTGCATAGCCATAGCACGCTTGTAAACCAATGTTAATCCATCTTCGAAAGATAAAGCTCCGTTTGCAACAAGTGCTGAGAACTCACCTAATGAATGTCCTGCAACCATTTCTGGTTTAAAATCTTCTAATGTTTTAGCAAGAATAACAGAATGTAAAAAGATAGCAGGTTGCGTAACTTTAGTTTGTCTTAAGTCTTCTTCAGTACCTTCAAACATTAAATCTGTAATTCTAAAGCCTAAAATTTCATTTGCTTTTTCGAATAATTCTTTGGCAATAGGAAAATTATCATAAAGATCTTTACCCATTCCTACAAATTGTGCTCCCTGACCTGGGAATACGTATGCTTTCATATGTTTTTATTTTAATTAATATTTATTTCATCAATACCAGCGGACAAAAATAAGAAAATACCATTTACGAGTCAAAAATTAAACGAAATGGTATTTAATAATATATATTATAAATGCTTTTAGTGAAGTCTTGATCCAATTAAATGGATAAATTCTTCGCGTGTTTTAGTGTCACGTAAAAAGATACCAGTAAATGCTGATGTTGTTGTTACTGAATTTTGTTTTTGAACACCTCGCATTTGCATACACATGTGAGAAGCTTCAATAACAACAGCCACACCCATTGGATCTAATGTGTCTTGCAAACAGTCACGAATCTGCATAGTTAATCTTTCTTGCACTTGCAATCTTCTTGCATAAGCTTCAACGACATGAGCTATTTTACTTAATCCTGTAATATGTTGATTAGGAATATATGCTACATGAGCTTTTCCATAAAATGGAATCATATGATGTTCGCACATAGAATATATTTCGATATCCTTAACAATCACCATTTGTTTATAATCTTCTTTAAAAATAGCTGATTTCAAAATATCTCTTGGCTCAATTCCATATCCTTTAGTTAAGAACTGAATTGCTTTTGCTACACGCTGTGGCGTATCTATCAATCCCTCTCTTTCAGGATTTTCACCAATAAGTTCTAAAATTCCTCTATAATGTTCAGCCAACTTTGCGGTTTTCTCATCATCCCATTTATCAATTCTTGTGTATCCGCTATCTTCAAATGTCTTAACTCCGTTATTTATAATTTCCATAATGTTTAATTTCCAAAAAATTCTACATAATTATTTTCAGTCTCTTCAATTTTAATACGATGTAACTGAATGCCTAATGCATTAATAATAGGCTCAAGTTGTTGCCATATACCAATAGCCAGATTTTCTGTAGTGGCCATCTTTCCCTTTATAAAATCTACATCTAAGTTTAGGTTTCTATGATCTAATTTAACAATTACATGTTCTTTAATAATCTTACTCAAACGTTTAATATTGACTACAAAACCTGTTTCAGGGTTTAATTCACCTTTAACTGTAACATAAAGGACATAATTATGTCCATGCCAGTTTGGGTAAGTACATTTATCAAAAATCTCCAGATTCTTCTCATCATCCCATTCTTCTCTGAATAATCTATGCGCGGCACTAAAACGCTCTCTTCGGGTTACATAAACCATGATTCAATCTGCTTTTGTTTATATAAATTAATTATAAATCTGATATAAAAACAATATCTTTGAATTTACAAAAATACTAATAAACATGAAGATATTAATTGTTTCTGCAACAGAAAAAGAAATACTTCCATTAAAAAACAAGCTAAAGATCAAAACATCAGAGGTATGCATTATGAAATATGCTGGAACTAAGGATTTTAGTATTGATTTTCTGGTGACAGGAATTGGAAGTACCTTAACAACTTACGCATTAACAAAAAAAATATCTACAAAAAAATATGATTTAGTAGTAAATACAGGCATTGCTGGAAGTTTTAGTACAGATTTGAATATTGGAGATGTTGTAAATGTTATGTCCGATGAATTTGCCGATTTGGGAATAGAAGACAGAAATAATTTTTTTACCCTATTCGAAAAAGGATTTATTAAAAAAGATGAGCCACCTTTTATTGATTGTAAGCTTTGGAATCCAACAGAAATAAATCTAACACTAAATAAGGTTTCTGGTATTACTGTAAATGCAAGCCATGGAAACATAAATAGCATTGAATTATTCAAAAATAAATTTGGAGCTGATATTGAAACTATGGAAGGTGCCGCTTTCTTTTATGTTTGTTTGAATGAGAATGTGAAGTTTCTTCAAATTCGAGCAATTTCAAATTATGTGGAGGAAAGAAACAATGCAAATTGGGATATACCACTTGCTATAAATAATCTTAATGATAAACTTTTTGAAATAATTAATGTTATTAAAAACAAGGGGATCTAAATTATGCAAAAAATATCATTAGGCTTTTCTACTTGTCCAAACGACACTTTTATTTTTGATGCTATGGTACATCACAAAATTGACACAGAAGATCTCGATTTTGAAGTAATTTTAGGTGATGTAGAAGAGTTAAATAATAAAGCTCTAAACAATGTTCTTGATGTTACTAAAATTAGCTATCATGCATACTCAAAAATTGCTAACAATTATCTCTTATTAGATTCGGGAAGTGCTTTGGGATATAAAAACGGTCCTTTACTTATAAGCAAAAAAAAGATTTATTCTGATGAATTGCATGATGTTAAAATTGCTATCCCTGGATTAAACACCACAGCAAATTTATTGTTGAGTATAGCTTTCCCGGAAGCAAAGAATAAGAAAGAATTTCTTTTTTCTGATATTGAAGATGCTATTCTCGATAATGAAGTAGATGCCGGATTAATAATTCACGAAAATAGATTTACATACAAAAAGAAAGATTTAAAGAAAATAATCGATCTTGGAGAATATTGGGAAAAAGAAACTGGATTACCTATTCCTTTAGGTGGAATTGCAGTAAATAAGAAATTAGAAAAAGATCTGCAATTAAAAATAAACCGAGTATTAAAGAGAAGCGTTGAATATGCTTTTAAGAATCCTAAATCGGCATATCCTTATATTAAGCAGCATGCACAAGAAATGGAAGAGGATGTAATTTATAAACATATAGAGTTGTATGTAAATAATTTTACTGTTGATTTAGGTACAGATGGAAGAAAAGCTATTGAAATATTATATGATAAGGCAATATCTTTAGGTGTTTTACCTAAAATGAATAAGCAAATTTTCTTAACTTAGCACACGATTTTTAAACACAAAACAGTTATGATAGTAGTTACCGGAGCAGCTGGATTTATTGGGAGTAATTTAGTTAGTAAGCTTAATAGTGAAGGATTTAAAGATATAGTTGTTGTTGACGACTTTTCCCATCCTGAAAAAAATAAAAATCTTGAAGGTAAAACCTTTGCTCATAAAATTCATCGCGATGATTTTATAGATTGGTTAGAAGAAAATCAGCGATTCGTGCAGTTTATTTTTCATATGGGTGCCAGATCAGCTACTACTGGATTTCCAAAAGAAATTTACGATGTTCTGAACCTAAACTATTCAAAAGCTGTTTGGGAAAAGTGTGTTAAATATGGTTTACCCCTTGTTTATGCGTCTTCTGCTGCAACATACGGAATGGGCGAATTTGGTTACGAAGATAATCATGAAATTGTTGAGAAGTTAAAACCTTTAAATCTTTACGGAGAATCGAAAAACGATTTTGACAAGTGGGCTTTAGCTCAAGAAAAGCAACCATTTTTCTGGGCTGGTTTAAAATTCTTTAATGTTTATGGTCCGAACGAATATCATAAAGGTAGAATGGCATCGGTTGTTCTGCATGCGTTTAATCAAATCAAGAAAACTGAGAAAATGAATCTGTTTAAATCTCACAATCCTGATTATACTGATGGTGGACAGACTCGCGATTTTGTATATGTTAAAGATTTGAGTGAAATTATGTTCTTTTTAATGAATCATAGAAAAGATTCTGGTCTTTACAATATTGGAACTGGGAAAGGAAGAACATTCCTTGATTTAACAAAAAACACCTTTAAAGGAATGGATGTTGCTGAAAACATAGACTTTATTGATACGCCAGTTGATATTCGTGATAAATACCAGTATTTTACCGAAGCTAACATTAGCAAACTAAGGTCGATTGGTTACGAAAAACCTTTTACTGATTTAGAAGAAGGTGTAATGGATTATGTTAAGAACTACCTAATTAATAATAAATACAATTAAAAATATACATCAAAAAAGCTGCTCCTAAATAGGAAACAGCTTTTTATCTAATTATTAACTAAATGAAACAATTATTCTTTTAAAAGAATTTCTTCAATTTGTTTTTTGAACATTGCTTTAGTTTCTTCGGTTGTTCTTCCTATTCCAGAACTCATTGTAGGTTGTCCATTCATTGGAATATATAGAAACGCTGGTATTCCCTGCACTCCAAACATTTGAGCAAGTTCAGGATCTTTTTGAGTATCTACTTTATAAACATGTATTTTACCCTTGTATTCCTGTGCAATTTCTTCAAGTATTGGTGAAGCAATTTTACATGGTCCACACCAGTCTGCGTAAAAATCAACTATACTTGGTAAATCACCTTCATACTTCCAGGTCTTATTTACTTCATAGTTTAAGACTTTCTTTTTAAACTCTTCTTTGTTTAAAGTAACTGTTGCTTTTTCAGTTTGATCTTTAGCTTTTTTAACTTCTGTTGCTTCATTTTTGTTTTCTTCTGAAGCACTTGCGTTTCCTTGACATGCTTGAGTAAAACCTACTGAAGCAATCATTGCAATTAATAATACTCTTTTCATTTTTTATTTGAATTTATAGATTTCTAAATAAATACTTTTTATTTTAAACTTCTTGATGTTTACTTACCTTTTTCGATTTACGTTTTTTTAGTACATCATCAATACTATCACCAATAAAATATCCTATAAGAGCACCAAATCCAAGCATTGTATGCCAGTTTGATGTAATTGGGCATGTACCACTTGCACAACCAACATATTTCCAATATAGAAAACCTGCAATAATTCCAGGTATTATTAATAACAGTCCAAACTTATGTTTTGTTATAAAGTCTTTCATATGCTTATATTTTTTAATTTATTGATTGTGTGCCAATTACTCATATGGCTTTCTGGTCAATAAACTTTTTTTAGTTACTCGCTCTCACAAGCCACAAACACAGCCCGCTCGTGAACCTTCATGATTTATTTCTCCTTTATATGATAACGATGCATAATTAGAAAAATCATTATCATGTATCAAAACTAAATTGCCATGAAGGATTCATAATTTCAATTTAGAATCTATTTTACAATTAACGTACCAACTTATTTACATCTGTCAATTTGTTCATATTTTAAAAATATTTATTTGTGTCATGACATTAAGACATAAAAAAGAAGGTGTCCTCTTCAGAACACCTTCTTACCATAAATTACAAACTAAAAACTA
>Ga0070728_10003095_pt1 | contig 19005 bp, 9 predicted proteins | sample tdDd471_FD_66723 | JGI IMG/M metagenome (GOLD analysis project Ga0070728, IMG submission 66723) | Marine sediment microbial communities from the Atlantic coast under amendment with organic carbon and nitrate - tdDd47.1 | ecosystem: Environmental > Aquatic > Marine > Coastal > Sediment | place... | reverse complement strand
TGGCAATAGTATTGATGATGTTCATGTCCGCCGGGCAGCCATACAGGTGTACGGGCAATATCGCTTTGGTTCGATTGGTGATGCAGCGTTCAATTTCCTGTGGGGCAATCGTGAATGCCTTCGGGAGAATATCCGCAAAAACCGGTGTTGCCCCGGTCATGGAAATCGCTTCGGCCGTGGCCACAAAGCTCATAGCAGGGAGAACGACTTCATCTCCGCTTCCGACACCCGACGCTTTCAGAGCAAGGAAAAGTGCGTCGGTGCCGTTGCCAACGCCTATGCAATATTTTGCATTGCAATATTCAGCGTATGCCTGCTCAAAGCGGACAACCGGGCGGCCCCCGATAAACTCGGATTGCCGCATGATGCCTTCAACGACAGGTGTTATTTCATGCTGTATTTGCTTATACTGGGCAGCCAAATTCACCAAAGGAATATTTGTCATGGCAGTCACTATGCCTTGGTTGTATTGCGCTGTTGCAGGCAACCGCCTGAAAGTTCATACCGCTCTGCGACGATGTGATTCTTTTCACCGTTAATAAAGTAATAGGGAGGAGGAAACTCCGGCATGCTCGTGGCCCTGACGTGTGTATGAATTGTGTCGGAGTCCCAGGACAGATCAATCCGTTTCATGCCATTGATCTCTTCGCGAAAATGGAGTGATGTGGACCGTTCGGATACGTGATCCTGTTTGGTGCGGACGTAGTCTCCGTTCACGATATGTTCGACATGTTGGGAGAACAGCATCACCGAAGCGTCGACCGTCAATCCGTAGAGGTCTTCAACCCAGCAATTTTCGGGGATCGAAAACCGTTTTTCAAAAAGGATGTCACCGTGGTCGATTCGCTTATCCATCACATGTAATGTGGTGCCGAATTGTTTGGCATCATTAAGGATTGCCCACGAAAACTGGTTGCATCCCCGATATTCAGGCAAGGGAGCCATATGCAGATTCACATTAAGCTCCAACGCCTTTGAGAGCTGCTGTTCGGTTAGAATACGTTCAAACTGCACCGAAAACAAAATGTCAACCTGAGGGAGTGCAAGGTACTCATCAAGAGAAGTAAGGAGGGGCACATCCGCTCGTTCACACAATGAAGCAACACTCTCTTCTTCATCCAGTACATGTGGTGTGGAAAGAACTCCGACAATGTCGACCACCTCTTTTTGCCTGAGTCGCAGAAGGCTTTTAAAGCATTCCGCTGCAACGAGTTTTCTCCCCACAAAAACGACTTTCTTCATTTTACTTTAGCATCCTATCTTATTCCCGTGGTGACATCCGAGCTTGCAATGCGTGGATTGAAATTTGAGCTGCACCTCTTTTCCTATTTCAATGGACTCATACATGGCATTTATTAGTTCCAATGATTTCCGCCCCTCAAGACCGTCAACAAGCGAAGGGCTCCCCTTTTCAAGGCAGCTTACAACGTTGTTTAAGTATTCAATGTGGCCAAATCCATAGACGTCAGGAGGGTTTGTGCTACACTCGTTTAGAATAACTTCATCCTGTGGTTCTGATTTTTCAAAATTCCATGTTTTTATTTTATTGACGGCAAACCCGCCGATCTCCACGGTCCCTTTTTCGCCCAGGATGGAGATAGAGCCTTCTAGATCAACCGGCCGCGTGGCGTTGGTAGCCTCCACTACGCCGATAGCCCCGCTTTCAAAGGTGATGATTGCAACACCTGTGTCCTCCACCTCGATGTCAACGAGCGCGGTCCGACTTTTGGCAAAGACAGAAACTGGTTCGCCCAGCATCCATTCGAGCAGATCAATGTGATGGCTTGCCTGATTAGCAAAAACCCCGCCATCCATGGCCCAGGTGCCTCGCCAAGTGTCTTGGTCGTAGTATTCCTGCTTCCTGCACCACCGGACCCGCACCGTCCCCACGGTAATTTTCCCGAACCTGCCCGCATCCATGGCTTCTTTGAGTTTCATCACAGGCAGATTAAATCTGTTTTGTTTGACCACAAACAACTTTACACCAGCTGCGTCGCATCGTTTGATCATCTCGTCGGCGTCTTTCAGACGGAGTGCCATAGGCTTTTCCACTACCAGATGTTTCTTGAATCTAAGCACATCTATGGCTACCTGAGCATGGCTGCCGCTCTCCGTCAGGATCACCACGACATCAATTTCGTCGAAGTGCTTCTTCATCATAGAATTAATATCGGGATAGACAGGCACCTGAAAATTGTTTTCAAACTTGAACCGCCGTTCTTCGTTGATTTCGCAGGCAGCAATGAGCTTGGAATCCTTAATGCTATTTGCTGCGAACAACGAGCCATATTTTTGGGCAATTCGGCCACAGCCTACAAGCGCGAATTTGATCAAGGGTAGCCTCCAAAAAACAGGAAATTATGTTGAATTCCGTAAATTTAATTTTCCAATTGCCTCATCGACCAAAACACGGATTACTTTACTAGCTGCGAGCATAGTTTCCATCAAAAAGATTCATTAATCAAGCTAATTCAGCCTAGCGCTGGAATTCTGTATTTCATTGATCAGCGATAATAGGAGTAAACAGTATGCAGCTTCAAAGTTCATCAGAGTAAGAGAACCACCATGCACTGCATAGCTTTGGATTTGGCACGATGTGTGGCACCCTCGGGCGCGAAGGTTATTATTGATCTATAAGTCATCGTTTGGTCGGGATGAGAGGATTTGAACCTCCGCTCTCTTAAACCCCATTCAAGGAGTCACAGTTTACCCAAACTGCACATACAGAATCCAGAGTTAAATCATAAAATCTGTTGCATAACGACAGCCTCCCACTTGCTGAAGCGGGGTCAAAATGCTAGGTCAATCTACAAATAGGAAGAACACGCTAAAAAAAATACTTAAATAAAATCAACATATTGCCACGCCGCCGAAATCTGAAGAGTTCCGAGTCTTCTCTTCGGCACCAGTAAAGAACAAGGGCTGTGACATACGTCGCAGCCCTTTTTCTTTGTGATTCAAAAAAGCATTCCATTTGGAGAGATCCAACAAACTGTGTCCTTACATCGTATTAAATAACTGCAAGGAGACAATTTCTTCGACTGCAACAAATGAATCTATTCCTTTTTTTGGTACACAGTGATACATACCACATCCATAATCATTGAAAATTGATCTGCCATATTGATGTGGAGGATTCTGTGTCTCAATCTCGCTCCTTCCGACTGACCATAGTGACCTGCTTGCTCTTGCTCATGCTTTTCTCTGCCCCGTCCCAAGCCCAAGACCAGCTTGTCGTGGCCATCGACAAAACCTACGCACCGCTTTCTCTCATTACTCCAGATGGTAAACCCGCTGGTTTACTCGTAGAGATGTGGCAACTGTGGTCAAAACAAACAGGTATTGATGTAAAGTTCTCTCCCGGGACTTGGGAAGAAACCATTGAAATGGTGAAGTCGGGTGAAGCCGATGTTCACTCTGGATTATTCAGGAACGACAATCGGTCAGAATGGCTCGTCTTTTCAGACACCTTACACGCCATTAAAAGTACCCTGTACCACCGGGCACACTCGAAATGTCCTTCACTCAGCACACTCAAGAATGAAAAAGTAGGCATTGTAGCCGACACCTATCAGCAGGATTACTTACATAAAAACTATCCAGACCTCTCCATTGCCTCCTACAAAGATCACGAAGCACTGCTAACCGGACTTATTGCCGGTGAAATTGATGTCATCTTTGATGAGGTTCCGACCGTTTCTCGCAATCTGGCCCGACTTGGCTGGCAAGGACTCGTAGATAGGACTCCAAACACGGATGTCACCAACACAGTCCATGCTGCCGTATTGAAAACACGCACAGCACTCATCAAACGTATTGATGAAGGATTTCGCACTTTGAATCCGGCATTTCTGGCAGCCATCGACAAACGCTGGATTGTTCATCCTCAAGATCGATTCTACCACGATGTAACGGCAGGACTAAAAATTGACCTGACAGACAAAGAAAAAGAATTCCTGCATGAAAAGACATCCATAACATTGACAGCTACCCCCAACTGGCCTCCCTTTGAAATGGAACAAGCCGATGGTTCTTACACGGGCATAGCAGCAGACTTTATACGAGTTGCGGCTGGAAAGGTTGGACTTACCATCAAACCAGTGTTCGATACAGACTGGGATGCCCACATGACCAAGCTCAAGAGCGGCAAGCTAGACGTAGCTCCCGGGCTGAACGAAACCTCCAAGCGCCTCAAACACTTTACATTCACTCAGCCATACATCGAGTATTACTCTGCAATATTTACCCGAAGTGACCGAAAAGACATAGCGACGCCTGAAGATCTTGCAGGCAAGACCGTAGCCCTGGAAGATGGTTACGCCATAGCCAGAAATTTACCCACCGACCGACCGGATATTAACATCATGCTTGTGAACTCGACGCAGGAAGCCCTTGAAGTCGTTTCTGCAGGCAAAGCCGACGCCTATATTGGCAATCAAGTCGTTGCATCATACTTGATCAAAAAATACACTCTTCCCAATCTGAAACTTACGAGCCTTTGGCGCACGGACCTTCCCGGTCAACTACGCTTTGCCGTAAACAAAGATGAACCAATCCTACGGAACATCCTGCAAAAGGGTCTTGATGCCATCACCAAACAGGAACGTGAAGCTATCCTGACCACCTACCTTGATGCCTCCGGTTTCCAACAAAAGGTCTTCTCACTCACAGATGAAGAATGGGAATGGCTGAATGCGCATCAGAGGATCAAACTCGGCATTGACCCACAAAGTGCCCCTTTTGAATTCATTGACGATCAGGGGCAAGTTCAAGGCATATCAGCTGAATACATTGCCTTCATAAAAGAAAAGATAAAAGTCGAGATGCCTCTGACCAAGGACTTGAGTTGGAGTGATGTTCTTCAGTCCGCACAACAGGGACGAATCGATATTCTCACTTCAATTGCAAAAACTCCTGCCCGTGAAGAGTTTCTCCTCTTCACGGAACCGTACATAGAATTTCCAATTGTCATATTCTCTCCCAAAGAAGCGCCACTGGTTAACGAAATTTCCGACATCGCCAACGGACGCATAGCCGTCGTTAAAGGGTACGCAGCACAGGAGTATTTGACATCTGAGCATCCAGAACTGGAACTCCTCACTTTTCCGACTGTCAACAAAGCCATCAATGCCCTTGCAATGGGAGAGGTGAACTGGTTCATCAATGACTTGGCCACTGGGATCTATGCCATTGAACAGCAAGGACTCACCAACCTGAAAGTCGCCGCTTCCACAGAGTGGAAACTATCCCTGTCAATGGCTGTACGCAAAGACTATCCCGAGTTGGTTAACATCCTCAATAAAGCCCTGAACGTAGTTACAGACAAACAAGCTGCCGAATTCAAGAACAAATGGCTCGCACTCAAATTCGAACACGGTTTGGACATGGCCACGGTGTTCACTTGGGCCTTGCCCATCTCTGGCGGTGTACTTCTGATCATTAGCCTTATCATACTCTGGAACCGCAAACTCGGCAGTGAAATAGCAGAAAGGGAAAAAGCGCAGGCAGAATTGGCTGACACCATGGAATCTCTTGATGAAAAGAACCAGATGTTGGAAGGACTCTCCTCAAAGCTGGCGAAATACCTATCCCCACAAGTGTACGATTCCATTTTTTCAGGAGACCGTGACGTGTCTCTTTCCACCGAACGCAAAAAGCTGACGGTATTCTTTTCCGACATCAAAGACTTCACCCAGACAACTGATGACATGCAGCCCGAAGACCTTACAGACCTTCTCAACAACTACTTCACAGAGATGTCCGCCATCGCGCTGGAATATGGAGCCACCATTGACAAGTTTATTGGTGACGCAATGCTCATGTTCTTCGGCGACCCTGAAACGAAAGGCGTCAAGGAAGATGCTGAACTTTGCGTACAAATGGCTTTCGCCATGCAAAAGCGTATGGCTGAGTTGGAAAAAGAATGGCAGGCTATGGGGTTTGACAAGCCATTCAAAATGCGCGTGGGAATTAATACAGGATATTGCAACGTGGGCAATTTTGGTTCCGACACCAGAATGGATTATACCATCATTGGCGGTGAAGTTAATCTGGCCGCCCGGCTTGAAGGTCAGGCCGACCCTGGTGGCGTCCTCATATCCTCAGAGACCTATATTCTCGTCCAAGACATTGTAAACGCCAAGGAACAAGAGCCTCTCTCCGTTAAAGGCATACGAAGAAACATTCGGCCATATTCCATTATTTCACTCCGAGACGACGAGGAAAGTTACACCGAACTCAAGCATACTATCAAACATGAAGAAAAAGGCTTCGCCTTATCCATCGACCTTGAAGATCTGACACCTGAAAAACGCAGGACGATATCATCACGGCTACTGAAAATTGCCAAACAACTGAAAACTAAAGAATAAGACAACCATACTGTTCGCAAATTATACGGGGTATGCTAAGAATTGAGCCAGCATTCAGCAATTTGCAACAAATTAACGGTCTATTCCTTCCATCATTCGATTCCGTGCGGACGACCTCGCATCTAAAGCCCGACAGGCATTATTTGCGATATAAGCTACCACATTCTTTATAGATAGGTTATGGCAATCATAAAATGCCACAACGAAAACGTATCGCTGCAAAGTTCTTTTCTAATTCAATGAGCAATAAGGGCTACAAATGAAAAAGAATATCCCCTTGCATGTCAATATTCTCACAATTTTTACAGTCTTGGTCTCAATAATAGTCTTAAGTGTGGTTGGTTACGGATATAAAAGTAACTCTGATGCCGCAGTTATTGCCGCGCACCAGCTCTTGCGTCGAGTCGAGACATCCGTGGCAGAAAAGACACAGACCCTTTTTGACACAGCATTCAGGACAGTAGATACCTATGTAAATTTTCAGGACATCGGGGAAAAAGCATCAATTCACTCACACCCTTTAGGACATGTTTTCTTTAGATTTCTTGAACAAAACAAGGACTTCACGTCCATTTTCATTGGTTTCAATGATGGTGATTTCTTTCTCGTTTCGTCCTTGCGTGGGCGTGATAAATTGAAAAGCAGCCTGAACATTCCTCGCACTGCTGTCTGGTACACACAAATAATCGCACATCTGGATAATGGGCAGCGATACGAACTCAGAAGATATATGGATGCTGGATTTGTCACCGTTGGCTCCTCCTCAGACCTGAATGTTCAGTATGACCCCAGACGTCGTCCCTGGTTCAAATCTGCCAGCACAACAGATGTTGCGACCTTGAGTGATATCTATATCTTTTCCTTATCAGAAGAGCCGGGAATAACTGTTGCTCGTCGCTTTGATGCGGCTGTGCAAGGCGTTATCGGCGTGGATTTGTCCCTTGCCAATGTCTCGCACTTCTTGAAATCACAACTTGTCGGCACTGGCAGCGAAATCATGATTTTTGATGCTGCTGGAGATGTCTATGCGTACCCCGACTTGAACAAGTTGATCACCAGTATTGGGGTGACGGAAAGCACGTCAGCTTCGAATGAAAAAGTCGCCGCACTGGACTCTCCAGCCCTGATGAATCTCATACAGTTATTTCAGAATAAAGAAGGAGACTCCATACACAACCAATCACTTCTTGTGGGTGACACCACACACCTTGTTGGCATTGAGGCGCTTCCCAAGGAGTATGGAAGAGAGTTGTTCATAGGCCTCACAATTCCGGAAACCACTTTTACCGGCCCTATAGCTGAAGTTGGTAAACGAACACTTTTCGTTTCCTTGAGCATGCTTCTTTTATTTTTACCAATAATATACTTCGTATCCAAACGTATCAGCCGCCCATTGAAGACACTTAGAAACGATGTGGAGAATATTAAAGCCTTCAAATTGGACACTCCAATAGACGTTCAATCAAAAATTCTTGAAATACGAGAGTTGAGCAAGGCGACTGAAACCATGCGTGAAGCCCTCAATGCCTTCGGGAGTTACATCCCCAAACCACTCGTCAAATCAATGATCGTCAACGACATTATTCCGACGCTGGGCGGCGACCGCAGGGAAATGACCTTTTTATTCAGCGACATAAAAGATTTTACCACGATCTCGGAGACACTGACGCCAGAACAAGTAACAAGTAGTATTACAAGCTATTTGGAAAAGATGAGTTGGACCATCCTCCAGAACAACGGGACTATAGACAAATATATCGGCGACTCAATCATGGCTTTCTGGAATGCCCCGGTGACCAATTCTGAACACGCATTCCACGCATGCCTCACAGCATTACAATGCAAAGAAGTACTTACGGCGTTCAATCAACACCGTCGGGACAATGGTGAACCGGAATTCCTGACCAGAATGGGAATGCATACAGGAGAAGCCGTTGTTGGGAATATTGGTTCTTCAGACCGCATGGACTATACGGCCATGGGGGCATCGGTGAATCTCGCCTCACGCCTTGAAGGACTCAATAAATATATGGGGACGGACATCCTCGTCAGCCGACCTGCAATGCTTGCCGCCGGAGAGGACTTCCTTTTCCGCTTTGCAGGCAAAGTAGTGCCAAAAGGGACGGCTACAGGGTTGTGCGTCTATGAACTGCTCGGAACCAGAAACGATGCGACAGGAGTGTATGCCCCATTCGCTGTATCTGACGAAATCATGCAAAAAACCGAACAGTGGGAAGCCGCTATCCGTCTCTTCCTTGCGCGAGATTTTATGGGAGCAAAGGCTGCTTTCTCTGCCCTTCTTGAAGAATATGGAACTGATCCTCTCATTAAAAAATATTTGGAGCTTACTCAGGAATTTTCAATGCAACCACCAGACGATTCCTGGAACGGCGAACAAAATTTCGATGTCAAATAGGGAGAGGTCATGACACGATTCAAGGCTTTGATACAGTGGTACGTGTTGGTTTCATTTTTCACGCTGTTCATGCCCATCTTCGCGACAGCAGCCACGCCCATCACCTTCTGGACAACAGAATTGGATGCAGACCGACAAGCGGTTATCAAATATCTCGCAGATGTCTTCATGATTTTCAACCCGGACATCAAGGTCTATATCGAGGGAGTTGGAGAAAACGAAATAGTTGCGACAGTGACTCAAGCCAGAAAAGAAAGGACTGGGCCGAATATCGTCAGCTGCGCCTCGGATCTGGTTGTCTCCTTTAGCGAATATGGGTGGATTAACAATACAGGGACTGAAGCCTGTATTCTCAACATAGGAAAAGACAGATTCTACTCGGGGACGCTCGACAAACTGCAGCACACAGACGGAGCATATAGCGGCATTCCCTTCAACGGATGGATTCAAGGTATCTGGTATAGAAAGGACTGGTTCAAAGAATGCGGTCTGGAGCCGCCTGATAGCTGGGAAAACATCCTGAAAGCGGCCAAGACACTCCATGCCCCGGAGAAGAATCAATACGGAATACTCATCGGCACGCAGGCTGATGTTTACGCCGAGCAGGTCTTTACGCATTTGGCCCTTTCTGCTGGAGTGAAAGAATTCACCCCGGAAGGAAAGGTCGTGTTTGACACTCCTGCAGCAATCAACACATTAAAATTCTATACGAAACTCGCCAAATACACACCTCCAGGCCCTCAATCTTGGCGTGGAAGAGATTTCTATTTTCAGGGTCAATTGGCGATGATGTTCTATTCGACATTCATCATGGATGACATGGCAATTCCTTCCATTGCCGCTAATTCTTTGACTGGGAATAATTTTGACGAACTCAATGGTGCTCCATACGATTATCAACTATTGAAGCATACCGGTTTTATTTCAAACATTACAGGCAGCCATAAAGCGAGCTACGGCGTTATCAATGCGCTGGGACTCTTGAAAACCGAAAATTCAGAGCAAAAAAAAGCGACTGAACGTTTCGTTGAATTCCTTTTTACGCACGACGTCTACATAACATGGCTGCACATGGTTCCCGGCGGCATGATGCCCGTCCTCAAGGATATTGCAGCCCATGACACCTTTTTCAGAGACCATCAGGGAGTTTTCCAACGATACTCCCGGCAACGAGTCCAAAGCATTCTGTCAGGATTCGATTCATTGAAAAGTTTCAGCTTTGTGGATGGTCATATCGTGCCACAGGCAGCGCAGGCTTCAGCCATGGGGCTGCTGGCCGAAATGATCCAAAAAACCCTTGATGGAAAAATGGTCCCGGAAGAGGCTGTTTCTCAGACTGCAGTAAAAATGCGAATGATCAACTCGAAAATATAAATCGAAACCCTCAAACGTCCCGCTTTGTTAAAACACCACCTGCGCTTCGCACATGAAGCTTTGACTGGAGGCATGCTCTTCAACTTCTCCCTGATACCGAAGAGATAAACTGGCACCCTTCTCATGAATGATTCGAACGCCTGCGCCATAGCGGAAAGAATCTTTTGCCGTCTCAGCCGTCATTTGGGAGAGGACAGTCCCCGGCATACCGGACATCGAAACCGTCAGATTTCGGTCTTGCGTGAGCCACTCGTGCATCCACATTGCCGAAATTTCAGGAACAAATTGACCAAACTCAGTGTTCCACAAACGATCAATTTCCCCGCCCAATCCGCTCTCAAGAAAATTGCTGTTGATATCATCCATCGTTAAATTGGCAGCCCCTGCGCCGGACTCACTGTATCCCTCCTGATGAAAACGAGTATATTCAAGTGAGACCATAGGGGTCAGGCCATAATCGCCCATGTGGAATTTATGACCACCAGACGTCTTGGCAGAGAAGGTGTAACCAGTCGAATCGGAGCTTGCTGTCCTGCCCAGGAACGGGATTTTTCGGTTGATGTCGTATTTATTGTAAGCTCCAGCCAAAACCGTATCCACATACCAATCATCTTCAAACCATGAGCTGTAGAATCCTGCGGTATAACTTTCTAGTTGGGAATCGCTTTCCCCTGTGTCTTTGTAATCCGCATCGGTTTCAGCATACCCTCCACTCACACCGAGAAGGAAACCATCTCCGATCATTTTGTCATACCCGCCTGAGAAAATGATACTATCGTAGTCATAGCCGTCATATCCGCCATGAGTATCCATACCACCGGTACGTCCCACGACCCGCAGATGCACCCCATTGGGCTTAGCCTCGGGACTGCGCTGCATGAGTCCGGCAAGATCACCAACAGAAGCAAACATGGGCCATGACTCCGGGTCGTCCGGGTCAGGTTCATTATCCTTTTTGGCCATCATGATCTGATAGGATCGCAATTCGGCCATGCGGGTCTGTGTGGCAAGAGAAACAAGCTGCGCCGTATTGACGCTCATGCTCATGGTTCCCGAAGTCGGCAAGCCGCCCAACTGCCCCAGACAGTCGTTGAATTCCTGTTGCGAAGGAACGCTATCCAGCATCCCCAGAACAGTCACCAAATCACCTGTGGCACTCCCGGTAAACGGATCAAGGTATGCTGCCATGGAATATTCATTGGGATTATTCGGATCAGCCAAATCAACATACCGTTTTTTGGTGAGAGTCACATTGTTGCCCACGGTATTGACGGTCAAAAGCGGCGAACTCGTTGAATAGGTCCCAACTCCAGCTATTCCGTTGCTGGTCAAAGCCGTAAAAGTCGAACCGCTTGGGGTAAGACCGGCAAGAGAAAAGAAGACCTCGCCATTGTTGGTGAAGATGTTGGCAACCTGTACTGTCGGAGAAGCTGCCTGCTGCACCCTGATGTCCAGCGTTCCATCCTGAACAGTCAAATCATTGGTGCTAATTTCACCACTAGCCGTCCATATACCGGAACCGGTCTTTATCATGGTGGTGACATTATTTACGGCACCGTCCAATGATCCAAAACCGTCAAGGGTCAATAAATTTGTTCCACCGCCCAGTTCAATCCGCCCAACGACGTTTGCACCATTTCCCAAAACAATGGTGTCATTTGCTCCACCATCAATCCAATTACCGGTTCTCCAGTCAATCATACCGGCCCTTACGGCATACCCTTCACCGCTCCCTGAGGAGTCAGTAGCCTGAAGTAATCCAGTCACATTGAGATTGAGGCCGCCATCTCCCCCCGCCCCCACGGCCAGACCATTGGCACTCGCCAAAATAGAACCTGAAATATTCGCAGCACCTCCAGCCCCATTGTTTATGCCACCAAAATTTGAATACAAGCCCATAGCGGTGATTCCGCCCGCGATAGCTGAAACCGTTCCAGACAAATCGCCAGCGATAGCGAGACTATTTCGATCAGTATATATTCCATAGGCGGTGTTATCAGTGGCTTTGGCTGTAACGATGCCGGACAAATCTTGAAAAGAAGCTCCACCGTTAACAACCATCAGTCCATAGACTTCACTGCCTCCAATAGCAGTAACCGAACCAGACAAATCATCCATGAAGGCAAGAGCATCCATTGCATAGACTCCATAGACTTGCACCCCACCTCCAGTAGCAATGACTGAACCGGAGAGTTTACCATTAACCAGCAAGTCTCTGCCCACCTCCAAACCTTTGATATAGCCCTCTCCACCCGAGGCCTGAATCAAACCGGACATATCCCCATTAAGAACAAAATTAGAGTCTGCGTAGAGTCCCGAAGCGACCCTTCCCCCGGCGGTGGCCGTGACTGACCCAGACAAATCTCCATTGAGTGTCATGTCGCCGCATGAGAATAATCCCAAGGCAAAATCACCTCCTGCCATGGCTTCAACGGAACCAATCAGACCATCAATAACCATTCCGCTGCTACCGGAACGCAACCCAAAAGCCTCATCGTTTCCTGCTGTTGCCACAACCGATCCAGACAAGCCTGTAATTGTTATTCCCCCACGTTCACTCCACATTCCATAAGCCTTACTCCCACCCGCCACGGCACTCACCGAACCCGACAAATCTCCTTCGATACGAATTCCGCCGCGACCGCCTTTCACCGCATAAGCGTCATCGCCTCCGGCAGTTGCCACAACCGATCCGGACAGACCTTTAGTGACTACTTCACCATTGAGACTGTACAATCCATAAGCTCGGCTCCCGCCCGCCACGGCACTCACCAAACCTGACAAATCTCCATTGATAGCAAGGGAAATGTCCTCTGCGGTCAACGCGACACTATCATCCTCTTCTGTTCTGGTGCTGACCAAGCCCGACATATCACCATTAATGGTTACCTTTCCTTCAGCCTCCATCCCAGATACGAATTTCTTACCGCTGACCACAATCGAGCCGGAAAGATCCCCATTAAAAGTAATATTATTTGACGCAATAAAACCAAGACTTGCCCCGTTGCTTGAAGTGGCGGAAATTGAACCAGACATTCCTTTATTTAATATCAGACTCCCCGCCAATAAACCAACTGCAGCCCCAGTAGTAGACGAAGAAGAAACAAAGGAGCCTGACAGGTCTTCATCTAAAGTAAGGGCACCTGTGCCTTTGATCATCGTAGGCTGCAGGCTTCCATCAATATGCAAAGACCCCGGTAGAGTTCCACTGATAGTTTTATCACGACCAACATTAAGGAGCCCCCTAGCTCCCGTTGAGCCGCTCCAGGAAAGAGTAGTGCTTTGCGCATTCACAAATATAACAGAATCAAGTTCGGGCAGAGAGGAAACGAGTGAAATAGTACCGGACGCCCCCGCACCGAAGACAATTCTATCACCATCATTGGCATCAACGATTGCCTGACGAAGCGAACCTGCGCCGGAATCATTCAGATTGGTGACGGTCAAATCAGCAGCTTCAGCCTTTGCGACGCAAAGGAATACCACGCACAAAACGAGCTGCACCATAACGACTGACGTTTGACGGAACCAGAACAATGGACCTCTTTGCTTCATGATAAACGAAACAGGAAAGCGATGGAGCATGAATATTCCTTATGAGTAAACAGATGAAGCGTCGGCATTTTTTGATTCACACCCGCCTGAGTCCTAAATAGAAAAGAACATATAGCTATGTCACCTCACGGTCATTACATGTCAAAGATTTTGCACGTGAATTCATGTGAACTAATCTATAACACTTTGATTTAATGTATTTTACATCACAAAAGACACAATCCAAGGTGACCATTACCACCTTTCTACACTTGGCGAGGGAATCGCCTTTTTTTAGCACTCATTCTCACAATAACCCCTTTATATTTTTTTCATAAAAACAGAAACAAGGAGTTGCGCAGACTCCTTTTTACTCTTATTGAAGATTTCGCTCATCGTAGAGCAGATTCAAGGAGAGGCCCGTTGAATTTCTGGAGGAAAAAAGAATGCGACTATACAAAGATTTAAGCCTGCGAAACAAGATCATGATTCCCGTTGGGTTTCTCGTGATGCTTGTCATGGGTATCACCCTCACCGTACTGGTCAGACAGTTCCAAACCGTTGCCACCGAAGATGCCTATTCCATAGGGCAGGAAATGGCTGGCCGATTCGGACAGGAGATCAAGGCTGAACTGGACAAGGCTTTGACCATTAGCTGGACCTTGGGGCAATCTTTGGAAGCCATGATAGCTTCGCCAACGACACCAAGCCGCGAAGAAACAAACCGCTTCCTCGTGGAACTTGCCGAATCACATAAGGATCTCGCTTCAACATGGCTCGCATTCGAACCAAATGAATTCGATGGAAACGATGCTGCCGCCATAGGTACTGAAGGTTCCAATGAGAACGGGCAATATTTGGCGTGGTATCAAGCCGGGAACAAGATGTCCTATGGCACGAACCTGGATAGAGCGTGGTATCAGACCTCGCTTCGCTCGGGTAAACACTATCTGACAGACCCTACTGAATACATTTTCGACGGGCAAAAAATCATTCTGGTTTCAGCAACTGTTCCCGTTAAAGTAAAGAATCGCATCATTGGTGTCGCCGGCGTGGACCTCAACATAGGACAGTTGAAGAAAGTTGTTGCCCGCATTCAGCCATTTGAAACAGGCTACGGATTTCTCATCAGCAACTCCGGTATGATCGTGGCTGACCCATCCCCGAACAATGTCGGCAAAAAAGTCGACGAAGCCTTCGGTTCAGAGATGGAACATCTAATCATGAACTGCCTGAAATCCGAACGTACTGTTCAAACATCCTTTACCAGGGATGATACGGAATTCGAACTGATAGTCACTCCCTTCGCCATCGGTGAAACAGGACAGAGTTGGGCTCTTGGCGTCGCAATTCCCACTGACAAGATCATGGAAGCTGCCAACGACGTCACCTGGCTCTCCGCCATCATGAGCATTGGTTCCATTATCGTGCTCCTTGCCATCATCTATTTCCTGGCACGGTCCATCGTGACCCCTATCCGTCAGGGCGTTACCTTTACCAAGCAAATCTCTTCCGGTGACCTGAACGCCAATCTGCACATCGACCAGAAGGACGAAATCGGCGAATTGGCCGCAGACCTGACCAGCATGGGCCAACAGCTTCGTTCTGTCGTCAGCGATGTCCGTCAGTCCGTTGAACAAGTAGCAAGCGGCAGTGAAGAACTCTCTGCCACAGCGCAGACACTTTCCGGTGGCGCAACCGAACAGGCTGCCAACGTAGAAGAAGTGTCTGCCAGCATGGAAGAAATGGCCTCCAATATCGGCCAAAATGCCGACAACGCAGGAGAGACGGAAAAGATCGCTCAGCGTTCCGCTCAGGATGCTGAAAAAGGCGGCGCAGCTGTCACCCAGACCGTACAGGCCATGCGAGATATCGCCGACAAAATCACCATCATTGAAGACATCGCCCGCCAGACGAACCTGCTCGCTCTCAACGCAGCCATCGAAGCAGCTCGTGCCGGTGAACACGGCAAGGGATTCGCTGTTGTTGCTGCAGAAGTTCGCAAACTGGCTGAACGCAGTGGCGAAGCTGCTGCAGAAATCAGCGACTTGTCTGCCTCCAGTGTCGCCGTGGCAGAATCCGCAGGCAGTATGCTCAACAAAATGGTCCCGGACATCAAGCGTACAGCTGAATTGATTCAGGAAATTGCCGCAGCATCCAACGAGCAAAACGCCGGAGCCGAACAGGTCAACAGGGCCATGCTCAAGCTGGATGAAATGACACAACAAATCGCAGCCGCAGCCGAAGAAGTTTCGGCGACCTCGGAAGAACTCGCCAGGCAGTCTGTACAACTCCAGTCAGCCATCGCATTCTTCAAGGTCGACGACATGCCCGAAGCGCGCTCCACTGTCCGCGTCGCCCGAAGAACAAGAACAGCGGCACTCCCCACGGCAAGTCAACCAGTCAATCATTCCAATAGCGGAATGACCATCCCCGGCATGACCGATGAAGGTTTTGAAAAGTTCTAACCTCAACACCAACCAAACAATCAGCACAGGGCGTGGGAATATTCCCACGCCCTGTTTTTTTGCTCACCAGGATGGCCGATTTCCCCCTAATGAAGAATTGAGTGCTGACAAGAAATAAAATCGGAAGGATAGTACGTTATGGCGAAAAATCACAAAAAAAAGCGGCCAGGATGCTCATCCTGGCCGCAATAAAAAAGCTTATTAAGCTGTAAAAGATATCTCACCGGCAGCACTGTCAACGGTGACTGCGCCTGCTTCGCTGAGACTCTCCATACCCTCTTCATCAACACAGACAACGGGCATTTCCTTCTTGTAAAACTCACGCATAACCAATGGCCCAGTGAGAAGGACCGTGTTGGTACGAAGATTAACCAAGGCTTTGGGAGCCTTGCCAACTCGAGCCAGTTCAAGCAAAACCAACCCTGCCCCGCTAGAGCCTTTACCAAAAGGAAACACAAAGATTTTGTCGGCCATGGACTGCCCGTATTGATCACTCAACGGATCCTGGATGATGCCAGTCTCAGGATCGACTCCGCCAATGAAACTCAGTGGCTTGCGAGAAAACAAGACTTCGCCAGTCACTTTCCCTTTAACAACACCTTTGCATTCAATTGTGGTTAATGCCATGATTTCACACTCCTATGCATTTTTCCGGCAACGGCGGTTTCAACGCAATCTTCAAGACTTCCGTAAACGGGCTTGATTCCACTATACGAAAAACAGTACGTGCTGAATTTGCCGGAATTACTCATAATTCCATTAAAATTCCATCGATCGAACGGCGATGACATGGGGCAACCGTCGGTGTAAATCTTCACACCACAACGCCGAAGCGCCTCGTACATTCCATTCTTTTCCATATGCTGCTTATTGCAACGGTTCGTGAATGCCCAAAATTCCATTGAAGTATGTACTTTTCGTCCGGCGAAAGTCTTGATAAGGCTTTCACACTCTGCATGAGACAAATGAGGACAGCCGACGGTAACCAGATTGATTTCCTTGGGATTGGAATTACTCATGCGTTCTTCTGATTCACGAAGACGTTCAGGAGTGACGATCACGACGTCCTTGGGCTTTTCTCCATGAAAAGCCATTTCAAGGGTCTGCGCTTCTGGAGTCAGGCCAATGAGATGAAACAGACCAACACCGCCGGAAGAGGCGGAAGTCGCCGAGAAGCGCTTGAGTCCGTCAATCTTGCTATGAAGAGGCAGGCCTTCCATTGCACCGATCCGGTCGCCAACAATTTCACCATGCACGTATCCGAGCATGTCATAAATGGCATCATCGAGAAAATCGTCCTCTTTAAAACCTTCAAGTTTGATAAGAACTTCAGCTTTACGATTTTCAGGGCAATGCAGACCTTGATAAGGGACTCGTCCGGTCATACCTGCACAAAGATCAAGCAGTCCGGCATATCGTTCGGTACGAGCTCCAATGATGGAGTTCACATAGTTCGTGGCATTTGATTCTGCCCAGGCAACCTGTTCGCCAAAACGAGGAACAAAACCCGCAAAATATGGAGCACAAGTCCATGATGCGGAAGCACCAAGTGAGGTGTGCGCCTTTTCGATACGCTTGTGGATCGCATACAATTCAGGATCAAATCGCTGTTCTTGCCACTTTTCCAAATCCATCAAACATGAGTTCAGAGAGGTCGGGACACAGAACTTCCCCCCTTGTTCCACGAGGTGCTCAGCGAATTCCACAGCGGCAAGCCCACTGTACCAGGCGCTATCGTCGTGGACCATGGAAATGGAAATCATTTTTTCCGCCCCCATATTATCACCAAGCTCAGTGAGGATACTTGCCCCAATCCGAGCGGCTTCACCATGGTCTCCATTCAACAATGATTTGTCATAATCTGTTAAATTCATATTTTTACTTCTCCCTGCATTGTATGCACTGAGATGTGCGGTCTTTCATTCAGGAGGGGGGAGGCTTATCCCCAACCGGCCTTCAAATCACCTTATGCCAACTAAACTGTAGCCTCCTTGACGGCGCCATCCCATCATGCGAGACATCGTTCCGTACTGTGGAAAAATGTAAATGCTATTGTTTTTTTGTCAACCACTTTCGAAAAAAGCCACGCTATAAAAAGCAAACATTTAGAATTTATTGATTTAGTGGTCTTGAAAGACTTCGGCCAGATTTGCCCCCCTCTCCCACACAGCAAACTGTCGCTCCCTGGTTATGCAGTCTCAACACCTCATCAAGGCGCTGATTTAATTATTACTGATATGTTTATCGGGACGCCATATTCCCTTTATTTTGCCCAAAGTACACTTGGGCCGAATGCCTCTTTTGTTGTATCTCACAACCGCTCTCCATGATTTCAAAACACGTCACACGCATGAATAGTCGTTAATATAAACAGCCGTTTACATTGCACTCCTTGCACACGACTTGCTCAATTGCTCCGGCATATGTATGGTCGCTCACCTCATATTGAAAATTTCCACACCTTCAACACACAGATTCCTCATGAACGGATACTTCATTACCGGCACGGATACTGATGTCGGAAAAACATGCGTCACTGCCGCCCTCCTGCGGGCATTTCTTGATGCCGACCACCAAGCTTTGGCCATCAAACCTATTCAGAGTGGTTGCCTTGAAAGCACACACGGCCTGCGGGCTGAAGATGTCGAAGTGTATGCCAGGTTCTCTGCCCCCCATTTCCCCAACGGATACCCCGAAGCCTGTTGCCGCAAATATATCCCGGCCTGTTCACCACACCTTGCCGCTGAAATGGCAGGAGAATCTGTAAATATGGATGCACTGGCCAATGAAGTCAGAAAGCTTGCCACAAGTCAGGAACTCGTCCTTGTTGAAGGGGCCGGGG
>Ga0070728_10003089_pt1 | contig 19066 bp, 17 predicted proteins | sample tdDd471_FD_66723 | JGI IMG/M metagenome (GOLD analysis project Ga0070728, IMG submission 66723) | Marine sediment microbial communities from the Atlantic coast under amendment with organic carbon and nitrate - tdDd47.1 | ecosystem: Environmental > Aquatic > Marine > Coastal > Sediment | place... | reverse complement strand
CGGCGTCGAAGAACATGGCTTCGTCATCACCGGCATCCTTCTGCTCCACCTGATGCAGGAAGCGCTCAGCCTGATCTTCAGCATCGTTCAGCTCGGCAAAACCGTTGGCCAGTTCGCGACCGTGCACAAAGAACTCGAAGCGGTCGGTCAGCCACGGGTCATTCGTCGTCCGGCGTGCCAGCGGTGACACCTCGGCCGGATAGCCGGTGATAAAGGTCGGCTCGAACAGCTGGTCTTCAACCGTTTTCTCAAAGATCTCCAGCAACAGCTTGCCGCTGCCGTAACCGTCTTCCACATGAATACTCATCTCTTTGCAGACGGACTCAAGGTAATCACGGTCACGCAGTTTAGAAGCATCCAAATTTGGATTAAACGCGATGACCGACTCTTCCACAGTCATACGCTTAAATGGCTGCGACATATCGTAGTCACGGCCGTCGTACGACACGGTCATACCGCCGTTCACCGCTTCACAAACACTGCGGAACATACCTTCCAGCAGGTCCATCAGATTGTGCTCGTCGGCGTAGGCCATGTAGAGCTCAAGCATCGTGAACTCAGGGTTGTGCCGGGTGGACACACCTTCATTACGGAAGCTGCGGTTAATTTCGTAGACGCGCTCGAAGCCACCAACGACCAGTCGCTTCAGATATAACTCCGGTGCGATACGCAGGTAGAACTCCGAATCGAGCGCATTGTGATGCGTGACAAACGGACGCGCGACAGCACCACCCGGGATCGGATGCATCATCGGTGTTTCCACTTCGAGGAACTGCATGGCATCCAGATAAGAGCGCAGGTGCTGAACAATCTGCGAACGCTTGGTAAACACGTCGCGGGTTTCTTCGCTCATGATCAGATCGACGTACCGCTGACGGTACTTCGTTTCCTGATCGGCCAGACCGTGATACTTGTCCGGCAGCGGACGCAGCGACTTGGTCAGCAGCACAATCTCTTTACACTTGATCGACAGCTCACCGGTCTTGGTGCGCATGACCAGGCCTTTGGCCCAGACAATGTCGCCAATATCCCAGTGCTTGAACGAGTCATAGACCTCCTCGCCCACATTGTTCTTCTGCACGAACAGCTGCACCTGGCCGCTGCGGTCCTGAATGGTGACAAAGCTGGCCTTGCCCATCACGCGACGGGTCATCATGCGACCACCCACTTCCACCTCAACAGCTTCTTCTTCGAGCGCCTCTTTGCTGTGCTCTTCAAAGGTGTCCTGCAACTGGCCTGCCAAAGCATTGCGGCGGTATTCGTTCGGAAAACCAAAACCGTCTTCACGCAAACCCTTCAGTTTTTCGCGGCGTTCGGCAACCAGTTTGTTTTCTTCGCTATTTAGCGGCTTAAGTTCTTCTAGTTTCATATCTTATAAGCCCTGCTTCAGGCTGGCTTCGATAAATTGATTCAGTGCACCGTTTAACACGGCATCAGTATTACCGGTTTCAACACCGGTGCGTAAATCTTTAATGCGCGAGGAGTCGAGCACGTAGGAGCGAATCTGACTGCCCCAGCCGATATCGGCTTTCGAGTCTTCCACATCCTGCAACTCGGCTTTGCGCTTCTGTTCTTCGTGCTCGTACAGCTTAGCCCGCAACTGCTTCATCGCGGTGTCTTTATTTTTATGCTGCGAGCGGTCGTTCTGACACTGCGCCACGATGTTGGTGGGCAAGTGGGTAATTCGCACCGCCGACTCGGTCTTGTTTACATGCTGACCACCCGCGCCGCTGGCACGGTACACGTCGATACGCAGGTCGGACGGGTCTATCTCAATCTCGATGTCGTCTTCGATTTCCGGCGACACGAATACGGCAGAAAACGAGGTATGACGACGGTTTCCGGAGTCGAACGGCGACTTACGCACCAGACGGTGCACGCCTGTCTCGGTGCGTAGCCAGCCGAAGGCATACTCGCCTTTCACATGCACGGTCGCACTCTTGATACCGGCAACCTCACCGGCGGACACTTCAATCAGCTCGGCATTAAAGCCGTTCTGCTCGGCCCACTTAAGGTACATACGCAGCAGCATCTCGGCCCAGTCCTGCGCCTCGGTACCACCGGAACCTGCCTGAATATCGAGGAATGCATTCGCGTTATCCGCCTTGCCGGAGAACATGCGCTGGAACTCGAGCTTCTCGATACCGGTTTTAATTTGTTCGAGGTCGGTAAGTACGCTGTCGAAAGTCTCTTCGTCGGACTCTTCTTCAGCCATCTCGAGGAGCTCGAGGGCATCGTCTACAGACTGACCGGTGTTGGAGAGCACATTAACGACCAGCTCGACCTGGGCACGCTCTTTATTGAGCGCTTCGGCACGCTTGGGATCGTTCCAGACTTCCGGGTCTTCCAGTTCCTGATCGATCAGGCTTAAACGTTCCTGCTTGCCTTCAAAGTCAAAGGTACCCCCTCAACGCATTACAGCGTTCGCGAAGGTCATTTAAGCTCGCTTTGACGGGTGCAGTTTCCATTGCCTTAACCAGTACCTTGATATGAGTCCGGAAGTATTTAACAGGTGCGCAATGCTATGCGGAAAGCCCTGTATTTACAACAGTTTCAGCGGATTTAGCCGGGCCACATTAATGGCGGCTCAGATACGATTCAGGTGCTGATGTGCTCAACGATGAGCTGAGCCGTCCTGCGACCACGAAACTCGTTCACGTCCAGCCGGTAGGCGAAGGTGTACAGCCCGTCACTGTCACCCCCCTCCATACGTGGCAATTCGTCACGGTTAAACGCAATGGCGTCAATGGTGCGGGTACTGCCATCCGCCTGCAGCGTCAGCTTGAGATGACTGCCACCGACCACTCGCTTATCAACGACGCGGAACCGGTTGTCGAACAGCGGCTCCGGAAACGCCTGACCCCACGGACCGGCGCTGCGCAGTGCATCAGCCAGCCGCATCGACAAGTCACTCTCCTGCAGCTCGCCGTCGCTTTCGAGTATGCCGATATCGGAAATCTCATCCGCATGCACCGCCACTTCCTCATCGAAGGCCGCAATAAACTGCTCCAGCTTGTCATGCTGAATACTCAGGCCGGCTGCCATCGCATGCCCGCCGAACTTGTCAATCAGATGCGGGTGTTTGGCATCGACCGCTGCCAGCACATCCCTCAAGTGCACACCTTTGACAGAACGCCCGGAGCCCTTCAGCTCGGCACTGCCCTCTTCTGCCGGTGCAAAAGCTACCGACGGACGTCGGGTGCGATCACGCATCTTGGTAGCGACCAGACCGACCACGCCCTGATGCCAACTGACATCAAACAGGCTGTAGCCCCAGTGTTTTTCGCCGGCCAGCTTCTCGTCCAGACGGTCCAGCAATAAATCCGCATCTTCCTGCATCTGCGATTGGAGTTCGCGGCGCTTCTTATTGATCTCGTTAAGTTCGACAGCCATGGGCTTGGCAGTTGCAGCGTCGGCAGCCAGCAGGCAATCAATGCCTTTGCGCATATCATCAAGACGACCCGCTGCATTCAGACGCGGACCAATGGCAAAACCCAGATCACTGGCCACCGCTTTGCGGTGGTCACGGTTACCTGCTGCAAACAGCGCTTCGACACCCGGCCTGCTTCGGCCCTGTCTGATCCGCTGCAGGCCCTGCTCCACCAGCACACGATTGTTGTAATCAAGCTGCACCAAATCGGCGACGGTACCGATGGCCACTAAATCGAGACAACCGGCCGCAATGCGCCGCGCTTCAGCCGCATCGACAGCACCGTCACCGGCAAGCGCCTGACCGAGAGCAGCCATCGTGTAAAAAGCCACACCGACACCGGACAACCATTTGCTCGGAAAGGTATCGCCGGGTGCATTCGGGTTCACAATAGCAATGGCATCGGGCAGTTCTTCGCCGGGCAAATGATGATCGGTAACCACCACATCAATACCCAGCTCGTTGGCACGTGCCACACCGTCGATACTGGCAATACCGTTATCGACGGTAACAATTACATCGGGCAGCTCTTCCTCTGTATCCCGCGCGAAATCGACAATAGCCGGCGACAAGCCGTAACCGAACTTGAACCGGTCCGGCACCATGTACCCCACCCGCTCAAAGCCAAAACCCTTCAGGCAGGTCATCATCAGTGCTGTGGCCGTAGCGCCATCCGAGTCGTAGTCGCCCAGAATCAAGACCCGCTCCTGCATCGCGTGAGCAGCAAGCAACCGTTCCACCGCAACGTCGATGCCGCCCAGCTCACTAACCGGAATCATGTTCTTCAGGGACAGATCCAGCGAAGCCGAATCCACGCCCCGCGAGGCGTACACGCGGCGCAGCACCGGATGCAGCTCTGCAGGTAGTTGGGTGTCGGCCGCGGGCGGGCGGCGGCGGATTTCAGTGCTCAATTCGGTTCCGGAAGTCGTGCGATAAGGTAGACTGAATTGTATGCAACTCACGCTCGAATCACACGGTGAACTTGTCATTCAGTCCTGGGAACCGGGACGCCTGCGTATCAATGACAAAACCATTGACAGGCATTGCATTGTGCATGCCGACCGCGCGGAGTTTTGGCAGCCTCCTGCACCGGAAGCTCCTGCGGTCGCCGACTTTGTGGCACTTATTGAACTGCAACCCGAGGTCATTCTGTTTGGCACCGGCGCTGAGCAGCGCTTTCCCGCTATCACGGTGGTCACCGAAATCATGCAACAGGGCATTGCGTTTGAAGTAATGGATACCGGTGCCGCATGCCGCACTTTTAACATTCTGAATGGCGAGCAACGCCGCGTGGTTGCCGCCCTGCTCGTCGATTAAATCAAGAAACTATCTGTTGGGCAGATAGCCGACAGGGTCTACCGGCTTACCGTTCTTACGAATCTCGAAATGCAACAGCGTGTTGCCACCGGTGGTCTGCCCCATTTTCGCGACCTGCTGGCCACGCTGCACCGACTGACCTTCTTTCACCAGCAACTCGGAATTAAAACCATAGGCGCTTAAGTAAGTGTCATTGTGCTTGATGATCAGCAGATTGCCGTAGCCCTTTAGCGCATTACCGGAGTACACAACCGTGCCACCGGAACTGGCATTCACGGCTTGTCCGTACTTGCCGCCGATACGAATACCCGACTCGGTCTTTACGCTCCGTCCGTAACCGGCAATCACCTTGCCATCGGTTGGCCACTGCCAGCGACTCACCTTCTGCTCGGGCGGCGGCGTGTAGGGTTTTAAAGGGGGTGCGGACGATTTACCGGATGAACCACTGCTGTTAGCGGTGACTTCCTCACCACGCATCTGACCATTCATCTCTGGCGGCACCAGGCTGATAATCTGCCCTTCACGAATCAAGGTACCGTCACCCAGATTGTTCCAGCGGGCCAGCACCCGGTAGTCGACACCGTACTGAAAGGCGATCGAGTACAACGTATCGCCCTGACCAACAATGTGATAACTCGAAGGCCAGTTCAGCGTGCCGCTGCTGCAGGCTGCCAGCAGCAGACTTAACAACATACTGAGGCACAGCTTACGCATAACAGGTCGTATCTCAGTCCTTCAGGAGGAAATAGGCAACAACAATCAAGACGACGCAGAGCCAGCCGATAATATCGACATACTGGCGCAACTTTTCTTCAACCTTCGGACCGCCCCAGGCGACCAGACCGGCCACCAGAAAGAAACGCATACCGCGGCCGACTGCGGAAGCTACTGTAAACGGCAGCAACGCCATCGATGCGGCACCGGCGGCAATGGTGAAAATCTTGTAGGGAATCGGCGAGAAACCGGCGGCAAAAATCGCCCAGAAACCCCACTCCTCAAACCAGGCACGGGCTTTCTGGTAGGTCTCCCAGTAACCCCAGTCCTGCAGAAACGGTTCGATAGCATCCAGCGCGAACCAACCGATCGCAAAGCCGGCCAGACCACCCAACACCGAAGCCACGGTAGTAATTGTGGCAAACCGCCAGGCCTGATCCGGCTTGGCCAGCACCATCGGCGCCAGCATGACATCCGGCGGAATAGGAAAAAACGAGCTTTCGGCAAAACTTAAGCCGCCCAGATACCACGGTGCTTTGGGGTGTTTCGCCCAACCCAGCACCTTGTCCATCAGTACAGAAAAAATACGCATGCGTTATTCGTCTTCAACCATAGGAACAAAGGCGACCTTACCCAACTTTTCAGTCTCAAAACCGGACTCAGTGCGGGTTATTCGCAACAGGGTTTGATTCGGGTGCTGCTCGCCCACGGGGATAATCAGGCGACCACCCGGCGCCAATTGCTCCAGCAACGACTCCGGCACCTGCGGTGGTGCTGCAGTTACGATAATGCCGTCGAACGGTGCCTGACCCGGCCAGCCACGATGACCGTCATCACGACGCAGACGGATATTCGCCACGTTCAGTGATGACAAACGCTTGCGGGTGTCACGCAACAGCGGTGCGATACGTTCGATGGAATACACAAAGCCGACCAATGGCGCGAGCACTGCGGTCTGGTAACCACAGCCGGTGCCGATTTCCAGCACCTTCTGCATCTGCCGCAAACTGCCATCTTCCTCTTCAAGCAAAGCCTGCGTCATCAGACCGACAATCAGCGGCTGTGAGATCGTCTGACTGAAACCGATGGGCAGCGCATCGTCTTCGTATGCGCGACTAGCCAGCGCCTCCTGCACAAACAGGTGCCGTGGCACCTGACGAATGCGGTCGAGCACGACTTCATTAGAAACACCGTTTTCCTGCACCCGCTGCACCAGACGCTCACGCGTGCGGGCAGAAGTCATGCCGATGCCTTGGAGATTTTGCTGATTCAAACCGCGCCTACCCGAAACCAACTATGGCAGCCACGACTGCAAAGACTCAATGTGATCATGCCGGGTGAGATCGACCTTCAGCGGTGTTACCGACACCCGGTTGTTGGCCACCGCATGGAAGTCGGTGCCGGGGCCGGCATCCTGCCCCTCGCCCGCCGGCCCGACCCAGTAAAGCGTCTTGCCACGCGGATCCTGAAGCGGCACAACCGGCTGTGAGCGATGGCGATTGCCACAACGGGTCGCCTCAAAACCCTGCAACTGATCGTAAGGCACATCAGGAACATTGATGTTCAGCACAGTATCGGCCGGCAACGGGTTTTCGAGAAGGTGCGCGATCAGATCGCGTGTAGCCTGCGCAGCGGTATCGAAATGCTTCGGGTTTTCTCCGACCAGCGAGACCGCTATAGCAGGCAGCCCCAAAAAACGGCCTTCCACAGCTGCAGCCACCGTACCGGAGTACAGCACATCGTCACCCAGATTCGAGCCGTGGTTGATACCGGAGACCACCATGTCCGGGTCTTCGTCGAGCAAACCGGTAATGGCCAGATGCACGCAGTCGGTGGGCGTACCGTTGACGAAGTAAATACCATCAGGCGTTTGATTGACCCGCAGCGGCGCGTCCAGCGTCAGTGAGTGACTGGCGCCACTCTGGTTACGGTCGGGAGCGATGATAGTGAGTTCGCCCAGCCCTTTGAGAGCCAGCGCCAGTGTTGCGAGGCCATCGGCCAGATAACCGTCATCATTACTTAGCAGTATTTTCATCGCTGTTGCGGCGCCCGTATCCCTGAACTAATTTGCACTGACCCTGCTGCCTGAGTGATTCGGGGGCAGTCCGGTCTGGTCTTCCTGAAGAACAGCGTGCATTCTCTCATTATTAGCGGAACTGTTGGAGTACCGGACGGCAAAATCATGGCCGCAGGCAAAGATAAAGAACAGGAACAGGATCAGACGCCGGACCAGCAGGCGGAGTCTTTCGCTGACATGCTCGGCGGAGCCGACCCGATTCCGCAGCGCCAGCGCGTCAACCACCGCAATCCGCCCAAACCCAAAGCCGTCATGCGTCGTCGCGACGAACGGGACGTATTGAGCGAGTCGCTCACCGGTCTGCCACCGGAAGAAATCGCCGAAGAAACCAACGAGACGATGCGCTACCGGCAACCGCACGTCCCGCAGAAAACCCTGCGCGACTTAGGACGCGGCAGAATCGCTGTGCAGGAATACATCGATCTGCATGGCATGACCGTGAATGAAGCGATGACCGAGTTGCGGGAGTTCATCGGCTACGCCCGCTCCCGCAAAATGCGCTGCGTAAGAATCGTGACAGGCAAAGGCCTGGGCTCAGGGATGAGCGGCCCGAAGATTCGCCCTAAAGTTCTGAAGTGGCTGCAACTGGCTGACGTTGTGCAGGCGTACTGCCCCGCGCCGCATAACGACGGGGGCTCCGGTGCCATCTACGTGTTGTTGAAGTGAAGCGCCAGGCAAATACGCGTCAGTTCATCGCCCCATCAATTCATCGAGAGATCGAACCGGAAGTTCACAAACTCGGTCGGGAAACTGTGTCGCGCCTGATAAATGATGGTATTGCTGGTATCGATCAACCACATCGACGTCTCACCAATCGGGTCGTCCGGCGTAATGTTCAGATGCCAGGCGGTTTCGACATCCGCCTTCACCACTTTGAAGAACTGAAAGCCGTCCTTGATCCGGACATCACTGAGCCGGTCCAGCACACCAAGAATTGCATAGGTATCAAAGTCATGCGCCCAACGGCTATACAGACGCTCATCAAGGTAGGTGTCGGACAGTGCGACGGGCTTATCGCGATAGACGTTGGCCCGGTACAGACGCATGTAGGAACGGGCAAACATGGCGCTGCCGAGACGGTCACGGGTTAAGACATCGGGCTCAGGAATTTTGCCGACTTCAGGTGGCAACAACTTGATGTTGCTGCCGGCGCCGGACGATGCAACGAGATTACCCCAGCGAATGACGGCAGACGGTACGAAGGGTTTGCCCTGCACCGTGGCAACAACGAAGTCACCCTTGCCGGGCTGACGGATTAACAAACCTTCTTTGGCTAACACCACGACAGCATCGCGGATTGCGGCGGGACTCACATCATACTCGGCGGCCAGTTCACTGATACCCGGCAAGGCTTCACCCAGCTTCCAGTGTCCGCTGGTGATCTTTCGTCGTATGTATCGTGCTACTTCCTGATGAGGCTTATGGTCGCCACCCGGTAGAGTCTCTTGTCGGGCAGCACCGTAAATACTTGCGCTGGTGTCAGACATGGCCGGCCCCTTTTTTATTTTTAGATTTCTTGGGTTTTTTGCGTTGTGGGGTGTTACTTACCTTCCTGCTAATTGCTGCTTTTTAGGACAGGCTTTCAACATGCAGCATCGCAGCTACTGCGACAAGGCAGTTATGTCATCCAAGTCGATTACCCTCGGGAAACGATTCCGGGGCAGCGCTTTCGGAAGAGGTCTATTCACGCCAAACGACGCAGCGCGGCACAAACGGGCTAAAACGAGTCTAAATTCCCGCTGACTTTCATCAGGGCGAAGTTCATAGGAAGAAATAGCGGGAAGGAATCAGCGGTTTTGCAGACGCTCAACCAGGGCATTCATTGCCGCCTGCGTCTCATCACTGAACCAGTAGTCGGTGGTCGCCTCTGCATCGGCAACAACAGCAAGACTGCGCAGCAGGCCCTGCTTCGCCTGAATGCGGGTGGTGTTCATTGCGACCGGCGGCAGAGCCGTCAGTGATGCGGCGAACCCGACGGCGCGCGAAACAACCTCATCCGGCGCGGCCAGCTCATCAACCAGCCCGGCATCGAGGGCCTCATCCGGAGAAACCAGCAAACCCTGCATGGTCAGACGTTGCGCAGTGCGCTGACCGGTAACAAAACCCAGCACACCCAGAACGCTCGATGGCACAGGCAAACCCACCTGCACCTCATTGAGACCGATCTTGAACTTGCCGGATGCAGCAACCCGGTAGTCACAATGCAAAGCGAGCACCGCGCCCCCGGCAGGACTGTGGCCGGTAATTGCGGCAACCACCGGCACGGGGCTGGTCGCAATGTCACTCATCAATTGCAGAAATGCTGTCCAGAATTCCAGAACTGCAGCGCGTTCCAGCGGCAATAAGGCTGGCACATCGACACCACCCGAGAACATGCCGTCGCGACCGGAGATGACGACCGCTTTCACTCCCGAGTCGACCATACCGCCGAAGGCATCGCGCATACCGTTCACAAATGCAGTGTCCATCGCATTTGCCGGTGCGTGATTCATCTGTAATTCGGTTACGTCGCCGTGCTGACGTATCTCAAACATTCCGGTCCCTCACAAAACTCTATGCAGTTGTATCATGACACTCTAACAAAGCCGCAAGCACCGCAGTAGCGAACGCCCCCGGCGGCAACTCAAACGTCAAAACCAGATCAGCACCCTGCCACTCGTAATTCAGGCTGTTGACCGGCAACCACAATGAGCGACGGTGCTGCTTCACCTTCAGCTTCTCCAGTGCCGCCGTGACTTCAGGAAAGCGCCCGATGAGCGCTTCTTCCCCCGGCACCAGACGACCACCACCCTCGCCCCACAAAGCACCGGTGGGAATAGCAGCAGGAACCTCTTCTGCACCGGCCAGCCAGACTTCTGCATCGCCGTCACGACCGGACAAAGGCACATCGTCGTCAAGACAGACGTTCCAGCTTTGTTCTTTAACCCTTTGATTTAAAAACCAGTTGAACAAGGCCGAACGGGCTGCAGACAAGGCGAAGCCTTTTTTATTCCGGGACAGTCTCGCGCCATCAGCCAGCCGGCCGAACAGCTCAAGGTTGCCACCGCTTTCTTCTGTAATCATGCCGAAGCGCTGCTCGCCGAAGTAGTTCGGCACGCCGGTTTCTGCAACCTCAGCGAGGCGGTCATCCAGCGCCGCATGGTCACCGGCTGCCTCACGCAACGTGATGACAAAACGATTGCCTGTTAAATCGCCCCGGCGCAGCTTGCTGCTGTGCCTGTGTACTTCGAGAATCTCGACACCGGCGACATCCATATCGCTCGCAAAAGCAGACCAGTCCGGGTCACCCCGCCCGGGCAGCCAGACACTGAACCATTGCTCTGTAACTGCATGCCTGTCCTTTAGCCCCGCATAACTGACAGCCTGACTCCCGACATCAGCAAATGCCGCCAGCTGCTTCGCCACCCACGCGGTGTTCTGTCCTGTTTTGCGCACCCACAGGTACGCGTGCTCGCCGCTGCCGGAGCATTCCCGGTCGCTCAGCTCAGTGACACAAAAATCTGCTGGTTGCTGCCTGAACAACGCACTGGCTGCAGCACGACCGCTGCCGGCGGTCGCCAGGTTTTGCGGACTGACAACGTCCAGCAACTGCCTTAGCTCGTCGTTGATGGGCACTTTAGGATTCTTTACAGAAAGGGTTTGTTTTTATTTTATTGGGCTGGCACGTCAGCCGAATCGGGGGCAAACAGGAAGAAGCTTTCGTCGTCTTCCACCATGCCCAGATCGGCACGGGCCCGCTCTTCAACAGCCGAGAAACCGCCTTTCAAATCTTTCACTTCGGCTTCGAGCCGGGCATTACGCTCTTGAAGGCGCTCATTTTCTTCCCGCTGCTCTTCAACCTGGTCTTCGAGACGGGCTACCTCGCGGTAGCCATCTTCGGAAAACCATAGGCGGACTTGCAGGATGAGCAGCAACGCAATCAACGCGAGGATGATTAATCTCAGAAAAACCGGATTAGCGGATGCTGAACTCATGCCTGCAATAGTAGCCCCTTTCGCTTGCTCCTAGATAGAGCCCGCTGGTTCAAATACTAGATGGCAACCGGGAATGCAGACTTGCCGCCATAGGTGGCAGCAGAACCCAGAATCTCTTCGATACGCAGCAGCTGGTTGTACTTGGCCATGCGGTCAGAACGGCACAAAGAACCGGTCTTGATCTGCGTAGCGACGGTACCGACAGCAATATCAGCGATCGTGGCATCCTCGGTTTCGCCAGAGCGGTGTGAAACCACAGCCGAGTAACCGGCTTTATCGGCCATCTCGATAGCCTGCAGCGTTTCGGTAAGCGTACCAATCTGGTTCGGCTTAATGAGAATTGAGTTAGCGATGTTCTCGTCGATGCCGCGTGACAGGATTGAGGTGTTGGTCACGAACAGATCATCACCCACCAGCTGCACTTTGTCGCCCAGCTTCTTGGTCAGCTCAGCCCAGCCGTCCCAGTCACTTTCGTCCATGCCGTCTTCGATAGAGATGATCGGGAAATCACCGACGAGACCGGCGAGATAATCGGCAAAGCCGGCAGCGTCGAATGTTTTGTTTTCTGAAGCCAGCGTATACACGCCGTTTTCGTAGAACTCGGAACTGGCAATATCCAGACCAAGATAGACATCACTGCCCAGAGAGAAACCGGCCTTGCCGACAGCTTCCGCGATGACTTCCAGAGCAGCCGCGTTGGACGGCAGATCCGGCGCGAAACCGCCTTCATCACCGACCGCGGTGTTCAGACCTTTGCTGTTCAGCACAGCCTTCAGCGCATGAAAAATTTCGGCACCGTAACGCAGGGCCTCAGAGAAGCTCGGTGCACCCACCGGCAGGACCATGAATTCCTGAATATCCACACTGTTATCAGCGTGTTCGCCGCCGTTGATGATGTTCATCATCGGCACAGGCAGCTGGGTAGAACCGGCTGCGAAGGTCTGGAACAGCTCTTTGCCCTGCTCTGCGGCGTTGGCTTTAGCAGCCGCCAGTGACACAGCGAGAATGGCGTTAGCACCCAGCTTGTCTTTGTTCTCGGTGCCGTCGAGGTCCAGCATGACCTGGTCGACTGCAGCCTGATCAGCCGCATCGGCGCCTTTCAGTGCAGGTGCGATGGCTTCATTGATGTTGGCAACAGCCTGCAGCACGCCCTTACCGAGATACACGGCTTTGTCGCCGTCACGCAGTTCCAGCGCCTCGCGCGAACCGGTAGATGCGCCGGATGGTGAAGCTGCACGGCCAAAGGCACCGGATTCCAGCCGCACATCGGCTTCAACTGTAGGGTTACCACGTGAGTCGATTACCTGACGCCCACGAATCTCCGCAATTGCACTCATTGTTCTGCTCTTCCTTCTTTATCGCAGCGCCGGAGAACCCGGGCCGCTGTCATTCGATTAAAAGTCTTGGGTTAGTCGGCCAGCTTGTCCTCAAGCCAGTCGCCATTGTTTTTGTTGTTCTTCACCAGCTCATCGATCGCTTTGAGCTCGGTCAGCAGCTGCTTCATGTGTTGCAGCGGCACAGCATTCGGCCCGTCGCTTAATGCTTTGGACGGATCCGGATGAGTCTCCATAAACAGGCCTGACACGCCGGCAGCTACAGCCGCACGAGCCAGCACCGGCACAAACTCTCTCTGTCCGCCGGAGGAACCGCCTTGGCCGCCCGGCAACTGCACCGAATGCGTTGCGTCGTAGACGACCGGCGCGTTGGTCTCGCGCATGATCGCGAGCGAACGCATATCCGACACCAGATTGTTATAGCCAAAGGTAAAGCCGCGCTCACACACCATGATGGCTTCGTTGCCGGTGGAGCGGGCCTTCTCGACCACGTTGCCCATTTCCCACGGCGACAGGAACTGGCCTTTCTTGATGTTGACCGGTTTGCCTGTGGCAGCAGCGGCAACAATGAAATTGGTCTGACGGCACAAAAACGCCGGCGTCTGCAGCACATCGACCACGTCGGCTACTTCATCCAGCGGCGTGTCTTCGTGAATGTCGGTGACTACGGGCAGCCCCAACTGGGACTTCACTTCCGACAGAATACGCAGCCCCTCTTCGATACCGGGACCGCGGTAGCTGCTTACGGACGAGCGATTAGCCTTGTCAAATGAAGCCTTAAAAACATAAGGAATATCAAGCGACTGCGTCAACTCCTTCATGTGGCCTGCGGTGTCGAGAATGAGCGCCTCATCCTCGATGACACAGGGCCCTGCGAAGAGGAAAAACGGCTTATCCAGCCCGGCTTCGAAGTGACACAGCTTCATAGGGCTTACGCCTGTGCAGCCTCTGGAACGGCCTGCTCGTTGTGCTCGCGGGCAGCAGCGATGAAGCCGGTAAACAACGGATGACCGTTGCGGGGAGTGGAAGTGAACTCGGGGTGGAACTGACAGGCAACGAACCAGGGATGGTCGTTCAGCTCGATCATCTCTGCCAAACCGTCAGCAGAACGGCCGGAGAAAACCAGACCGGCATCAGTCAGTTGCTGCAGGTAGTTGTTATTGAACTCATAGCGGTGACGGTGACGCTCACGCACTACCTCACTGCCGTACATCTCGCGAACCCGACTGCCCTCTTGCAACAGACAGTCCTGAGCACCCAAACGCATGGTGCCGCCAAGGTCTGATTCTTCGTCACGCTCCTGGGTGCTGCCGTCGGCATCTTCCCATTCGGTGATCAAGGCAATGACAGGATGCGGTGTGTCGCTCTTGAATTCGGTGCTGTGTGCACCTTCAAAGCCCGCCACATTGCGGCTGTATTCAACCACGGCAGCATGCAGGCCCAGACAAATACCAAGGAACGGCACGCCGTTCTCGCGGGCGTAACGTACTGCGTTGATCTTGCCTTCGAAGCCGCGGTCGCCAAATCCACCCGGCACCAGCACGGCATCAACATCCGCCAGCTCTTTGGCGGCATCAGCGGGACTGTCGCTTAAGATTTCAGAATCGATGAACTTGATGTTCACGCGGGTCTTGTTGCGGATACCGGCATGCTTCAGCGCTTCGTTCAGCGAGATGTAGGAATCTTCGTAGTCGACGTACTTACCGCACATCGCGATGGTCACTTCAGCTTCCGGATTCAGACGGCGGTCGACCACAGCCTGCCACTTAGACAGGTCAGCCGGCGGCCTACTCAGACCGAACTTCTGCACCACGATCTCGTCCAGACCCTGAGCGTTGAACACCATCGGCAGTTCGTAGATGTCACGCACGTCCTGCGCCGAGATAACGGCGTTCTCAGCTACGTTGGTGAAGAGCGCGATCTTGCGGCGCTGATCTTCAGGAATAGCCTGCTCGGAGCGGCACACCAGAATGTCCGGCTGAATACCGATAGAGCGCAGCTCTTTGACAGAGTGCTGGGTCGGCTTGGTTTTGATTTCATTGGATGCGGCGATAAACGGCACCAGCGTCAGATGCACGTAGACAGCGTTGCCGGGGCCAAGATCGAAGCCCAGCTGACGAATGGCTTCCATAAACGGCAGTGACTCGATGTCACCTACGGTGCCGCCGATCTCAACGATACATACATCGGCGTCGCCGGCACCGGCCATCACGCCGGCTTTGATTTCGTCGGTGACATGCGGAATCACCTGTACCGTGGCGCCCAGATAGTCGCCGCGGCGCTCTTTGGCGATAACGCTGCCGTAGATACGACCGGTGGTGAAGTTGCTGTTGCGGCCGGTGGTGGTGTCTACGAAGCGCTCGTAATGCCCCAGATCCATGTCGGATTCGGTGCCGTCTTCGGTGACAAATACTTCGCCGTGCTGAAACGGGCTCATCGTACCCGGGTCGACGTTGAGGTAGGGGTCCAGCTTGATCATGCTGACCGACAGACCGCGGGCCTCAAGAATGGCACCCAAAGAGGCCGAGGTGATGCCCTTCCCTAACGAAGAAACAACACCACCAGTAACAAATACAAAACGGGGCATAAGATATCCCAGATTATGCCGGAGGCTGCGGCCAGCTACGCCATCCCCGAGCAGGGTTTAAATACAAAAAATGCCGGATTCGCAACAACTTAGGAACACTTCTTAACAAGCCAAATCAAGAGAATTCCGGTCTCGCGAACTCCGGCATCTGATACTCCAGAGCAGAGCCCTAATCGGTGTTAAACGATACCAGAGCAGCCGCGCAGGCTCAATCAAAATGCACGGAAAATAAAGGATATTTAAGGATGGCAACCGCCCCGGAGGCAGCCTGACAAACTTCTGCCGGAACGCTTACCAGACTGACTGCACCTGACCGGCTCCCGACCAGACCAACCGGCACCCTTCTCCGGGCTCCGCCTGCCAGCCTTCAGCCACCCATAAGTCGCCGACCGCCACCAACTCATCACCGGCGTATAGCAATGGGATTCGCTCGCGCATCCACGGCAGCACAGCATACTCCTGGAACAGGTTCTTCAGACTGCGGCTTTGTGCAGAGCCCACAGGCGTAATCCGCTCGCCGCCCTGGCGATAGCTCACGCCAAGCCCCTCTTCCGGGCATTTCAGACAGATACCATCAGCCGCCCCGGCCAACTCCAGCACCCCGTTACCCGACCCCAGATCCAGCGAAGCCCCGGGTTTCAGCATCCCGCCCTGTGGCGGAGCGGCTTCTTCAGGCAATGCGTAAATGCGATAACGGTAGCGACACAGCCGGGCTCCGGGCCAGACAACTTCAGGTGCCGTATCAGCGGCAGCGGTCAGCATGGTTCGCAGCGCCTCATTGAGCCTGGCTTCAGGCGGCATCGGCAAGCCTGCCTCTGCGATCAGATAACGCAGCAGATTGCGGCGGCGGGCTTCAGACTGACCCTTCATACTCTCCAGCGCCAGCGTATTCCCTAATAAGAAACCGCGGGCGTCCTTCTCTGCCAACTCTGTGAGCAGCCCGTCTGCCTCGGCGCACCAACGGGCACTGCGGCTGACGGTGGCTGCTGCAGACGGCCAGCGCTCCTGCAGCAAAGGCAACAAACGGTGACGCAGATAGTTACGGTCCAGTTCCGTATCGAAGTTGCTCGGATCATCGATCCAGCTCAAGCCGGCATCGCGGGCATAGTCTTCCAGCACTTCGCGCCGCTCGCCCAGCAACGGTCTTGCCAGAAAGCCCGTGCCGCAATCCGCGACAGCCGGCATCGCTGCCAGCCCGCGCACGCCCGCACCACGCATTAGCTGCAACAACACCGTTTCCAGCTGGTCATCCTGATGCTGAGCCAGCAACAGGCACTCGTCCTTATTCAACTCTGCAGCAAAGGCGGCGTAACGGGCGTCACGGGCCGCCGCTTCCGGTCCGGCAGACCCGGCTGCATCAACATCCACAGCGATAGTGGTAAAGGGCACGTCGAGACCGTTGCATACATCGCCACAACGTTTTGCCCACTCATCACTGGCAGCCTGCATACCATGATTGACGTGAAGCGCACGGAGACCTGTTGAGTTCTCCCGGGCAAAACCGGCAGCGAGATGTAACAACACGGTGGAATCGAGTCCGCCGCTGAACGCGACGCACAGCCCCGAAGAACCATGTTGAGAGGCAGAGTCAGGCAGCAATAACTGCAGAGCCTCGGCAAAGCGGCTCTGCAAACTGTCACCGTTCATGGGAGTGCGGGATTAAGCTTCTTCGAAGCGACCGAATGAAGCCAGGCGGGTTTCGCGTGCCTGCAACAGCTGCTCGGCATTCAGGGTATCGAGTTCGGTCAGCTGACTGAGAATGGCGTTCTTCAGGGACTCTGCCATGGCTTCGGGGTCACGATGGGCACCACCGAGAGGCTCCTGCAGCACTTCGTCCACCAGACCGAGCTTGTTCAAACGGTCAGCCGTAATACCCATAGAAGTGGCTGCCTGCTCCGCCTTACCCGCGTCGTTCCACAGGATACTGGCGCAGCCTTCCGGCGAAATCACCGAGTAAACGCTGTACTGGAGCATCAACAGACGGTCGGCTACACCGATCGCCAGAGCACCGCCGGAACCACCCTCGCCGATCACGACACTGACGATAGGCGTCTCGAGCCGTGACATCACCAGCAGGTTGCGGGCGATGGCCTCACTCTGGCCACGCTCTTCGGCGCCGACACCGGGGTACGCACCCGGTGTATCGATAAAGGTCACAACCGGCAGGCCAAACTTCTCGGCCATGTTCATCAGGCGCAGCGCTTTACGGTAACCCTCGGGTTTGGGCATGCCGTAGTTACGACGCATTCGCGACTGCACGTCACGCCCCTTCTGATGACCGATAATCATCACCGGGCGGCCTTCAATGCGGCCCAGACCGCCGACAATCGCCGCATCATCGGCATACATGCGGTCGCCGTGCAGCTCCTGAAAATCGGTAACGATGTTGGCAATGTAATCGTTGGTGTACGGACGCTGTGGATGGCGCGCCAGCTGGGCGACCTGCCAGGCCGTCAGATTCGAGAAAATGCTTTTGGTCAGCGACTGGCTTTTAGCCTGCAGCCTGCCAATCTCTTCGCCGATGTTGATTTCAGAATCATCACCAACGTAGCGCAGTTCTTCGATTTTGGCTTCGAGCTCTGCAATCGGCTGCTCGAAATCAAGAAAATTCAGGTCCATGGCGTTTCAGTTACCAACTTCAAAGTTGTGTGTTGAATGGTTAGGTGGCGCTATTCTCGCACAATGGCGGCGGAATGCTACGCTGCCACAGAAGGTTTTTCGCTGGCGTAAAAGCGCAAGCCCCGCAAGCCGAACATCGCACTGAGCTGTTCCCGCAATTCTGCTGAAGGCCTGACGCACCAGTTATCCCCCAAATGCAGATTGGCCACCGCCCGCTTGGTGCGGTAACGAATGGTCACGCCGCAGCGCCCCGGCCGGTAGTCGTCGAGCAGCGCTTTCAGCGCTCCGGCATCGATTTCGCCCTGCGTCGCAGCATCCCAGCTGATCACGATGCTGCCGGCCCGGTTCTCCACCACCCTGTCGATGTCCGACATATCTGTCACGGTAATCCGCCAGCCGTTGGTAAAATCGTCCCAACGCATCTGACCACGAACCACTCTTATCTTATTTGATTCAATAAGATGCCGAAGATTGTCAAAGTCATCTCTGAAGATTTGCAGGTCGATCCGGTCGCGGCCGTCATCCAGCGCCATACTGGTGCGGTTACCGAACTTGCGGATATCCACCAGCAGCCCGGCCACCTCGACATCCACACCCCTGCCAAAGCGCTTGCCCTGCTCATCCTTCTGGGGCGGCTTCTCTTTGAGCAGCCCTGCAATGCTGTTTTTGGCGACATAGGCCAGATCACCGCGGTAGAGATCCATCGGATGACCGCTTAAATACAGACCCAGCGAGGCCCTTTCGGCGTTCAGCAGCGTCATCACACCCCAGTCAGGCACCCGCGGAATGGTCGTAACCGTGGTCCCGGCATGGTCCGTGGCGGCGTCTGTGGCACTGCCGAACAGGTCGTCCTGCCCCGCCTGAGCAGCTTTGAAGTCCTGATCCGCCCTTTCCAGCGCCTTCGGCACGGCTGCCAACACGCCCGGGCGGTTCGGGCCGAACTCGTCCAGAGCCCCTGAATTGGCCATCGCTTCAAAGGCCTTCTTGTTGACCTTCTTGTCGACCACACGGGCG
>Ga0070728_10003088_pt1 | contig 19069 bp, 12 predicted proteins | sample tdDd471_FD_66723 | JGI IMG/M metagenome (GOLD analysis project Ga0070728, IMG submission 66723) | Marine sediment microbial communities from the Atlantic coast under amendment with organic carbon and nitrate - tdDd47.1 | ecosystem: Environmental > Aquatic > Marine > Coastal > Sediment | place... | reverse complement strand
ATGACAGAATGCGCCGCCTATCTCCTGGGTGAGGGTCCGCTTCCCGAGCCCGAGCTGCCCCGGGATGTGCCGGTCGACCGGATCATGGGACTGCGCGCCATGGGCATGGAACGATTGCTGCAACAGGTGAGCAACGAGATTGAGCCTCCCCTGGACGCTCCCGAACGCGAGTTGCTGCTGAGCAAGGTCGACGGCCTGCTGGCCAGTCCGGCCTGGGTCGATCGGGCCCGTGGCTGCCGCATTACCGGGCTGGCCGGGTATCGAGACGCGGCGCCCATCATTCAGACCATGGCCACCGAGGATGAGCCCATGGTGCGCCGTGACGCCTTCAAGGGATTGCGGGGGTTGGGCCCTGCGGTCCTGGCTCCTGCCGAGATGAAGGACACCCTGATTCAGGGGTTGGACGACAACTATTACGAGGCCCGCATGGAAGCCGCCGCCACGGCAGCCGTCTGCGCCCATCGCCTGGATACCGACCAGCGCCGTGAAATCACAGACATTCTGGCCCGCCGTTGCCGCGACATGAGTTTCGAGGTCCGCATGGCGGCTTGCCGCGCTCTGGGAAAGACGGCCGACCAACCAGAGCCGGTCATGACCGCCCTCGACCGCCTGAAGTACGATGCGGTCTGGAAAGTGCGCGGAAGGCTGTTCGATGCCTACGCCGAACTATCCGATCGCGGGATCATCGATGCCGTCACCGCCCAGGAAGCCCTGGACGCCATCCTGATCACCGCCAACGGCTACCTCACCGAGTACCAGATCCGCCACCGCCGCAACGATGCGGTCCGGCGCGTGAAACGACGAGAGGCATGACATGCTCTATCTCCTGATGCGTGCCCTGGAAGATGTGGGCGGTCCCGCGGTCTTCCGCTATGTCACCACACGCTCGGCCCTGGCCTTCATCACCGGCTTTATCTGCGTGCTCATCGTGGGACGACCACTGATCAACCTGCTTTACCGCAAGGGCATCCGCTCCTTCGAGCGCACCTACGGCGACATCAACACCACGGCCAAGACCGGCACCCCCATCATGGGCGGTCTGCTCATGGCCCTGGGCGGCCTGGGCGCGGCCTTCCTCTGGTGCGACCTGACCAACCCCTTCGTCTGGGTCCTCTTCGCCGCGGCCATCTACTTCGCCGGTTTCGGGCTCATGGACGACTACCTCAAGGTCCGTCATCGCGACCCCGACCGGGGCCTCTCACGAACAACCAAGCTCGTGAGCCAGATCGTCTTCGGCCTGGCCATCGGCCTGTACCTGGCCTGGCCCGAGATCTCGCCGTTCCCCGCCGGCGCCGGCACCCAGATCCAGATTCCCTTCTTCAAGGGCGCCATCATCGACCTGCGCTACGGCATCCTGGCCTGGAGCGCCTTCTACATCGCCTACCACGTCAACGCCGTGAATATCACCGACGGCATGGACGGCCTGGCCGCCGTGCCCGCGATCCTGGTCTTCTCGGTCATCGCCATCTTCGCCTACATCGCCGGCAACGTGCAGCTCTCCGATCACTACCTCTACACCTTCATCCCTCGGTCCTCGGAGATCACCGTCTTCTGCGCGGCCATCATCGGGGCCGGACTGGGCTTCCTGTGGTACGTGTGCCACCCGGCGAGCATCTTCCTGGGCGATACCGGATCCCTGTTCATCGGCGGCACCCTGGGCACGGCTGCGCTCATGATTCGCCAGGAGCTTGTGTGCCTGGTGGCGGGCTTGATCTTCTTGATCGAGTTGCTGTCGACCTTTGTTCAGGAACAGGTTGGCTTCAGGCTCTTGAAGCGGCGACTGATGCCTCGAGCGCCGCTCCATCATGCATTCCAGCACCGGGGAATGGCCGAGAGCAAGGTCGTGGTGCGGTTCTGGATCATCTCGTTGATCTGCGCGGCGACCTCGCTATTGACCATTAAATTTCGCTAATCTGTCTCGAACGCGTGATTTCACCTGCCGTCTGACGTTCCAACTATAGACACCATCGACAAAGTGCGCGGCCGTTGAGGAGGGATTCGGCCTCCGTGGTCGCGCCTTCATACGCCCGTCATTGGAGGTCGCCCCATGAAACGCTTCGTCCTGCCCGCGATTCTGATCCTCACCTTGTTGCCCATGGTCGCCTCGGCCGAATACCTCGGCAACATCCGTGTCAGCTTTCCCACCCCCAGCCATCTCGACCACGGCACAATCGTGGACATCGACATCGACTACAAGGTCGACCATCCCGATGGTGCGCTCATCTTCGCCAGGCCCTACACCAATGGCTCGCCTTCACCTGGTTATGGCGCCTCGGGCGGCCCGTTCGTCGAGATGGGAACAGGCTCGGTCAGCCAGTTCTTCACCCTCAACTTTGGCAACACGACGGTCGACCAGATCCGGGTGGACATGCGGAGTCCGGATCAGTCCGAGACCTACCTCGAAATTTTCATCCCGGTGACCCTGGTGTTCAGCGAGTACGGCATCTTCAACATCGGCTTGAACCATAGCGAGTACAGCCGGCTCCCCCATGGTGAAGACCTCGTCATCGACTTCGACTACGGCACCGATCTCGCTGGGGGCTGCCGGATCTACGCCCGCCCCTTCACCAACGGCAGCTTGACGCCTGGTTATGGCGCCAGCGGTTCCATCGAGTTGCCTGCCGAGGGCTCCTACAGCCAGTACTTCTCCTTCGATGGGGATGCCGATGTCGATCACATCCGCTTCCAGATCTGGGACCTCGACAACAACCTCCAGCACACCATCATGGTGCCCTACGACATCCACTGGCGGGTGCATGGGGTCTATGACATCAACCTCAACTGGCCCAATCTAGCCTCGCTGCACAACAGCCAGGATCTCGTATCCAGCTTCACCCTGGACCATGGCGGCTCGGGTGATCTCCGCGTCTGGATGTGGACCATCGTGGACGGCTATTATGCTCCCGGCAGCGTCTATCAGGGCAGTGTCGCCGAGCCGACCAATCCCCATGTGGTCACCCGTTATTCCCGGGTCAACACGGGGACCCAGCGGGTCGACGCCGTACGCTTCATCGTGGGAACGACGGAAGAGATCCTCCAGGAGTTTGATGTCCCGGTGGTCTACTACTACGCCCCGCACGCCTTGCAGAACTTCACCTTCACCCCCGCCTCGCCGGCCATCATGTCCAACGAGGAACGGTTGGACTTCGATTTCGACTACCTCACCGACGAGGCCGATGTCCGGATCTTCGCTCGCCCGGCCTTCGACGGCGAGGCCCTCTTCGGGATCTCCAGCGCCGGATCGCCCCTTTATCCCGGGCCTTCCGGTGTCGGTGATTTCTGGTACACCTTCGCCGAAGGCATGCACGAGGCCAGCGCCGCCCGTATGCAGATGGTCTCGCCCGACCAGTCGGTGCTATTCCTGGAGTACTACGTGCAGGGGCAGTGGTTGTGGGGTAGCGGAGGCACCATCACTGGTGTGGATGATGCGATTCCCGTGGCGTCGAATACGCTCGGCATGAACTACCCCAATCCGTTCAACCCCAGCACGTCGATTCCGGTGAGCCTGGCACGCGACGCTCAGGTCAAGCTGTCGGTCTACGATGTTCGGGGACGGTTGGTGCAGACCATGCAGGATGGGTCGTTGCCCGCAGGGCAGCATGTATTCCAGTTCCATGGAGAGGGCCTTGGCAGTGGGGCCTATATCTGTCGACTGGAAACACCCACCGGGGTTCATACGCAGCGGATGACGTTGTTGAAATGACCCCAGCATGAGCCGGTGGACGCTTCAATCGCCCGCGGCTCAACCGTTCAAGAAGGTGGCGAGACCGGTTGGTCTCGCCACCTTGATCTAGGAAACGGCCCGCCTCTCCATCCTCCATGCATACAGCACCGGCACGATGAACAGCGTCAGCAACGCCATGACCATCCCCCCGAACGTCGGGATCGCCATGGGCACCATGATGTCCGCTCCCCGCCCGGTGAGGGTGAGCACCGGCAAGAGCGCCAGAATCGTGGTCGCCGACGTCATCAGGGCCGGACGGACCCGCCGGCGGGCCCCCGCGATCACCGCCTCGCGAACCTCCTGGCGGGAAGTCGGTCGTCGGTCATGGAAACTCTGGTCCAGATAGGTCGCCATCACCACGCCATCATCCGACGCAATGCCGAACAGCGCGATGAAGCCCACCCACACCGCCACCGAAAGGTTCACCGGACTGATGTGGAAGAGGTCACGTAGGCCGACACCCAGGAACGTCACATCCATGAACCAGCTCTGTCCGTAGAACCACACCAGCCAGAAGCCACCGGCCCAGGCCACGAAGATGCCGCCGAACACCATGAGCGTGGTGGCTGTGGACTTGAACTGCAGGTACAACACCAGGAAGATGAGCAGCAGCGCTACCGGCAGCACGACCATGAGCGTGCGCTCGCTGCGTACCTGGTTCTCGAAGGAGCCGGCGAAGGTCCAGCTCACGCCCTCGGGAATTTTGAGATCACCGGATGCACGCAGGCCATCGAGATGATCCCGCGCCTGCTCCACCACATCGACCTCAGCCCATTCGGCCTGTTTGTCGAAGATCACGTAGCCCACCAGGAAGGTGTCCTCGCTTTTGATGGCCTGGGGTCCGCGCACATAGCGCACCTCGGCCACCTCGCCCAGGGGAATCATGGCGCCAGCCGGCGTGCGCACGATGACCGCGCTCAGATCCTCGATGGAATCTCGTCGCTCACGGGGATAGCGCACGCGAACGCCGTAGCGTTCTCGACCTTCCACGGTGACCGTGGCTTGCTGACCACCGATGGCGGTCTGCAAGGCATCATGAACCCTGGCCACGGTCAAGCCATGCCGTGCCAGAAGGGCGCGGTCGGGCACCACTTCGAGATAGGGCTTGCCCACCACCCGGTCAGCCACCACGGCGGCCGGATTCACCGACGGCACGTTCTTGAGTGCAGCCTCGATGGACAGCGCCGCGGTCTCGATGGCCTCCAGGCTGGGGCCGCGCACCTTCACGCCCATGGGCGCCCGCATACCCGACTGCAGCATGACCAGCCGTGTGGCGATGGGCTGAAGCTTGGGCGCACTGGTGGTGCCGGTGAGCTGGGCGGCGGCCACGATGGCGTCCCAGATATCGTCGGTCGACCGGATGTGATCGCGCCATAGACGGACACGGTTGCCGTCCTCATCATGGCCGTACTCGGGGTGATAGTTGATCACCGTCTCGACCATGGAAATGGGCGCGGGATCGAGGGCGGTCTCGGCACGACCGAGCTTGCCCACGACCTGCGCCACTTCGGGCACCGTGAGCATGGCCTGGTCGAGCTTGCGCAACACATCCAGCGCCTCCCCCATACTGGCGTGGGGCATGGTGGTGGGCATGTAAAGGAACGACCCCTCGTCCAGGTCGGGCATGAACTCCTTGCCGAGGCCGGGCATGGCGTGGCGGGGACCGGACCAGAGACGGGACCATGAGGAACCGTCGCCCTGATCATCGCCCACGCCAGGGAGAATAGTGAAGACTCGGTCGAAGCCGAGCCAGATGGTCGCCCCACCCAGGACGACAAGAACCGGCATGACCAGGAAGGTCTTCTTGTGAGCCAGGGCGCGGGCCAGCATCCGGGGATAGTTCTGCTGAAAGAGCATGAAGACCAGGAGCAGTCCGGCCACGGCGAGAATGACGAAGATCAGACTGGGAAGCAGGGAACGATCCAGGCCCAGCGGCCGCCAGCGAGCGGTGAGGATGACCAGCGCGACCGCCGCCACCACCAGGGCCATGATCCGGCCACGCAGCCAACCAGGGAGCCTGGTGGTCGTTGACTCCATGAATCCCCAGGACATGGGGCTTCGCTTACCCAGGAGCAGATGCGCCATCGGCGGCAACACGACCACCGCCAGCAGCAACGACGACGCCAGCGCAAAGGTCTTGGTGAATGCCAGCGGCTTGAAGAGCTTGCCCTCGGCCGCCGACAGTGTGAAGACAGGCAGGAAACTCAGCACGGTGGTGAGCACGGCCGTGATGATGGCCGGGGTCACCTCGCCGGCGGCCTGTCGAATCACCAGGCGACGATCATCGTCAGGGTCCATCTCGGCCAGCCGCCGCTGCACGTTCTCGATGAGGATCACACCCATGTCCACCATGGTGCCGATGGCGATGGCGATACCCGAAAGCGCCACGATGTTGGCCTCGACGCCGGCCACCTTCATGGCGACGAAGCAGAACAGTACGGCCACCGGCAGCAATCCCGCCACGAGCAAGCTGCCCGCCAGGGATCGCAGCATGAGCACCACCACGAGCACGGTGATCAGGATCTCCAGGGTGAGGGCCTCGCGCAACGTATCGAGGGTCTCGTGGATGAGTTCAGTGCGGTCATAGAAGGGGACGACCGTCACCCTGCTGATGGTCCCATCGTCGAGGGTACGGACAGGCAAGGACGGGGCGATCTCGGCCAGGCGCTCCTTCACGCGCTCGATGGCCGCCAGCGGATTCTCGCCATAGCGCACCACCACGATGCCGCCCACGGCCTCGGCGCCGCCCACGTCGAGGGCGCCCCGACGCAGCGCCGGCCCCCAGGTCACATGGGCCACGTCGCCAACGGTGACCGGCACATCACCGTGCACGGCGATCACACTGGCCGCGATGTCCTCGGTGTCGCGATAGAATCCGGTGCCCCGGACGATGTATTCCACTCGATTGATTTCCACCGTACGCGCGCCCGTCTCCTGGTTGCCTGCTCGGACGGCGGCCACCACGGCGGCGAGGTCGAGGTCGTGCAGTCTCAACGCATCGGGGTCCACTTCCACCTGGTACTCCCGCAGGAATCCGCCCACCGACGCGACCTCGGCAATGCCTTCAGCCGCGAGCAATGCATCCTTGATCTGGAAATCCTGGATGGTTCGCAGTTCATGGGGATCCCAGCCAGGAGCCGGTTTCCCCTCGGGTGTGCGGCCCTCGAGGGTGTACATGAAGACCTGGCCCAGCGCCGTGGCATCGGGTCCCAGGGCAGGCTGCACATCGGAGGGCAACGACCCCGCCGGCAGGCTGGCCAGCTTCTCGAGAATCCGCGAGCGCGAGTCATGGAAGTCGGCGCCATCCTCGAAGATGACATAGACCGTGGAGAAGCCGAAGAAGCTGTAGCTCCGCACCGTGCGCACCATGGGCACACCCATGAGTGCCGAGGTGAGGGGGTAGGTCACCTGGTCCTCGACATCGCGAGGTGAACGTCCAGGCCACTCGGTGAATACGATCTGCTGGTTCTCGCCCAGATCGGGAATGGCATCCACGGCCACCGGATCGCGGGGCACGCCTCCCAGATCCCAGTCGAAGGGCGCCACGAGCAACCCCCAACCGGCCAGCAAAACCATGGCCAGCAGGACCACCAGCTTGTTGTCGAGGCAAAAACCTAGGAAGCGGGTCACTCCGTGGCCTCCCCGCCGTCGAGGATGGCCACTTCGCCACCGCAACGCAGCATCATGGCGCCGTAGTAGGGGTTGGCCGTGGTGGTGTCCTTTTGCAGCCAGTGGGCCCCCTTGTTGTCGAAGGCCATGGAGCAATGGAAACGGCGCAGCGGCTGGTCACCTTCCCAACCAACGGCATCGACATAGGACCAGAGCAGGTCGGACAGCGGCTGGAAGGCCACGCGCATGCTGTCCATATCGTCGGCCGTAGACACCGCCGAGGACGCGCTCACCAGGTCGGGAATGGCCTCGAGGCAGTGCAAACTGAAAGTGCCTCTCAGGTTGGTCGCCGCCTTCTTGGCAGCCGCCTCATCGTCACCGGCCAGGGCGGCCTGCAGCACCAGATAGGCATCGACCACGCTGCCGGCCATGCCGGCGAAACATGAAGGAATGTCCGGGACCACCATGGGCTCCTCGGGCAACATCATGCTCGGCCTGGCCTGGATCTGAAGGGCGCTGTCGAGCTTGAAGGCTCCATGCACCACCACCTCATCACCCTCGTCGAGTCCCTCGTGAACAAGGTAGAAATCGCCGGCCCGATGACCGAGGTCGATCTCGATGCCCTGGAACCGCGGTACATCGCCAGGCTCTCTCCGGTACACCACCGCGCGCTCGCCGGTGAGCAGCGGCGCCGTGGCGGGAATCACCAGGGGCGGTTCGGCGTCGGTGCGACCGGCCCGGGGTCGGCCATCATCGGCCAGTTCGGCCTGCACCCGACCGCGAGCCAGCATGCCTGGTAACAGGCGACCGCCGGCATTGTCGGCCTCCAGGCGCACACGCACCGTGCGGGTCCGCGCATCGAGGACCGGATCGACGAAGAGGACCTCGCCGGTGAAGGTCTCGCCCGGCAGGGCGGTGACCGAGAAAGAGGCCTGCTGCCCCGGCACCAGCCAGGGCAAATCCCTCTCATAGGCCTCCAACTCGACCCACACCCGGGACAGATCGGCGATGGCGAACAATGGCGCACCGGTCTTCACGTAGGCGCCCTCCAGGGCATCCTTGCGGACCACGGTGCCCGCGGCCGGGGCGGTGATGGTGATGCGGTCGCCTCCAGTGGATGCCACCTGGTCGGGATCGAGATCCCAGAGTCGCAGGCGCTCCTTCACCGAAGCCAGGTTGGCGGCGGCACCCGGCTCGCCACGCTCCACCGCGGCCTGGGCCGCCAGCAATTCAGCGCGGGCCCGGTAGAGGTCCGGCGAGTAGATGTCGGCCAGCTTCTCGCCGCGGGTCACGGTACGACCCGTGTAGTCGACGTGCAGTCGTTCCAACCGGCCGGGGATGCGGGCGGTGATCACTCGCTGTCGGGTCTCATCGGCCGCCACCCGACCCACGAGCTGGACCTCGCGGGCGGCGAAGCGACGCTCCACCGGTGCGGTGGTGATCTCGGCCAGGGCCGCCGCATTCTCGGACAGCACCAGGTCCCGGGGTCCCAGTCCCTCCACGGCCTGGTCCGCCAGAGGAATGAGATCCATGAAGCAGATCGGACACTCACCGGGCTCGGGGAGTTGAAACTGGGGATGCATGCTGCAGGTCCAGACCGTGGGCTCTTCGGCGCCGTGGGCGTGGACGTTGTCGGTGGTCCCATGACCACCGCCGCGCAAGGCGAAGCCAAGGGCGAACGCGGCCACCATGGCCAGGACCGTCAGGGAGGTGCGGATCATGAGTCAGTCCTTTCGGGCATCACGAGGTCGGCCGGCAACAGGCCGCGAGCTTCGTTCCAGTCCGCAGACGACACCAGCAAATCGCGCCGGGCCGCCAGAAGCGCATGTTCGAGGTCGAGCAGGGTTCGCTGGGCGGTGAGGATCTCGGCGAAGCCCACGCCGTCGGTGCGATAGGCCGCCAGGACGGTGTCGTACATTTGCCGGGCCCGAGGCAGGAGTTCCTGGGTGTGAAGGGTCACGCGGCGCTGGGCGTCGCGGTATCGAACCTCGGCCCTGGTGGTGCGGGCCGCCAGATCCTGGCCTACTGCCCGGCGCTCGGCCGTGATCGCCCGGGCTTCGGCCTCGGCGCCGGCGATGGCGCCATCATATTTCCCCCGCCAGAGCGGAAGGCTCACGCCGACCCGCGCGACCCAGGCATCCTTGCCGCTGTCAGGCACACCGTCGTTGGGCGCCTCGCCCACCTGGATCCAGTCGACACCGAGGGTGAAGGTCGGGTGACCGGCCCGACGTGCCGCCGTGGCCTCCCCCAGGGCCGCCACGGCCTCCTGGTCATGGGCCAGCAAGCGGGGATGGACCGCCTCGGTTTCAGGGGCAGCAAGGTCCGCCGCTTCAGGCAAGGTTGCAGGCAAGATGAGTGGGGCGTTCGGCCCACGCCCCAGTGCAGCATTCAAGGCCGCCATGGCCGACTGTTGCTGATCACCGAGCCCCACCAGGCGATCCTCCAGGCGGGCAATCTCCAGCTGGGCTTGCAACAGATCCCCATACCGACCAGAGCCGGCCTCGTAGGACGCCCGGGCCGCCGTTTCCAGGGACCGGGCCAGGGACAATTGCTGGGTCGCGACAAGCTGGGTCTCGCCCAGCCAGGCCGCCTCGGCCCAGGTCCGTTGCACCGCGGCCGCCACCGTGATCGCCCGGTCGACAACTCGACTACCGGCCGCCCCGGAACGCTGCATGGCCGCATCTTCACGAGCTCCGAGCGTACCAGGCCAGGGCAACGGCTGCTGCAGGGAAAGGATCCGCTGCTGGGGCCCCACCCTGGTCTCCACCGATTCGATCATCTCACCCCAGCTGAACCGCATATCAGGCAACGAGCCCACCTGTCGGGCCCTCTCCTGAGCAGCCTCGGCCCGAGCCTGGCTGGCCGTCAGCGAAGGGTGGTTGGACACCGCAAGCTGGACCACATCGACCAACCGAGATCCATCGACCAACGTATCGGCTGAAGCCGTCATCAGGGTGGTCGCCAGAAGGAGGGCCGCGATCATCGGTCCCCTCCGAGGTGATGGCGCCGCACAGACAGGACGACCAGCATGGTCAGGACGGCCGCGGCCAGGATATTGAGTGCGAGAGTCATTCCGAGACCTTTCATTCGTCGTTCGGCAGAGGTAATGCAGGGGCCATGCCTGGATTTATCTTGTTTACTGGCAAGTGCTTAACATTTACAACCATGCCAATTGGAGAATATTCTCCATTCTGTCATCAAGCGAATTGGAGAATATTCTTCACTCCTCGGGGAGGCCGATACCGTGGCCCGACTCATGCAACGCTATGGACTGATCGCCGGCATGGTGCTCCTGATCACCCTCATGCACTACAACACCGCCATGCACATCCACGCCGCCCACGGCATCTACCGGCGCCTCTACTACTTCCCCATCATCATCGCCGCCTTCCGAGGTGGAGCCCAGGCCGGCTGGTGGACCGCGGTGGTGATCTGCATCCTCTACATCCCTCACGCCTTCGGCCTCATCGGTTTCGACCCCGCGCCAACCCTGGAAAAGGTGCTGGAAATGGTGCTCTACCTGGCTGTAGGACTGGTCACCGGCGCCCTCGAGGACCGGGACAAACGCACCCGCGATCACCTCCGGCACAGCCTCGACGAGCGGGAACACCTGGAGCAGCAACTGGTGCAGCGCGAGCGCCTGGCGGCCGTCGGCCAGCTGTCGGCGGGCCTGGCCCACGAGATCCGCAATCCCCTGGCCAGCATCAAGGGGGCGGCCGAGATCCTCGGCGATGGACCAGAGACTGCCGGGCCCCGCGCCCGCATGCTCACCATCCTGCGCGAGGAGACCGGCCGGCTGAACGAGGTCCTCACCCGGTTCCTAGAGTTCGCCCGCCCCGTGGACCATGGCCGGACGATCCTCGACCTGGCCGAGGAACTGCGGCGACTCGAGGATCTGCTGTCCCACCGGCCAGAGGCTCCCGAGGTTCATCTGCAGGTGCCGGAGGGATCATGGTCGTTCAAGGGCGACGTCACCCAGGTCCGGCAGATGCTGCTGAATCTGGGGCTCAACGCGGCGCAAGCCGCCGGGCCGAACGGCCGGGTAGGACTGGCCCTGGAACATGACGACCTGGCCATCACCATCATCGTGACCGACGACGGCCCCGGCTTCACCGAGGAAGCTCGCGCCAACCTGGGCACGCCGTTCTTCACCACCCGAGACGAAGGCACCGGACTCGGCCTGGCCACCAGCGTGCGCATCGCCAGCGACCATGGCGGGTCGGTATCCGTCGATTCCGATGTGGGTTCGGGCGCCCGGGTCGTGGTCCGTCTTCCCCTCGATGGGGAGCAATCGTGATGGCCCACATCCTCCTGATCGACGACGACCACAATCTTCGTGAAGTGGTGGGATTCATCCTCCGTGAGGCAGGCCATGAGGTGAGCGAGGCGGGTTCGGCCGAGGAGGGTCTGACCACCTTCGCAACCATATCCATCGACCTGGTCATCACCGACATGAAGATGCCCGGCCAGACCGGCCTCGATGTGTTGCGCGCGGTGGCTCCTTCGGGCACTCCAGTGATTCTCCTCACCGCCCACGGCACGGTCAATCAGGCCGTGGAGGCCATGCGCCTGGGAGCCGCCAGCTACTTGCTCAAGCCCTTCGAACGGGCCGAGTTGCTGGTGACCGTGGAGAAAGCACTGGCCGAAGGCGCGCTCCGGCGTGAGAACGCCAGTCTTCGCGACCTCCTCAAACGTCGCCAGGCCGACCACGGTCTCGTGTACCGATCGACCGCCATGGACCGATTGCTCGACCAGGCCCGCCAGGCTGCGGCCTCCGACGCCCCGGTGCTCATCACCGGCGAGAGCGGCACGGGCAAGGAACTGGTGGCCCAGCTCATCCATCGCGAAAGCTCACGCTGGGAAGCACCCTTCGTGGCCGTGAACTGTGGCGCCATCGCCGGCGACCTGGCCGAGTCCGAGCTCTTCGGTCACGTGAAGGGCGCCTTCACCGGCGCCGACCGTGACCACCTGGGACGCATCCGCGCCGCCCACGGCGGCACCTTGCTGTTGGACGAGATCGGGGAACTGCCTTTCGCCCTGCAACCCAAATTGCTGCGTGCCCTGGAAACCCGACAGGTCGACCCCGTGGGGGCCACCAGGCCGGTGGACGTGGACTTCCGCCTGATCTGCGCCACCAACCGCGACCTCGTGGCCGCCGGCCGCGACGGCACCTTCCGCGACGACCTGTACTATCGCGTGGCCATCGTGGTCCTGCATCTGCCAGCCCTACGCGACCGCCGCGAGGACATCGCCCCCCTGTGGGAACATTTCACCCAGATCCACGGCGACGATGGAGTGACCACTACCCCCAGCCTACGCGCCGTCCTCGAGAGCCGCGACTGGCCCGGCAACGTGCGCGAACTCCGCAACCTGAACCAGCGACTGGTGGTCTTGCGCCGCCGTGATGTCCTGGACCTCGACGACCTGAATGCAGCCACCAGTTCCACCACGCCACCACCAACGTCCGGCAGCCTCCCCATCCTCGGCGACTTGCCCGACGACCAGCTCGATCTGCCCGGCCTCGAACGCGAGGTCATCCGCCGGGCCCTGGTCAAGTTCGGTGGCAACAAGTCCCAGACCGCCGAGTACCTGAACATCCCCCGGCATGTGCTCATCTATCGGCTGAAGAAGTTTGACGAAACATCCTGACACGGAGGCTCACCCCCATGGCATACGACGAAGGTCTGGCGGCCATCATCGAAGATCTCACCATCGGCCGTGACGGCTTCACCACCAAGCGCATGTTCGGCGGCCTCTGCTATCTGCAACATGGCAATATGGCCTGCGGGATTCATGAAGACCGACTCATGGTCCGGTTGGGTGATGACGAGTCGGCCCGCGCCGCCATCGACGCCGGCCAGGCCCTTCCCATGGATTTCACGGGCAAGGTCATGAAGGGCTGGGTGCTGGTACCCGCCGAGCAGATCACGGGACCCGAGGTGGTCAAATCGTGGATCGATCAGGGTCTGGCCTTTGCCGGCAGCTTGCCGCCCAAGTAGACCCTTACCATTCGACCACGGTCCATGGCTCGGCGTATTCCAGCCAGTTCCGCACCCTGAAATGAAGCGTCATCCCATCATCGCTTACCAGGTTGTCCGAGGGCCAGAATCCCTCGGCGTGCAGGGCCGTGAGCATCTGCAGGCGGTAGTCGTAGATCTTGACCTCATCCGGTGAGAAGAGCAGCCCATGGGATTCGCCTCGATACGGTCGCTGACCGAAGTGCTCGGCGAAGAGCCCATGGGGGCCCGGCGGCGGGCCCCCTCCACCGATGAGTAGGGCACCTGAAGCCAGTCCGCTGTCGGCCCGGATGGTGAAGTTGAAAAGGTCATGACCTGCCGGCATTATCTGAACCTCGAGTTGACTTCCTTGAAGATTGCTGAACACAGAGAATGGCGAGGGCGCGATTCCCGGCATGATCAACAGGTCGACCGGTTTCGCGAGCCAGGCCCCGAACCGTGCCTTGAGCGGCTCCCAGGAAAAGCCCAGCGCGTCTCCCAGACGCACGCCCACCTCGGCCGCATTCCAGCCGGACAACTGGGCAGCCGTGCCAGAGACTGCTCGATAGGCACGTCGTAGCCCATCGGCGCCGAATTCTTCCAGCACGAATCCCACGAACACGCCCGCCGGTGGGTAGGTCAGATCAGCCGACATGGAATAGAATCCCTGCCGCGACATCAGGTCGTCCAGCGTGACCCAGCCATCGCCGAGGCTCGTCCGCCCAAGCCGGTCGAGGACCCTGGGATGTCGGCCCCAACGCCCACCAAGGTGGACGGCCAAGCCCTCCTGCAACAGGGGCAAGGTGAACAGCGGCAACTCTTCTAGCCAGAGGCCGGCAAGCAGATGAGCCAGTTCGTGGGCATGGCAGGGATGGTGAGTGACCACGACATCGGTCTGCAGGTTGGCCACCCCCACGGTGGGAGCACCGGCCAGGAGTTCCACCGTGGCGGGGTCCGCCAGGAGATAGCCAAGTCGCGCATCATCGGGCAGCTCGATCCCGCACCGATCAGCCATGCTCTCCAGGCATGAATCGAGGAGAGCGACCTGGAAAGCGGGCAGTTCCCCTGGACCAACCCGCCGGTCGTAGACTGTGATGTGCCGGCCCTCGGCCCGGGGTCCCGCTTCGACAACCATCTGGACAGGTGAGACCAGCAAGTAACTCTCACCCGAGGGGACTAACCAATAGTTGTGCCGCACCTCCTGTGACCCTTGCTCCAGGACGACAGGAATCTGAACGGCACCCGCGAACCAGCCATCGCTGTGGTGAATCGGCGGCTCCAGATGGGTGCGGACCTGGCCGGATCGCAGAGGCTCACGGAGGCGCCAGATGGGTGAGTCGCCATCGATCTTGAGCGGTTGGTCGGTGTAGGTGATCCCCAGGCGCTCGGCAGCGGCGAGGTCGATCGGACGCCAGCAAGCCCGGGCCGACAGGAGATCATCGGACAGGACGGATTCCAGATAGAAATCCAGATGATCAACGGCACCAGAGAGGTCGACCGAATCAGCCAGAACGGGTGTGGTCAGGATCAAGAGGCAACCAAGCAGGATCTGGCGCATGCAGTCGCTCCAAGGCATGAGTTCGGGCACCAAGGGACCATGCTACCACTCACCTGGAGTGCCGACAAGCAAGCCACCGGCGGTCGTTGGGCAAAAACGACCGCCGGCAATCCCCTCACTATTCGTCACGTTCGCTCGTCAGGGGGAGTTGGTGGGATAGCGCCCGCCCGACCGTTCAGTCAGGGCACGACAGCTCCGGGTATAGAGATAGAACAGCCCGGGTAGGGCCGGCAGGATCATCAGCAGGACAAGGAAGGATTTGAGGGCCGCGGCACTCAGGGCCAGCAGGCCGAGGACCAGGGCAAAAACCAGGAAGAAGGCCACGAAGATCAAGAAGTGTCCGATGGTTTTCATGGCGTCCCTCCCCTACCCGGTGCGTGCCACGATTGCAAAACTATCGTATCATATCATAAATCCATGAGTCAATTACAAAATGCAAAATATATCCCATTGAATCAATTATGCGGCGCACCGGCTGAAGGCTATTCATTCGTATATTCTATATTTGCAGCGATTTTAAAGGATTTCAGAATTGGCGCCCAGGAAGGCCATGATCAACGTTGAACCCATCATCATTGCTTCCATGGAACTGAAACTGAAGGATTAAGGTGACCCCAAGCGGAATCGGTCGGCACAAACCATGGAAACAAGGAAGCGAGGTTTCAGGACGACACCCGCAATATGGGTCTGGCGCCAAAGTCGATTCAACCCCATACTGCCAGGGTATTGATGCACCAATTATCAGTCTTTCAGGAGGTCGCCCATGGTTCGCGGACGTCTCATCTATTCCATTCTCACCATTGCCCTGCTCCTTCCCCTGGTCATCGTGGGATGCTCCAGTGACGATGATTCGACCACGCCCACACCGACCAAGCCCAAGGCCACCATCGACAGTCCGTCCGCGGGTGATGACCTCTTCTCCCATCTCCCCGTGGAATTTCGGGGTTCGGGCGTCAACGGTGCCGGCAATCCTTTGCACCCCGACCAGCTGTCATGGTACGAGGTCTTTGAAGACGCAGAAGATGTTCTGCTGGGCACCGGTGAAAGCCTGGACCTGCTGATGGCCGTGGGTGATCACCAGGTCAAACTCGTGGCCTACGAGACCGAGACCTTCTATGGCTCCTCCACGGTGAACTTCACGGTGGAAGACCCGGCCAACTTCCCGCCCGTGGCCACCATCATCGAGCCCATCGACGGCGAGGATTACCTGCCCGCCCACGTGCGCACCATCTTCACGGGTATGGCCACCGACCGCGAAGACGGCGACATCGCCGACGCCGACCTGCAATGGACCAGCAGCCTCGACGGCAACCTCGGCACCGGCAGCTACCTGGAGTCGAACCTCTCCCCCGGGACCCACAACATCATCTTGACCGCCATGGACTCGGCTGGGATCGCCGGCGCCGACACCATCACCGTGTTCGCCCTCAGTCGCCCGACCAACCCCGTCGAAGACGGCAACTACTACTTCGGCAACGACTTCTGGCACCGCCCGGGCGAGTGCTCCGTCGAGCGCGGCGATGTCATGGGCGACATCACCTTCGATGTCGATGTCGATAGCGACACGGCCACCGCCATCATCAATGACATCACCGGCGGCATGATCTGCAGCCCTGAAGGCATCTGCGACCTGACCGGCGAACTGCTCCAGGGCAACGTCTGGGTGTACAGCGAGATCACCGAGGGCGACCTGACCACGCGTCTGGAGATCTCCATCGCGCTGGACAAGCCCTACAACGCGGTCGGCGTGTTCCGCCTGATCGAGACTCCTGACGGCGGGCCCTCCTGCATCCACCGTGGACGCATCGGCCTGGCGCTCAACACCTTCTAGTCGACCGATTTCAAGGGAGGCCCCCCGAGGGGCCTCCCCACAAGGATCCATTTCCCATGCGTTACAGCTCCGACATCGTGGTGATCGACCTCGAGGCCTCCTGTCCCACCGAGGACGAGGGCAACAACTCCGTCAAGCGCAGCAGCATCATCGAGATCGGCGCCGTCCGCCTGGATCGGCGTAGCCTGGAGATCACCGAAACCTTCAGCGAGCTCGTGCGCCCCATCGACCACCCCATCACCCCCTTCATCACCGGCCTCACCAACATCACCCCCGAGATGGTGGCTGGCTGCGACAGCTTCGCCGAGGTCGGCCGGCGCTTCCTCGACTGGTACGGTCCCCGCAACAAGGCCATCATCGCCGCCTGGGGCGCCTACTACGACATCCCCCTCCTGCGCAAGGAGTGCCTCCGCTTCCAGCTCCCCTTCCGGGAGCATGTCGTGGGCGGGGCCTTCGATATTCGTGGCCTGGGTGTGGCCTGGCTCGCCAGCCAGGATCTGCGCACCAGCGGCGCGACCCTGGAGAGCGTGATGCAGAAGATGGGCTTGAAAGACCGTTTTACGAGCCATCGAGCCGTTGAGGACGCCAAAGCCACGGCGGCCGTGCTCCAGGTTCACCACCTCGGACGCGCCCTGATCGATTGACAAATCCCTAACCCTTGAATCCCCGGGCCGAGTTTGCCACATTACCAGCGCGTGCCGGCCATCGCTCACGCCGGAAGTGGCTTGATACCCTGCCCGGGAGGAACGTCCGTGTCCGACCCCCGCCAGTCCCTCGAGAACCAGAAGCCTCATTTCCACCACTGGGAAATCACCAAGGACATCGTCGACCAGACCATCGACCTCATGCTCGACACGCGTCAGAGCGGTCATCCCGGTGGTAGTCGGTCCAAGGCGCACATGCTCATCAGCCTCATGCTGTCGGGCGCCATGCGCTGGGATATCCGCAACCCCGGCAAGCGGTTCGCTGATCGATTCGTGCTGGTGGCCGGCCACTGCGCGCCCCTGGTCTACGGCACTCTGGCTGTATTCAATGAAGCTTTGCGCCTGGCCTACGAGGCCACCGGCGACAAGAAGTACCTCATCGAGGGCGGCGCCGAGCGCACCCTGACCTGGGAAGACCTGGCCACCCTGCGCCACCGCGGCGGCCTGGCCGGTCACGTGGAGATGGCGGGCAAGAATCTGTTCTGCAAGTGGAATACCGGCCCCAGCGGCCACGGCGCCCCAGCGGCCGTGGGCCAGGCCCTGGCCCTCAAGAAGGCCGGCTGCGAAGAGGTCAAGGTCTTTGCCCTCGAGGGTGAAGGCGGCCACACCGCCGGTTGCTGGCACGAGGCCAAGAACAGCGCCTACGGCCTGGGCCTGGACAACCTGCAGGTGATGCTCGACTGGAACGACTACGGCATCGACCCGCGCCCCTTCTCCAGCGTGGTCCCCGGCGACCCCAAGCAGTGGTTCGAACCCTACGGCTTCCACGTGCACGAGGCTGCCAACGGCAGCGACTTCGAGCAGGTCACCGGCGCCCTCTTCGCCCTCACCGGCGAGGGCCAGGGCACCGGTCAGCCCGGCATGATGTTCGGCAAGACCCGCAAGGGCCGCGGCTACCATACCTACGACCACGACAGCCACGGCGCCGCCCACAAGTACCACAGTGAGAAGTTCTGGGCAGGCCGGCGTGACTTCGCCTCGCTCTACAGCGTCACCTGGGAAGGCGAGGGCCAGGACTCCCCGGCCACCGAAGACGCCAAGATCGAACGCCTGCGCAGCCACCTGAACACCGCCCTCGACGTCCTGCGCGACCGCGAGGACACCTGGCGCTACCTGGCCGACCGCCTGGTCGAGCTGGGCGACTCGGTACCCCAGGAAATCGCCGGCTTCAAGCTGCCTGAGGCCAAGAATCCCCTGGAGGATCCCGACCTCTTCGACGTCACGCGCTACCCCGCCGACATGTGGGCTGAGCCCGGCCAGAAGCAGCCCAACCGGGCTGGCTTCGCACGCTGGGGAAGCTGGATCAACAGCATTTGCCAGGAGCGGTACGGTCGTCCCCTGTTCGTGGTCACCTCGGCCGACCTGGCCGGTTCGACCAACATCGCGGGCTTCGGCAAGGACTACTCCCCCGAGCTCAAGAACACCGGCTGGTACGACCGCGACGAGAACCCCGACGGCGTGGTCCTGCCCCAGCCCATCACCGAGTTCGCCAACAGCGGTATCGTCACCGGCTGCGCGTCGGTGAACCTGAGCACCGACCCCGAGAACGAGTTCAACGGCTGGTGGACCGCCTGCTCGACCTACAGCTCGTTCAGCTACCTCAAGTACGGCATGTTCCGGCTCTACAGTCAGCTGGCCCAGGACTGC
>Ga0070728_10003080_pt1 | contig 19093 bp, 12 predicted proteins | sample tdDd471_FD_66723 | JGI IMG/M metagenome (GOLD analysis project Ga0070728, IMG submission 66723) | Marine sediment microbial communities from the Atlantic coast under amendment with organic carbon and nitrate - tdDd47.1 | ecosystem: Environmental > Aquatic > Marine > Coastal > Sediment | place... | reverse complement strand
CCCCGCCTCGAGGCCCTCGAACATCTGCTGACGTCAGCCGACCTGGCGGCGATCCGGACTGAGCTACCGAATGCCGGTGAGCGCGTCGAGCTCTCGGAGCTGCAGCCAGGTGATGCCCCCGGCGCCGTGGCGAGCCGCCTCTTGCGCACCTCCGCGGCCTTGCAGGACATCGCTGACGTTCTCGAAACGATGTCCACCCAGGAGTCGAACGCCTCAGATACCTGGGAAGCTCTGGGCGACAGGCTCCAGGATGACCTATCGAGCATCACCGCGGAATACACGGCGTCACCAGTCACCCTGCTTCGCTGCCAGCAGGCCGTCGCGTCTTACCTGGATCTCAGAGCGGCCGAGGGGCAGGTCGATCTTCCCGCCGCGGCGGCCGCCGTCCCCTATGACAGCGTCTGGCGTCGCGATCGCCGACTGGCTGCAGCCGCCACGGAGTTCGCTGGTGACCTGGCCGAACTCACCGCCCACCGGATCCTCGCGCCACGACCACTGCGATTGACGGCGGGGTTCTACAGATTCAGTGACGATGGACGACTCCGTGAACCCGCAGGATCGACGGCCGAAGGCGCCGCGAATCTACTGCGCGACCTGGCGTCGGCCTGTGGTCCGGAAGCCTCGCTGGACTGCGAAGACACACGGCACGGCGCCCTGGTTGCGCGCTGGCGGCTGGAAGCCTGGAGGGTTCTCGGCGGTCCTGAGACCAGGCCGGGCCGGAATCTGATCGAGGAGATCGGCACCGCCGTTCTACCCGCCGGAACCGACGAGCAATTGCTTTCCGACATGGTGAGCATCGTCGACCGGATGGAGGCCGCCGGACGACCGACCACCGGACCGCTTCTGGATTCGGTGACGGCCCGGTCCCGCTACCTGCCGGACGGACTGTTCCACGATATCTGTGTCGCCTGGGAGGCTCGGGTCGAACATCGAACCGCCGACGCCCAGCATCGATTCGAGGTCCTCTACGAGCAGTTGCGCGAGGAGCTCCAGGCCCTGCGGGTGTCCACCGACGCGAACGGCGCCTCGGCCTTCGCCGCGGTTCAGACCACGGTGGAGAATCTGGAGAATCTCGACCTCGCCGCAATGGCCAACCAGCCGGGGTTCTCCGATCGCACGGCGGCGATCCGCGCCTTGCGCAATACCCTGGCCAGGTCAAGGCCCGTGCACTTCCAGCGCATCGACCTGGAATTGATGACCCGGGAGGACTACGCTGGCGACCGGCACCCGGAAGCTCGTCCGATTATCCAGATCGCTCGAGTGCGCGGCTCATCGGTCACGAATCTGTACAGCCGGCAGGCCCCGAACAGCATCGCAGTGAATCGAGGGGGCTACGATCCCATCTCCATTCAACTGAACACGTCGATCCCCATCAGCCCGCATGATACTCTGCTCGTCACCATCCTGGAATCAGACGGCGGCCTATGGTGCCACGGTTATTTCGACCCGCCGCCCCACGGCCACGTGGTGGCGATTCTACAGGGGCTGCATACGGTGCAGGTATCGGCCGCAGCACGAGAGGCTGTCCTGGAGAATCCGGAGCAGCCTCCGGTGCGAAGCAGCCACGGCGATGACCTGGCCATGCTCCGCTTCGTCTTGAGCCCCGGATTCTGGTCGAGCGTTGGCAACCAGTGCCCGGAACTCCCGTGAGCCCCCTGGATGACGTCTAACCCGCAATGAAAGGTCTGGTCGATGTTCGCCCGAATCACGATTTCGCGCCGATTGACCGCTGTCGCTCTGCTCGCCCTCGCGGCGGCCGCCCTGTTGACCATCTGGTCCGGCACCGACGCCGTGGCGCAGGATGCGGACGCCTCCCTGGTCAAGATTCCCCTGGTGGTCGGCGATAGCCTCCAGGTGCGGTTCAAGGAGCCGTTCAACGCCGGCGATCTGGCCAAGGGTCTGGTGCCCGAGGCCGTGGTAGCTCATGACAAGGTCATCTCCGGCGTGGTGCTGGTGACGGCCGACACTCCCGTCGGCGTGCTGGTGGAAAAGACGGCGGCCGTCGACAACGGCCGAGCCGGTAAGGCGGGCCAGTTCAAGCTGACCTTCAAGTCCGTGGACACCGTCGACGGCCAGACCATCGCCCTCGACTCGGACCTCGAGCGCAAGGGCAAGGGTCGTGGTATCATCGCCAAGATCTTCACCCTGTTCCTGATCAAGGGCGAAGACCCCGGCGTGACCAGCGATGAGATCTTCTGGCCGCGATTCACCGAGAACATCTACGTCTACGCTGAGAGGCCCTGAGCTTGGAGTCCCGCCCGAATCATTCGACTGCAGCCGGACGCATCGGCCGGCAGATCCAGCGTTCGTTGATCCTCGCCGCCGTGATCGTGGGTGTGGTGGCCGCGTTCTGGGCCTGGGAGCGTGTCCGGGTCGAGACCTTCGAGATCAGTATCCAGGTGGCCGACGATCCCCTGGACGATCTGGACGGCCCCCTGGAGGCTCACGAGTTCGGCGATCACATCAGCTTCGAGGTCTGGTCACGGCCGGGAGGCGAATTGCTGATCCTCGAGCCTCGCGACGACGGTCTCTGGGAATTCAAGGTCCGCGGCAACGCCCGTCAGGACGTCAAGGACATGAACCTCAGGGCCTACATGTACTGGACGGATTCCACCAACGAGGACCTCAGGCTCGACACTCATCTCGGGATGGTCATGTCGGAATCCCGTGACAACCGGTTCGAACTGAACATCTCCATCGCGAAGATCGAGGCGTTCTTCAGTCAATCGGTCAGAACCGAGATCAAGGTGAACGACGGGGCCAGCGGCATGCCTCTGGGAGGCCTCCGACACAACGGTTTCACGGTTCAGGCCCTGGAAGACCTCGGCCAGGGCAACTACCGGCTGACCATGAGCGCCCGCAGTCTGCTGTCGCCGGGGGGAGAGACACCCGATTCGCTGACCTTCCAGGTCGAACAGGACGGCCAGCCGGCCGATGATGACCAGCTCCTGCTCACCGTACCGCTGGCCTGGTTCTATTATCCCGACCAGGTGGCCAAGAGGGTGATCGAAGCTAGCCGGGTCACCGGCCCCGCCTCACGCTGCCCCCTGGCTCATGGCGTGCAGCCGAGCCGGGTGCAGCGGGATCAATGGCCGGCGCAGTTGGCCGTCCTCGGCGAGAACCTCGACCGGGCCGACGCCGTCGTCCTGCGTGGTGATACGGAGCGCATCGACGGCATCATCACCGGCAGGAGCAAGCACCGCCTCGTGTACCGGACCGCCGACACGCCCCCCCTGGGCAGCTACGAGGTGGTGGTGATCGCCGAAGATTGCAGTGAGGCCAGGGCGGGCGTGATTCGGATCACGCCGAGACCGGCCGAGTTCAGCCGCCTCCCCCTGGAGGCAGATGAGATCTCCAAGGGCGGCTCATTGAGCCTGCGGTGGCGCCCCGGCCAACGCCGCGACGACCTGGTCGTGGACGTCTCGGCCCCTGATGGCCAGGAACCGTGGCGCAAGGTCGGCGATGCCATGGCGACGGCGGGCCGATTCACGTGGGAGAATGTCGACCTGGAGCCGGGACAATACCGGATCAGGGTCCGCCCCGAGAACAATCGCACGACCCTGGCCGCCTGGGACCTCAGCGTGTCGGCGCCATGGGAACTCCAGGTCATCATCAACTTCAAGGACGGCGGTTTCTACTGGAACCAGCGCCGGGTCTGGATCGACGGGCGCGAGCTCGGCGCCACCGAACACACGGCGGACATCGTCCAGGTGCGTCTGACCACGGGCATCCATGAGTGGGAATCGGTCGACATGGCCATGGAGAAATTCACGGGGACCTTCGAGGTCCGGAACGTCCACGGCGTGCAACATGACGCCAGCGAAGAGATCATCGAGATCATGAAGGCAGATGCGCGGAGGATCCCCTAGTCCGATGACGGACGGTTTCCGAGAGGACCAGTCATGAGGTACCAGATATCCAGCCTCCACTCGCGGGCGTTCGTGCTTCTGAGCTGTATCGTGATCCTGGGTTGCGGCAGCAGTCAACCCGACAGCGCAGTTCCGGCCCATGACCTCGATGGCGCCTCGGTCATCGACGTGGCCATGGCGGATCTTCCCTCGGCCAGCGAGCAAGATCAGTTCGACACCTTCGGTCAGCAACGCCAGGCCTGCATCGACCTGCAGCGACGTGCACGCTGGAGCCAGGCCCTCAGCTGTAGCCAGACGCTCTGGGACGAGCACGGTCGGGACATGAGCGTCCGGGGCCGGGTCGAATTGCTGCAGCTCATGGGGCGGATCTACTGCATCACCGAGAATTACAACGAGGCCAAGTCGTGCTATACGGAGATCCTGCGGCAGGACCGCTACTGGTTGCCCCAGCGCTTCGAGGCCGAGCCGGTGGAGTGGCGCGAGCCCATCATCGCCGCCTACCGTGACCTCGATTATTTTCCCGGTCGCCGGGCGGAGTTCCAGAACCTGGCCCTGCTGGATTTCTCGGTGGCCGATCTCACGCCGGGCGAATTCGACCTGACGGATGCCGACAAGGCCCTGGCCGACTACGTCACCTCCTATCTCCAGGAGGCCCTGCGCGACCAGCCCGGCGGATCCCTGTTGCGCGTGGTGTCCTACAGGGAACGGAATCAGCTCATGGCCGAACTGGCCGTGGCCACCGGATCGGGATCCGGCGCTTTCACCGCGGACGCGGTGGACGCAGCCTCCCTGGCCCACGCCGGCCGTTTGCAGGCCGTGCAGGCGTTCCTGCAGGGATCCATCGTGCGGGTCCACGATGACATCCAGGTCGCCTTCGTCATCACGCGGGTGGAGACAGGCGACAAGGAATGCGGTGTCACGAAGTCAGGAAAGGTCGACGACTGGGCCAGCACCATGCGCAGTGCCCTGGCCGAGTGCCTGGAGTGCGCCACGGGGCATGCCGTGTTGACTCCCGACCTCGACAGCCCCGAACAACTCGGGCCCATGCAGCGCGCGGTGGCGGCACTCTCGAGCTACCACGAAGCCCTCACCCTGCAGGAGCAGGGACTCTACGGCGAGGCCATCGCCCACGCCCAGGAAGCCGCCCAGCTGCGGCCAGGCGTGCCGGAGTTCACCAACCTGTTGCGGGATCTGCGGTACGCCGAGGAGCGGGTGGCCATGTCCGATGCCCTCGAACTGCCGGCGCCCACGCTCCGGAGGCGGTGAGCGCGGCCGGGCACTGACTCAGATCTTGGGAATGGGGGGCGCCGAGGCATCACTGCCCGACCCGTGCTCCCGGAGAAACAAGATGAGCGGTTTCTCCAGGCTGCCGATGCTGTCCTTCGTGTACGATTTCAGATATCCGGGGTAGAAGTCCGCCGTGTGGTCTCCGCGGTATCGAGCATCATTCAGACAGTCGTTGTGTTTGCTCTCCCAGACACCCGGGAACCGGATGCGGGTCGATCCGACGGGGTACTCGCCCTTGATGCCGCTGACCCTGAAGTAGAGATTCGGCGCCTCGGAGCGATTGAAGCAGAAGAACCGCGCCACCCCGTTCTCGTCGGTCTCCCCTCCGCCCTGCAGCTTCGGAAAACCGATGATCGAACGCACCAGGTCGACCATGAATCCCTCGCCCAAGTGCCGCACCTCTCCGCCCTGGGCATTGGCCACCACCACCTGAACAGTCACCAGCATCGAGTGCGAATGGTCCGGAATCGCGGCCTGATGGAACGGATCCGGATAGATGGTCGCGCGCCCGAAGGGGTCGACGCCGGCATCACGGAACGCTGCCTGCTGCTGGGCATCGAGCTTCTTCATGGGCCAGGCCTGGCCATCGACATCGTGATCCTCGGCCATCATGAACGGCGTCGTGTTGTAGGGTCGGTGAGACCGGTGGATCCCCTGCTTCCGCAGGTCCCTGTAATCTCCATCGTGGAACGTCTGGAACTTGCGCGCCCCACCCATGAAACGATCCAGCATGGCCACCATGGGCTGAATCCGATGTTCCTCGATGGCGCCAAGTTGCTCGCGGAGCTTCTGCGTCTCGCTGGCGAAGTTCTCCACGCCGAGGTCACCCCAGCCCGCTCCCGGGTTCCTCGACAGGGCCTCCACGGCATCCTCGAAATCTCCGAGCTGTTCCGCAAGCACCTCCATCTGGCGCACATGGCAACGGAAAACCATATGCCGCTCGCGAAGTCCGGGGTACTTCTCGTAGGTCGCCTCGACCTTGTCGTGCGCAGCGAGGACCTTCTGCGGATCGTGATCATCGGCACCGCTGAGGTCCTCGAATGGGACCCCGCATCCGCTCGCCGCCTCGTGCATCCAGCCCAGGTACACCCGTGACAGGTCGTCCCCCCCGGGCCACTCGGGGTCGGCACCGTCGTCCTGCTCCTGGTAGCCGCCACCCACGTCGGAATGAACCCCCGGGCACAGCCGCTCCACCACCCAGCTCTCGGCCGCCTCGGGAATCCTGTCCGGTATCTCGGCCGCCGGCTCTCGCCTCAGGGACTGCAGCGGGAACTTGGCCCGCAACTCGTCCTCGGCGACCAGCTGGTAAATGTAGGTGGCATTGCTCGCATCGACGTGGAGACGGTAGTGGCGGTCGTCACCCGATAGGCCAACGGCCTCGACGGTATCGAAGAGACCGAGAAAACGCACTGACGGCAGAGGATAGAGCTCCTCGTCCAGGTCGTCACGCCGCACGAGATTGACGAAATTACGCGCCAGGAACGCACCACGGCTGAAACCGAACACATCGAGCAGGACGGTATGTGGGGCCGATCCATGCGTATCGATGTATTCGGCATAGATGGCCTTCAGATGCTCCAGCGCATACGCGGTTCTCTTCTCGGCTCCATACCCCCAGGCCTTCCCCCAGAACAGGTCGTTGTCCAGCTGCTTCCGATCCTTACCCTCGGCATGATCGGTCCCGATCCCGCGGATATAGATGCTCCGGCAATCGGTCCCCGACTCGTCCTTGTAGACCGACCAGAGCTTCGCGATGTTCGACGGCTGCTTCTCGGTGTTGTCCTTGTTGTTCCCGGTGCCGTCGAAGAAGATTCCCACCGACAACGGCGGGGGCACGACCCGGAATTTGAACGCACCGCCGGTGGCCAGGCTCAAGACGTTGTCCGTGCACACATCCCGATCAGGCATTCCGTCGCACCTTCCCCTCGCGGTCATCGGCGTCCGGTCTCGGATCCGTCATCCTCACGAGTCCGACTCCTTTTCCCGGAATCTCGCCCGGCACCGACCGGCCGGAACATCGTCGAACCGTGCGATCCCGTTGTCGTCGAATTCCGAAGTCCTTTCCGAGCCGTCGGGCAACACCAGCACCACCTCGTATTGCGAGGCCTCCTGCACCGACCCGTCATACCGGATCTCGAGATGGTCCGTGAACCGCAAGATCCTCGACTCCTGCTCCTCACCCACCCGGAACCCATCGATATCCACCACGAAGAAGTACTCCGGGTGACGGTAGTCGTTGCCGTAGGGATCCAGGTCGTCCTGGCTCGGGATCTCGTCGGTGTCCTCGGTGTACTGGAACAGCCATCGCACCTCGAGCCGATCCTCGAGCACCTCGCCGGTGAGGCTGGTGATGAGATCGTGGGCGCCATCCTCGTCGAATTCGTAGATCTCCACGGTGGCCGGGCAGCGCACCGGCACGTCCTTCACCGAGGCGCTCAGCACCAGGATGTCGCCGCGACGGGCCTCGGCGGCGCTCCACTTCAGCTTGGAAATACGAGGCGGCAGCACCACCGGGACGCTGTTCGATCGGCCCTCCGCATTGCCGGAGCCTGGCAGCTTGACGTCGAAATAGATGAGGGCGCCGACGGGGAGGTTCTCGGACAGCGTCAGCCGGCCGCGGAAGACATTGTTGCGGATGACGTCGCGGAGGTTGCCGCCGTCATCACCGTCTTCTGTCTTCACCTCGATCTCCAGGGGAGCCCCGCTGCCCACGAACGACGTGCGCACCTCGACCTCGGCCTCGTGTCCGGCGACGACGCGGTTGGCAACCCAGCTCGCGGCCATCACCGTCGAGTCCAGCTTGACCTGATGAACCTGGTCGGTGCCCTTGGTGAACTCCAGCGGCACGGTGTCACTCCTCGATATGGAACGAGCGGATCATCTGATCGATGGCCGCGCCCAGGGTCCTGGCCGTGGGTTTGGTGTACTTGCCCTGGAAGGCGTAGGCCGTGCCGCCCTGCAGCATGAAGACCTGCCGGCCGAACTCGGGTCGCGGCCCGCTGCCGGCCACCTTGTACACCATCTCGTAGGCCTCCCGGCCGTCATCCATGGTGATCGCCCCCTCCTTGAGCACCTCCAGTCCGGACTGGCTGGCCTGGAGCATGAGCACGCGATCACGGGCGTATGAATCCACGTCCGTGGTGCCGGGGTTCTCATCCACCAGGACGCTCAGGCTGTGAGCCATCCCGGCCTGCTCCGGCCCACGAAAGAAGTAGATGGACTCGTCGGACCAGCCAGAAGGTAGCTCGACGGTGATGCGACGATTGGTGCCCATATCGTTACTCCCGGGCCGTCACGGCCCTGATCAGATCATCACTGGTAGCAGCGGATCCAGGGGCCGGACCCCAGGTAGACCCGCCCCTGCGCATCCATGAGCGGTCGGCAGGAGAGCTGGCCGCCGGTATCCACCCTCGCCAGCTCCTCGCCGTCGGAACGCAGCTGGATGCAGTGCGTGCCGGCGGTGAGCAGAATCGATCCATCCTCCAGGACCGTGAACAGCGGCCGGTGTTCTCCGGCGAAAGGCACGCTGTAACGCCACTGGAGTTGCCCCTGATGCCAGTGCGACAGCTCGTCGCCGAGCAGCAGGTAGTGGTGCTGACCCGGTCGACTGGCCGGCGGCTGCACCAGGGCGCCGTTGGCCAGCAGATCCTCCCAGACCGTGGCCCCAGCGTCGTCCAGACACCGCAGGCGACGCTGCCCCTGATCGATCATGACCACCAGGAGCTGTTCGTCGAAATCGTACGCCGCCGCCTCGATGACGTCGGCCTTCATGGTCGTCACCGCGGCGGGATCATCGGTGGACGAGGCGAAGGCGTGGATGCCCGCCGCCCCCACCAGAGACCAGCGGTCATCGCGCGGATGACGGAGCACCTGGATCAGGTCGTCTTCGGCCTCGAAGCTCCAGCTGTAGTCCATGGCCACCGGATCGAAGCGATGGAAAGACATCAGGGGTGGCTCTTCCATCTCGCCGGGATCGCTGCTGGGAATGAACTCGGTGGCCACGGCATACCGCAGTTCGCCGTCGATCTCCTCCATGGCGTGGAGCCGTACGATGTCAGCCAGCAGCGGCAGGGTTTCCGTCGTCGCGGCGCTTCCGTCCTTGCGATATCGAGTGTAGACACCCGCGCGGCCGAGAGCCGTCAATCCGGTGTCGGTCAGCTGGAACTCGAAATCGGACGCCACCGTCTGCGACCAGGTCACGGGGCCGCCGGCCACCGGCCGCGACTCTAGCCGTTCCGGATACTGCACGATGAGGTCGTCGCCCCAGAGGGCCAGATGCAGTGGCGGCGCCTGGTGGCGGTCATCGCTGCTGGCCTGGCTCCACTTCACATCGGCGCTCAGGCGACCGCTCACCGGCAGAAAAGAGCGAGCCTGAAAATCGCCGAAGCGACGGCCATTGAGTTGCGTGGTCGTGGTCATGTCTGTCTCCTGTGACCGGCAGCCGCTGCCGGCCAGGGCGCTGGCCGTCACTGCGGCCATGAGGACGAGGATGAGGGTGCGTCTGGCCAATGGTGCACACATGTGGACTCTCAGATCTCCTCGAGGGTGAACGTGTCGTTCAACTCGTCGTCAGCATATGTCTTGAGGAACCCCAGTGCCGCCAGCATGGTGCCGCCGGTGCGGTTGAAGAGAGCATCGACAACGTCAGCGGCCGCCACTGCGTGGCCGACGTCGATGACGCGATTGTTGTTGTCCAGCTCGGTGCCGTGATTCAGCACGCCGTCGTTCTTCTGATATCTCAGATGGTAATTCCAGCCGGCGGTGTCGGCCGAGGCGAAGCCGCCCATCACGTGGACGAAGATGCTCCGCACATCCTTGGTGCCGTTGACCAGCCGGTACTGGCCCGACAGCGCATTCAGCCCCTGGTTCAGCTGCGCGCGCCGGATATTCCGTTGATTCCTGGTCCAGGTCGCGCCCCCTCCGTCGACGAACTCCAGCCACAGTTTGGGCCGGACACAGAGCACGGCCTGGTACACCTCGTCCTGAGCCGCATGGAAGCGGTCGAACGACGCCTCGTCCTCACTCACCCAGTGCAGCGACAGGTACACCTCGCACCGCGGGATGTTCGAAATCCGGTACCGCGGCTCGACATAGTCCGGGTCCTGGAGTTTCGGCGCGATGGTCACGTCCCGCACATTCCGGGTGTAGGCGAGGCTGGTGGTTCCGTGCTCGAAGCAGGCCTTGAACTGCCGCGAGCCCAGCAGGTCGCGCAGCGGCGCCTGGGCGGCGCGCTCCTGCAGGTGATGCATGGCGTACCAGAGGTAGTGCAGTCGCGGCGCGCCATTGCTGTACATCATGGCGTTGCCGTTGCGCTCCATGGTGTAGCACTCGTAGAACTGCTCGAATGCCGGCAGGCCGCCAGCGCGCTTGATATACTCGTCCGATTGCCCCGTGGCATGTCCGAGTTCGTGGGCAAAGGTGAACTTGCCCCAGGTCTTTCCATACTCGCGGTGGTCGGCGCCCGTGCCGAGGGCACCGTCGGTGTTCCGTTCCCACGTCGACCGGGCGAGCTTCAAGATGGTGAACGGCCGTGTGGTATCGTTCCGGATGGCCCAGCAGTAGGAACCGCCGGTCTTGGCAGCGGGCCGATCGTCCCGGCAGATGTTGGCCAGAAATCGAGCCTGACCACCGTAGGCCGCCCGGCGGGCATCCCGCACGCACGGCTTGCTGGCGATGGGATCATCACGATCGCGCAGATCATCGGCGGCGCCGTCTCGCGCTCTCTTCTGGGCGGCCGTCTCGCCGACCGGACTGGCCACGCCGTAACCCGGCGTCGGCAGATCGTCCTCGGCCACCGTGAAGGTTTCCTTCTCCTCGAAGAACCAGAACGGCCGCACCCGGAGCGGCGGCTCGAGATCGTCGCGCACCTCCTCGAGCCAGTAGTTCTTGTGGTTCCAGTGCTCCATGGCGTTGTAGACGCCGTCGTTCACGAAGTTCAACACGTCGGCCGCGCTGGGCATGTTGCCCGATGCGTCACCGCCACGGTCGGACCGGCGCGTGTCGCGGATGAAGTTGATGGACAGGTAGTTGATGAAGTACGAGGTCTGATGGTCGCCCTGGCGATACAGGTCGTGGAAGTAATGGGCCTCGTAGTCGCCGGTATAGCCGAATTCGCTGCGGCTGTACTCCATCTCGTGCTGGACGTGGTGGTCCGGGTCGTCACGCAGAGCGACCCTGGCGCCCACCGCATGACCGGCCGCACGCCAGCCGGGCGTTGCCACCGCCCGACGCCGCGCCACGGTGAAGAAGTCCTCACGGAAGAGGACGATGCGCGCCAGAGGAGCCAGAGCCGAGATGTAATTGCGGGGGAACGGGATCCGGGCCGAGCTGGCGGTGGCGTCATCGGTCTGGAACAGCTTCAAGGCCGCCGTCTCGGGGTCCACCTGCAGGATCTTCACCCGCGACACGTCGGCCAGCGGCCTGGCGGTGTCGAATCCGTCGGCGTCCTGGATGACCTGCGTCCCATTGGCCCGGTCCAGCAAGACGATGTCGTCGAGGAGGAAGACCAGTGGCGCGTCGCTCGACATCTCGCCATCGCCGAACGGCTTGATGCCATCTCGCTCGAGTATGGCCTGATAGAGGTCGCCCGTCTCGGGTTCATCGATATCCCGGGCGAAGTAGTTGGCCGAGAACCACTCGGGCGGCAGGTCGTGGTGCTTGAACTTCTCGGCGTCCTCGAGGGTGGCCCAGATCTCAGGTTCCACGGTGCGCAACTCGGGGTCGGCGTCATCGTCGGCGGTGTAGACGTACTGGTTGGAGGTGGCGAATCCGAACTGCAGCTCGCAGTTCGTGTCGTTCTCCAGATCACCCTTGAAGACCTGCACCTCGTAGACGCCGTCGGCATAACGGACCCGGCACGGGATCTCGGCGCCGTCCTTGCCGTACGCCTTGAGGGGCAGCCCGTCGGGCACCTCCATGTAGTCCCCGAGGATGACGTCGTAGTAGCCGATGGCCAGGAAGTACGACACCATCTCCAGCTCGACGGGATCGATGTAGACGGCCGAGAAGTGCGCCTGGTGCCAGATCGGACACTCCGCCGGGGTGTGGGCGCGGTCCATCACCAGCGGGCAATCGAGCACGGGCACCTGCCCGTCCTCGAAGAACAGCACCTCCACGCGTCGGTTCTTCTGCGACCGGTAATTGTCCTGGTCGGCCGAGTCGATGGGGAACGACTCGCCGCAGGCCACGACCCGCCGACGCTCGTCGGCCCAGCGCAAGAACCGCTCGCGCACCGAGGGCAACTCGGCCGCCGGCACCCCGAGCGCACGGGCGAGCTCCTCCATGTAGAGATCGAACACGGCCCGCCAGAGTGGGTCGGTCCACAGGTGGTTGCGGCTGCTCTTCACCGCCTCGACATGGTCGGGTGTCAGGGGCCCGGGGCCATCGTCGCTCTCGTCGCCGATGGTCAGCCCCAGGTGGTCGTTGTAGTGGTTGACGAAATGCCGCAGCGCCCCCTCGGTACGGTCGCCGAATACACCGTCGATGGGCCCGGGATCTGTGTCCCAGCCGTAGTCCGGGCTGGTGGCGAAGTAGGCCAGGATCTGCTGATGGTCCTCGATCTTCTGGCGGTGAACACAGACGCCCGCCCAGAGATCGCGCTCCCCCTCGAGAAGATAGCGGACATTGAGGCTGCGCTGGTGGGCGAGCTGGAAATTGGGTTCGAAGTCGCCCGAAGAATCGGTGTGCCCGGCCAGCAGAATGGCCTGGCCGGGGTGGGCTTCCAGCTGGCGGAAGACCGTGGCCAGCGCCTTGATGCCGGTGAGAGTGAGCTGGCTGCCGTCGCGGTCGTCCTCGGCATCGGTGGCGCCCTGGTCTCCCTGGTCGCTGCCGGCCCCGGTGGGCGCCTCGGGCATCATGACGCAGCTGTTGAGGTGGAAGAGCACGTCCTCCATCTCCAGGATGCCCATCTGGATGCGCTGCAGCTGGACCTCGGCGATGTCGCCGGTGACCACCGGGGCGAATCCGAGGAGTTGTTTGAAGGTGGCCAGCAGTCTGAACAACGGACACGCTCCCAGGCAGTGATCTACCCTCGCACGTCGGCCGAGATCCTGAATCGCCCACAGGGGACGTCTTCGAGCTTGAGTTTACCACCGGAGTCGGTCTTGGCGGCCCGGATCTCGCCATTGGGAAAGGCGATGAGCAACGCGCGTTCCGCCAGGGAATCGCCCGTGTCGTCCTTGAGGACCACCTCCAGCTGGTCCCGCAACTGCATGAGCGGGGACCAGGCCTTGAGCGTTCCGATGGCGACCTTGAACAGGTAGAACGGGTTGGAGTACTGGCCTTTATCGAGGCAGTCATCCTGGTAGGCCAGGAGATCCTCGGTAACTTCCGGCGTCCAGTTCACCGACACCGCATCGCCGTCGACGGATTCCTCGATGGCATGGACCAGCAAGTCGGGCCGATTGGAATCTCGCCGATAGATCTCCAGCAACACGTGGGCGCCGTCGTCCACGCCGGCCGTGCTCACCTCCAGGGTGATCTCCTCGCCCACCTGATGACGGAGCGACGACCACTGCGCCGCGGTGATGGCTTCGATCTTGATCTCGTAGTCTCCGGAGGGGACCCCTGTCTTGCGGACACCACCGATGAGTTGCCCACGGTCCTGCATGCTTTCCGGACCCGCGAGTTGATAGCGCACACCGGTGATGGGATGTCCGCCCTGGTCCGTGATCTCCACGTCCAGCCGGTGCCCTTCGTCGGCCTGATCGTCGCCTTCGCCGCCGTCGCCCGAGGACGACGATTCCGCGTCGCCGGTCGCCGTGGCCGCACCGCCGGCCTGACCAGCATCACCCGAGCCGCCACCGCCCGGGCCACCGGCGCCACCGCCACCACCGCCACCGCCCGTTTCGCCGATGAGCACCGTGAAACAACCCGCGACGATGGGCGCCGGGCCCATGGGCGGGCACATGGCCTGATCACCCATCCGCGCGGCGGGCATGCCACAGATCAGAACGCCTGCGCTCCCCAGGGTGATCGGTCCGCCGACATGTGGTATGGGAGTCGGGGCCGGCACGGCCATGGGGCAAGACGTCATGTCTCCCGCACGCGCCGCCGGCATGCCGCCGATGAGCACCGTGGGAGCACCGACGGTGATCACACCACCGTGTGCGGTGGAGTCACCCTGCCTGGCTGCCGGTTTTCCCATGCTGATCCCCCTGTAAAGGTGCGCCGGGGCGATGCGAACGCGATCCCTGGTCGCGACTATACCACTAGCATGGCGACGATTTCAGTGGAAATTCTGGGTGGGAGGTATGCGGTCTCGTGCGAGTGTGCGGACTGGCGCCGACTGGATCAATACACGTCCGGAATCAGAACATCGAGGATGCCGACCACGACGGCCCAGAGTGCCTCGGCCCCCGTCTGAACCGGACCCGGCAGATCGGAGTCACCGACGGCCATGGGCGGGTTTGGCGACAACCGCTCCAGATAGTCCCGCAACTGTCGTGAAACCGGTCGTCGGCTCGCTTCGGAACCAGCGACGGCCACGGATCGACCGAATTCGGCGCCCAGGCGATTCGAGCCGAGATCCTCGGCCGCGAAACACGAGTTCAGCTCCAGCCGCGTCGCCTCGTCGATGCATTGTCCGATCTCGTTGGCCACACCCAGCAGCATGGCCTCGCCGCGAGAGCCCCCGAGCGGCAACCCGGCAGGCCGCGATTTCGCTGCACCGTGAGCTTCGGCCGCGGCTGCGAAGAAGTGCCGGAAGTCGATGACATGAGGGGCCGGCGTGATGAGGAGATAGCGCGTCCCGCGGGGCGTCTCATGGAAATTTGAAACGGCAGCCAGAACACCGGCGAAGTGGCTGTGGGCATGTTCCAAGCGCTGCAGATGGTGCACGAAATCGTCCACCGTGCCGAGCTTGGCCTGGAATTTCTTCAGCGCCGGCGACGGGACCCTGGCCGTGGCCAGCAACGCTGACCAGGTGCGACCGCCGACCAGACCATCCTCGGTGAGCCCGGCTCGGCGCTGAAATCCCCGCACCGCCGTCTCGGTCCGGGGACCGAAGATCCCGTCAGCCCTCAGGCGTGGTGTGCCGACCAGCCGTGTGTTGAGGATGACCTGGAGGGCCCGGATCCTCCGCCCTCGATCTCCCCGCCGCGCCATCTTCATGAACCGGTTCCTCGCTCGACCCAGACGCTGTTCTCGACCTGTATCCACCCTAACACCTTCACCAGCGGTGCGCCGGACAATCTCGTCGACAATCCCTGTCGGTCAAGGGCGGGACCGCGAGTACGGCCGATCCGCCTGGCTCTGCGCCGGTTCGTCTCCCATGATGAACCGCAACACACCGCCGGCCGCCAGATCCTCATGAGTCAGATACAGTCTGGTCAGGGGCGCACCGCCGAGCTCGACCCGCTTCACGTACACGTTCCGAGCCCCCTGCCCCTCCACCTCCACGGTGAACACCCGTCCCCCGCCCACATCCACCACCGCCCGCTCCACACACGGGCTACCCAGCACGTACTGGTTGCTCCCCGGCGCCACCGGATAGAACCCCAGCGCGCTGAACACGTACCAGGCTGACATCTGCCCGCAATCATCGTTGCCGCACAGGCCGTCGGCCCCGGGGCGGTACATCTCGCGGAGGATCTGCCGGATGCGGGCCTGCGCCTTCCAGGGCGAGCCCGTGAAGCACGGCAGATAAGGCACGTGGTGGCTGGGCTCGTTGCCGTGGACGTAATTGCCGATCATGCCGGCGCGGGTGATGTCCTCGTTGTGGGCGATGTCGGCGTCGTCCACCTGCATGTCGAACAGCCCGTCGACCCACGCTTCCAGCCGCTGGGGCCCGCCCAGCAGGTCGACGAACCCGGCCACGTCATGGGGCACGTAGAGCGAGTAGTTCCAGGCGTTGCCCTCGATGTAGCCCTGGCCGTGGGTCGCCATGGGATCGAAGCCGTCGGGGAAGGTGCCGTCGGTGTTGCGGGCCCGCAGGAAGCCGGTGCCCTGATCGAACAGATGGCGCCAGTTGTCGGCGCGGGCGTAGAACTCCTCGGCCATATCGCGCCGCCCCATGGCCTCGGCCATGCGGGCGATGGTCCAGTCGTCGTAGGCATATTCCAGGGTCTTGCTGGCCGACGACGACTGCTGGTCGGCCGGCACCCAGCCCAGGTCCATGTAGGCGCCCAGGCCGTCGTAGCGGCGGTAGGTGGCGCTGGCGATCATGGCGTCGAGGGCGGCGTCGGCGTCGACACCGTCCAGCAAACCCTTGAGGTAGGCGTCGGCAATCACCGGCACGGCGTGGTAGCCGATCATGCACCAGTTCTCGTTGGCGTGGTGCGACCACACCGGCAGCACGCCGTGCACGCTCTGTTGCCGATGGGCCAGGAGCGACTGCACCATGTCACGGGTGCGCGTCGGCTGCAGGATGGTGAGCAACGGATGCTGGGCCCGGTAGGTGTCCCAGAGGGAGAAGGTGGTGTGGTTGGTCCAGCCGTCGGCCTGGTGGATCTCCTGGTCGAGACCGCGGTAGCGACCGTCCACATCGCCATACACGGTGGGCGCCAGGAAGCAGTGGTAGAGCGAGGTATAGAAGCTGGTGAGCACGTCGGGAGCGGCCTCCACGACCACCTTGCCCAGCTCGGCGCGCCAGGCGGCCTCGGTGCGCTCGCGGATGGCGTCGAAATTCCAGCCCGGAGCCTCGTGCCGGAGGTTGGCCACCGCGCCGGCGGCCGACACGCTCGACAGCGCCACCTTCACCACCACCGGCGTGTCGCGGCGGGTCTCGAGATCCAGATGGCAGACGACGTGGCGGCCGGCCCGTTCAGGGAAATCGTGATCCTCGTCGAACTTGCGCCAGAACCCACGGTAGGGCGTGTCCTCCAGATTGCGCAGGCCGTACGAGGTGACCGGCTGGCTCAGTTCCAGGGCGAAATGCGTGGTGCGCGTGCGGGCCCAGCCGGTGGTCTGCAGCGTGCCGGTGAGCAGCTGCTCGTTCTCCAGACGCACCGACGACCACACCGTCTTGCCGGGAAAATCGTAGATGCCCGTCGAGAGATCGACCACCAGGTGAGCCTGGTCGGTGTCGGGGAAGGTGTAGCGGTGCACGCCCACACGGGTGGTGGCGGTGAGCTCGGCGGTGACGTCGTCGTCGGCCAGGTGCACGCGGTAGTAGCCGGGCGACGCAGCCTCGTCAGCGTGGCTGAACCGTGAGCGGTAGCCGGCGTCGGGCTGGTCCACCGTTCCGGGTTCGAGCCGCACCTCGCCCACCGTGGGCATGACCAGGATGTCGCCCAGATCGCTGTGGCCGGTGCCCGAGAAATGCGTGTGGGCAAAGCCGACGATGGTGGAGTCGGCGTGCTGGTAGCCCGCGCAGTAGCGGTAGGCATCGCGGTTGTAGCCGTCGCCGAGATTGTAGGGCTGCAGGTCGGTCTGGGGACTGAGCTGCACCATGCCGAAGGGGGCGGTGGCGCCGGGATAGGTGTGGCCCATGTCGTCGGTGCCGATGAATGGGTCGACGTGGACCAGGGGGTCGGCGGCGGCGGCGGCCACACAGGCTAAAATGGCCAGGGCGACGATTCGGATCGACACGGCAGCTCCACGATGCGGCAAAGCGCGGGTTCGAGAGCCGTCCCGGAGGTCTTCATCGATCACCCCCTTGACAGCCCTCTGTTCTGTTCCGTTATTGGTCGCATCATGACGTACCTGCTCAGCAACCGCCATCATCATCATCATCCCTCCGCCCGGTGGGTCCGTTGTTGATGTTCTGATGCAGAGACGCTGAAAGAATTCACGACGCCGGCCCCCGGGCCGGCGTCGTCGCGTCTGGCCACCTGATGGGGCCCGGCGCGATGTCTCGACCCGAGCCGGCGCAAGCGACCCAGGAGGTCGCCGATGCCGCGCAAAACCACCCGATCTCTCCGCCTGGCCCTGCCCAAGGGGCGCATGCAGGATGGCGTGTTCCGATTGCTGTCGGAAGCCGGTCTGCCCGTGCGCGCCGGGGCCCGAGCCTATCGACCGAGCCTCGACCTGCCCGAACTCGACGTGAAGATCCTCAAGCCCCAGAACACCATCGAGATGCTCCAGGCCGGCACCCGCGATCTCGGCTTCGCCGGCGCTGATTGGGTGGACGAGATGAACGCCGACGTGGTCGAGCTGCTCGACACCGGTCTGGATCCCGTCCGCCTGGTCGCCGCCGCGCCGGCCGCGCTCGACCCCGCCGCCGTGGCCGCCGAACGTCCCCTGGTGGTGGCCAGCGAGTACGAAGCCATCACCCGCCGCTGGCTCGAAGCCTCGGGCTGGCCGTACCGCTTCGTCCGCTCCTATGGCGCCACCGAGGTGTTTCCGCCCGAGGACGCCGACCTCATCGTCGACAACACCGCCACCGGATCCACCCTGACGGCCAACAACCTGAGCATCGTGGCGGTGCTGCAGACCTCGTCCACCCGGCTCTACGTCAGTCCCGGACTGAGTGACGAGCCCGAGCTGCTGGCCCGGGCCCAGGAGGTGCGGCTACTCCTGGAGTCGGTGCTCTCGGCTCGTGAGCGGGTGATGGTCGAGGTGAACGTCTCGTCCGCGTGTCTCGAGGATGTGGTGTCCCTCCTTCCGTGCATGCGGGAGCCCACGGTCAGCCCCCTGCACGGCAACGGCGCCTACGCCGTCAAGGCCGCCGTCCCGCGACGTGATCTGGCCACCCTGATCCCCCGCCTGCGCGAGCGCGGTGGCACCGACCTGGTGGTCACCAGCCCGAGCCAGATCGTCAGCTAGAGGAGGTATGACATGTTCACACCGCGTCCCGTCGATCTGCCCCGCGCCTACGCCACACCACCCCGGCTACAGCCCACCGATCTCTGGCTGGACGGGCGGGCCGGGTTGCGCTGGCCAGACGACCAGCCGAGCACCGGGACCGACGCACACCGCTATCCCGATCCCACGGCCCTGACGGCGTTGCTGGCCGGGCGCTGGAATCTGTCCTCCGACCAGGTGATCGTGACCGCCGG
>Ga0070728_10003073_pt1 | contig 19154 bp, 22 predicted proteins | sample tdDd471_FD_66723 | JGI IMG/M metagenome (GOLD analysis project Ga0070728, IMG submission 66723) | Marine sediment microbial communities from the Atlantic coast under amendment with organic carbon and nitrate - tdDd47.1 | ecosystem: Environmental > Aquatic > Marine > Coastal > Sediment | place... | reverse complement strand
TAACACGGTTTCTGTTGGCGCGAGCGGTGACGGTGTTCCGGACAACCAGGTGGTGCGTCGTCAGATCACTAACGTAGCCGACGGCACTCAGCAGTACGATGCCGTTAACTACGGTCAGTTGATGGGGCTTGCCGGGCGTCTGGACAAAGTAGGTGCGATGTCATCTGCAATGTCAGCATTGGTGCCCAATGCCCGTTCCGGTAACGACACTCAGGTTTCTGTGGGCCTTGGCTACTATGAAGGCGAAACAGGTATAGCTGCAGGTGCGTTCCACTATGCAGGTGAAACTGACAACATCCTGCTTAATGCAGGCCTTGGCATGGTTTCCGGTGAAACTACCGGTCGTGTAGGTGTAACCTTCGGCTGGTAAACGACAGTAAGAAAGCGGGGGAGCGGATCGATATTTTCGGTTCGCTCCCTTTTTTTTGTTGTATCATTCACGCCGCCTGAAACGACATCCCTGCCCGGGTGGCGAAATTGGTAGACGCAAGGGACTTAAAATCCCTCGATAGAAATATCGTGCCGGTTCGAGTCCGGCCCCGGGCACCAATATCGCGACCACAAGGGCCGCTATATTGAACCAAGGCTCTCTCACAATCCTGCGGATTCGGTTCGAGTGACTCGAATCGGTTTTTGCCGATTCTCGCCCTCGCGTTGCTCGGGTAGCTTTGCATCGTCAAAGCTGGCGCTTTGATCCGGCCCCGGGCACCAATATGGCGATCGCATAGGTCCGTCGGAACCTCTCTGATATCTCCGGACTATCCTAGTCCAGCAAGTGAGAAGGGCGACTCCAGAATTTCACAGTCACAAAGAGTGCTATGGGCAGCAGGACGGCTGCGAATGCCCAGTGGTAGCCGTAGGCAATGTGGCCCGCAACGAAAAAGCCCCCCATGAGCAAGGTACGGTATAGAGAAATACCCAGAAGCTTCAGGTAAAAACTGAAGCCAAATTGCGGCCGTCGGTTATCGTTATTGCTCATGAATTGATTGTGGTCAGCATTCTGAGGTTCAAGGTGCGACTAAATCTATCATTAACAATACGAAACTACGACTTTGTTATTGAGTTCACCCGATCAAATTTGTCGCTAGCCACGTACGGAGTCGACAAACCAGACATTGCGCCGTTGCCGCTATGAGCGCCGATAGTTGAATTTGAGCTGACATAAGACTTTGATTTAGGCGCTTATTTCGGCTCAAAACCGTCGGTTAGCCACTTTGTAAAATTTGTCCTGTATACTTCCGAGTCCTTCGGAGGCGCCTTTAAAAGTGCCGAAAACATTAATTTATTCAAGGAGTAGGCTGGCGAGATGTCTAATCAGGAACAACAGCTGAACAAAGTTCGCAACGAAACAGGTTTTATTGCAGCACTCGATCAAAGTGGTGGCAGTACCCCGAAAGCACTCAAAATGTATGGCGTTAATGAAGATGCTTACAGCAACGATGAAGAAATGTTTGCTGCGGTTCATGCAATGCGTACACGCATAGTAACCAGCCCTTCATTTAATGGTGACCGGATTCTTGGAGCCATCTTGTTTGAGAATACCCTCGACCGTGAGATTGAAGGCAAGCCTTCTTCGCAGTTCCTCTGGGAAAACAAGAACGTTGTACCTTTCCTTAAAGTAGACAAAGGCCTGGCGGACGAAGAAGATGGCGTCCAGCTTATGAAGCCTATGCCGGAACTCGGTGCCTTGCTTGATAAGGCTAAGGCTCAGGGCGTGTTCGGCACGAAGATGCGTTCAGTTATCAACTCTGCCAACGCTGCCGGTATCAAGAAAATTGTTGCTCAGCAGTTTGAAGTCGGTCGTCAGATCTGCGCTGCTGGCTTAGTTCCAATTATCGAGCCCGAAGTTAATATCAACGCTACAGATAAAGCAGAGGCCGAGGCTATTTTACGTGATGAGCTGCTGGCGAACCTGGCTCAGCTCAGTGCCGATGAACTGGTCATGTTTAAACTGACCCTGCCTGAAGAAGCCAACTTCTATGCCGAGTGTCAGGCTCATCCAAATATGGTCAAGGTTGTTGCGTTGTCAGGTGGTTACAGTCGCGAAGAGGCTAACCGTCGCCTTGCGTCTAACGCCGGAATGATCGCGAGCTTCTCACGTGCATTGACTGAAGGCTTGTCAGCACAGCAGTCTGATGATGAATTCAACGGTATGCTGAATGATTCCATTCAGGCTATTTACGATGCATCGTCGAGCTGATTGATTAGCTAAAGAAAGTTATTCGTATAAAAAAATGCCCGTTTGAAGCGATTCAAGCGGGCATTTTTTATAGGGTTCAGTTTATCCGGCAGTTTCTAATGGTGCTCCGGAGATTTCCGGGAGGCCAGTTGATTACTTGGGGTATCGCTAGCCTCGACATTAACAGGCGAATCAACCAACTTTTCTGAATTAGCATTTCCCTGAAACTGCACAAAAAGCATTACAAACACTGATATCGTTAGCAGCAGGTACAGCATAGTTCCACTCAGTTCTTTCGTTTCCAACGTTTCGCCCTTCATTGGTCTGTTCAAAATAATTCCTGCCTATGACCTAGCAGGTAGTACTATGCTGCTCGATTGAACATATTGCGTTGTCCGACTGCGTCACAATTTATGCGCTACAGGGACAATGAAGGGGCGGCTTTTTGCGCTGTGTCACACTTTTTTAAGCGATCATCCGGTTTACTTAATCCACCTACTTTGATTCATCTTGAATTTGCCACATGACCCGATACCAAGCCTCTCTTAAACATCTGCTTATCAGTGCCGCAGTCGTTAGCAGCGCCTTAGCGCTTATTTGGTTTGGTTGGTATCCGGACCCGATGTTTCGCCTGGTGGGCGCCTGGAATCCTGTAAAAATACTGGTAGGGGTAGACCTGATACTCGGGCCGTTACTGACCTTAATTGTGTATAGAGCCGGCAAGAAATGGCTCTGGATAGACTTAAGCATTATTGCTGTTATCCAGTTGGCCGCGCTCGGTTATGGCTTATCAGTCATTTATTCTGAACGGCCTTGCTACATGGTTTATGCGGTGGACCGTTATGAATTGAAAGCCTGCAGCGAGATCACCGCAGACGAACTAGCCCGGTTTAAGTCACTGGATTCAAAGTCTTTTGGGGGGCTTTTGTATGTTCTGGCTCGGTTGCCGTCTGACCCCGACGAATTCAATGTGTTACTTGAGGACATTCTTTTCAGAGGGGCGAAAGACATCGCCTTGCGTCCTGAGTTCTGGGAATCCCTAAGTGCAGCCAATCTCGATGAGATTCGGGCGAATGGTCTCAACCCGGGCGCCTTGAATCTTACAGCCGCACAGCGTGAGACGGTGGAGTCCTATCAATCAGATGCCCTCATGCCTGTCTTGCTGCCAGGTTTAATACGAGATGACGCTCTGGTACTGATTACCGATCCTGTCACGCTCAGGGTCGAAGATTTTTTGAGAATAGACCCCTGGGGTGACAACGAAATACAGTAATGATGCAATGCTTCATTACGTTAATTGAGAGATACATGCTGCCCGTTTAAAGTAGCAGCTCACATAACTGCATATCAGGCATTGCAATAGCTTGGATGGGCAGTTAGATTTGAGCCACTGCTATTCTTAGCAGGTCACGTTAAAACAGTTACTTACACGATTGCGATGAAAAATTTATGAACAAATTGATTGCCTTTTTTCTACTCATGCTAACCGCTGAAGCCCATGCTTATGTTGATCCCGGAACAGGCAGTATGGCTGTACAGTTTATTATCGGCGGCCTGGTGGCAATGGGATTTGTCATTAAGACTTATTACTACAAGATTAAGAACTTCTTCCGTTCTTTGTTCGGCAAAACGCCGGAGGCTTTACCGGGCGATGCTTCAATCAGTGAAGCCAACACCGATAGCGAAAAAGAATCAGCCTAATGAGTTTAGATCGTATTCCCGGTTCTTTCCGGGACCCGAGCGGTTTTCTGTATTGGCAAAACGGTGTATTACTGCGACAGGTCAACAGCGTTTACCTTGAAGAGTTCGAGCATCTGACCGAGTCAGGCCTCTACGATGAACTCGTTCGGCAGGGTTTGCTTATTCCGCATGAGTTGGTCGACAACTCGTTGCGTTTTTCCGAAGACGCCGCCAAAGTCATAAAGCCTGAAGTGGTCGAACACATTTCTTATCCTTATGAGTGGTCATTCTCCCAACTCAAAGATGCAGCGCTGCTCACGCTAAAAATTCAAAAGCTCGCGTTCAGCAAAGGCATGACACTAAAAGATGCTTCTGCGTACAACGTGCAGTTTCACAAAGGCCGGCCTGTCTTTATTGACACTTTGTCCTTTGAGAAATACGAAAAGGGCACCCCTTGGGTTGCTTACCGGCAGTTCTGTCAGCATTTCCTGGCGCCATTGGCGCTGATGGCTCACACCGATATTTCGTTGAACCAACTGTATAGAACCAATATCGATGGCGTCCCATTGCCTTTGGCAACGAAACTGCTACCTAAGAAAACCAAGTTTAATGTCGGTTTGTACATGCACATCTGGATGCATGCCAAAAGTCAGCAGAGTGCTACAGAAGCTCAACGTGCTGAGGGTGATGCGGGGCAGGGTACTAAGCGCAACTTCAGTGAGACAGCTTTTCTCGGACTACTGGACAGCTTGCAGAATGCTATCAACAAGCTTGACTGGAAGCCGGGCGGTTCAGAATGGCACGACTATTACGAAGCCAATAACAATTACGGTGAAGCCGGCCTTGAGTACAAAGAGAAACTGGTCAGTGAACTGACGGCGAGTGTAAAGCCCGCTACTGTCTGGGACATGGGTGGCAACACAGGGCGCTTTAGTCGTCTTGCCGCCGCCAACGGCGCATCCGTCGTAACCTGGGACATTGATCCGGGTTGTGTAGAAAGCAACTACCGTCAGGTAACTCAGGAACAGGAAACGGCTATTTTGCCGTTGCTGGTTGATCTGTCCAACCCCGGGCCTGCACTTGGCTGGAACAACAACGAACGCATGTCCATTAGTGAGCGTGGTCCGGCCGAACTCATGTTGGCGCTGGGCTTGATTCATCATCTGGCTATTTCGAATAATGTGCCGTTTCAGGACGTCGCTCAGTTCTTTGCACGCAATTGTGATCATTTGCTGATCGAATTCGTACCTCGCGGTGACTCTCAGATCGACAAGTTATTGAGCAGTCGAAAAGATGTGTTTACCGACTATGAGCCGGAAGCATTTGAAGCAGCCTTTGGTCGCTATTTCTCGATTCTGGAGAAGTTGCCGGTACCTGAAACCAAGCGTACGTTGTATCTGATGCGTTCTCAGTTGCACAGCGGTGTCTAAGTAGTGGCGCCTGACGCTCCAAAATCTCATGCTGAGCAACAACAACCGGCCGGATGGTTATCCAGATCGTATCCGCTGCTCTTTGCGCTGTATCCATTACTGTTTCTGTATTCCAAGAATCTGGTAAATGTCTATTTCCCATTAGAGTTGACGATCGTTTTATGCACCAGCGTTATCGCGCTGATCGTCCTACTATATTTAGTTCTGCGGGACCTGGACAAAGGCGCACTGATTGCAACGCTGCTGATACTCTGGTTCTTCCGGGGGTTGATGGTCAGCCAGTTCTTCTCTGATTATGTGCCTTCGTTCAGCATCCCCTTTATTCGGGAGTACAGCTGGCCCTTTATGGTGTCGGCCTCAGTTCTATGTGTGTGCCTGTGGATCGCGCGCACCCGGGTTAATCTGAGAACGCTCAATAGTGCCCTGAACATATTCGCCATCGTTCTGATGGGATTGGTCAGTTTCGATCTAATCTCAGCGTTTTCCGTTAAGTCTGAAGTCAATGAGCGCGCCATCAGTAATGTAGAGGCGCTGGGCATCCCCGAACTCAAAGTCGGCGACGATGCGCCACATATTTTGTATATCGTTCTGGATACGCGTGCCAATACAAATGTTCTACGCGAGCTTTACGGTTATGACGACACTGCGTTCAATGACTCTTTAAAGAAAATGGGTTTCACGATAGACCCATATGCACGAACTAATTACGGTACTACTGCACAAATTCTGCCGGCCATGTTGAACATGAGCTATTTCAAAATGCCGGAAGACATTACGGTGGTAGCACGACGCTACGACTACCTAATCCAGGAAATGCAGAATAGTCGTACGCTGAAAGCCATAAAGAATGGCGGTTATTACTATAGGCACATTACCTCGGGGTACAAAGCCACTAACTTTGCACCGCTCGCTGATGAGGTTCTGACGCTGAGCGACAGGCCACTTATAGATGAGTTCGTCGGCAATCTTCTTGGCCGCAGCATGTTGCGGGTAATCACCCCTAAAGTTGTTGATCACGAATGGTTCCGGGCACACATACGCTTCTCGCTAGATGAGATTGAGAAGCTGGAAGAACCCGACCAGCCTATGTTTGTTTTTGCTCATGTCATGTCACCGCATATGCCATTCGTGCTCGACAAAAACGGCGACGCTGTTGATCCTCGCACCGTCACCTACGACAAGGGACTTTGGTCATTAAAGGATTTGTATATAGAGCAACTTGCTTATACCGACCAGAGGATTCTTGAAGGTATAGAAAGCGTCATCAGTCGGTTTAAGCGCCCCGTTGCCGTTGTTTTGATGTCGGATCATGGGTCTCATTTGACGTGGTCCGATACCAACGGATTCGATGGAGAAGAGATGGCAATAGAGCGCATGTTTATACTTAATGCTTTGCGCTTGCCCGGTGCCGATGCGCCGCCAGCCGATATGACTCCGGTTAACACCTTTCGTTTCCTGTTTGATCAATACTTTGATACAGACTTAGGGATGCTGGAAGATAGAAGTATTCGCAGTTACCACGTCTATGCACATCATCCTGATGAGTTTAATCACACGGACATTACTGAGTTTCTTAAGAATACGAAGTGGGTGCCTTCAGAGTTCCCAAGCGCAACTAAATAATTTTTTTAGCCTGGCAGGCCCGCTGTACCATCCTGGCACTCAGGGCATTTTCTTTGCCAAAGATCTGACGCGTAAGCGTTGTAATCATACGCACACAAGGTGCAGGTCAACTGATAGACCTGCAGCAACGGGTTATTCTTTTCTTTGCGCACGAAGGTGTTAACCCGCTGACCATTGCGGTTAACAGAGCCGGGAATCGTGAGATTGATTTTCTTGGTTGTTGTCATGGCGCGCAGAATGACAGGATCCGCACGCGGTCTCTTGTCCGTTTAGCTCAAGCTTTGGTCACTGCCGGCAACAGGCGCCCCACGGCTGGTGCTAAATATCGCCTGACAGCTTTATTTACGGGCTTTTCGAAGCAGAAAAACAAGAATACGGTTAACAGAACAAACACGGCAAAAAAGACGACAAACTCCATTCTCTCGCCCATTCCAAGCGGCTTCGATACATATTCAACAAAGAAGGAATGCGCCGGTTTTTGCAGGATATACAGGCCGTAACTGGCTTCGCCGAGAATAATCAACGGCATCGCAAGCCTGGAGCTAAAAAAGGGTATACCGCAGACGGAGATCACCAGAATAAACAAGAGCCACAGTGGCGCCATAAAGCTGGACCCGAATGGCAGTTCAAAGCCCAGCAATGCCTGTATTTGACGCTGACCGACACAGACCGCGGTAAGCAACGCGAATACACCTATAACTGCAAGCCGGGAGACGGCCTGATTTGTTACGACGGGCCTTTTATCGAGGAACCAAACTGCACCGGTTAAGCCCATCAGAAAGCTGTTGAGATGCACCGGGGGAAAATAAAAAATAAAGTCGTGCGGCACAGGCCGGATGTAACCGTGATCAGACGTCCAAAGCACCGGAGTCACAATCACCTGCGTGATAACCCAAAGCGCGAATGACAATGCAAAAAGCTTTGGAACCGATATTTGATACCGTTTTATCCAATACACGGCAAAGGGGAACACCAAATAGAAGAAGGCTTCTACCGAGAGCGACCAAGCGGGGCCATTAATACGCGGGTGTGGCAATGCCCAGGATTGCAGCATGGTGGCATTCAGCGCTACTGCGGAAAAGGTCAAAGTCTCGTCCTGCAGCACTAAGAACAAAAGCATAAGTGCAAGCGCCAGAAGATACAGCGGCACGATGCGCCCAATGCGTGCAATGAAATAGCTTTTCGTATCTATGTCTTTGCCGAAATAGGTAATCCCTAATACGAAACCCGATAAGACGAAGAAGAACGACATCAGAGAGGGGCCGACAAAGCCACGAATGCCCCAAGCTGCGCCATAGTGTCCCGCCACTACGATCGCTGCCGCAATAAACCTGCAGAAGGTTAACTCTTCAATTCTTCTGACCGGGGCTAAGCTACTCACAAACCGTCCTTGGAAAACGCCCCGGATTCCTGCCGGGGGACTGCACACCCTACAATCAAACGGCGACACAGCGAGCAGAAATATGCAGGCGATGCACTCCATGGTCAATTCCAAGACACGGCGGGATATTGAGCGCATTCCGGGAGTAACAAATGTGTTCCGACCAGTGATTCACTGCAACAAATCCGGTGCTACACTCCGCACTTAACAGAATACCGAATAGGTGAGGGCATCTTGAATCAGGCAACAACAAGCGAATCCGGTCGTTCGGACAATCCGTGGAGCGATCTTGGTGCAGTAGCGCGTGAGTCCATGCAGGAGCTGGGCTTTTGGATGACACTGCGGTATCTGGTGATCTGGTGGCTGTCATATAAGCCCGTAGACGACCAGAGCTATGACAAAAAGCACGGTACCGATACCGGCGGCATCGTGCCGACCCGCAATCTCGATATCAGCGACGCTTACACCCGTTGGCAGGCGAACTTATTTCTGGCCTCGCCGGCACGAATTACCCGATACATGATTGAGTCACTCGACATCCGGCCGGAGGACTTCACGTTTGTGGACTATGGTTCGGGAAAAGGGCGGACGACTCTGGTCGCGGCCGAATACCCCTTTAAAGAGGCGGTTGGCGTGGAAATTTCTGCCGAGCTAACTGATGTTGCCAGAAAAAACGCTGCCCTCATGTCGGCGGCCGGCGAGCTCGCGTGCGAGCCTGCATTCGTTGAGGCTGATGCCAGGCAATTTGAATTGCCTGCCGGAGACCTGATCCTGCACATGTACCATCCGTTCGGTCAGGACATTCTGCGTGAGGTGCTTGCGGCAATCCGCGAGCAAGCGGGCTCATCTAGAAAGATACTTGTCCCGTACTTGTTTTCGGTGGCGATGGCCAAAGCCGTGTTTCATGAGTTTCCTGAGTTTAGACGGGAGAGAGATGTGTTTTGTGTGAACCCCCAATACCGCTGGACGCTCTATGAATTTACCGACGGTCAGGTCGACACCTGAGTTGTGCGACAATGCAACAGTCGGGTAGCCACAGAACGAAGTACTACCGGACAAAGATATCTATAATTGCTTTTCAAAAGCTTCTTAAAGTATTGATATTAAATAACTAATGAATGCTAAAGACGGACCCATTGAGCTAAGTGCACGCGACCTTTTGTTGTTTCGCGGTGAACGTTGCTTACTCGATGGCGTGAGCTTCAGCATCGGTACCGGTGAAGGTATCGCATTACGCGGCCCGAATGGCACCGGCAAAACAACGCTCTTACGAGTGCTATGTGGATTGACCGAGGCGGAAGAGGGCGCAGTCTATTGGCAGGGCACAGATATCCGGCGACAACGTCAGTTATGGCAGGCAGCTTTGGGCTGGTCCGGGCATTTAAACGGCTTTAAAGCCGACCTCACGGTTGACGAGAACCTTGCGTTCTACTCGTCTCTATACGGACAACCCGACTACGCACTGCCACCTGAATTGGGGCTCGGTGATTGCATAAGCCTTCCGGTACGGGCGTTATCGGCCGGGCAAAAACGGCGGACCTCACTCGCGGCCGTCATTCTCGGAAACTCACCGGTCTGGATACTCGATGAGCCGTATACCAATCTGGATGTACAGGGCATCGATTTCCTCAACCAATGCTTGAGCAGGCATATCAACGGTGGCGGAGCTCTCATTATCGCGAGCCACGGCAATGCTCATGCGGATCTGGGTATAAAAGAACTCACGCTAGAGCAGGGGCAGCTGTCATGAGCGGCGCGCTGAAAACGGTATTCCTGCACGAAATGCAGGTGAGTTTCCGACGCTGGTCAGACCTGGTCAGCCCTTTGGTGTTCTTTGTCGTTGTCGTCACATTGTTTCCCCTCGCAGTCAGTCCGTTGCCGGAAGTTCTGCAACAGATTGGTCCCGGCGTACTTTGGGTGGCGGCATTACTGGCGATTTTGTTATCGATGAACCGTTTGTTTCGGGATGATTTTGAGGACGGCAGTTTAGAAACGCTGGTGTTGGCTCCCGAGCCTTTGCCGCTATTGATGCTTGGCAAAGTATTAGCGTATTGGGTGCAGGTAGCCGTACCGCTGATTCTTCTGGCACCCGTTGTGGCCGTTGCCTATGACTTGCCGGGTAATGCGCTTCAAACCCTTGTGCTTTCTCTGCTTCTCGGCACGCCGGCATTGAGTATGCTGGGCTCGGTCGCTGCGGCACTCACTGTAGGACTCAGACAGGGGGCGGGGGTGCTCGCTATCTTGTTATTACCGCTGAGCATTCCCGTACTGATTTTCGGTTCCAGAGCGGTCGATTTGGCCGTCAATGACATGGCGACCCGGGGCCCGCTGCTCTTACTGGCTGCCATTAGTGTGCTCAGCGTTACACTTGCACCGTTTGCGACTGCAGCAGCCGTGCGGGTCAGCCTCGATTAATTGCACACAGGTACCCCCCAATACGGGCCGCGCTGGTGTAAAATGCCCGCATTTACGGGCTTTTGAACCGGGGCGACAAACCACCCGGTCAGTGTTGATGTTTGCGTTGATGAACTTTATTGAATTTCGCTACAAGGTGGCAGGCTAATATGTGGACATGGTTTCATAAGCTTGCCTCTCCGCCACACTGTTATCGCTATGCGACAGTGCTGCATCCTTGGTTTTTCTGGCTATCGGTCATTCTGATCTCAGTAGGCTTTTTCGGAGGCTTATATATTTCGCCCTCTGATTACCAAATGGGTGATGCCTTCCGTATTCTTTATGCCCATGCCGCGAGTGCCTATATGGCGATGTCTATCTACGTCATCATGGCAATCAGTTCGGCCGTCGGCATGATCTGGAGAATCAAACTGGCCTTTGCTGTTGCTGCTGCATCGGCTCCGGTAGGTGCTTCGTTCACGGCACTTGCTCTGGCAAGCGGAGCTATCTGGGGCCAACCCATGTGGGGCACCTGGTGGGTTTGGGATGCCAGACTGACATCAACCCTGGTTCTTTTGTTTCTGTATTTTGGCTACATGGCGTTGCGTGCTTCTTTTGAGGATGTGACCAAGGCCGACAGGGCGGGTGGCATTATCGCCATCGTTGGTGTGGTGAACGTCCCCATCATTAAATTTTCGGTTGACTGGTGGAATACCCTGCACCAGCCGGCCACGATATCTAAGTTGGACAACCCCTCTATAACGGTCGATATGCTTTGGCCGCTGTTAGTAGTGATTGTCGGCTTCAATCTTTATTACCTGGCCATTCTTTGCAACCGCCTGCGTACGCAAATCTTATTGCGGGAACGCAACGCGAAATGGTTGCTGGAACAATAGCCCGGGAGACATCATGGAATTACTAGGTTTCGATAAATACGCACCGTACCTGCTGACGGTATACGGTTTGGCCATTGTTCTGCTGGTAAGCAACGCATGGTATAGCCGCGCTGAGCTTAAAAAAGTTCAGGCTAAGGTTTTGCGCCGGCTGCAACACCGGAGCGAGTCATGACACCCCGTCGGCAAAGAATGATTGCAGTAGGTTTGGTATTTGCCGGTGTGGTGCTGGCCGTTGTCATAGCTTTCCAAGCCTTCGAAGACGATATGCTGTATTTCTTCAGCCCGACCGATATCGCCGCAGGCAAAGCACCCGAAGGCAAGAACCTGAGACTGGGAGGGCTTGTGGAAAGCGGCAGCGTTACTCGTGTGCCGGGTGAACTGGAAGTCAGGTTTAAAGTGACCGACGCCAACAATCAAATTATCGTGTCTTACACCGGCGTGCTTCCGGATTTGTTCCGTGAAGGACAGGGAGTCATTGCTATTGGCTCTCTGGATCCCGAAGGAATATTTCGTGCCAACGAAGTGTTGGCAAAACATGATGAAAACTACATGCCTCCTGAAGTAGCCAAAATGCTTGAAGAACAGGGGCATCCTGGTGAACAAGCGGAAGGTCAGTAAGCCAATAACGGTAACCACTAACTTAGCGGTACAAATTTTATGATTCCTGAGCTTGGACAAATAAGCCTGGTCATCGCGTTATGTCTGGCACTTGCTCAGGGTGTGCTCGGCATTGGCGGTTCACTGATAAATAATAAAGCATGGATGGCCGTGGCCAGACCAACAGGCTGGGGGCAGTTTCTTTTTCTGGTCATCTCTTTTGCCTGCCTAACATGGGCATTCATCTCCAATGATTTCACCGTCATTTACGTAGCGAATAACTCCAATACTGAACTGCCATTGGCTTTCAGGATTGCAGCCGTGTGGGGCGCTCACGAAGGTTCGTTATTGCTCTGGGTGCTTATACTCACCGCCTGGACTGCAGCCGTTGCCACATTCAGCAAGAGCCTGCCTGACACCGTCGTGGCGCAGGTTCTCGGCGTTATGGGGCTGATCTGTGTCGGCTTCCTGTCGTTTGTTTTATTCACATCAAACCCGTTTGACCGGATGTTCCCGGCGGCGGTTGATGGCGCCGACCTGAATCCTTTATTGCAGGACTTTGCACTGATTGTGCATCCGCCAATGCTGTACACCGGTTACGTCGGATTTAGTGTGGCCTTTGCTTTTGCTATTGCAGCCATGCTCTCCGGCAAGCTTGATCAGGACTGGGCGCGCTGGACACGACCCTGGACGACAACCGCATGGTTATTCTTAACCGTTGGTATCTGCCTGGGCAGTTGGTGGGCCTACTATGAACTCGGCTGGGGCGGCTGGTGGTTCTGGGATCCAGTTGAAAATGCGTCCTTTATGCCTTGGCTTGTAGGCACCGCACTGATGCATTCGCTAGCAGTAACTGAAAAACGCGGGCTGTTTAAAAGCTCCACATTGTTATTAGCTATCGGTGCTTTTTCACTGAGCCTGCTGGGAACCTTCCTGGTTCGTTCCGGTGTTTTAGTGTCGGTGCATGCTTTCGCTTCGGACCCGTCCCGCGGTTTGTTTATTCTGGTGTTTCTGGGGTTGGTCGTTGGCGGTGCCTTGGCACTGTACGCATGGCGCGCGTCCAGCTGGGAAACCAGCGTTGGCTTTGAGCCGGCATCGCGTGAGTCATTCCTGCTACTGAACAGCATACTGCTGGTTATTGCGGCCGGGCTCATATTACTGGGTACGCTGTACCCACTGATACTCGATGCAATGGGTATGGGGCAAATATCGGTTGGACCACCGTACTTTGAAGCCGTATTCCTCGTGCCGATGTTACCGCTGGTGCTTTGCATGGGTGTTGGTATGCACACTGCATGGCGCTCCGCAAATATGGGCAGTGTCATCAAGCGACTCAGAGTGCCGGGCATTATTTCAATTGTTATTGGTTCGCTGGGCATTGTTCTGTTTGCTGATGAGTTCGGCGTTCTAACGACGGTTGGCTTAATTGCCGGCATCTGGACAATTCTTGCTGCCAGTTGGGATTCCGTTCAAAAGCTTTGGGGCAAAGGTCCGAAGCTGACTCAATCGATGATCGCGATGCAGGTGGCCCATATAGGCATCGGCTTAACCGTAATCGGCATTACCGTGACGTCGTCTTACAGTATTGAAACCGATCACGCTGTAAAACCCGGCGAGTCTGTTGAAGTGGCAGGCTACGAATATAAATTCGAAACCGTCACCCAAGTACGCGGCCCCAACTACGATGCTATTCAAGGCGCGTTCACGGTATCTAAAGACGGAGAGTTTGAAACCGAACTACTGCCGGAAAAACGGATTTATCGTGTTCGCAAAAGTCCGATGACCGAAGCAGGTATTGATGCCGGCTGGAGCAGGGACTTATTTGTGGCTATGGGCGAGCCGTTAGGTGCGGATGCGTGGAGTGTTCGTATTCAATATCGTCCGATGATCCGCTTTATCTGGTTCGGCTGCATTGTCATGGCGCTGGGTGGTTTGATCGCTGTATCCGATCCCCGTTATCGCAGACGCAAAAATGCCTGATACCAATACAAACGCATCTAAACCGACAAAGCTAAAGTTCTTTGTTCCGGTCGCCTTGTTTGCCATTTTGCTGGGCTTCTTTCTGGCGGGGCTCAATCTCAACCCCGGCCAGATTGATTCGCCGTTCATCGGCAAACCGGCACCTGCGTTTGATCTGCCTAAGTTACTAAAGCCGGAAGAGCGGATTAGCCGCAACGATCTGGTGGGCCAATACACATTGCTCAACGTGTGGGGAACCTGGTGTCCGGGGTGCCGGCAGGAGCATGACTCACTGCTGATCATTGCTGAAAACTACAACGTTCCGTTGTACGGCTTGAACTGGAAAGACGATTCTGACAAAGCACAGCAGTGGCTGTCTCAATTAGGCAACCCTTATGCTGCTAACGGCTTTGATCCGGACGGTATCGTTGCTATCGACTGGGGCGTATACGGAGCCCCGGAAACCTTTCTGATATCGCCTGACGGCACTGTATTGCACAAGCTCATAGGTCCTATGGATCTCAGTATTTGGCGAAACGAATTCTTGCCGTTAATTCCGGAGGCATCACGATGAAGGCGCTTCTGATCTTACTGTGCATCTGCTTACCGCTTGCCGGGTATGCCATTGATGTGCAGCAGCCCTTCGATGACACCGACAAACAGCAGCGGTATGAAGCACTAACCAGTGAGATTCGTTGTCTGGTGTGTCAGAACGAAACTATTGCTGACTCAACAGCACCGCTTGCCGCAGACTTGCGGCGTGAAGTGCGTCGCATGGTTGAGTCAGGACAGAGCGACGCCGAAATTAAAGATTTCCTTGTGGAACGCTATGGCGATTTCGTTTTGTATCGTCCGCAGTTCAAAAGTAAAACCGCAGCCCTTTGGTTAGCGCCCTTATTTTTGCTTGTGATAGGCGTACTAGCGTTTGCACGCATACTGAGGCGCAGAGCAATGATGCCGAACGATATCGACGAGCCGTTAATGTCCGTCGACAAAGAAGTTGATGAAAGGAGCGACACCTAGTGACCCAGTTCTGGTTAATTGCAGCCGTTTTGATCGTAGTTGGTTTGGCATTGCTCGTACTACCTGCATTAAAAAACCGTGACGATGGTGGTGTTTCAAAAACAGCCATCGCGCTAGCCGTTCTTTTTCCGGTAGCAGTTGTCGCTCTTTATCAGGGTGTTTCAACTCAGAACTGGAACGCAGAGACAGAAACGGCAACCGGGTTGGCGCAGCCACCCGTTGAAGAGATGGTTGCAGCTCTGGAAGCACGTCTTGCAGATAGCGATGGCAGTGTCGATGACTGGCTCATGCTGGGCCGGAGCAAAGTGATGATGCAGGATTTTCCTGCCGCTCAAAATGCCTATCAACGCGCCTGGGCACTGTCAGGCAACAGCAATGTTGAAGCTGCGATTGGCGTTGCTGAAACCACAATCTACATCGATAAAACCAGCCTCAACGGAGAGGCCGGTGAACTTGTCGAGTGGGTGCTGACGAAGCAACCGGATAACCCCAGAGCCCTTTGGCTCGGCGGTTTAGTGTCACTTGCTAAGAACCGGCAGAACGAAGCAGCAGAGCGTTGGACCAAGCTGCTTAACTATGAACTACCGGACGAGCTTAGAGCATTGATTCAACAACAACTGGCTGCTTTACCTGCGGTGCAGGGGAGCCTGAAACCTGCCGGCACTGCGGTACAAGTGACTATTAGCATTGATGAAGCATTCCAGCAGAAAGCAGCTACCGCGAGCAGTTTATTTGTCTTTGTCAGATCAGGGGAGGGCGGTCCTCCGTTGGCTGTTAAACGACTTAATGCCAACGCCTTGCCCACCACTGTTACGTTGAGCGATGCCAACGTCATGATGCAAGGTGCCACTCTAAGTGGTAAGACCAATCTTTCAGTAACTGCCAGATTATCGATGAGCGGAGAACCCATCGCCCAACCGGGTGATATAGAAGGCTCTGCTCAATGGACCGGTGAACCGGTGAACCTGGTTATTGATACGGTACGCTGATCAGCACATTAGTTTGTGTAGTTCTGTTGCCGCATGTAGTTCAGGTAAGCAATTATTTCCTGAATCTGGGCTTCACTTAAATGCTCAAAGTCGGGCATCTGCGTGCGGGCCCTGTACTTACCGGCGTTACGAATAAAGCCGGGTAACTGTGCTTCATTGAAGTAATCCAGAACACTCACCGGTGAATTAAGCTCGGGGCCCAGAGTTGCTCCAGTAAGATTAATCGAATGACAGCGGCTGCAATTATCCACAAACAGCTCGAACCCCGAGTACGCCGGATTGTCTGCAGGTGGCGCTATATCTGAATAAACCGACTTTTGGACTAAGTCCAATTTTACAATCTTGTAGGGCCAGGCAACTGTCTTATGGTCTTTAAGTGTTGGCCAGACTAAATAAAACGGTCCGGGATCAACAGCACGACCTTTGTCGGAAACCGGCGACCAGGGTTTTCCGTAAGGTGCATTCAAATCTTCAAACGCCAATACCGGACGCTTAGCGAGAATGACTTCAGGCGGCAAAATAACCACATAGTCATCAGCGGCAATCAAACGCACATCTTTAGCGTCCGGACCTATGGTCAGCTCAAAACCGAAATGTTCGAGCAGTTCGGCTAAATCGTAACCCTCATAGTTCTTTGGCGACTTATACAGAGGGTCATACGTCACGCGAACGGTTTTAGATTTAACCGGATGATCTGCCGTTAACAGATCGATAGTGTCGCTGGCGGCAAAACAAACGGGCCACGAGAGTGCCGTGAAAATAAAAAGAGAGAGCTGAGTTACACGTTGAGAACAGTTTTTAATCGTCATGCCTAGAGTAAAACAGAAAAGACGGTGCTGATGTAGCCCAGGAGCCGCTTTGATTGCAGAAACGGGCTCATTTTGGCGTTGTGCCAGGCATGGAGGGGGTCGGCTTAAAAGGTGGCTTTTTGGATTGTGTCTAATTATAGATATCTATTACTTAACATAATATACATTATACGCAATATACCCATCTACAAGGCACAGATGAATCACCTCCTAAGACCCACTGCCCAGCGACGTAAGGTGCTAACCAAGCCTGTTGTCCCGGGCAACGGCTTCAGCCTGCCGTTCTTTATTTCGGTTCGCATAAGGCGCATCTCAGAGTTCCATGAGTGACCTTTCCAGCCCCGATGACTAAAGCCGATAACGTACTTGTCGTATCCCGCGTACTCTTTAGCGGTAAGAATATGCTGGACACCCAAAGCGCCGGTGCTTGGCATGATTCCCCCACCGCCTGAATACTCACACAGCATCTGCCATACCTGCATGTGAAATTCGGGGCTTAATCGCTCAACCGTGTCGCGGTGTAACTGCAGGCTGCGACTAATTTCTTCTGCAATATCCCTGTCATGCCGGGTGTTGCCCATTTCGAACTCATAAAGCGGATGACTTGGGCCCGGGCCTTCTACTAAAAACTTTCGAAAATCGGCTGCCAGTGGTCGTACGAATATCGCTTTCTTTAGATTCTTAAGGAAAGGAAGGTCTCGGTCTAAGATTGTCTTTTCCCGCTCTTTGAGTAGATGAGCAAGCGTCTGCTGAATCTCAGGATCGCCAACATTGTTAAGGAACAAAATGTCAGTTTTTGCCCCAGTGTACGGCCCAAGGTTTTTACATTGATTAAAACGAACAACGCAATCGCTATCGTCGATAAATTGACTTTGGTCGCTATAAATAGGCCCACTGCCAACTATGACCAGCCTTTTTCTAGTTGCATTTTCCTGACCCAACGCCAGGCCTTTACAGATTAGCTAGCTTGGACGCAGCCTGATCATCGTCCTGCACCGCCCTCTGCTCGGCGAGCAACATCGAGTTTTTAACCATTTGCCAGCGGGCGGCAAACTCACAATCAGCGTAGTCGGAAAAATACGGCCCGCCCAACGTAAAATGAAGATTCTTAATTCCATCGCACGGTTGATCGTAGCCAACCAGGTGGTTCCATTCCGGCGGCAGACTGCCGATTTCGTTATCCTCAAGCCACCTGAACTGGTGTAAATCCAGTCCCGGCGCCTGCTCTACATACTCTGTGCTAAGTGCCCTACATTTAGACGCGTTGATCAACATAAGACTGGACCAGTTCTTGCGCTCATAGGCGGTTTGAGTCTGCCCGAGAAACTTTGTGGCCTCTGTTGGCTTGTGCTCGTGCTTAACGACCTGAACCGCATAGTCCGGATCACGTAACGCCCATAACAAACCAATGTCCTCCAGAAGCAACATATCGCAGTCAAGATAAAGTCCCCAGCCTTCATAATTACAAAGGTATGGAGTAAGGAATCGCGTAATCGAAAACTCTGTGGAAGCCAGGGGATCATTCGGTCTATTGTGAACACCCGCCAGCTGATGTTTGGCTATCGGTGTTATCGATACAGGGGTGGTCGACAACAACTGGATGCTATGACTTAAAACGTGATAAGCGACAATCTCCCTCGGATCGTACCCAATGAATACACGAATCATCGTTGCTTCCTTTAGACGGACGGGGTTCGGAACATGCTCATGTAGCTTATTTATTATACATAGGTAACCCTATCTCTATTGCCTACCCGGAAGCAAAAAGCCCGTCACTAGGACGGGCTCAGAATTACTAATCGCAGTGCGACTCGCCCTACATCGTGGGTTTGCGCCGCATCCAACCCAAGCCGGCAAGTGCTGAGCCAAACAACCAGACTGCTGCCGGTACCGGAACTAAGGCGGCACCGGTTACGATGTTATCGAAACTAAGGTAGGCATTTGATTCTAAAGTAGCGAACCGGACTGAAGTCAGACTCCCCCAGGAATCATCAAACAGGAAGGTTTGAAAGTCATCAACGCCACCTACCCCATCCCGCAGCATATCAAGGCTTAACGTTCTTTGAACGGTTGTATTTCCGCTGGTCTGACCGGTAACAATCACCTGAGTCGCATTGTATTGGTAAGCACTATCAGATGACTCGAAAAACTCAGCAAGATCGATAGATTGCAAAGAAAAGGCCGCTGTATCAGC
>Ga0070728_10003065_pt1 | contig 19199 bp, 15 predicted proteins | sample tdDd471_FD_66723 | JGI IMG/M metagenome (GOLD analysis project Ga0070728, IMG submission 66723) | Marine sediment microbial communities from the Atlantic coast under amendment with organic carbon and nitrate - tdDd47.1 | ecosystem: Environmental > Aquatic > Marine > Coastal > Sediment | place... | reverse complement strand
AGCCTAGCTACGTGAATGATGAACAACGACGGCTGGTGGAAAAAGATAACGCTAATTGGTCTTAGTTATTTAGTTTTCATTACTTAACTAGATGGGGGTTGTGATTCTTCAATGGCGGACCAGAAAGTGCCAAAATCCTCATAGTTAGGTATGACATGGGAAGCTCCGGCAGACAGAAGGACTTCGCGATCGTGTTGCCGGCGGACGCCCACAAAGTCCATCCCTAGGTTGCGGGTAGTGGTGACATCCCAGATGGCATCACCGATATAGATGATCTTCTCAATGCCGCTATGGGCACGCTTGGCAGGGGTAACCACCGATTCTATGATGTTTTCGCGGGTCCAATGGCCATCGGCTCCGCTAAAGAAGATGGTGTCCAGCGAGATGCCTACGTGTTGCAATTTGACACGGGCCGGGCGTTCCCAGCCGCCAGTGGCAATCCCCAAGAGGCAATCCTCCCGTTCTCGCAGGTGATCGATGGTCTGGCGGGCACCGGGGACTTCTTGGAATTCTTCTGGTACCGTCCTGCGTTTTTCTTCAATTTTAGCTACAAAGTGTTCACAAAAGGTTTCCATTTCGGATTGATCGGGGCGGCGCTGGAAATGCTGTTGGATGACCGCATCAAATATGGTCGTATCAGATACTGCTGGATATTGCCGCCAATCGATCGTGGGAAAAGGAAGGCCGTACACTTCTTGGTAAGTATCGGCAAAACACTGGCTATCCACCTTATTGGAATAGACCAAGGTGCCATCTATGTCAAATATAATCAGTTTCATTCTTCTTCATCTATGGGTTTACCAAAATCAAAAGAGAGTTGAATCCCCTCCCCTTTCACATCTTTAGACAAGTTCGAAACCGAGATCCCCAAAAGCCGCACACTGGGTATTTCATCTCGGTTTTGCATCATCAACTCATGTGCAACAGCTTCGAGCTGTTTTAGATCACGAATTTCCCCAGAAAATGACTTACTGCGCGTGATTACCTTGAAATCGGGAGATTTGGCCTTGAGCGTGACCGTTCGACCGTAATTATCTGATTTTTCCATGTAGCGAAAAACCACACCGGAGAGATAGCTAAGTTTTTCCTTCATCTCTTCCGTCAGTACAACATCATCCCGGTAGGTTCTTTCCGCACCAATAGATTTTCGAATGCGATTAGGGTTGACTGCTCGCGTATCCTCGGCACGAACGATCCGGTAGTAATGACGCCCGGCTTTGCCAAAGCGCTGGACCAATTCAATCTCAGACATTTTTTTGAGTTCCTTTCCGGTAAAGATGCCCATACGCTTCATCTTTTCTGCTGTCACTTTGCCGATGCCGTGAAATTTCTTGATCGGTAGGGCTTCTAGAAAGTCCATAGCCTCAGCCGGTGTGATCACCTTGATTCCGTCAGGCTTGTTGATATCAGAGGCTACCTTGGCCAAAAACTTATTGAAGGAAACGCCAGCTGAAGCAGTCAATTGCGTTTCTTCCTGGATGCGCTGACGGATTTCCTCGGCGATCATCGTGGCCGACTTCATCGCTTTCTTGTTTTCACTCACGTCCAAAAAGGCCTCATCCAGGGAGAGAGGTTCTACCAAATCGGTATAATCCAAGAAAATAGCGCGAATCTGCTGGGAGACTTCTCGGTACACATCAAAGCGCGAGCGCACAAATACCAGTCCAGGGCATAATCGCTGCGCCGTGACACTGGGCATAGCGGAACGCACCCCAAATTCCCGCGCTTCGTAACTGGCCGATGCCACCACTCCGCGCATTCCTGCACCACCAACAGCCACCGGCTTTCCGCGCAGCTCTGGTTGGTCTCGTTGCTCTACAGATGCATAAAAGGCATCCATATCGATGTGTATTATTTTCCGATTAACAAGCACCCTACAAAGGTAATGAAAATCACTTGGCCCTTGAAAATGCGAAGAGGTGAAATGGGGAAGATGTGAAGTCACTGTCACCTCTTTCATTCACCTGTTCACCTCTTCACTCATTCACCTCTTCACTCATTCACCACTTCCCCATTTCACCTCCCCCCTACTGTTTCGTCAACAAAAAGGATTGGCTATCCTCCCCCATCGTCACTTGTAAACGATACATTCCTGCCGGCCATAAATCCGTTTCAAGCGAAAGGCGGTTTTTACCGGCATCGAGATATCGTTCTTCTTGTTTTAAAATCTTTCCGGCAATGTCTACCCATTTCAAATAGACAGCAGCAGCCTGTGGGGAATAATAATCTAGAAAAACGAGTCCAGAGGCTATGGGGTTGGGGAAGACTTTAGCTTGGCTAATAGCTTCATATTGAGCTGTTACGATATTATGCCTTTCCAATGTCCCATCAAAGTCAAACTGTACCAAGCGATAGTAATTCAAGCCTGGAAAGGGTTTCTTATCCATAAAGCTGTACGACTGAGGAACAAAAGAGCTACCCGCACCAGCCACTTCCCCGATGGCTTCAAATTTTCGGCCATCAGCAGAACGTTCTACAACAAATTTGGCATTATTCTCCTCCACCCCCGTCAACCAAATCAAGCGGATACCATTGGGGGGATCGGGAAAGGCTTGAAATTCCATTAATGCCACCGGCAATATCGAGTTATTCCCTACAATTTCTACTTCTTTAAAATTGTCACTCAAATCACCACAAAAACCAGTTGATAACAACTTATTTTCAAAGGCGGTGAGCGTGAGTCCTTTGAAATCCTCCAACGAAAAGCCGAGCGGATAGGAAAAGCCATACACGAGGTAGGTACCAGGAGGGTAAGTTCTTAAATCTGCATCCGCTTGAAAATCTACTACATTTTTCGACTCCTGATCCACCACCAAGTAAGTGTAAAGAAAATCATCATTGGGCGGAACCGTGCCGATATAAGCACTCCCCCCCTCTGGCGCTTTAATCTCAATATCGTATTCCCCAAAAGTCAAGGCAAAAGTGACCAAGACATAGGCTTTGTTGGCTTCCAGCGATACTTTCATCTCATCTGTTACCGATACGCTCCCGGAAATGAAATGAGAACTGGATCCCATCCAATTGAAACAGGGATCAGCCGGTTCGTAGGGTGCTTCGTAGACATTAGCCAAGTAATAGGTGGTGTGATCCACGTCTGGTAAGCTGAAAGTGTATTCGCCTGTTTTGTTGACCTGAAAGTCTTGGGTATAAAAGGCAGTAGGATAAGTAAAACTAAAACAAGCCCCCTCATTGGAAGTCGTCAAATTAGCCTTAGGGGTAAGCGGTGTAAAATGAAGATCAATATGTGACAATGGGGTACCAAAATCAGGGCTTAATCCCAATTCCAAGGGGGCCGTACCCCAGTCACTAACCAAAGGGGCCGCAGGGCTAATGGTAGAGCCTTCAGCAAAACATTCCCCGCCAATTTTTATCCTAGCATCATTTACATCAAAAAATATCTGATCCACTGCTTGTACTAAGAGGCGACCTTCTGTCGTAAAAACAGTTGGGATGGGAAAACTAAAGCTACCACTATTAGGTACTCCTTCTCCCAATAAGATCGGGAAAGTCTCTCCATCATCTGCCGAAAATAGAATATTGACTTTATCACAAGAAATAGGTGCTTCATTCGTTTTTGCGACGTCCCAATTGATCGTGATTTCCTCCTCACTATAGGGATTCCATACGGTAGGCTCATTAAAGTTAGTGATCAAAAAGGGCCCGCTCTCTCCATGTATTTTTACTTGGACCTCATCCGAGCCTACCCCACCCGAATGGGCGTGATTATCTCTGACGGTTAGGCGAAAGGTCAAGTCGCGTTCTTGCTCCGGCAGTAATTCGCCTTTTGCACTGGCATTTCCTAAAATAGCAGACCAGCGTGGAAAAGTTCGCGTACTAGAAGTACTGGGTGAAAAACTGCGAAACAATGGCGCCCCATTCTCCCCTTCTCGATCACTCACATCATAGGGAGATTCCTCTAATAGTCCTTGATTCCCTAAGTCATATTGCTCCCAACAATAGGTCAACACCTCATCTTCAAGATCCGAGGCTTCTCCGGTAAGGAAGAAAGGTGTCCCCTTGGGTATAAGATAGTTGTTGGCCGATGGATTAGCAAAAACCCGAGGAGCGCTGTTCCCTGTTGATTCATACTCCATACACGCTCGTATCCGATCCTGTTGTATAAAAGCGTGAATCGCCTCAATACTGGCGATATGGAAATAATTGTCCAGCGTTTGACTGATGTCATCATCTTCACACCGTCCAGCATAGGACATAATCGTTGATCCACTGCCCGGTTCAAAAGCATAGCTTTCGTCATATTGCCCCGGACGACCACAGGTTCCATCCGCACCATTAAAGGTATGCAGCGCACTAAACATATGACCGATTTCATGACACAGCAGCCCGACCCAGTGACTGCCACTCGGATCATCTGTTCCAATGCCACCACCTGCTTTAAATGGGCCATCAATTTGCTGATCACCGTTAATATCTGCGGCTTCATTGTCTCCAACTACGCCCACAAAAGCACTGCCGCCTATATTGCGACCAGACACCAAATGGCCAAGGTCAAAATTAGCGGCATCAAAGATTCCTTCCTCAATGAGTTGACCGATAGCGACCATCGCTTCCCGCCCTGGCCCCAAATTAGAAATAGGAAAAGGATCATTGGCCTTATTGAGGTAAGCATAAGCCTCTTCCAATACAAATCGGATAGACAAGTCCCGTTCAAAAATGGCATTGATACTATTGACATCCGTTACCATCGCCGCGATCACGGCTCCTAATACGGGGCTACCATTTGTGCGTGCTTCGGCATACTCTCCGTCTGCCAGCAGGGCCAATTTGAAGGTAAATACTTCCTCGCCAATACTAATCTTATTCTTGGCCGGTAATACGGGAGAGTAGCCCGGCTTAAACAACATATCCGAACCACTAACTGGCAGCCCTTTCCCCCCATCTCCGTAATAGACGCGGTGCCGAACTTCATTGACAGGTTCCATGTGTAGCCAGCCAGCGGGTGTAGCGATGATGGCTTGCAAGCCGTAGGGGGATAAAGTTAAGCGACCGTGCAAGGCCGACGGGAGCTGCCCGTTTAGTCGGTAAGTCTTAATCTCCGGGTAAAGCGCCGACAATTTAGTTCCCATAATTGGAGATTCTTCCACCCAGAAAGAAAGCACTTTACCATCCGGCTGCGGTAAATCCAAGCTAACCCGTGTTTCCGAGGAAGTGGCTTGGCCCTCCAAAGGAGCTAGCGCTACTTTTTCTCGAATCGTATTTACATTTAGATCGACCGTTGGCGTTGCCCATTTGAGCGGTTGCGCTGCCAGACTCAAACTAAGGCGACAAAGTAAGAACGTCAGACAAAATGAAAATAATTGTTTCATGTAAGAAGCTTTAAGTGAACACAATGAACAATAACATCTGGGGGGAAGAAAGCCTATTGCTTTTTCCAAATGCTAAATGGGTGAGTACAATGTGTCCTAAGGGGTGAGTGTTGGGTCAGTTCCTGTATTGAAAAAGAATGAGATTTGAATACAACTATCGACTGACAGTAATCGCATACTCCATCCTATCCCTGTACTAATCATTATAGCACGATATGGATAGGGCTGTATAGTAACGTGTACTAGTACCCGATAGCCATCATGGCATTACATTTGTAAGGGTTATAAGCTAGCTAACGCCTTGCTAAAAGACGTTTATAAGACTTAGAGAATAAACTGTGGGTTTGTTCATAGCCTAATAATGCTACCCTCGAATAATGGTTTTTTAAATCTGCAGGAATTCATTACTAGAGGTGGGGGGGATTTTCAATCATCTAGAATGAAATGGGTGGAGTGTTATTTTTTACAATATAGTGTTTGATTGTAACAGCGCTCCAACAAATATATAATATTTTTTGTAAGATGAAAACGATTCCCGAGCCTCTTTCTTCCCTAACTCACCACTTTTGTTAAAAAATCATGTTTATAACACTGTAAATCAATGATTAACGAATAAATAAAAATTATTTATTTAGTTTCATTTAATCAATGGGGATGAAATAACGGTCGAAAATTGAGCTTACATTAAACGTTTTATTCGTTGATTGGAGTCATTTCGAGTAGTGTGATCAATTTTTCTAGGTTCCAAGCATCCTCAATGTGAAAATGCCCGATGCGGGTTCTTCTAAGCGCTGATAAATACGCGCCGCTTCCCACAGCCTTACCAAAATCATTAGCTAGAGAACGGATATATGTGCCCTTGCTACAAGCCACATCAAAGTCAACAGTAGGAATATCAATCTTTGTCAAATCAAAAGATGAAATATGTACGTGACGAGGTTGCACCTCTATCATCTCACCTTTTCTCGCCTTCTTGTACAAAGGCTGGCCATCTACTTTAATAGCTGAAAACATCGGTGGGATTTGGTCCAGGTCTCCAATGAATTGATGCCGCTTTTCTTCTAGTAGTGCTGGCGTAATATGATCTATAGGAAAGGTTTCGTCTATGGCAGTTTCTTGATCAAAGGAAGGAGTAGTAGCGCCTAAGGTGATGGTTCCAGTATAGGACTTATCCAGCCCTTGGAAATCATGTAATTGCTTAGTCGCTTTGCCTGTACAGATGATTAACAGCCCCGTGGCCATCGGGTCTAGGGTTCCCGCATGGCCCACTTTTATTTTCTTGACTTTCAAGCGATGTTTCAGCCTATATCTAATCTTATTTACAACATCGAAAGAAGTCCAATCTTTCGGTTTATCTACCAGTAAAGTAGCGCCATTAATAAAGTCGTATTCCGGTAAAGGAACATCGTCTCCGTTCATTTTTTATGATTTTAAGTTTCAAACCTTGAGCAAAGTACCAAGGATGACTATAGCTGCAACTATAAAACAATATACGGAGAAATATGTTAAATTGCTATTTCTAACCAACTTTATCATCCACACACAAGCCAGCATTCCCGTTAGGAAAGCGGCTACAAATCCTAGGCTCAAAGCCATCACATTTATCCCTTCATCCATAAAAGCTCCGTCCATCATGTCCTTGGCCACCTTTCCAAAAATGAGGGGTACGACCATCAAAAATGAAAAGCGCGCCGCTCTTTCCCTGTCGATTCCCAGGAGGACAGAAGTGGAAATGGTCGCGCCAGAACGAGAGATGCCTGGCAAGATGGCAATCGCTTGAGCCAAGCCGACAAGGAAAGCGTCCCTGAAAGAAACGATCCGATCTGTTTGCTTAGCCCGATCCGCAAAAAACAACAAAATGCCTGTCACAATGAGCATGAGCCCTACTAGTAACATTTGCTGACTAAACAATTGCTCAATCATATCTTCGAAAAACAAACCGACAAAAACGGCGGGTATCATCGAGAGAATGATTTTGAGAGAAAAGGCAGTCTCCTCATTGTATTTGAATTGAAACAGTCCCTTCAATATTTCAAGGACTTCTTTGCGAAAGACCACCAGGGTACTTAAGGCAGTCGCAGCATGCAAGGTCACGGTCATCAGCAAGCTTTCTTCTCCGACACTTTCATCTCCTAAAAAGTACTTGGCAATTTCCAAGTGACCGCTACTACTAACTGGCAAAAATTCCGTCAATCCCTGCACAATTCCCAATACAATCGAACTCAACAATTCACCCATCTAGGCTTCTATTTTTGGTGCTTTTGGTTTAAAAATGGCATAAATACCAACTCCCAATCCAATCAAGATCACAATGGGAGCAAGGGTAATTCTTCGGAAATTATAGATAATACTTTCATCCCAAATATCGGGGCTTGGCATACCTCCGCCCGACATCAAGATCAATCCCAAAGCAATCAAACCCGCTGCTGCCAACAACAAAATGTAGTTGATCCTACCATATAACAAATCAGCGCTTACCGTTGGAGCTGATTTATTGCTTGCAGTAGACCGGGTCTTCGATACGGTGGGTCTTACTTTTTTCTTCTCCGTTTTGTTTGTGGTAACGACCACTTTCTTCTTTGGTGGCTTATGCTTACTCATACCAGCTATTTTTTTTTAATGTTGTTAAATTTCACTACATGATACACTCGAATAGACCAGGCGTTCATTTCGTGTAAATCCAGTTCTATAAATGCGGAACCTAATATAGATCATCTACCCGCATACGTAAATACTTATTGACCACATAATAGGTACTTCCCACATTGATCACCACTCCGAGGACTAAGAGGAGAACGAACAAAAGGGAAAAACTCACCCAACCACCCAAATTGGCCAATTCTGGTAGCACGCGCTGTAGCCAAAATAGGCAGAGCACGAGGCTTCCAATGGCCAACAAACCGCTCAGGATGCCGTACTTGAGCGATCGCATCAAGTAGGGTCGGCTAATGAAGCTCCAGGAGGCCCCCACCAACTCCATATTCTTGATCAGAAATCGATTGGCAAAGAGAGCTAGACGAATGGTATTATGGATCAATACGATAGCAACAAATACAAAGAACATTCCAATCGCCAAAGTGATCCAGCTCAAATGACTGACATTTTTGGCGATCACATCTACCAAGTTTTCTTGATAATAAACAGCTGATACATGAGGGTGTAAACGGAGTTTATCAGCCATCTGTTTCAAACTATCACTATTAAGATAAGTAGCTTTGACATTAAAGTTGATCACATCGTGCAGGGGATTGGGTAGGTCTAGCTTCAGAAAATCTTCCCCAAATGCCTCACTCATTTCCTTAGCCGCCTCTTCCTTGCCCGTAAAAATAACAGTTCCCGATTTGGTAAAAAGACTATTGTCCAGGTAACGCTCCAAATCCTTTACATCCTCCGTTCGCACACCAGTAGGTAATTCTACCAAGACATTCACGCGTTCCTTAAAGATCGTTACCAAGCGTTGGGCATGAATAGTAATCAGCCCAAACAATCCCAACAGAAATAAGACCAAGGCTACGCTAATAATGGCATAGAGGTAATTCGGTTTTCTGCGTCCCAGCTGTCGTTCGCTGTATTTAGCCATGTAGTAGGAATATATGATTGCAGCGCAAAATTATAAAATATACGGAATAAAAGGCGGTCGGGACTGGCAATCGCTGAATTATCGCCCAGAAAGGCAAGAACTAAAGGCCGAGATTCGTTACTTTGTTTTAGAGAAAGCAGCCAAATCGTACCTAATCATGTTTAATAAGGTAAGAAAGGCATTCAACGGGGAGACGCAGGCTTTATTTTAAATACCATATCGGTCCGAAAAAATCGCTTTTTAGACCATGAAACCAGCTTAGAGTAAAGTCTATTCCTTACTTTGTATACTCAAACAATCTATCGTATATGTGTCGAAGTATTTTCGTCCTATTACTACTAGCACCACTATTAGGAAACACACAAAACATTTATCTGATTAACTCCTCTTTTGAAGGGGATCCGCAGGATGCGACGATGCCAGTAGGCTGGCATGCTTGCGAGAGGGGCACCACACCCGATATTTTGCCGGGCCATTGGGGGGTCTACCAAGAAGCCTCTGATGGAGATACTTATGTGGGCCTTATCACCCGGGATGATGGCTCACGAGAAAGTATCGGCCAACGCCTGAAGTCTCCTATGGCGCCCAAATCTTGTTATAAGTTCGAAATCGATTTGGCAAGAGCAGGAACCTATAGTACTTACAATGCGCCTATTCGCTTGAGAATCTGGGGTGGCAAAACCTTAGGAGCCAAAAACCAGCTGCTTTTACAAACGGGATTCGTCAAGCATACTTTTTGGAAAACCTATGAAGTGGAATTTACGACCACCGACTACATCAATTATATTATCCTAGAGGCTTATTATAGTGAAGATGATAGTTCCCCTCGTGGCAATATCCTCATTGACAATATCTCTCCGATCAAGGCTTGTCCGAGAGCGTAGCCAAGTGGGAAGTGGGAAGTGGGAAGTGGGAAGTGGGAAGTGGGAAGTGGGAAAATTTCGAATTTCCGACTTCCCACTTCGAATTTCCGACTTTTAACAATCTACATCCTGCAAATCAGTATTCCAGCAATGCCAATCGTTGTCGCCATACTGTTTGGGGTTCCGTACGCGACCTTCATTGGTAGGTGCCTTCCATTCTATTTCTAGAAAGTCATCCGCTCCTCGGAATATATCATAGGAGCGATTAAATTCATCTCCTGATTCGGTGTTATAAATGATATAATCGCCATTGTCGGGATTACCGGGAATGATATTGGTATACTGAATCGAGAATTCGCCCGTAGCCACATTTTTGTCATAATCGATAGTAATCAGTGGTTGTGGGTTTTCCGGCTGATGATTTAGCGTCCAAGTAGCGCCGCTTTGATCCCTGGCAACTATCCCTCGGTACCATTCGACATTGGTAAAACCACCTACTTTAGAGATATTCATCACCCATTCTACATCTTGATTGTTGTTGACGAAGCGCCCTGATAAGGCGGCAATATAAGTAGCCCCAGCCAAGGTATAATCATAACTCCATACGAAAGCGCCATTCCCATCATATACGGGTGTATGGTTAAAGGCTTCTCGGAATGAAGCTACGGGTACCGCCATACCTACCCCTAAAACCACATTCCAAACGAACACATTGCTCGCGGCGTAGAACCAATTCCTAAAGCTAGTGGGGCCTCCTCGCTCATCCAAGTCTGAATTGGGATTCACGAATCCAGTAGTATCCAAATCTTCATAGCCAGTAAATGGCATGATAAATGTCTCTTGGGAAGGTAAGGTAGGGGCCACTAAATCTTCGGGATTCTCTACGGTGTCTTTTTTACAAGATTGCATAAAACTTACGGTCAAAAAGAGGGCAGCTAAAAAAAACAACTTTTTCATGATTACTTATTTATTGTGTTTTCAAATGGGACGGTTATCCCGCCTTTCTCCCTTAATACACTTGCAAATCAGTATACCCTTAGTCGACTTGAAGTTTTTTTTAGTTTTTTTATTCCGTAGCGATGAGTGTGTCAGTCAAAACCGCACAAGTGCTAAAAAAACCCAAGCCATCATTGCTGATATTAGTAGGAAGACTAGCAGCCGCACCGTAAAAAATACCTCCTCGCCAGTAGGTTTCAATGGCTAATGAGCGCATATAAGCGGCAAAATCATCATTTAAGCCATATTTACGCGCAATCACCCTACTTCCTCGTGGAAATCGCACGGTATCTTGTACAGGCCTAATCAGGGCACTCACATCTATGGTATTGAAGGTAAAGAATAACAACTTGGCGGCCGCCTCCTCTTCGTTCGTCAAATGCGACCAGTCAACATTCATCTCATACATCGCCTGCTGATTGGCATTGTACAAAGGAGCAAACTCGTCAAACCTTAAACTATCAGTACCGCCATAAGGTAAAAAGCGAATAGCAGGCATGGGAGCGACGGTAGATAATTCACTGGCCGCTGTATACAGCTCGTCTTCCCATATCACTTGCAAGCGATAGGTGAGATGATCAAGTACAGCAAAGGGAATCTCACTGGTATACAGGCCAGGTGTGGAAGAATCCGCAGCAAAAGCAATGATCGCCCCATTTACCTCTACCTGAACAGAGGCATTATCTACTCCCTGCACCGCCCCATTCAATGCATCGCTACTTAGGCTTAATCGTATGTTTTGAAACATCAATTCATCGGTCAGTATCCCCTCCACCACCAATTGCTCATTTTCGCCACTTTCTAAGGGCCACTCCGTCGCCTCCTCACAGGCGGATAAGAAAAAAATCAGGGATAAACCCAATACACTGAGATTTCTTACTGATGTAGACATAAATTTTTGATTAAACCTTTGATTCTTCCGCTATTTTCGATTGTCGAGCTAGATTTACCGGAAGGATCACAGCAAGTTAAATTTATACGTCAAAGAAGGCATAAAACGAAGTAAATCAATCTGGCTAGCTTGCAAAGCTTCCATGGATAATAAGTTACTTTTAACCACAGGTCGTGCCCCCTCAACCGGTAGTTTATTGAAATTAACAGTGACAATGTTCTTATGAGCCAGCACATTGTAAATAGAGAAAATCAAAGCATGCTGATAACGAGCCTGGTCATTCTTGTTCAACTGAAACTTAAAGGCAATATCTAGTCGCCGATAGGTAGGTAATCGATCATTATTCTTTTCATCAAAAATGGGTACTCGCTGACCGTTGAAAGTGTAAAAACCAGTGGGTGAAGAGAAAGTCGTACCACTAAAGGCTGTATAATAAGCAGAGAATAGGGTCCGCTTAGCTAAACGATAGTTCAGTAGCAGCGAAAAATCATGGGGGCGATCCTGGAAGGCAGGATATACCCGACCGGCATTTAAACCCTCCGTTTGCCGTGTGCTGCGGGAGAAAGTATAGCTCAAGGAACCATTCAATCGTCCGTTATGCTTTTTCAATAATACTTCTAGGCCGTAAGACTGCATCGTCCCAAATCGAAGTTCTCCTTCCAACAAGGGATTCAACAGAGTGGTAGCATGGTCTTTATAATCGATCTGATGATTGAATTCCTTGTAGTAGGCAGCTGTACTTAGTGAAAACTGCGGGCCAAAGGACTTAGCATAATTCAGCGTTAGCTGTCGAGCAGATTGCGGTTGTAGGTAGGCATTAGCAGGCAGCCAGACTTCCAGGGAAGTAAAGGGAGAAATAGAGTTGGAAATCAATTGTAAATACTGATGATAAATCCCAAAACTTAGCTTCAGCTGGGCTGTACTATCGAATTGATAACGCAGACTCAGTCGCGGATCTAGGTGCAAATACCGATTATAGACGCCCTCCCCAAAGGTAGTGGTATCTGTAGCTTGGTAATCCGAATTGTAATGGTATACTTCCGTCGGTCCGAGGTTGGCCCAGTTGATCAGCCTAGCCCCCGCCTTCAATTGCAGCTTGGGGTTTAAATTCCATTGACCTTGGTAATAGAGTACCGTTTTCCGGGAATAATCAGGCTCAACGGCGGGTAAGATGGCCACGGTGCTATCCAATGTTACACTCCCAGGATTTATGAAGTAGGCTTGTACTTCCAAGCCAAATTGGGAAGTAAAATCAGCGCTAGCATAATGCGTAAAATCGGACTTTAGGCTTAAATTCCCCAGACTAGAACGCCAGATATTAGGGTGGGAAAAGAGGCGGTAATCAAAGCTTCCTGTATAAAGCGTGGTATTGGAAAATAGCCTGGGCCCAAAGAGATGATTCCAACGAATAGTGGAGGTGAAATTTCCCCAGCGAATACCCGAACTTGTCCCATTAGCATCGTTGGTGAAATTGTCAACACCTAGTATGCTAGTGAAGTATAATCGATTCTTGTTGTTGAGTTTATAATTCCATTTGAAACTAAAATCACCGAAACCGAGGTCTGCATTAGGTGCTGCCCGTTTATAGAGCCATTCAAAATTGGAACGTCGCCAAGAGGTAAATATGGAGCTGCGTTCTTTCACCACCGGAATTTCTAAAGAAAAGCGATTGATTAGGGGATTAATGGCGCCACTCAATTCAAATTTATTGAGGTTGCCGTCCTTCGTTCGAATACTTACAATGGAAGATAAAGCATCGCCCAAGCTAGCAGGCATATCACTTTTATACACCTTGATTTCTTTGGCAAAGTCGGGAATAATCATCGAATAAAATCCAAACAGGTGAGAAGGGTTATAGATGGGTGCATCATCGACGATGATCAGGTTTTGATCGCGCTCCCCTCCCCTAGTGTAGAAAAAGGCCGAACCATCACTATGCATCTTCACCCCGGGTAAAGTCTGTAAACCTTTTACCAAACCGGATTCGCCAGCAAATTCCGGCATCGTACTCAACTCGCCGGGGCGTAAATCCATCTGCTCCAGATCTGCCGATGCTAAAGGATTAGTAGTCCGTTGGGCTACAATGACATCTGGTAGCGCAATGGATGTAGGCCGTAAAGCCAAATTCCGTCGAGCTTTTCCCGCAATAGCTAAACCCAAGGCTTGTTTTTCATACCCCACATAAGAATAGTCCAATTCGTGCCGCCCCGAAGGTAGAGGCAAGGCATAGTACCCAAAGGCATTACTAATCGCTCCGGCATTGGTACCCGGCTTTAAGACCGTAGCTCCGATCAAACTTTCCCCAGATGCGCTATCCGTAATAAATCCGCTAAGCGTAAACCGTTGTTCTTCCTGCTGCTCATTGTCAGGGGGCAAATACAAAACGATCTGATCCTCGATGATGCGATAAGCCAGCTTCATCTTCTGCCCTAGCAACTGGAGCGTTTCTTCTACACTTGCCCGACGAACCCTAAAAGAAATCGTTTCCTCTACCGCAATAATTTTTGAGTTGTACGAGAAGTTGAGTCCCGTTTGTGCAGTGATAGCCGCCAAGACTTCGCCTACGCTAATCGCCGATTCGTTGATGGTGATAGGAGGATACTCCCCTTCCGATTGTGCCGATAGCCCCGGGCCCATCAGGAGAAATAGAAAAAGGAGATGAACTACATTGTTCCTCATTCCTAGTTGTTCATTGGTTTTTGGATAGCTGAGGTTCACCAGGTCTAGCGGCAAGAAGTCCCACTTAAGGTGATGATATCTCCCGTTTGAGTCGACTGGATACCCAGCGTTGATTCGATAATCGCTAGAATAGCTGCCAGTGATTTATTTTCATAGGTAGCAGTTACCCTACAATTTTCTAAGTCTTCGATCCTAAGCTTAATCTGGACATTAAAATGCCGATTTAGCGCAAAGACCACCTCTTCTAGACTGCTATCAGCAAAATCTAAGGCATTGGTCTTGATCGATAAATAATTGGCATCTGTATTTTCGTCTTTTGCCAAATCTTTAGTCGCTTTTTCAAAAACAGCTTTCTCATTGGCAGCCAGTCTCAACTGTGCACTATCTGAGCGTACCTCCACTAGTCCCGATGCGACGATGACCTGTATCTCTGGCTCCTCTTGTCGCGCATCTACATAGAAAGAAGTCCCCAATACCTCAATCGAAAGACCTCTCGTATTAATTATAAAGGGGCGATCTTCATCCCTATGTACATCAAAAAAAGCATCTCCTTCTAGTCGTAGCATTCGTCTTCCACTTGCATCTGTACCATCATAGCTCAAGCTCGACGCCTGATTGAGCGTGACGGAGCTACCATCTGGCAAATCCAGCGTCCGCACACTTTCCGCCGCCGCAAATTCCAGTACCCGCTCTTTTCTCATATCCATTAGCAACCAGATGCCTAGGCTTACCACCAGGGCGATAGCGGCAGCTATTCCCAGCCAACGCAAAGGTTTTGCTCGGGATGGCAAATGGACTACTTTTTGTTCCTGAAACAATTGACTGGACACCGCTTTCCAGTTTTTGCCTACATCAATGACGGTAGCACCTTTCTGCATTCCACTCAACATCCAAGCTTTCTTGGCTGCCATAAACGCTTCCTGATGCTCCGGTGAAGCCAATACCCAGGTTTCCAGCTCTTGCACCTCTGCATCACTGGCATTGCCGCTCAAATAGTTAGCTATGAGATCAGCCTGCATATGTAATTCCTGGTCTGACATCTTTATCCTGTTATCATTAATACACTTCGTTTGTAAAATACCCTTAGTGCAGGGGGTAAAAAGTGCAAGTTCATCATTTTTAAATTAAGTAATCCAACCCAATATAATCAGCATAACGATCAGGTAATCCTGTAAATGCACTCGTAATTCTCTGATTGCCTTCGACATATGTGCTTCCACCGTTTTCTGTGAAATATCCAACTCAGCAGCAATTTCGCGATAGGTCATTTCTCGATAACGGCTCATCTCAAAAACCATCCGACACTTCTCGGGTAACTTAGAGAGCGCAACGCTTACTTTCTCCTGCAATTCAGCCATGGCAAAATGATCCTCTTCTACGGCCCATTCAATGTCACCACAGTCGACGTCTAGCACCGTACTTCTGTACTTTTTCTGGTCTCTAATATAGTTTAGACAACGATTCTTAACCGCCGTGAATAGATAAGACTTAACCGCTAATTCAGGATCAATACTTTCTCGCTTTTGCCATAGTGCAATAAATACCTTTTGGCAAATATCCTGTGCAGCATCCACATCTCCGACATACTGCTGAGCGAAGTGACAGAGATGTTCAAAATGCAGTTTGAATAGCTTTTCAAACTGCATTTTATCAAGAGACCTATGTGGGATGAGGCTTGGCATAATTCCAAACACTAAGGTAGGAAAATGGGGGGAAATGGAAATCAAAATCAAAATGGAAATCAAAATCAAAATCAAAAAGGCGGGGATCTCCCTGTATTCGCCAGTGGTTCGCGGTTTCTAAGCGGAATCTGCCCCTTCCTCGCCTTCGACAGCTTCTTTTGTCATTTCTGAATCAAAAGGAGAATGAAAATAGACAGGAAAATCAAAAATATTGCGCCAAGTCACCCCTATCACTCCTCCACCCAAACTGTCTTATCCTGAACTGGTCCGCGTTTGCCGGGTAAATCCGGCAGGTCGTGGTAGCCCATATAGAATAAGCCTAGGCAGGATTCACCTTCTCCCAACTGCAAAAAGTCCTTCGCTTCTAGAATAGAACGAGGGGAACTCCAGTAGCAGCCAATATGGTGCGATGTACAAGTCAGGTACATATTCTGAACCGCACAGGCTACCGCAGCTACTTCTTCCCATTCTGGTACACTTTCGGCGGGATCCCGCTGCATACAGATGGCTATCACGCAAGCGGATCGTAGGGGGTTCGACTTCGTTTTTTCATATTTCTTTTCAGAAAAGGAATCGGCCGCCACATTGTCCTTGTACCAATCTGAAAGGTAAGTAGACAAGCGCTTTTTGCCATCTCCGACAAACACTTTAAAACGCCAAGGTTCAGTAAATCGATGGGTAGGTGCCCAATTGGCATTCTCTAATACTTCCTCTATGATAGCCTTGTCAATGGGGCGGTCATTGTAGGTCTTTGGAAAAATAGATCGCCTGGATTTTAGTAGTTCACTAACTTCAGTTGGTGTCATAGAAGGGTGCGGTATATAATATATAATAGTTCAATTACTTAGCAAGACTTCAGAAGTTTAACTGGCCATGACCTGCGAAAACTTCTGAAGTCTAAGCCCTAGCTCTTTTAGACTAAGCATTACTTTTTCTTCTCTAGGTCCTTCTGGACTGTCTCGGTTTTGAAGAGTAATTGCTCCCAGTCTTCTTTCAATTTAGACTTTTCTTTTTGGTCGTAGCCCTCGGGTCGGCTTTCCTCCATTTCCTGTTGTAGGCTTAGGCGGGTTCGTTCTAAATCTACAATTTTATCAACGAGTTCACTATCCTGTAAATCCTCTGCTTTGTCCTTCCATTGATCAAAGATATCGCCCAACTTGTCCAAATCACCATCATATTTCCCCTCGTCAAATTTGTCTTTCTCTGTTTTCAGGAGATTGACCGCAGATTTTCCAAAGTCAAATACTTCTGTCAGCACGTCCTTTCCCTTCGAAATGATTTCTTTTGATTGGGCCTTTTCTTCTTCTGTACCAAAAAACAGATTGTATCCCACAACTAAAACTACTAATAGCAGTCCAAATTTGATTAATGACCGGATCATAATACGAATGTTTTGTTCGAGGGCAAAAGTAACAACTTTTTGTGGAAATGGGCCAGTTTTTCCGACCAGTGAAAGTATTCATCGACCGATAAAATCTCCCTTAGGGGACAAGCTAGCCAAATCGTTGTTTTGAATAGACGGCCAAAACAAGCAAAATTCACTTACAAATTACAATACTAGAATGAAAATTAGAAGTTCCTGACCTTTTTACCAATCGCCCGCTTTAGCTTTTCCCTTATTCCCTTATTTTATCTATTTTCGCGGTCTGTTCAACAGCTCCTGTATGGATTAGGAACTAATAAAAGAATTGCGATGTTGGACAGAAAATTCAAAAGACATAACAATCGTTCTTGCTGACCTAGCTCTAGCAGAGCAGCCAAGCACAAAACAACCTTAAAAAGCAAAGCACTCAAGCATGGATTATAAGCCAAGAAACATCGAGCAAAAGTGGAAGAAGTACTGGGAAGAAAACAGTATTTATAAAGTAGACAATGCGTCGGATAAGCCGAAATACTATGTTTTAGATATGTTCCCTTACCCCTCTGGTGCAGGTTTGCATGTAGGTCATCCACTAGGTTACATCGCCTCCGATATTTATGCGCGCTTCAAGCGCTTGAAAGGCTTCAATGTGCTACACCCTATGGGGTTTGATGCTTTCGGCTTGCCGGCTGAGGAATATGCCTTGCAAACGGGAATTCACCCTGCGGTTTCTACCAATGAGAATATGGCTCGCTATCGAGAACAGTTGAGCAATTTGGGCTTTTCTTTTGATTGGAGTAGAGCCGTTTATACCTGCGATCCCAATTACTACAAATGGACGCAGTGGATCTTTACGCTTTTGTTTGACCACTACTTCGACCAAGCGACGCAAAAAGCAGCGCCAATAACCGATTTGGCCGAACGCTTTGCCTCAGAAGGTAACGCCAATGTCAAAGCCGCCACGACGCAAGAAGAAAACTTTAGTGCCGATGATTGGAATAGCTGGAGCAGGAAAGAACAAGCTGAAGTCTTGATGCAATATCGTTTGGCTTATCGCAAAATTGGCTATGTCAATTGGTGTGAAGCTTTGGGTACGGTATTGGCTAATGATCAGGTAAAGGACGGTATTTCTGAGCGCGGTGGACATCCAGTAGTGCAAAAAGCCATGACCCAGTGGTACTTGCGCATCACGGCTTATGCCGATCGGATGTTGTATGACTTAGAAGACATCGACTGGTCGGATGCCTTGAAAACCATGCAATCTAATTGGATTGGACGGTCAGAAGGGGCTAGTATTCACTTTCAAGTAGTCGATTCCGCAGAAAATATCGAGGTCTTTACGACCCGCCCGGATACCATCTTTGGTGCCACCTATATGGTTTTGGCTCCAGAGCATGATTTGGTGGCGCAATTGACAACGCCCGATCAGCAACAAGCTGTTGATGATTATTTGAAATATGTCAACTCGCGTTCCGAGATTGAACGAATGGCGGAGAAAAAGGTAACGGGAGCTTTCATTGGCGCATATGCTATTAATCCTTTTACGAATACTCAAATTCCAATTTGGATTGGCGAATATGTATTGAAGGATTACGGAACGGGCGCGATTATGGCCGTCCCCAGTGATGATGATAGAGACCATGTATTTGCGACCAAGTTCAACTTACCCATCATTGATGTCGTTGATAAATCCGAATATCCTGGCGCTACCTTACATGATAAAGTAGGCAAAATCATTAATTCTGGTTTTATGACTGGAATGGAAGTGCCGGAAGCGATTACGGCTGCCTCACAAAAAGTAGAGGAGATGGGGATCGGAA
>Ga0070728_10003063_pt1 | contig 19201 bp, 15 predicted proteins | sample tdDd471_FD_66723 | JGI IMG/M metagenome (GOLD analysis project Ga0070728, IMG submission 66723) | Marine sediment microbial communities from the Atlantic coast under amendment with organic carbon and nitrate - tdDd47.1 | ecosystem: Environmental > Aquatic > Marine > Coastal > Sediment | place... | reverse complement strand
CGCGCCGCGAGCCGAGCGCCACCGAGGTCGCCATCGCCGAACATATCGCGCCCCTGGTCCCCGATCGGGCGACGCTGCAACTCGGGATCGGCACCCTGCCCGACGCGGTCGCCGGCCAGTTGATCGGCAAGAAGGATCTGGGCCTGCATTCTGGCCTGTTGGGCGAATCGATCGTCGACCTGATGGACTCGGGCACCGTCACCAACCGCTACAAGGAGGTCGACACCGGGGCCACCGTCTCGGCCCTCTATTTCGGCAGCCGCCGCCTGTACGACTTCCTGGACGGCAACCCGAACGTCCAGACCCGCTGCGCGTCGCACACCCACAACCCGGCCATCCTGAGCCAATTCGCGCGGCTGGTGTCGATCAATTCGGCGATCGAGGTCGACCTGACCGGCCAGGTCAATGGCGAGACCATCGGGCGCCGCTATATCGGCACCCTGGGTGGCCAGGGCGACTTCCAGCGCAGCGCCATGCGCACGCCCGAGGGCCACGGCATCATCGCCCTGCCGGCCACCGCCGCCGGCGGCAAGGCCTCGCGCATCGTGCCCCGGGTGACGACCACGGTCACCACCCCGCGCGGCGACGCCGATCTGGTGATCACCGAGTTCGGGGTCGCCGAACTGCGCGGCCGCACCCTGGAGGAGCGCGCCCGGGCGATGATCGAGATCGCCCATCCCGACCACCGGGCGGCGCTGTTCGCGGCGCTGGACGACCTCGCCTGAGCCACGCCCGCCGGGAGGCCGAGACCAACAACAATAAAAACCACCGACGGAGGCGGCGACATGGGGTGCTTGAGCGGAGTCCGGGTGATCGAATGGGGCGATTTCATCTCCGCCCCCTACTGCGCCAAGCTTCTCGGCGGCCTGGGCGCCGATGTCGTCAAGATCGAACCGCCGGCGGGCGACTCGGCCCGCGCCCACGGCCCCTTCCCCGACGACGCGCCCGACCCGGAAGCGAGCGGCCTGTTCCTCTATCTGAATACGGACAAGAAGAGCGTCGTCCTCGACCCGGAGGAGGCGGCCCAGCGCGACAAGCTGTTCGACCTGCTGGCCGGCGCCGACATCTTCGTCGCCAACGCCCCGATCGCCGACCGGCGGCGGCTGGGCCTGGATTACGACGCCCTCGCGGCCCGCTTCCCGCATCTGATCGTCGTCGGCGTCTCGATCTTCGGCGACGATGGCGAGCTGGCCGGGACGCCGGGCACCGACCTGGACGCCTGCGCGCTGTCCGGCGGCACCTATTCGGTCGGCGAGCCCGGACGCCCGCCCCTGACGCTGCCCTATTTCCAGACCGAATATCAGGCGGGGCTGAACGCCGCCGCCGCCGCCTGCCTCGCCCTGCTCGCCCGCGACCGGGGCGGCGCCGGCCAGCATGTGGACGTCGCCGCCGCCGACGTCATGGCCAACTATGTCGGCACCATGGGCTTCCTGATGATCTATCACGGCGCGCTGGAAATGCGCCGCGACGGACGCCGCGCCTGCGGCTCGGCCGGGCCCTACCCCTACACGATCCTGCCCTGCAAGGACGGCGACGTCTGCATCCTGGGCCGGGCGCGGCGGGAATGGGACCGGATGGTCCAGGCGATGGGCGCGCCCGACTGGGCGAAGAACCCGCGCTACCAGGACCTGGTGGCCATGGGCCGCGACTATCCGGACGAGGTCGACGAACTGATGAAGCCCTGGCTCGCCCGCCATACCCGGGCCGAGCTTCTGGCCATCGCCGCCGAGTATAATTTCGCCGTCGGCCCGCTACAGACCGTGGACGAGGTGGTCGCCACCGAGCAGTTCCGCGTGCGCGACTTCTTCGCGCGGACGCCCCATCCGCGCCTGGGCGCGGTGACGATGCCCGGCGTGCCCTACCGCTTCTCGGCGACGCCGGTGCCGCCGCCCGGCCCGGCGCCGGCGCTGGGCGCCGACACCGACGCCGTCCTCGCCGCGCCGCCGCGCCCGGCGCCGCCCGCCGCCGCCGCCCCCGCCCTCGCCGCGCCGGACGCGGCGACCGCCGCAAAGCCGCTGGCCGGGCTGCGGGTGCTGGATTTCGGCTGGGTCTGGTCGGGACCGATGGTGACCTCGACCCTGAGCGAGTTCGGGGCCGAAGTGATCAAGGTCGAGCATGGCGAGCGGCTGGACAATCAGCGCCTGGTCGGGCGGCCGATCGTCGACGGCGAGAAGCTGAAGACCGGCCCCGCCATCGAGCTCGCCCCCATCTTCCACCAGACCAACCACGGCAAGAAGAGCATCACCCTGGACATCAAGACCCCGCGTGGCCGCGAGCTGCTGGACGCGCTGGTCGCCAAGTCGGACATCCTGCTGGAGAATCTGAGTCCCGGCGCGCTGGCCCGCAGCGGCATCGCCTATGACCGGCTGCGCGGGATCAATCCGCGCCTGATCATGATCTCCATGTCCTCGGTCGGCCAGGAGGGGCCGCTGCGCGCCATGCGCGGCTACGCCACCATCCTGTCGGCCTTCACCGGCTATGAAAGCGTGATCGGCTATCCGGGCGAGGCGCCGCTGGGCAACATGAATTTCGGCCTCAGCGACCCCGGCGCGGCGAGCTTCGCCACCCTCGCCCTGCTCGCCGCCCTGCGCCATCGCGACCGACGCGGCGAGGGTCAGTATATCGACCTCTCCCAATGCGAGGCGCTGCTGTGCGGCCTGCCCGAGCCGATCGCCGACTATTTCTTCAACGGCCGCGTCGCCGGGCCCCACGGCAACGTCCATCCCCATCGGGCGCCGCACGGCGTCTATCCGGCGGCGGGCGCCGATTCCTGGCTGACCCTGGCCGTCGCCGACGACGCCCAATGGCGGGCGCTGGTCGATCTGATGGACGCGCCCGGCTGGGCGCGCGATCCGGCGCTGGCCGAGGCGCGCGGGCGCCTGGCGGCGCGCGACGATCTGGACGCGAGGCTCGCCGACTGGACCCGGACCCAGGACCGCGCGGCGCTGGTCGCACGGCTCAGGGAGGCCGGCATCGCCGCCTCGCCGGTCATTCCGGTGCAGGCGCAATGGGCGATGAAACATTTCGACGACCGGGGCATCCGCCATCGGGTCGCCCACCCCCTGTCGGGGCCGGAAAACATCTATTCCGCCCCCTGGCGGATGAGCGTCAGCCGCCCCGCCGTCACCGCCAGCGCGCCGCTGCTGGGCGCCGACAACGATGCCGTCTTCGGCGGCCTTCTCGGCCTGCCCGCCGACGAGATCGCCGCCCTGAAGGACGCGCGGGTGATCGCCTGATCGGTGCCGTCCGGCCCAAGGGCGCGGATTGACCGCCCCCGCCGCACCGCTTAAGTCTAACCGCCATTCAGTCAAGGTCTCGACATGGAGGAACCGCCCAGATGGCCCACGGCCTGATCACCGACGACGCCCTCGCCCAGCTTCAGGCGCGGATCGGCAAGCCCATCTCGCGCGTCACGCCGCCCTTCTATACGGAGGTCAACGGCGACGCGGCGCGGCGGTTCGGGTTCGCCATCGGCGACGACAACCCCCTGTGGCACGACCCGGCCTACGGGCAGGCGTCGGTCTGGAAGACCCAGCTCGCCCCGCCGACCATCCTCTATTCCACCGACAATGTGGCCAGCGGCGCGGTCGAGGGGCTGCCCGGCGTGCATGCCATGTTCGCCGGCACCAACTGGACCTGGCACGCGCCGGTCGCCGTCGGCACCCGCATCCGCACCGAGGTCGTCCTCAAGGACCTGGTGATCCGCAAGACCCGCTTCGCCGGGCGGTCGGTCCAGCAGATCTACCATGTCGGCTTCCGCGACCAGGAGGACCGGCTGATCGCCGAGGCCGAGTCCTGGTGCTTCCGCACCCAGCGCGACACGGCGCGCGAGGAAGGCGAGAAATACGAGGAGAAGCTGTTCGAGACCTACCGCTACGACGATGCCGAGATCGAGCGCTTCGCCAAGCACTACCTGACCGAGAAGCCGCGCGGCGCCGAGCCCCGCTATTGGGAGGACGTGTCCGTCGGCGACGAGTTGGACACCGTGCTGAAGGGCCCCTACACGGTGACCGCGGCGGTCGCCTTCATGCAGGCCTGGGGCAGCTACGCGGTCGCCAACCACCGCCAGGCCTGGACCTATTACGACCGCCATCCGAAGCTGGCCAACCGCAACGAGAACAACGTCCCCGAGCCGCCGGTCCGGGTCCATTGGTCGGAAGCCTTCGCGCGCGAGGTCGGCGTCCCCGGCGCCTATGATTTCGGGCCCGAGCGCATCGCCTGGCTGGGCCATCTGGTGACCGACTGGATCGGCGACGCGGGCTTCCTCAAAAATCTGAACGTCCAGATCCGCGACCACAACCTGGTCGGCGACGCCACCTGGTGCAAGGGCAAGGTGAGCAGGAAGGATGTCGTCGCGGGCGAGCATCTGGTCGAATGCCAGATCGCGGCCGAGAACCAGCATGGCAAGATCACCGCGCTGGGCACCGCCACCGCCCGCCTGCCGTCGCGCGGCGTCTAGGCGTCCGGGCGCGGTTTGCGCCAGATCAAACCGCCGGACACCGCCCCGTCGTAACATGCGCCCGGATAGGCTGGGCGTAGCAAGCGACGGAGGGTGGCGATGAAGGACCGGGACGTTTCGAAGCATGGCCGGCGCGACGACCGGCTGATCCGCGAACGGGTGCACGATCCCTACAAGACCCGACTGAAGCTGACGGACCCGGCGGTCTGCCCCAACTGCGGCGCCGTCTATCTAAGCGACCGCTGGACCTGGGAACCGGCGCCCGCCGGCGCCGAGGAAACGCGGTGCCAGGCCTGCCACCGAATTCGGGACAAGTTCCCGGCCGGGGTCGTGACCCTTTCCGGCGCCTTCCTCGCCGCCCATCGGGACGACATCCTCAACCTGGCGCGCCATACCGAGGACCAAGAGAAGGCCGAGCATCCCCTGCACCGGATCATGGAGATCCGCGACGAGGACGGCGCCACGGTGATCGAGACCACCGACATCCATCTGCCGCGTCGGATCGGCGAGGCGATCGAGAAGGCCTATCGTGGGACCCTCGACTTCCACTACGAGGAAGAGGCCTATTTCCTGCGGGTTCGCTGGACCCGCGACGACTGACCCGCCCGGATTGGGCGCGCGACGGCGCGGCCCGACAAGGCGTCTCGACGCGGCGGCGCCTTTCCGTCATCCTTCGCGAAAACGGGAAGGACGGGCCGATGAAGATTCGCGAATTGAACGAAACCGTGGCGCTGGTCACCGGCTCGACGGCCGGCATGCCCTTCGAGATCGCCGCCCAGATGGCAGAGGCGGGGGCGCCGAGGATCATGCTCAACGGCCGCAACGCCGACGCCGGCGCGGCGGCCGTGGCGCGCATCCGCGAACGTGCGCCCAAGGCCGAGGTCCTGTTCACCGCCGCCGACATGTGCGTGCCGTCCCAGGCCGAATGGCTGGTGCACGAGACCGTCGCCAAGTTCGGGCGGCTGGACGTTCTGGTCAACAGCGTCGCCGCCGAGTTCGAGCTGCGGCCCTTCCACGAGATGCCGACCGAGACCTATCAGCATCTGGTCAACGGCCATCTGTTCAGCGTGCTGCATACCTGCCACGCCGCGATGCCGATCATGATGGGCCAGGAAGGCGGGGTGATCATCAACATCGCCTCCGACGCGGCCAAGGTCGCGACGCCGGGCGAATCGGTGAACGGGGCGCTGAAGGCGGCGGTGGCCGCGTTCTCGCGGGTGCTGGCGCTGGAAGGGTCGCGCCACGGCATCCGCGTCCATTGCCTGACGCCGTCGATCGTCAAGGACACCCGCCGCTACGACCAGGTCATGGCCAAGGATTTCGGCCGGCGCCTGTTCGCCAAGGCCGAGAAGAAGGCCCGCCTCGGCGTCCCGACCCCGACCGACGTGGCCCCGATCGCCGTCTTCCTCGCCAGCCCCGCCGCCGCCCGCATCACCGGCCAGACGGTCAGCATCAACGGCGGCATCTCGGCGGCGTGAGGACGGCGCCCGGCGCCCGGCCGCCGCCGCGCCGCTAGGCGCGCGGCCCCTTGGTGACGCCGTCTTCCATCAGCTTGCGGATATCCTCGTCGGCGTAGCCGGCCTCGCGCAGCACCTCGGCGCTGTGCTCGCCCAGGCGCGGCGCGGCCCGTTGCAACTCGGACGTGGCCTTCGAGAACACCGCCGGCGAGTCCGCCATGCGCAGGCGGCCCTCGGTCGGATGGTCGTACTCCTTGAAGAACTCGATATCCGCCAGATGCGGGTCCGCCAGCAGGTCGTCCAGGCTGCTGACCGGGGCGAAGGGAATGTCCAGCCGCTCGAAATCGGCCAGCCATTCGGCGGTGGTGCGGGTCTCCATCAGCTCGCCCAGCAGGCCGTACAGGGCGGCGGTGTTCTCGGTCCGCGCGGCCACGTCCTTGAACAGGGGATCGTCGGCGACGTCGGGCCGGCCGGCGATGGTGAAGAAGTCGCGCCAGTTGCGGTCCGTATAGGGCAGCGCGCAGACGAACCCGTCCTTGGTGCGGAAGGGCCGCCGGTTGGGCGACAGCTGGCGCACATAGCCGGCCTCGCCCAACGGCGGCTCGAAGGCCGGGCCGGTCAGATGCTCGGCCATCAGGAAGGAGACCAGGGTCTCGAACATCGGCACCTCGAGGGCCTGGCCCTCGCCGGTCTTCTCGCGCTGATAGAGCGCCGCCAGGATCGCCGACAGGGCCATCAGCGAGCCGGTCTTGTCGGCGACGGCCGAGGGCACGTATTTCGGATCGTCATGCAGGTAGCGCCCGATCAGCCCGGCCAGGCCGCCGAGCCCCTGGATCAGATCGTCATAGGCGGGCCGGTCCTTGTAGCGGCCCCGGCTGCCATAGCCGACGGTCGTGCAGGAGATCAGCCGCGGGTTGATCGCCGACAGGTCCTCGTAGGACACCCCCAGCTTCGCCGCCGGGCGCGGCCGGAAGTTGTGGACCACGATGTCGATGTCCTTGACGATCTTCTTCAGCGCCTCCTGGGCGGCCGGCTGGGCCAGGTCGAGGACGATCGAGCGCTTGTTGCGGTTCAGGTTCAGGAACAGCGCCGCCATGCCCGGCGTCCGGTTGATCCCGATATCGCGGGTGGTGTCGCCGGTCGGCGGCTCGACCTTGATGACCTCGGCGCCCCAATCGCCCATCAGCTGGGAGATGTAGGGGCCGAGGATGACGGTGCTCATGTCCAGGACGCGGACGCCTGCAAGGGGGCCACTCATGAAAGACGCTCCTGTTCTTGTTCGATTCGTTTCTCGTTCGGGATGGGCGGAAAAGGCGCTCAGTCGCCGGCGCGCACGGCGCCCTTGGCGATCAGCGCGTCGACCTCCTCGCCATCGAAGCCGGCCTCCAATAGCACCTCGACGCTATGCTCGCCAAGACGCGGCGCCGGCCGGCGATGGGCCGCCGGGGTGCCGCCGAAGCGGGTGGGCGCGCGCCAGCTTCTGAGCCGGCCCTCGCTGGGATGGTCTTCCTCGGCGAAGAAGCCGACCTCGGCCAGATGCGGGTCGGCCAGCAGATCCTCCAGCGAATTGACCGGCGCGAAGGGGATGTCGGCCTTCTCCAGCTCGGCCAGCCAATAGGCGGTGGGATGGCGGGCGGCGAGTTCCTCCATCCGCGTATACAGGGCCGAGGTGTTCTCGGTCCGCGCCCCGACGCTGGCGAAGCGCGGATCGTCCGCGTCCTCGGGCGCGCCGGCGATGGCGAAGAAGTGCCGCCAGTTGGCGTCGCTGAAGGGCAGGATGCAGACATGGCCGTCCGCCGTGCGGAAGGGCTTGCGATGGGCGGAAAGCTGCCGGACATAGCCGGCCTCGCCCAAGGGCGGCTCGAAGGCGCGGCCGGTCAGATGGTCGGTGACGACGAAATGGACCAGCGATTCGAACATCGGCACCTCGATCGCCTGGCCGCGGCCGGTGCGCGACGCATGGACCAGCGCCGCCAGGACCGACCCCAGCACCATGAAGGACGCCGCCTTGTCCGCCATCGCCAGCGGGACGTAACGCGGATCGCCGCCCAGATGGCGCCCGACCAGCCCGGCGACGCCGGAAATCCCCTGGATCAGATCGTCATAGGCGCCGCGGTCGCCATAGCGCCCGTCGCTGCCATAACCGACCGCCGTGCAGAAGACGAGGCGCGGGTTGGCGGCGCGCAGGGCCTCGTAATCCACCCCCAGCTTCTTCGCCGGGCGGGGGCGGAAATTATGCAGCAGCAGATCGGCGTCGGCGGCCAGCCGGGCCAGGGTCTCGCGGCCCTCGGCAACGGTCAGGTCCAGCACCAGGCTGCGCTTGTCCCGCGAGACGCCCAGGAACATCGAGCCCATGCCGGCATGGCGCATCGGCGGGATCTTGCGCACCGGGTCGCCGTCCGGCGCCTCGATCTTGATCACGTCGGCGCCCCATTCGGCCATCAGCCCGGTCGCGAAGGGGCCGAGCTGGATGGTGCTGAGGTCGAGAACGCGGATTCCGGCCAGCGGCCCGCCGGCCGCCGCCCCGGCCGCGTCAGTCCCGGAGCCCGACCGTGCCATCGGATTTCAGCGCCGCGACCTCGGCCGCCGCGAAGCCGAGCTCGTTGAGGATCGCGTCGGTATGCTGGCCCAGCGCCGGCGCCGGAAAGCGGACCCGGCCGGCCGGCGCCCCGTCGGCAAGAAAGGGAAAGGGCACATGCAGGCGGCCGTCGATTTCGACCGCCAGGCCGCGCGCGGCGGTCTGGTCCGAGGTCGCGGCCTCCGTCGGCGTCAGCACCCGCGAGGCGGGAATGTCGTAGCCGGCGAACAGCTCGAGCCAGGCATCCGAGGATTGGCGCGCGAACAGATCGGCCAGAAGGGCCGCGAGCGCGGGGCCGTTGGCGCGGCGGGCGTTTGTGTCGGCGAACCGGGCGTCGCGCAGGGCCGGCTCCAAGTCCCCCGCCGCGTCCAGGAAGGCGGCCCAGAAATGCTCCTCGACGATGCCCATGGCAATCTGGCGGCCGTCGGCGCAGGCGAACAAATCGTTCTCGGCGAACAGATGCAGCCGCGCCTCGGGATCGGCCTCGACGCCGCGCGCCGCGGTCATCGCCAGCGCCGCCTCGGTCAGCGACACGTCCAGATAGGCGCCCGCGCCGGTGGCGGTGCGCTTGGCCAGCGCCGCCAGGATCGCGACCGCCGCCATGTAGCCGCCGGCGCAGTCGGCCACCGGCACCCCCATGCGCCGGGGCGGCCCCATCAGATGGCCCGACAGGCCCAGCGCGCCGCTGGCCGCCAGATAGTTGCCGTCATGGCCGGGCACCAGCCGCCAGGGGCCGGTCTGGCCGTAGCCCGACAGCGAACAATAGATCAGCGCCGGGTTGTGGGCCTTCAGCGCCGCGTACCCGATCCCCAGCCGGTCGACGACGCCGGGGCGGAAGCCCTCGACCGCCACGTCCGCCCAATCGGCCAGCCGGGCGATCACCGCCGGCGCGCCATCGGCCTTCAGATCGAGAACGAAGCTGCGCTTGTTGCGGTTGACGCCCTCGAAATCGACGGCCGGCAGGCGGCGGGCGAAGTCGCCGGTCGGCGGCTCGATCTTGATCACGTCGGCGCCGAGGTCGGCCAGGATCTCGGTCGCGAAGGGGCCGGGCAGCAAGGGCGTGAAATCGAGCACCTTCAGCCCGGCAAGCGCGTCCCAGCCGCTGTCGCCCGCTGTCGTCATCCGCGTTTCCTCCGGCCCTTCCGGGCGGCGCGCCTCGCCGTTCGGCCGGCGCGCTTCTGCTTTCGCGGCCAACCTATCGCGGGCGACCGGAGCCCGCAACGGCGTTGCGCGCCGCTGGACGGCGGGGACGACCCGGCGGTCAGAAGGCGGCGAGCCGGTCGAGGACGGCGCGGGCCTCGGCCATCACCTCGGCGACCACCTGGCCGGCGTCCACCACCTCGCGGATCAGGCCCGAGCCCTGGCCCGCCGGCAGCGAGCCGTTGTCGGTGTCGCCCTCCAGGCGGCCGAGGACCGAGGCCGGGCCGCCGAATTCCTGCAATTGCAGGGGGAAGGGCTTGATCTCCGCCTCGCGCCCTTCCCAGCTTTCGGTGAAGTCGTTGCGGATCAGCCGACAGGTCTTGCCCGAATGGCAGCGGGTGACGATGGTGCCGTCGGTGCCGATCTCGGCGATCTTGCCGGCGTAATTGGCATGGACGTTGGCCTGCTTGGTGGCGATGAAGCGGGTCCCCATCCACACGGCCTGGGCGCCCCAGGCGAGCGCCGCGACCAGCCCGCGCCCGTCCACCAGCCCGCCGCCGGCGATCACCGGAACGTCCACCGCGTCGACCGCGGCGGGCACCAGGACCGCCGTGCCGATGGTGCCGACATGGCCGCCGCCGTCGCAGCCCGACGCGATCACCGCGTCGACGCCGGCGGCGGTAACCTGCTGGGCCTGCTTGACCGTGCCGACGACGCTCATCACCTTGATGCCCTTGTCGTGGGCGCGGCCGATCACCGCCGCCGGGTTGCCGAGGCCCGAGACGATCACCGGCACGGCGGCGTCCAGCGTGACCTCGATCTGGCGCTCGATGGTGTCCTCGTAGCGGTCGGCGCCGGCGCCCGTCGCCTTGGGCTTGCCGAACAGGATATCGACCCCGAACGGGTTGCCGGTGATGGACCGCGCCGTCTCGATCTCGACGGCGAGCTGGTCGGCGGTCATCTGGGCGGCGCCGATCACCCCCAGCCCCCCGGCCTTGGACACATGGCCGGCCAGGGTGCCGTCGGCGACGATCCCCATCCCCGCCTGCATAACCGGAAAGTCGATTTCCAACAGATCGCAGACCGGCGTCCGCAGGGTGCGCGTGCCGGAGTCCGCCGCCGTCGCGGCCTGGGCCATGAGATATCCTCCCCGAATTCGTTATCGCGTTGCCCGGCATTCTATCGGCAGGGCGGCGGCGGTTTCCAGCGGCGTGGTTGACGGGTGACGGAGCAACGGCCAGGATATCCGCGCGCCGCGCCCCCAAGGGACCGACAAGAAGCGCGGAAATTCAAGAAGAGTGGGACGGAAACCGGCCGCATGAAAAAGCTCACCGACATCACCGACGTCGCCGAGGCCCGCGCGGCCTTTTCTTGGGATCGGCTGTGGGACCTGTTCGACGGCACGCCCGAGAACTTCAACGTCGCCCATGAATGCATCGACCGCCACCCGCCCGATCGGCTGGCGGTGCGGGTCAAGTTCGCCGACGGCCGCAGCGAATCCTACAGCTTCGGCGAGCTGTCCCGATATAGCGGGCGCTTCGCCAACTATCTGGCCGGCCACGGCATCGCCAAGGGCGACCGGGTGGCGGTGATGCTGAACCCGTCGCGGCCCTATTACGGCTGCATGTTCGGGGCGATGAAGCGGGGCGCCGTGGCGGTGCCCCTGTTCACCCTGTTCGGGCCCGAGGCGCTGGCGATGCGCCTGGACGATTGCCGGCCGCGCATGCTGATCGTCGAGCCCGGCACCGAGGTCGATTCCACCCCCTGGCCCGACCTGACCGTCGTCACCGCCGACGCCGGTTTCGAGGCGGCGCTGGCGGCGGAGAGCCCGGACTTCGCCCCCGACACCACCGCCAAGGACCTGGCCCTGTTCCAGTACACCTCGGGCACCACCCGCGAGATGCCCGACGCCATCAAGCATATCCACCGGACCGTGGTGACCTTGATGGTCGCGGCGCTGTACGGGGTCGGCCACCGGCCGGGGGACCGCTATTTCTCGCCCTCCTCGCCCGCCTGGGGCCACGGGCTGGCCCATTCCACCCTGTCGCCGCTGGCGCTGGGGATCACCATCGGCGCCTATTCGGGCAAGTTCGATCCGCTGCGCGTGCTGGAGGCGCTGGAGGAATTCGAGATCACCAACTTCTCGGCCGCGCCGACGGTGCATCGGATGATCAAGAACACCGGCCGCGCCGGGGACTTCAAGATCGCGCTGGAGAAGCTGACCTACACCGGCGAGCCGATGGACACGGCGACCGCCGAATTCGTCGAGGAAACCTTCGGCATTCCGCCCAGCTCGATGTTCGGCACCACCGAGGTCGGCGCCATCATCGGCAACTTCCCCGGCTTCACCGGCCATACCGTCACCCGCGGGGCGCTGGGGGTCGCGCTGCCCGGCCACGAGATCCAGATTCAGGACGAGGACGGCAAGCCCTGCCCGCCCGGCACCCATGGCGAGATCATGGTGATGCGGCGCGGCGCCTGGTTCCCGGTCAAGGACCGCGGCTCCATGGACGAGAACGGGGTGATCTTCCATGCCGGGCGGTCCGACGACGTGATCATTTCCGCCGGCTGGACCATGAGCGCGGTCGAGATCGAGGACGTGCTGCTGAAGCATCCGGACATCGCCGAGGCGGCGGTGATCGGCGTCCCCGACGAGCTGCGCGGCAAGATTCCCAAGGCCTTCATCGTCAGCCGCCGCACCGGCGCCGCCTTCGAGGACGAGATCAAGGCCTATATGAAGGAACGCCTCAGCAAGCACGAATATCCGCGCGCCATCGCTTTCGTCGGCGAGCTGCCCAAGACCCCGGCCGGCAAGGTCAACCGCAAGGCCCTGCGCGACCAGGCCGCCGCGGCCTGACGGCGGGAGGACGGGCGCGATGACGGCGCGGCTGCTGGAGATCCGCGACCATGCGCGGGCCCAGGAGGCGTTCTCCTGGGAGGGGCTGTGGGACATCATGGACGGCACCCCCGCCGGCCTGAACATCGCCCATGAATGCATCGACCGCCATCCCGGCGACGCGGTCGCGGCGCGCATCAAGTTCGCCGACGGGCATCGCGAGACCTACGATTTCGCGACACTGAAGGCCTGGACCTCGCGCTTCGCCCATTATCTGGGCCGCCAGGGGGTCGAGCGCGGCGATTGCGTCGCGGTGATGCTGGAACCGTCGCTGGACTATCTGGCCTGCAAGTTCGGCGCCATGAAGCGGGGCGTGACGGTGGCGCCGCTGTCGACCCTGTTCGGGGCCGAGGCGATCCTGCAACGGGTCGAGCAATGCGCGCCCAAGCTGCTGATCGTCCCGCCGGATTTCGCCATCGATCTGGGCGAGACCGGCGCGATGCGCCTGGTCCGCGCCGACGCCGCCTTCCGGGCCGCCCTGGAGGCAGAGGCCGCGACCTTTCCGGTCGCCGACACGGCCGCCGACGATCTGGCCTTCTACCTGTTCACCTCGGGCACGACCCGCAAGCGCGCCGCCGCCATCCCCCACCGCCACCGGGCCGTCGTCACCTTGATGCTGAGCGCGCTCTACGGCTTCGGCATCCATCCCGGCGACCGCTTCTTCTCGCCCTCCTCGCCGGCCTACGGCTTCGGCGCCCATACCCTGGTCTCGCCGCTGGCGCTGGGGGTCGCGGTCGGGTCGCTGTCGGGGCCCTTCGACCCGGTCCGGGTGCTGGAGGCTTTGGCGGAGTTCGAGATCACCAACCTGTGCGCGCCGCCCACCGTCTATCGCATGATCATGGCGGCGGGCCGCGCCGGCGATTTCAATATCCGCCTCGCCAAGGCGACCTATTCCGGCGAGCCGATGGACGGCACCACCGCCGATTGGGTGCAGGCGACCTTCGGCGTGCCGGCCAGCAGCGTCTACGGCTCGGCCGAGGTCTCCACCTTCATCGGCAACTATCCGGGCTTTTCGGGTTTCGCCCCCCGCCCCGGCGCCATCGGCAAGCCCTTCCCCGGCCGCGAGGTCGCGATCCTGGACGAAAACGGCCGGGTCTGCCCGCCCGGCCGGACCGGCGAGATCGCGACCCGCAAGCGCGGCGAATGGGTCCCGGTCAAGGACCGGGGATCGATGGACGCCGACGGCTATGTCTATCATGCGGGACGGTCGGACGACGTGATCATCTCGGCCGGCTACACCATGAGCGCCACCGAGATGGAGGACGTGCTGCTGCGCCATGCGGACGTTCGCGACGTCGCCGTGGTCGGGGTCGAGGACGCGACCCGCGGGCTGATCCCGAAGGCCTTCGTCGTGGCGGACCGGGCCGGCGACGCCTTCATCGCCGAATTGCAGGATTTCGCCCGCGACCGGCTGGGCAAGCATGAATATCCGCGCGCCATCGCCTTTCTGGACGCCCTGCCGCGCACGGCGGCGAGCAAGATCGACCGCAAGACCCTGCGGACAATGAAATAGAAAACGGAAACCGGGAGGAACGATCCATCATGGCCGGCCAGGACCCCACCAAGCATCGCAGCCACCAGCCGATCACCGACGCGGCGATCGCGGAGCTGCGCGAGCGGATCGGCGAAAAGATCTCGCCCCAGCCCGACCCCTGGAACTACGAGGCGACGCGGGACACGATCCGCCATTTCGCCCATGGCGCCGGCGACGACAACCCGCTCTGGTGCGACCCGGACTATGCCAAGACGACCCGCTATGGCGACCTGATCGCGCCGCCCTCCTTCCTGTTCTCCTGCTCGCGGGTGGTCAGCGGCTGGCTGGGCGGGCTGCCCGGCGTCCACGCCATGTATGGCGGCACCGAGTTCGACTTCAAGAAGACCGTCCGGCGCGGCGACGTGATCGATACCGAGGCCTGGCTCAGCGACGTGGACGAGCGCGACACCAAGTTCGCCGGCCGGTCGATCATCCAGACCTACCGGGTCGATTTCTTCAACCAGGACGGCGATCCGGTCGCCGAGGGCAAGAGCTGGTTCTTCCGCACCGACCGGGAAGGCAAGCGCCGGCGCAACGAAAAGTACGGCGATATCGAGAAGATGCGCCAGCGCGTCTATACGGACGACGAGCTGGCCGAAATCTACAAGCTGTACGACGCCGAGGAAATTCGCGGCGCCGCGCCCCGCTATTGGGAGGACGTCTCGGTCGGCGACAAGCTGCCCCGGATGGCCAAGGGACCGATGACGGTCAGCGGCTTCATCGCCTTCACCCAGGGCTGGGGCGGCATCTATGTGCGCGCCAACAAGATCGCCTACAAGATGATGCGCCGCCATCCGGCGCTGGGGATCAAGAACCGCTTCGGCATCCCCGACAATCCCGAGCGCGTCCATTGGGAGACCGACCTGGCGCTGGAAGTCGGCGCGCCCGGCGCCTTCGACTACGGACCCGAGCGCGGCGCCTGGTTCATGCACCAGATCACCAACTGGATGGGCGACGACGCCACCCTCGCCTTCCATACCTACAAGATCCGCCGCCACAACCCGGAAGGCGATCTGCTGTTCATCGACGCCGAGGTGACGCGCAAATACGAGGAAGACGGCCGCAAGATGATCGAGATCGAGCAGGTCGCCCGCAACCAGGACGACGAGCTGTCGGCCTTGGCGACCGGCCGGGTCGAACTGCCCGCGCGCGGCTGAGGCGGCGGGAACCCAGACTCGGACTCGGGCGCGGGCGCGGGCTCGGGCTCAGGCCGAGACCGGCACCGGGACGTTGTCGATCAGCCGGGTCCGGCCCAGCCGGGCGGCGGCCAGCAGGCGGCCGGGACGGTCGGCCCGGTCCAGGGGCGCGAGGTCGTCGGCGGCGCGGAATTCCAGATATTCGACCGAGTCGAAGCCGGCATCGGCGAGGTCCGCCTTCGCCCGGTCCAGCGTTTCGGCCGCCGCCGCGCCCTCGGCCAGGGCGCCGGCGGTCTCGGCCAGGGTCCGGTAGAGGGCCGGCGCCGCCGCCCGCTCGCCGGCGTCCAGATAGGCGTTGCGCGAGGACAGCGCCAGCCCGTCCGCCTCGCGCACCGTCGGTACGCCCCCGATCTCGACCGGGATGTCCAGGTCGCGGACGAAGCGGCGGATGACGCAAAGCTGCTGATAGTCCTTCTCGCCGAAGAAGGCGATGTCGGGCAGCGCCTGGAGCAACAACTTGGTCACCACCGTCGCCACCCCGTCGAAATGGCCCGGCCGCCCGGCCCCGCACAGGCCGGCGCTGACGCCGGCGACCGTCACCTTGGTGGCGAAGCCTTCCGGATACATCTCGGCAACCGGGGGCGCGAACAGGAGATCGGCGCCGACCGTGTCCAGCTTGGCGGCGTCGGCGGCCTCGCTCCGGGGATAGCTGTCGAAATCCTCGCCCTCGCCGAACTGGGTCGGGTTGACGAACAGGGTCGCGACCGTCCGGTCGCAGGCCGCCAGGGCCGCCCGGACCAGGGCCAGATGGCCGTCATGCAGCGCCCCCATGGTCGGGATCAGCGCCACCGTCTGGCCGGCGCCGCGCCAGGCCCGGACCCGGTCGCGCAGGTCGGCGACGGCGCGGACGATCTGCAACCCGTCGGCCATGGTCGGAAGCGCCCCGCCGCGCGCCGTCAGGCGGTCGCCTTCTTGTTCGCCTTGAACTGACCGAAGCAATGTTCGGGGCCGGGGAAGCGGTGGGCGCGCACGTCCTCCGCATAAGCCGCCGCCGCCGCCTCGACCTCGGCGCCGAGATCGGCGTAGCGCTTCACGAAGCGCGGCGTGAAGTCGGAGAACAGCCCAACCACGTCCTCGGTCACCAGGATCTGGCCGTCGCAGGCGGGCGAAGCGCCGATCCCGATGGTCGGCACCGGAACGGCGGCGGTGATCTCGCGCGCCACCGGCTCGATGGTGCCCTCGATCACGATGGCGAAGGCGCCGGCCTCGGCGACGGCGCGGGCGTCGGCCAGGATCCGCTTGGCTTCGTCCAGGTCGCGCCCGCGGGCGCCGAACCCGCCATGGGCGTGCACCGACTGGGGCATCAGCCCGACATGGCCCATCACCGGAATGCCGCGCCGGGTGAGGAAGGCGACGGTCTCGGCGAGCTCGACCCCGCCCTCGATCTTGACCCCGGCGCAGCCGGTCTCGGCCATCACCCGGGCGGCGTTGCGGAAAGCCCGCTCGGGCGATTCCTCGCAGCTCCCGAACGGCATGTCGACGATGACGCAGGCATGGGCGACGCCGCGCATCACGGCGGCGCCATGGGCGATCATCATATCCAGGGTCACGCCCAAGGTGCTGTCCAGCCCGTACAACACCATGCCGAGCGAATCGCCGATCAAGAGCAGGTCGCAATGGGCGTCCAGGGACTTGGCCATCGGCGTGGTATAGGCGGTCAGGCAGACGATGGGCGTCTCGCCCTTCTGGGCCCGGATCATCGGCACGGTGACACGCTTCACGGGGGCTTGCGCGCTCATTCTATTCCTCCCGGGGCGTCGCTCGGCCCCGTTCTCCTTGAAAGGAATGATCCTCTTACCCGCCCGGCGGCGGCCTGCCAAGGACTCTTCCACCCGCCCGCGACGGGGGCCGCACGGGTCATTCGCCCTCGGAGAGTTCCTCCAGCGCCGCGCGGTCCGCCAGCCGGACCCATTCGTTGCCGTCCAGAACGATGACCCCCGACTTGCGCAGCCGCGAGAAGGTGCGGCTGACCGTCTCGACCGTCAGGCCCAGATAGTCGGCGATGTCGGCCCGGGTCATGGGCAGATGGAGGGGATCGGGACCGTGGCCACGATCCTCCGCCCGCCGCGACAGGTTGAGGAGGAAGCTCGCCACCCGTTCCTGGGCGGTCTTGCGGCCGAGCAGCACCATCTGGTCCTGGGCGGCGACGAGATCGTTGGCGGTGATCCCCAGAAGGCGCTTCTCCAGGGCGGGGAACGCGTCCAGCAGGCCCTCCAGCTGGGTGCGCTCGTAGCGGCAGAGCGACACCGGGGTGATCGCCTCGGCCGAATAGACATAGCGGTCGTTCAGCGCCACGCCGAGGAAGTCGCCGGGAAACAGGAAGCCGGTGATCTGCCGGCGCCCGTCCATCAACAGCTTGTACAGCTTCACCGCGCCGCCGGTGACGTTGAACAGATGGTCCGCCGGGTCGGTCTCGCTGACGATGGTGCGATGGGCCTCGACGCGCATGTCGCTGGTGATCGCGCGCAGTTGCTCCAACTCCGCCGGGCTGAGGACGGCGCAGAAAGACAGGCCGCGTATATCGCAGGCGGCGCAAGGCGTACCGCCGGCCGCCGCGTCGCTGCGCCGTCGCGCGCCTCCGGCATCGCGAGGACCCATGGAACCCCCTGGCAATCGTTGGGCGGACCCACATGTTCCCCCATTCCATCGCCGCGCGCAACTGCCTGCGCAGCCGGGGGGCAGGTCCAACGATCCTCTACAGGCGGTCCGGGTCCTCGGGCGGGCCGTCCTCGTCGTCGAACAGGATGCGGTGGGCGGCGCCGTCCAAATCGTCGAACTGGCCCGACCGCAGCGCCCACAGGAAGGCCAGCAGCCCGCCCAGCCCCAGCAGAAGCGCCAGGGGAATCAGGTACAGGAGCCCGTGCATGGGGTCGCCGTCTCCTTGCCGGTCGCGGCCGGCGCCGCCCTGGCGGCCGCTTCTTCCGTCGTCTCTTCCGCCGTTTCCCGCGCGCCCCCGCGCCCGACCCGCAGGGCGTTCAGGATCACCGCCAGCGACGAGGCCGACATGGCGATCGCCGCCACCAGCGGGGTCACGAAACCGGCGACCGCCAGGGGAATGGTCACGCCATTATACAGGAAGGCGAGGGCGAAGTTCTGCTTGACCACCCGGTCCGACCGCCGGGCGAGGTCCAGCGCCTCGACCACCGGGCCGAGGCGGGCGCCCTGGAAGACGATATCGGCGGCGGTCTGGCTGATATCGGCCGCCGCCGAGGGCGACATGGAGGCCGACGCGGCCGCCAGCGCCGGGGCGTCGTTCAGCCCGTCGCCGACCATCAGCACCCGGCGGCCTTCCGCCGCGAGGGCCTCCAGCCGGGCGCATTTCTCGGCCGGGGTCAGCCCGGCGCGCCAGGTCTCGATCCCGACGGCGGCCGCCAGCCCCTCCACCACCGGGGCGCGGTCGCCGGACAGGATCTCGACCCCGGCGCCGCGCCGGCGAAGCGCCGCGACCGTCGCCGCCGCGTCGGCGCGGGGCGGGTCGTCGAAGGTGATCCGCAAGGGCCCGGCGCCGGGCCGCGCGAGCCACATCTCGGGCGCCGGGTCCCCGATATCGTCCACCGCCGGGTCGACCCCGCACCAGGCGCGGCTGCCGAGGCGGACCTCGCCGGCCTCGGTCGCGAGCGCGAGGCCGGCGCCCGGCGTCTCGCGCACCCCGTCCGGCGCCGGGGCGCCGGGCCGCGCCTGGGCGACCGCCCGGGCGAGCGGATGGCGGCTGGCGCGGGCCATGCCGGCGGCGAGGTCCAGCGCCGCCGGATCGGCGGCGGCGGGAAAACGAGGGGTCGGGCGGCCCTGGGTCAGGGTCCCGGTCTTGTCGAGGGCGACATGATCGATCCGCGCCAGCCGTTCCAGCGCGGTCGCCGACTTCACCAGGATGCCCCGGCGCATCAGCCGCCCGCTGGCGACGACCTGGACGACGGGAACGGCCAGCGCCAGGGCGCAGGGGC
>Ga0070728_10003061_pt1 | contig 19216 bp, 13 predicted proteins | sample tdDd471_FD_66723 | JGI IMG/M metagenome (GOLD analysis project Ga0070728, IMG submission 66723) | Marine sediment microbial communities from the Atlantic coast under amendment with organic carbon and nitrate - tdDd47.1 | ecosystem: Environmental > Aquatic > Marine > Coastal > Sediment | place... | reverse complement strand
CAATCGCCCATCAGGCCGCGCGGCGCGAAGGGAGCGAGAAAGACGACATCGCCGGATTGGCCGATCCAGCGCTCGCCGGCCGCCCGTTCATGGTCCAGAAGATCGGCGAAATACGGGCGGCCATGGGCGGCGTACCAGGATTCCTCCGCTTTCAGGAGGCGCTCGACCCCGGTCGGCGGGCTGGCGGTCAGCTCGGCATGCATATGCGGATGGGGCTGCGAGCCGCCCGACGGCGGCAGATGGTTCCAGAAGACGACTCCGGTGCGGTCCAGGCCGTCGCGGGCCTTGATCCGGTCCCGACCGGAGAAGAACGCGATGGCGGCGCCGAAGGCATCGGCGATCACCCGCTTCGGGATATCGGCCATCGGCAGATAATGATCGGGACAAAGCGCGATCACGCCCGACCAGTCGTCATAGGGGAACAGGTTGGGAAACAGGACCGCGCCGCCCCGCTTGATCCGCCCGCCGGGGACGATGTCCTCCTCGAACTTGGGCGTGACCGTCTCCACCATCCCCGGACAGAAAGGGCAGCCGGCCTCGGGCGGCTGCTTGAAGGGCGCGTCGTCGAACAGCGGCGCCTTCTTCATGGTGAAATGGCAGATGCGCGCGGTATCGCCGGTCAGGGGATCGCGGCGCACCTCGGTCTCGTAGCGGGCCAGGGCGAAACCGTCGCGCGGGTCGTGGAAGACCGCTTCCTTCTTTTCGCGGACGAAGTCCAGGCGGGGCGCTTTCGGGGTCATGGGGGGAACGCTTCGTTGGGATCAGACGCGCTTGGCGACCTCTTCGAGCATCACCTCGGTCGCGCCGCCGCCGATATTGTCGACCCGCGCGTCGCGGGCCATGCGCTCGACCGCCGTTTCCTGGATATAGCCCATGCCGCCATGGAACTGGACGCAGTCATACATGACCCCGTTGACCAGCTCGCCGCAGAAAGCCTTCAGCATCGACATCTCGCGCACGCAGTCGGTGCCCTGGGCGTCCAGCCAGGCGGCGTGATAGACGAGCCGTAGCCCGGCCTCGACCTCGGCCAGCCGCATGGCGAGGCGCTGGCGGATCGCCTGCTTGTCCCACAGCACGCCGCCGAAGGCGTTGCGCTGGCGGACATAGTCCAGCGTCAGCTCCAGCGCGCGGGCGGCGGCGCCCATGGACATGGCGCCCAGGACTAGCCGCTCGTTCTGGAAGTTGCTCATGATGGCGTAGAAGCCCTTGTTCTCCTCGCCCAGCAGGTTCTCGGCCGGTATCCGGCACTCCTCGAAGGACAGCTCGGCGGTGTCCGAGCAGCGCCAGCCATGCTTGTCCAGCGCCCGGGCCGGCTTGAAGCCGGGGGTGCCCTTCTCGACGATGAACATCGAGATCCCGCGCGAGCCCTTGGCTTCCAGGTCGGTCTTGGCGGCGACGAAATAGAGGTCGGCATGGACCCCGTTGGTGATGAAGATCTTCGAGCCGTTCAGCACCCAGTCGCCGCCGTCGCGCCGCGCCGTGGTGCGGATCCCGGCGACGTCCGAGCCGGCGTCGGGCTCGGTCACCGCGATGGCGGTGATCTTCTCGCCGGCGAGGACGGCGGGCCCGTAGCGTTCCTTCTGGGCGTCGCTGCCATAGCGGAACAGATGCGGCCCGGCCATGTCCGTATGGACCAAAACGGTGGCGGCGAACCCGCCGAAGGTGGAGCGGCCGCATTCCTCGGCGAGGACGACCGAGCCCAGCGCGTTGTCGGCGCCGCCGCCATATTCCTCGGCGACGCGGATGCCGAAGAAGCCGAGCCCGCCCATGCGGCGCAGGGTCTCGCGCGGGATCATGCCGTCGTCTTCCCAAGCGGTGCCGTTGGGCAGGACCTCGTCTTCGACGAAGCGGCGGATCTGGTCGCGGAGCATGTTCTGCTCGTCGCTGAAATAGATGCTTTCCATTCCTCTACTTCCCGTTCGCGGCGGTCGGACGCGGCGCGTCAAACCCGTTTCGCGATTTCCTCGAGCATCACCTCGGTGGCGCCGCCGCCGATGCTCTCGACCCGGACGTCGCGGGCCATGCGCTCGATGGCGCTTTCGCGCATATAGCCGAAGCCGCCATGATATTGCTGGCAGGCATACAGGACCTCGTTGACCAGCTCGCCGACGAAGGCCTTGATCATCGAGACTTCCTTGACGCAATCGCGCCCGAGCGAATCGAGCCAGGCCGCGTGGTAGACCAGATGGCGGCCCGCCTCGACCTTGGACTGGAGCATGGCCAGGCGCTGGCGGATCGCCTGCTTGTCCCACAGCACGCCGCCGAAGGCCTTGCGCTCTTGGGCGTAGGCGATGGTCATCTCGATCGCGAGATCGGAGATCGCCACATTCTGCGCCCCCAGCACGAGGCGCTCGTTCTGGAAGTTGCCCATGATGGCGTAGAAGCCCTTGTTCACCTCGCCCAGCTGGTTCTCGGCCGGCACCCGGCAGTCGTCGAAATAGAGCTCGGCGGTGTCGCCGCACAGCATGCCGCGCTTCTTCAGCGCTCGGCTGACCCCGAAGCCCGGCGTTCCCTTCTCGACGATGAACATGGTGATCCCGCGCGACGCCTTGACGTCCGGGTCGGTGCGCGCGGCGACGAAATAGATGTCGCCATGGACCCCGTTGGAGATGAACATCTTCGAGCCGTTCAGCACCCAGTCGCCGCCGTCGCGCCGGGCGTTGGTGCGCAGATTGGCCACGTCGGACCCGCCGCCGGGCTCGGTCACCGCGATGGCGGTGATCTTCTCGCCGGCGATGATCGGCGGCGCGTATTTCTTCTTCTGGGCGTCGGTGCCGTAGCGGAACAGATGCGGCGTCGCCATGTCGGTATGGACCAGCACCGTCGAGGCGAAGCCGTGGAAGGTGGACCGGCCGAGCTCCTCGGCCAGCACCACCGAGGCGAGCGCGTTCTCGCCGCTGCCGCCATATTCCTCGGGATGGCGGATGCCGAGGAAGCCGAGTTCGCCCATCCGCCGCAGGATGGCCCGCGAGACCATGCCCTCGGCTTCCCATTTCTCGCCTTCGGGCATGACCTCCTGCTCGACGAACCGCCGGAGCTGTTCGCGGAGCATGTTCTGCTCGTCGCTGAAATAAGGGGGGATGAGCGTCATCGGCTTACCTCTGTTCTCGGATGTCCCGAACCTAGCTTCCGGGATTCCAGCGCGGCTTCCGCTTCTCGACGAAAGCGGCGACGCCTTCCTGGCCGTCCTCGGTCTCCCAGGCGTCGGCCAGCCGGTCGACCGTGTAGTTCCAGCATTCATGCACCGAATGCCGCGCGACGTAGCTGATCAGCGCCTTGGTCGCGACCACGCCCTGCGGCGCACAGCGTAGCAAATTGCCGACCTCCTCCTCGATCGCGGCGTCGAAATCGTCCGGATCGACGGCGTAGCTGAGCAGACCGTAATGAACCGCGGTGTCGGCGTCCATGATCCGCGCGTTCAGCATCACCGAGCGGGCCCGCCCCTCGCCCATCTTGCGGACCAGGAAGGGTGCGATGTTCGCCGGCGCCAGCCCGACCATGGTCTCGCTGACGCAGAGCCGCGTCTTGCCGCGGGCGCCGACGGCGACGTCGCACAAGGCCGTCAGGCCGGTACCGCCGCCGAAGCCGTCGCCGTTGATGCGCCCGATAATCGGCTTGGTCACGTCGTACATGCGGTACAGAAGCCCGGCGACCGCCGAGCTGCCGGCGATCCGTTCCTTGCGGGTCTGGGTGATGATCTCCTGCATCCATTTCAAGTCGCCGCCGGCGCAGAAGGCCTCGCCGGCGCCGGTCAGGACGATGCCGCGGATCGACTCGTCGGCGTCGACCTTGTCGAACACGTCGATCATCTCCATCGCCAGCTCGGTGCTCATGGAGTTGCGCGATTCGGGCCGGTTCAGGGTCAGCCGCAAGATGCCGTGCTTGTCGGTCTCGGCGATGATGGCGTTGTAGCTCATGATTCTCCTCGTTTCCTTTCTTGAGGTTCGGTCGTTCATTCCACGCGCCGGGCGCGGGGCTCGCCGGCGACGATTCCGTCCGCCTTGAGGCGGGCGATCGCGTCCGGTTCGTACCCGGCCTCGGCCAGAATCTCGTCGTTATGTTCGCCGAAGGCGGGCGGCAGGCGGTGGAGCGCCGCCGGGGTGGCGCTCAGCTTGGCCGGAAAGCCGATCCCCTTGTACCAGTCGCGTTGGAGGGTCATCTCGCGCGCGACCGCCTGCTTGTGGGCGAAGGCTTCCGGGACTTCGAGGACCGCGCCGACGGGAACGCCGGCGGCCAGCATCCGTTCGGAGAACTTAACCGCTTCGGTCCGGGCGAGAATCGGCTTGATGAGGGCGTCCAGCGCGTCCACATGCTTCAACCGTTCCAGATGGGTGGCGAACCGGGGGTCCGCCGCGATCTCGGGATGGCCCAGCCCGTCGCACAGGATCGCGAACTGGGTATCGTTGCCGACGCAGATAAAAACATGCCCGTCCGCGGTTGGGTAGATGTCGTGAGGCGCGGTGACCGGGTTCTTGCTGCCCCGGCGCTTGGGCCGGAAATCGTCGCCGCCATACATCCAATTGGGCGCGTAGGGCAGAAGCAGGGTCATCGCCGAATCGACCAGCCCGACATCGATCGCCTGCCCCAGTCCCGTCCGTTCGCGCGCCTGCAAGGCGACCAGCATACCGATGGTGACGTAGAAGCAGGCCGACATGTCGGACAGCGGCACGCAGACGCGGGTCGGGCCGCCGTCGGGGTCGCCGTTGAAGCTGGCGATGCCGCTGAAGCTTTGGCCCATGGCGTCGTAGCCGGGGAAATGAGCGTAGGGCCCGGTCTGGCCGAAGCCGGTCAGGCTGGCATGGATCAGGCGGGGAAAGCGCGCCTTCAGGGTCTGTTCGTAGCCCAGCCCCCACTTCTCCATGGTCCCGGCCTTGAAGTTTTCCAACAGGATGTCGGCGCCTTCCAGAAGGCGCAGCAGCACCTCGCGCCCGTCCGGCTTGGACAAGTCCAGCGCCAGGGTTCGCTTGTTGCGGTTGGCGCTCATGAAATGCGGCGCCGCGTCGCGGACGAAGGGCGGGCCCAGCCGCCGCGTCTCGTCGCCGAAGGGGGTTTCGACCTTGATCACGTCGGCGCCGTAATCGCCCAGGATCTGCGACGCCTGCGGCGCCGCGATCACCGAGGACAAGTCGATCACCCGAACGCCCGCCAGCGCCCCCGCCGTTTTTTCCGTCATGTGTGCGCGTCGTCCTCGGTCAAGCGGCCGAGATGCCGCCATTGATGCTGATCCCCTGGCCGGTGATGCGGGCGGCCTGGGGGCCGGCCAGGAAGGTCGCGATGGCGGCGACATCCTCGGGCCGGGCGACGCCGAGACGGGCGCGGCCGGCGGCCTTCTCGAACAGCTTCTTGCTGAAGTCGTGAGCCATGACCCGATCGTAGCCGCCGGTATTGACCACCAGCGACGGCGTCAGGCAATGGACCCGGATTCCCGACCGCGACGCTTCCAGCGCCAGGGTGCGCGAAAACATCAGGACCGCCGCCTTGGTCGCGCCGACCATCGATTCGCCGGGCGTCGCGACCTTGGCCGCGTCCGAGGCGATGTTGACGATGGTCCCGCCCTCGCGCGCCATCATGTGGGGCAGCGCGGCCTGGCAGACCCAGACCGGGCTGAGGAAGTTGACCTCGGCCAGGGCGCGGATCTCCTCGCGGCTGAGCTGATGGAAAGGCTTGGGCGACGACGTCCCGCCGATGGCGTTGACCAGGGTGTCGATCTGGCCGAACCGATCGATGCAGGCATCGACCAGCCGCTTGGCCTCGTCCGGGTCGACCACGTCGGCGCGGACGAAGTCGACCTCGGTGCCGGGCACCCGCGCCTTGAGGCGCTCGACCGCCGCCGCGCCCCGCGCCGCGTCGCGGCCGTTGAGCATGACCCGCCGCACCCCCGCCTCGGCGAGCTGGGCCGCGGTCTCGAAGCCGATGCTGCTGCTCGAGCCCGGGATCAACGCCACCGAGTCCGCATATTCCGGTATGATCACCCTGTTTCCCCTTGTTTGTTGATCGCGGTTCGTCGTTATTCCTACCGGTCGCGGACGACGCCGTCGGCGACCAGCCGGTCGATCTCGGAATCGGCCATCCCCACCCCCTGGAGGATCGGCCGCGTATGCTCGCCGAAATAGGGCGGCGGGCAATGCAGTGCGGGCGGCGTGCGGCTCATCTTCATGGCGAAGCCGATACCCTTGTAGCGCTCGCCTTCCATGATCATGTTCCGCGCCTTGGCCTGCTCGTGCTGGAAGCCCTCGGGCAGTTCCAGGACCGGGCCGGCGGGGACGTTCGCCTGAAGCAGGCTTTCGCTCAGTTCGGTCGCGTCCTGGTCGGCGAGGATCGGCCCGAGGATCGCGCGCAAAGCCTCGATATTCTTCAGGCGTCCCGGATTGTCGACGAAGCGCGGATCCTCGGCGATCTCGGGAATCCCGAGGCCGCGGCAAAGCCCGACGAACTGCCCGTCATTGACCACCGCGATACAGATCATCCCGCCGTCGCGGGCGGGAAAGATCTCGTAGGGCGCGCAGGCGGGGTGGAAATTCCCGGTCCGCGTCGGCCGATAGGCCTCGCCGCCGACCGCCCAGTAATTGGCGAAGGGCTGAAGGACCGCGAGGGCCGAATCGAACAGCGCCACGTCGATCGCCTGGCCCAGCCCCGAGCGGGCGCGCTCGTGCAGCGCCGCCAGGATTGCCGACAGGGCATACAGCCCGGCATAGAGGTCGGTCGCCGAGATGCACATCCGCACCGGCTCGCCCTCCGGATTGCCGTTCATGGCGCTGAGGCCGCTCATCGCCTGGGCGGCGGCGTCGAAGCCGGGATAGGAAGACCAGGGACCGGTCTCGCCGAAGCCGGAGATGCCGCAATAGATCAGGCGCGGGAACTTTTCCTTGAGGGTGCCCTCATAGCCGATCCCCCATTTCTCCAAGGTACCCGGCTTGAAATTCTCGACGAAGATGTCGGCGTCGGCCAGCAGCCGCAGGAGTATGTCGCGCCCCTCGGGCTTGCCGAGATCGATGGCGATCGACTTCTTGTTGCGGTTCAGCCCCATGAAATGGGCGCTGATATCGCCCATGAAGGGCGGCCCCATGCGCCGCGTGTCGTCGCCGCGCATCGGCTCGATCTTGACGACCTCGGCGCCGAGATCGCCCAGATGCTCGACGCAGAAAGGCGCCGCGACGATGGTCGAGGTATCCACCACCTTGATCCCGGTAAGCGCGCCGGGCGCGGGTTCGGTCACGGTCATCCCTATCGCTCCCTCCCTATCGTCGCACCGGCGGCGCTTCACGATCCGACGCGCGCATCGGTTCCGTCAACGCCCCGTGGGGTCTCCTTCAATCAACACCCGGCCATCGATCAACGCATCGATCTCATCCTCGCCAAACCCCGCTTCGCGCAGGACTTCACGGTTGTGAGCACCGAAACGGGGTGGCAATCGGCGCAGGGTCGCCGGGGTCCGGCTCATCCGTATCGGGCTCGCGACCCCGCGATAGCCGCCGTCCCCCTCCAGGATGGCCCCCCGTTCCCGCACATGCCGTTGGCTGAGAGCCTCGCCCAGATCGAGGACCGGACCTGCCGGCACGCCAAGGCGCAACATCCGCAGCGCCAGGTCGCGCTTGTTCTCGGTTGCAAAGGCCTCCCGCAGCACTTGTTCGAGCTCGTCCTGATGCGCCGCACGTCCGGCAAGATCCGAGAATCGCGGATCATCGGCAAACTCGGGTCGGCCGATCGCGTCACACAGCTTGCGGAACTGGGAATCGTTCACGGCGCAGATCAGAACATGGCCGTCGCTGGTCGGGAAGACATTGTACGGCGCCGCGCTGGGGTGGCGGTTGCCGATCCTTTGCGGGACCGCCCCATTAAAGAACCAGTCCGCCGCGAAAGGATGGGTCAGGTTCAAAGCGGCATCCAACAGGGCGACCTCGATCTCCTGGCCCTCGCCGGACAAGTCGCGCTCGCGCAGCCCCATCAGGATCGCCGTCGCCAGATAGGCGCCGGACAGCATATCGACGAGATTGGCGCTAATTCGAACGGGGTCGCCGTCGGCGTGGCCGTTCCAGCTCATGATTCCGGAAAAGGCCTGGCCGATGGGGTCGTAGCCGGGCAGCCCGCCCAGCTCGCCCTCGGCGCCGAAGCCGGTGATATGGCAGTAGACCAACCTTGGGAACCGGGGCTTCAGGACCTCCGCATAATCGAGGCCCAGCTTGGCGAGGGAACCCGGCTTCAAATTCTCCATCAGCACGTCCGCGCCGTCCAACAAACGCAGGAACGCCGCACGCCCGTCCGCTTTTGTCAGGTCCAGGGCCAGCGACCGCTTGTTGCGGTTCATGCCGGTAAAATGGGCGCTGAATCCATCCTTGTAGGACGGCCCCATGCGGCGCGAATCGTCGCCGTGGGGCGGTTCGACCTTGATCACGTCGGCGCCGTGGTCGGCGAGCAGCTGGCTACAACTCGGCGCCGCGACGACCGTCCCCAGATCGACGATCTTGAGGCCCGACAGAGCCCCCGCCCCTTCCGCGCTCATTCCTTCCTCCCGGATACGCCGCCTTCGCCGACATCCGGTCGGCGGCGGTCTATGGTTCTTCGAGTGACGTAGAAGCTATCGCCCGGCCCGGCCGCCCGCAAGGCTTAGCGAGCGGCACGCCGCACGCGCCCAGGAAAAAGGCGGCGGACGGCATGCCGCCCGCCGCCTTGGCCCGGTCGCGGCCTACATGCCGTAGGTCTTGACGTCGATCTTGTCGTAGATCTCGCTCTTGAGCAGCGCCGCGAAGCCGGCCCGGTCGTCGCGGACCGGCTCGGTGAGCTTGGACCACTTCGCGATCAGCTCGACCATTTTATCCGCCTTGGCGCGGGCGTTCTTGATGCCGCGCTTCTCCTCGGCATCCGCGACAATCACGTCCACATCGCCCATGGCAAACGCCCGGGTCGCCTCCGCCAGGTCCTTGCCCGGCTGGTGAACGGTGACGCCCTTGCCGGCGGCCTCTTTCAGCACCTCGGCGTCCTGCTCGTAATAGCGCCCGACGGTCGCGGCGATGCCCTCGGCGGCGCCGTTCAGAATCGCCCGCCGCTCGGCGTCGGTGAACCCTTTCCAGACGTCGGTGTTGTAGCCGAACAGGGACAGCGAGTGATAAGTGCCAAGGGGGATAAGCGTGATGTCCTTGGCCACGTCCCACAGCCCATAGCCCTTGAGGGCGGCGGTGGTCTGGATGGCGCCGTCGATGACGCCCGTATTGATGCCTTCATACATCTCGGGCGCCGGCAGCGAGACCGAGACCGCGCCGACCTTCTGGGACCAGCGCACCCAGGCCCCGCCCGCCGTGCGCAGCTTCTTGCCCTTGATATCGTCCAGGCTGTTGATTCGGCCCTTGCTGATGATGCGATAGGGCGTGGTGCTGTAGGTGCCGGTGTAGATCATCCGGTGCGGTTGGAATTCCGCCAGGCATTCCGAACAATGCATCATGTTGAATTCCACCGTGGCGCCGGCCATGGTCGCCGGGTCCTCACCCAGCAGGGCCAGGTCGCCGACCAGGTTGCCGAGGGGCAGCTCGGCGGGCCAGTAGGTCAAGGCATAGAGCCCGGCATCGGCAACGCCGTCGCGCACGCCCGACAGGGTCGCCTTGATCTTCAACAGCGAACCGCCGACGAACAGCTTGTATTTAAGGCTGCCATCGGTTTCGGCTTCGACCGCCTTCACATGGGTCGGCCAGCCATGGGTCGCGACCGGATGCTTCGGCCCGACGCCGATGGTCACGCGAACTTCCTTGGCCGCGTATGCGCCGCCCGCGACGCCGAGCGCGACCGCGAAGGCCGCCATCCCGGCAAGCGATTTGATGGGGTTCATTGTATCCTCCCTGTGACGTGTCTCGTAGAACCTGCGTTCTCGGCGCCTTTGCGCCGGCCGCGCAGTTTACATGAAACCGTTTCCCGCGCGCATATTATCTCCGACGCCGCGCCGCTTTACAGCCTTTCGGGCGCCGGGCATCCTGGCGGCCAACAAGCGAAACCAAGGGAGAGATACGCCATGGACGCCCTGCTGCCGGAAGAGATCGGCATCCTGCGGGAGAGCTTCATCCGCTTCATGGAGACCGAGATCGTCCCGGCGATGCCGGCCCATGAGCGCGCCGGCACCTTCCCGCGCGACCTGATCGAGAAGACCGGCGCCGGCGGCTTCTTCGGGACCGTGATGCCCGAATCGCTGGGCGGCACCGATATGGGCTTTCTCGCCGCCGCGGTGATCTGCGAAGAGCTGGCGCGCCTCGATGCCGGATTTGCCATGTGTTACAACATGCAAGGCATGTCCTGCCCCTATTCGATCTATGTCGCGGGCACGGACGACCAATGCGCCGCCTACATCCCCGACATCATCGCCGGCAAGGCCATCGGCATGTGGTCGCTGACCGAGCCCGGCGGCGGATCGGACGCGGCCGGCAACATGCAAAGCACCGCCCGACGCGACGGCGACGTCTACAAGCTGACCGGCTCGAAGATGTTCGCCACCTTTTCCAACGAGACCGACAGCGGGGTCCTGTTCGCCAGGACCGACCCGGCGGCCGGGGTCCGAGGGATCACCGCCTTCATCGCCGAACCCAAGAAATATCCGGGCTGGCATGCCGATCCGATCGAATTCGTCGGCCTGTCCAAAGCGTTGCGCAGTTGCGCCGTGTCGATGTCGGACTTCGAGGTCCCGGTCGAGAACCGCCTCGGCGCGGAAGGCGACGGGTTTCGGATCGCCATGCACGCGGTCCAGGCCGGCCGGATCGCGGTCGCCGGGCGCGGCCTGGGAATCGCCCGCGCTTGTATCGAGCTCGCCGCAGACTACGCCAAGGAACGGATGGTCCGGGGCAGCGCGCTGGCCACCTATCAGATGGTCCAGGCCGATATCGCCGATTGCGTCACCCTGGTCGAGGCCGCCCGCGCGCTGACCTACCAGGCTGCGATCTCCATGGACCGCAACCTGCCGTCCAACCGGATCGCCAGCCAGGCGAAATACGCGGCGGGGCTCGCCGTCCAGCAGGCGGCGGCGAAGATGTCGGAGATTTTCGGCGGCTACGGCCTGGCAGAGGAGTACCCGATCTCCAAGCTCGCCAGCTATGCCCGGCTGTTCAATATCGGCGAGGGTGCCCCGGCGGTGCAACGAATCCTGATCGCCGAGGATTTCCTCGGCATCAAGAACGCCGACCGCCATCCCACCGACTATCGCAACCCGCGCGGCGACGGCGGCTGAGGCTGGCATTTTCGCCCGTGAGCGGGCATTCTTCGACGAACCGAATCGAACTCGATAGGGAGAAAGCCCATGCCCGATGCCGCGAGCGGCGCGTCCGCCTATCCGCATATGCTGGCGCCTCTGGACCTCGGATTCATCACCCTGCCCAACCGTGTGGTGATGGGGTCCATGCATACCCGCCTGGAGCATGAAGAGAACGGCATCGCCAAGCTCGCCGCCTTCTACGAGGAACGCGCCCGCGGCCAGGTGGGGCTGATCCTGACGGCGGCGATCGCGCCTAACGCGGTCGGGGTCGTGACCCCCGGCGCCGCGGTCCTGGAGACCCCCGACCAGGTCGCCGAACACCGCGCCCTGACCGACGCCGTGCACAATGCCGGCGGCCGCATCGCCATGCAGATCCTGCATTCGGGGCGCAACAGCGAACATCCCGGCGCCATCGCGCCGTCGCCCATCCGTTCGCCGGTCAAGCCCTACGAGCCGCGCGAGATGACCGCCGACGATATCGAGGAAACCTTCCGGGCTTTCGAGAACTGCATCAAGCTCGCCCGCGAGGCCGGCTATGACGGGGTCGAGGTCATGGGCTCGGAGGGCTACCTCCTCAACCAGTTCACCTCGCCCTTCGCCAACCGCCGCACCGACGAATGGGGCGGCAGCGCCGACAACCGGCTGCGCTTCCCGACCGAAGTGGTCCGCCGTTGCCGGCAAGCGGTCGGCGACGATTTCCTCATCGTCTATCGCCAGTCGGTTCTGGACCTGGTGCCCAACGGCACCACCGCCGAGGAGGTCGTCCAACTCGCCAAGCAGATCGAGGGCGCCGGCGCCAACATCATCAATTCCGGTATCGGCTGGCACGAGGCGGGGGTCCCGACCATCGCCCATATGGTGCCGCGCGGCGCCTGGAGCTTCGCCACCCGCCGGGTGCGCGAGAATGTCGGCATCCCGGTGGTCGCCTCGAACCGCATCAACACGCCCGAGGTGGCGGAGCGGATCATCGCCTCGGGCGACGCCGATCTGGTCTCGATGGCCCGCCCCTTCCTCGCCGACGGGCTGCTGGTCCAGAAGGCGGCCGAGGGCCGCGCCGACGAGATCAATGTCTGCATCGCCTGCAACCAGGCCTGCCTCGACTATATCTTCTCGGACCGCACCTGTTCCTGCCTGGTCAATCCGCGCGCCTGTCACGAGACCGAACCGGCATACGATCCGACGCCGGCGGCGAAAGCGAAGAAGATCGCCGTGGTCGGCTCCGGCCCCGCCGGGCTGACGGTCGCGACGACCGCCGCCGAGCGCGGCCATTCGGTTACCCTGTACGAAGCGACGAACGAGGTCGGCGGCCAGCTCAACATGGCCAAGGCGGTGCCGGGCAAGGAAGAGTTCTTCGCCCTGCTCGACTATTACAAGCGGCGCCTCGAAGTGACCGGGGTCGAAATCCGCCTCGGCGCGGCGACGACCGCCGACGAGCTGGTCGCGGCCGGCTATGACGAGATCGTCGTCGCCACCGGCGTCAATCCGCGCATCCCCGACATCGAGGGGCGCGACGGCGCCAACGTGCTGTCCTATATCGACGTGCTCGCCGGCGGCAAGAAGGTCGGCAAGCGGGTGGCGATCATCGGCTCGGGCGGCATCGGCTACGACGTCGCCGAGTTCCTGGTCCATGAAGGCACGCCGACCTCGCTGGACGTCCCGGCCTTCCTCGCCGAATGGGGCGTCGAGGCCGAGAACACCCGTCCCGGCGGCCTGCGCGAGGAAGGTCCGGCGGCACCCGCCCCGGCGCGCGAGATCACCATGTTCCAGCGCACCGAGGGAAAGGCCGGCCGGACCCTGGGCAAGACAACCGGCTGGGTCCACAAGGCCAGCCTCGCCCGCAACAAGGTCAAGAACGTCACCGGCGCGACCTACACGCGCATCGACGACAAGGGCCTGCATTACAGCGTCGGCGGCGAAGAGCATCTGCTGGAGGTCGACAATGTCATCCTCTGCGCCGGCCAGGAAGAGAACAGCGCCCTCTACGAGGCGCTGAAGGCCAAGGGCGCCAAGGTCCATCTGATCGGCGGCGCCGAGAAGGCGGCCGAGCTGGACGCGCGCCGCGCCATCGACCAGGGCTGGCGGCTCGCCGTCGCGGTCTGAGCGCCAACCCAAGGAAGCCGGCCCAAGGAAAAGGCCGGGCGGGGCGATCCCGTCCGGCCTTTTTTCCGCTCGCTCTTCCGTCCGCGCCCGTCCTTGCCGAGCGCGGCGCGGCGATTCGGTCAGCCGCCCGCCTTGACGCGCAGTTCCTCCACCGCTTCCGGATTGACCAGCGAGGTCAAGTCCCCTTCCGGCTCGCCCAAAAGGACCGCCCGCACCAGCCGGCGCATGATCTTCAGGTTGCGGGTCTTCGGCAGGTCGGACACGACGATGATCTCCTTGGGCCGGTAGGACTTGCCCATTTTATCGACCACCGCGTTGGAAAGCGCGCCCAGAAGCTCGGCATTGTCCTCGACCCCCGGCATCGGCACGACGACGGCGCCGATGGCGGTGCCCTTGATCTCGTCGGGCAGGCCGATGACCGCGGCTTCCGACACCAGGCCGGTGCCCATCAGCGCGCCCTCGACCTCGGACGGGCCGGTGCGCTTGCCCGACACGTTGAGGGTGTCGTCCGAGCGGCCAAGGACGTACCACATGCCGTCCTTGTCGATCATCGCCCAGTCGCCCTGGCGCCACTTGTCGCCATACATGCTCCAATAGCTCTCGATGTACCGCTCGTCGTCGCGCCACAGGCTGCGGGTCAGCCCGATGGACGGCTTGGTCATGACCAGCTCGCCCACCTGTCCGACCGGCACCGGATCGCCCTTCTCGTCGACGACGGCGGCGCCGCAGCCCGGCACCGACCCGGCGAAGCAGCCGGGCTTCAACGGGTGGATCACGGTGCCGGCGACGATCCCGCCGCCGACCTCGGTGCCCCCGGAATAGTTGAGGATCGGCACCCGCCGGTCGCCGACCCGCTCGAACAGCCAGACCCAGGCGTCATGGGTCCAGGGCTCGCCGGTGGAGACGATGATCCGCAAGGCCGAGAAATCGAATTTATCGACCTCGTCGCCATAACGCATCAAGGAGCGGATCGTGGTTGGGGCGAGGCCCAGATAGGTCACCCGATGGTCCTGCATCAGCCGCCACATGCGCCCCGAATCGGGATAGTCGGGCGTCCCCTCGACCAGGACGACGCTGCAACCGTGATAGGCGGAACTGACCGCCATCAACGGCCCGACCAGCCAGCCCATGTCGCTGATCCACAGCATTCGGTCGGTGTCCCGCAGGTCCATCAAGAGGCCCAGATCCTCGGCGGTGCTGACCGCCAGGCTGCAATGAGAATGCAGCGTCCCCTTCGGCTTGCCGGTCGTGCCCGAGGTGAAGACCAGGAAGCAGATATCCTCGGCGTCCATGATCTCGGTCGGCACGTCGTCGGGCTTTCCGGCGATCGCGTCGTGCCACCAAATGTCGCGGCCCTCGGTCATCGGCGTGTCGATGTTGTCGCCCAGATGGCGGATGACGAACACGTCCTTCACCGTCGGCACGTCCTTCAGCGCCTCGTCCAGCGGATTCTTCATGCTGATCTCGGTGCCCCGCCGCCAGGTGCCGTCGACGGTGACCACGGCCTTGCAGTCGGATTCGTTCAAGCGCAGCGTAACCGCGTCGGGCCCGAAGCCGGAGAATAGCGGCAGCACGATGGCGCCGATCTTCACGATCGCGAACAGCGCCGCGTAGCTCTCGGGCAGCATCGGCAGATAGAGGCCGATCACGTCGCCCTTGCCGTAGCCCATGTCGCGCAGGGCGGCGGCGAAGCGGCAGACCTCGGCATCGAGCTCGCCATAGGTGACGGAGCGCTTGCGGCCGTCCTCGCCTTCCCAGACCAGATAGGTCTTGTCCCAGATGGGCGTGCCCCGATGCTTGTCCAGGCAGTTGAGGACCAGGTTGGTCTTGCCGCCCACGCACCATTTCGCCCAGGGCGCGCCCTTCGACTCGTCCAGCACCTTGCTGTAGGGCTCGTAAAAGCGGAAATCGACCTCCTTCAGAAGCTCGTTCCAGAAGGCCTCGGGCTTCTCCTCGGAGAATTTATTGAGGGCGTCGAAATCGGCCAGCCCCAGCCGCCGCATGAAGGCGGTCAGCTTGCAGTTCTCCAGCAAATCGTCGCTGGGCCGCCACATGATCTCGCTCTCGACGACCTTTTCCATGCCGAATCCTCCTGTTTTATTCGGCCGGCGACGGCACGTTTCGGCGCGTCGCCGGCCCGTTCTTGTTGTTTCCGGCCCGGCCTCGTGGCCGGCCGCCTATTTGATGCCCTTCAGCCAGTCCAGGGCTTCCGGATTGACCAGCGACGACAAATCGCCCGCCGGCTCGTCCAGCAACACGGACCGGATCACCCGGCGCATGACTTTCATGCTGCGGGTCCGCGGCAGGTCGGGCACGAAATGGATCTCGCGCGGGCGATAGGACCGGCCCATGCCCTCGACGACCGCGTTGGAAATCTCGGCGCGCAGCGAATCGTCGCCCTCGACCCCCTCGGCGGGAATGGCGATCAGCCCCACCGCCGAGCCCTTCATCTGGTCGGGAAGACCGATGGCGGCGACATCGACCAGCTTGCCGGTGGCCATGGCCAGGCTCTCGATCTCCGACGGGCCGGTGCGCTTGCCCGACACCTTGATCGTGTCGTCCGACCGCCCGAGGATGTACCAGAACCCGTCATCGTCGATGGCGGCGAAATCGCCATGCCGCCAGATGTCCTTGTAGTCGCTCCAATAGGTTTCCAGATAGCGCTCGTCGCCCCCCTCGCCCCAGAAGCTGCGGGTCAGGCCGATGGAGGGCTGAAGGAGCACCAGCTCGCCCACCTCGCCCGGCTTGACCGGGTTCCCCTGATCGTCCAGCACCGCCGCCCCCGAGCCCAGGGCCGAGCCGTTGAAGGCGCAGGGCTTCAGCGGATGGATGTAGCTGCCGGTGACGATCGAGCAGCCGATCTCGGTGCCGCCCGACATGTTGAGGAGCGGGATCTTCTTCCTGCCCACCACCTCGAAGGTCCAGTTCCATGCGTCCGGAGTCGCCGGCTCGCCCCCCGTGATCAGGCATTTCAGCGAGGAAAGGTCATGCTTTTCAACCGGTTCCGGCCCGTACTTCATGCAGCCGCGCTGGGCGGTCGGTGCGATCCCGAAATGGGTGACCTTGTAGTCCTCGATCAACCGCCAGAAACGATCGATATCGGGATAGTCCGGCGCCCCCTCGGCGACCACGACCCGGCCGCCGCCGAAGGTTGGCGCGATCGCCGTCATGGCGCCCACCATCCAGCCGAAATCGCTCAGCCACATGAAGGAATCGCCGGGGACGAAATCGCCGCAGAGATTGACGTCGAGGGCGATCTTGGTGGTGAAGCCGACATGGGTCTGGATGATGCCCTTGGGCTTGCCGGTCGTGCCCGAGGTGAAGGCCAGGCGCTCCGGCCATTCGGCGGGCAGCTCCTCGGTCGGCAGGTCGGTGGGCTGGCCGTCGACGATATCGTGCCACCAGACGTCGCGGCCCTCCTTCATCTCGACCGGCAGGTTCTCCTCGCCCAGATGGCGGACGACGATCACGTCCGTCAGATCGGGGCAGTCCGCGGCCGCCTCGTCCAGCATGACCTTCATCGGACCGGGCTCGCCGCGGCGCCAGGTGCCGTCGGCGGTGATCACGATCTTGCAGCCGCCGTCATTGACCCGGACCGCGATCGGCGCCGGCCCGAAACCGGAAAAGAGCGGCATGTTGATGGCGCCGATCTTCAGGTTCGCCATGTAGGCGATGTAAACCTCGGGGATCATCGGCAGATGGAGGCCGACGATGTCGCCCTTCTTGACCCCCTTGGATTTCAGGGCCGCCGCCAGCTTGCTCGCCTCGGCGTCGAACTCTTCGTAGGTGTAGGAGCGGGTGCGGCCGTCCTCGCCCTCCCAATCAAGCACCGTCGAGTTCCAGATCGGCGTGCCCTTATGCTTCTCGATGCAGTTCAGATAGGCGTTGGTCGTGCCACCGACGCACCATTTCGCCCAGGGCTTGCCGTCGGAGACGTCCAGCACCTTGTCGTAGGGCTTGTAGAAGCGGAAATCGATGAATTTGAGCAGCCCGTCCCAGAACCATTCCGGGTCCTCGGTCGCGCGTGCGTTGGCCTCGTCGTAGGTCTCGCAGCCCAGGGACCGGATCAGCGCCGTCATCTGGGCGTTTTCGACGGTCTCCTTGGACGGCCGCCAGACGACCTCTCCCTCGGCGATCTTTTCCATGGTTCGAACCTCCCTGGGTTGGCACCGTTGTCCGGTTCTTGCCGCCGGCAGGCGGGCCGCAATCTTAGCTCCGCCCCAACCCGAGAACAAGAAAGCCGCGCGGGTCGCGGCGGTTGAAAATCGCCGCCCGCCCCGGCCGGGACGGGCGGCGCTTCTCGGGTTAAACGAATTTGCGGAAGTCGGCCTTGCGCTTCTCGTTGAACGCGTTGACGCCTTCCTTGGATTCGTCGGTCTGGTAGTAGAGCGCCACCGTCTGCATGGCGAGACCGCCGATGCCGCGGATATTGTCGGTATCGGCATGGAACGAGCGCTTGGCGATGGAGATCGCGGTCGGGCTCTTTTCCAGGATCTCCTGGCACCATTGGGCGACCTCGGCATCCAGCTTGTCGTCGGGCACGCAGACATTGGCGAGACCCATCTCGACCGCTTCCTTGCCGGTGTAGGTGCGGCAGAGATACCAGATCTCCTTCGCCTTCTTGTCGCCGATGATCCGGGCCAGAAGGCCGGTGCCGTAGCCGGCGTCGACCGAGCCCACCCGGGGGCCCGCCTGGCCGAACTTGGCGTTTTCCGAGCAGATGGTGAAGTCGCAGATCGTGCACAGCACGTTGCCGCCGCCGATGGCCCAACCCTGGACCCGGGCGATCACCGGCTTGGGCGCGTCGCGGATGATGTCGTGCAGCTCTTCCATCGGCATGCCCAGCAATCCGCGGCCGCCGTAGTCGCCGTCATGGATCGACTGGTCGCCGCCGGTGCAGAACGCCTTCTCGCCGGCGCCGCCGATGACGATGACGCCCACCGACTTGTCCCAGGCCGCGTCGCCCATCGCGCTGATCAGCTCCTCGACCGTGCCCGGGGTAAAGGCGTTGTACTTGTCCGGACGGTTGATCATGATCGTCGCGATTCCGTCCTTCTTTTCGTAGGTGATGTCCTTGTAAGCCATATCCTGAAGAATCCCTCCTTGACTGGGCGTCGCATTCCTCCCAAACGGCCGGCGACAAACCGGCCCCCGCGACGCGAATGGGCGCGCAACCTAGCAGGATTGGCGCGGCCTGTCATGACACCCGCGAAGCCGCGGGCGGGAGAATTTCTCAGGAGGATTTTGGCGCTTCGAGAAGGTCTTCCAGCTTGGTCCGCAGCCGGCTCTTGACCGGCCCCTGAAGCTGGTAGGCCCACCCGCCGAGGCGGGCGTTCAAGGTCTCGGCCTCGGCGCGAATCTCGGCCGACGCGCCGGCGGTCGCCGACGCCGCGAAGCTCGCCCAGCTTTCCTCGCCGCGCGTCGCCAACCGGACGACGACGACCAGCCCGTCCGCTGTGCGAACCTCGGCCGCCGGGGAAATGTCGTCGCCCATCCCGACGGCGTCGGCGCGGGCGACATCGTGCAGCTCGACCTTCTCGAGCAGGCCGCCGATGGACCAGACATCGATCGGCGCGCGGACCTCGCGGCCTTCGGGCAGGCTGGCCAGGTCGAACTTGGTCGTCTCGCCCGGCGTCTTGCGGACGACGATCGGGTCCTCGCCCTCCGGAAACAGGCGTGCCTCGGCCACCCGCTCGCGGGACAGGTCGACGATCTCGCGCTCCAGCCAGTCGACCGCCCGGCGGCCCGGATCGACGATCCCCTTCACCAGCCAGGCTTGTTCCTCGCCGGCCTTGCGTACATACATCTGCTCGTTGGCGGTGCCGCGGCTGTAGGCGCGCGCGCCCAGAATCAGGCTCGCCATCACGGCGCCGTCGCCGTCCTTGAGGGTAA
>Ga0070728_10003058_pt1 | contig 19227 bp, 13 predicted proteins | sample tdDd471_FD_66723 | JGI IMG/M metagenome (GOLD analysis project Ga0070728, IMG submission 66723) | Marine sediment microbial communities from the Atlantic coast under amendment with organic carbon and nitrate - tdDd47.1 | ecosystem: Environmental > Aquatic > Marine > Coastal > Sediment | place... | reverse complement strand
AATGTGAGCAAGGTGCACGCGGCCCTGGTGGAACTGGAGTTGCCGGAGTTTCCTGACCAGGAGATCCTGACTACCATCATGCAGAACATCTGTACTGCCGGTGATCACCTTCGCGATCGGCCCATCATCATGGGCCAGGCACCCGTGGATCCGGTGGACGGCAGATTGGAGTGGGCTCGCGATTTCTTCGCCGAGGGCTGGGTCACCGATGAGGAATCGGGTTCGGTGAACTTCTGGGAGAAGATGGAAAAGCGTTCCGTCAAGGAGGACGAACTGCTGGTCCAGCTGCACCCTTCGGTATCCGGTGAAGCCGGTCTGAGTGTTTTTGGCAACAAGATCGCCGTTGCCAAGCCCACCAAGGCGCGGCTGCGTTGCGGCAAAGGCGTCAAGCAGATCGACGCCGAGGACGGAATCGTGTCCTACTTCGCGGCATGTGATGGACGCGTTCGTTACACCGATGGCACCATCGCCGTGGACGATGTCTACGTGATCAAGGGCAACGTGAGCCTGGAGACCGGCAATATCCAGCACACCGGGGCCGTGATGATCGAGGGCGATATCGGTGCTGGAGCCAAGGTGGAGGCCGAAGGCGATGTTGTGGTCAAGGGCATGACCGAACCGGCTACGATCACCACCGGCGGTACGCTGACGGTAGCGGGCGGGATCGTCGGCGACGAGAATCATGTGATCACTGCCGGCGGCGGCGTCCAGGCCAAGTACATCGGCGAGGCGGTCATCCGGGCCCAGGGCGACATCGCGGTGACGAATGAGATCGCACACTCGAACATTCAAACCCGCGGCAAGGTCGAAGTGGTCAATGGTCGCATCGCCGGCGGCGTGACCGTGGCTCGGATGGGCATCAAGGTGGCCGAAGCCGGCGCCAGCGGCTCGGCCGACACGACCCTCATCGCCGGGATAGACTATACCCTGCACGAGCAGGTCGCCGAGCATAAAGCCAAGATCAAGAAGCTCGAGGCCGCCCAGGAAAAGATCGCCGAGGCCATCAGATCGGCCCATCAACGGGGAGACGCCCTGAGCGACCAGGACCGCAAAGTGGTCGCCGGCCTGGAACAGAAATCCCGGCAAATGCAGCAGGCCATCTCCGACGTTCATGAGCAGATCAAGCGGTTGACCGACGAAGCCCTGGCCGGAGCCGTACGCGAGGTCGTCATGCTGCAGGAAGTATGGTCGGGTACGCGAATTCATCTGGGAGACTACAAGACCGCTGTCAGATCATCGGTCCTGAAGCCGCGAATTGCCAAGCTGAAGGAAAAGAAGGTACGCATCCTGCCTCTCGGCGACGGGAACATGCCCAACGCCTGATCGGCAGACTGCGCCCATACTCCGCGCTCGTACAGCTCTCGTCCCTGGGGGTTGCATTCCGCGGCACGGAACCCCATTATCTCTTCCCGCAACTACCCCCGGCTGCAGGCCCGGCGGCGCACACCGCGCGGCCTCCCGCCGGATTTCGCGCGCTGTCCGGAGGAACCATGAGCGGCCTGCATATCGAGACCATCGCCACCGAGCTGGAAATCAACCCGCGCCAGGTAGCGGCCACCGCCGCCCTGCTGGACGAGGGCGGCACCGTGCCATTCATCAGCCGCTATCGCAAGGAGGCCACCGGCAGTCTGGACGAGGTGGCGGTCATGGCCATCCGGGATCGCCTGGAACAACTGGCCGAACTTGACAAGCGTCGCGGAGCCATCGTCAAGTCGCTGACCGAGCGCGAATTGCTGACACCGGAGCTTCAACGCCGGATTGCCGGGGCGCCCACCCTGGCCGTCCTCGAGGATCTGTACCTCCCCTATCGCCCCAAGCGACGGACCCGGGCCACGATCGCCCGGGAAAAGGGCCTCGCACCCCTCGCCACCTGGTTGGTGGCCGAAGCCGCCCTGCCCGGCGGCGCTGCATCGGGTGCCTCTCCCGAGGACCAGGCCGAAGCCCACGTCGATCCGGAAAAGGAAGTCGCCACCGTGGCGGAGGCTCTGGCCGGCGCTCGCGACATCGTGGCCGAGATCGTCAACGAAGATGCCGCCGCCCGGGCTGGTCTGCGGGAGCTTTTCATCACCCGCGGTACGGTGCGTTCGAAACTGATCAGCGGGAAGGAGAATGAGGGGGCCAAATTCCGCGACTACTTCGATTGGGAGGAACCCGTACGTTCGGCCCCTGGTCACCGGATTCTGGCCATGCGGCGAGGCGAGAAGGAGAAGATTCTCAGCATGCGCATCGCGCCGCCGGAAGAAGGCGCACTTTCCCTGCTGGAACGACAGTTCGTGCGCAATAGTTCGCCGGCGGCCCAGCAGGTCAAACAGGCGGTCCAGGACAGCTACCGGCGATTGCTGTCTCTCGCCCTGGAAACCGAGATCCGGTTGGATATGAAGAAGGCCGCCGACGAGGAAGCCATCGGTGTGTTCTCAGCCAACCTGCGTGAGCTGTTGCTGGCAGCTCCCCTGGGGCCGCGGCGGTTGATGGCCCTGGACCCGGGTTTTCGGACCGGTTGTAAACTGGTGGTCCTGGATCGCCAGGGAGATCTGGTCCACCACGACACCATCTACCCCCACACCGGTGGCGCCAAGGCGGCCCAGGCCGGAGAGGTCGTCGAGGCTCTGGTCGCCCGCCACGGGATCGAAGCCATCGCCATCGGCAACGGGACGGCCAGCCGAGAGACCGAGGCCTTTGTTCGCAAGCTCGATCTGGCCGGCTCGCCGGTCGTCGTGATGGTCAACGAGTCCGGAGCGTCCATCTACTCGGCCAGCGATGTGGCCCGCAAGGAATTCCCCGACCACGACGTCACGGTGCGTGGTTCGGTGTCCATCGGGCGGCGTCTGATGGATCCCCTGGCCGAACTGGTGAAGCTCGAACCCAAGAGCATCGGGGTCGGTCAGTATCAGCACGATGTGGACCAGAAGGCCCTGGCCCGCGGATTGGATGACGTGGTCAGTAGCTGTGTGAACACCGTGGGCGTGGATGTCAACACGGCCAGCAGCGAACTGCTGCACTACGTTTCGGGACTGGGTCCCCAGCTGGCAGACAACATCGTCGCCTGGCGCACCGAGAATGGTGCTTTCGCCAGCCGGGCTCAACTCAAGAAGGTACCGCGCCTGGGGCCCAAGGCTTTCGAACAGGCTGCGGGATTCCTGCGCATCCACGGTGGGCGCAATCCCCTGGACGCCAGTGCCGTCCATCCCGAGAGCTACGACCTGGTGAGAACCATGGCCAAGGACGCCGGCGTAGCGGTGGCCGACCTCGTCGGCGACGAGCAGGCAACTCGGAGCATGCCGCTGAGCAGCTATGTGACCGACACCGTGGGGTTGCCCACCCTGCAGGATATCGTGGCGGAGCTGGCCAAACCCGGCCGCGACCCCCGCGAGCAGTTCGAGGTCTTCAACTTCGCCGATGGAATCGAGAAGCTGGAAGACCTCGAGCAAGGCATGCGGCTACCGGGCATCGTCACCAACGTGACCAACTTCGGCGCCTTCATCGACGTGGGCGTCCATCAGGATGGCCTGGCTCACATCAGTCAGCTCGCCGACCGATTCGTGCGCGATCCCAATGAGGTGGTAAAGGTCGGTCAGAGTGTTTCGGTCACGGTCCTGGACGTGGATCTGGAGCGCAAGCGGATTTCACTGTCGCTGAAGGAGCGGTAGGCGGCGAGCCGGACCTCGCAGGACCTCACCGGTTCAGTCGGCCCGCTTGCGCAGGAGGGTCGCCTGTGAAGCGACCAGAAACGGAAACATGCCTCGCAGCAGGAAATACATCGACGGCAGGTATCGGGAGAGCGCGCGCCCCAGCGGGGGGACCAGCGCTCCCTTCTCGCGACAGACCACGTCCGTCTGCGTTCCCTCGGCGAACAAACGGGCGACCCTCTTGGGAGTGAGCGCCGCGTAGTGCTTGTTGCCCGGTTTCCCATAACGCCAATCGATCAGCAACAGGTATCCGCCGGGCTTGACGACCCTCAGCATCTCCCGGGCGATCCTTTGCGACAGATCCTCGTCGGTCAACTGGACGAACATCGTAGATTCCATCACCAGATCGAATTCACCCGTGGCGTACGGCATGGAGGTCGCATCACCGACGACGAAGTCGATATTGGGATACTTCTGCAGGGCTTCATCGATCCTGTCACTGACTATGTCGATGCCGTGCATGCAGGTGGATGAGTAGCCGAGCTGGATCAGCTGCGTCATGCTGCTGCCGCTGCCGCAGCCGACGTCCAGGATCTTGGATGAAGTCCGGCCCAGCCCTGTTGCCTTGCGCAGGGCATTGACGATCGCGACTTCGAAAGCCAGGTGCTGAAAAAGTACTTCAGGATTGGTCAGCAGGTCGTTTCTGTCCTGGCCCTTCTCCTCGTAGTACTCCTCATACCAATCCTGGGTCTCCTGATTCACATTCTTCTCGTCAATGGACTTCACCAGATTCTCCATCTTGTCCCCCACGACATTTCAGTTCTTCATTCGCACATTGAATCCCAGTCCCTCGATGGCCTGCACAATGGCCTCGGTATCGAGCTTCGACCCCGTGATCCGGACCGTTTCTTCCTGCAACAAGACCCGACACGAATTCACTCCCGACAGTGCCAGGACCGCCTTTTCCACCGATCCCGTGCAATGACTGCAGTGCATCCCCTCGACCTGTACCTCCAGCCCCGCGGCAGGTACATCCGGGCTGCAGGGCTCGGTGCCGTCGCAACCGCAGCCGGTTCCCCGTCGGCGGACTATCCACCAGGAACTGGTCATGACAACGACCAGCAATCCGCCACCGAGGTGATCGATCCACCCGACACCCTCGTGATGGTGGCCGCCGCCGTCGAGGACGGGCAGGGCCTCGGCTGCGCGGGGCAACAACCAGTCCAGCAGCAAACCGCCCCCGAAGGCGCTGACCGCGACGGTGGCAAGATAGATGATCATCGGCCGCCTGCCCAGGACTCGGGCTACCGTGGTGATCGTCGCCGCGTTGGTCGCCGGGCCCGCAATCAGGAACGCCAGGGCCGCCCCCGGGCTGGCTCCGAGAAAGATGAAGCTCGCCGCCAAGGGTACACTGGCGGTGGCACAGACGTAGATGGGTATTCCCACGACCATCATCAAAGCGACGGAAGCCGGACCGGCTCCCAGATAGCTCGCCAGGAAATCAGCGGGAATCACCGCAGACAGCAAGCCCGCGATGAGTACACCGACCAGCAAGGCCCTTCCGATATCCGCTGGCAATGTGATCAGGCCGTAGTCCAGGGCAGCTTTGATTTTCGCCGCCACTCCCCGGGGCACCGTGGCGGCAGCTTCGGCCTCGGTCTGCCCGCGCAGCTGCTCGGCAATGGCCTCGGCCGAGCGCTGGGGAGGCTCCGCGGCCTGGACGATGCCGCCGCCCAGGAATCCGGTCAACAGGGCCGCCACCGGTCTAAAAACAGCGAACAAGGGGCCAAGCATGGTCCAGGTCACCATGATCGAGTCGACGCCGGTCTGGGGTGTGGACAGCAGAAAAGCGGTGGTGGCGGACTTGCTGGCGCCATGCTGACGCAGCGACGCAGCCACCGGGATCACTCCGCAAGAACACAGGGGCAGCGGCACGCCGAATAACGAGGCACGAATCACCGGTCCCATGCCTCGACCACCGAGGTGACGCTCCAGCCAGGTGGGCGAAATGAAGACCGACAGCAGTCCGGCAACCAGAAAGCCCAGCAACAGGTAGGCCGCCATGGCGGCGGTCACCAGCCAGATCTCAAGGACGATATTTTGGGCCAGTTCAATCATCGTCGCAGAGGGGGTTGTAGCGCATACGGGTGCCGAGATCCACCGAGAGGCGAATCTCTTCGGCCGTCAACCGAGCGGGAAAAAAAGTTCCTGAGATTCTGGCGCCACGAATGTTGACGCCGAGCAAGCAAGCCCGACTGAAATCGACGCCCCGCAGGTCCACGCCGCGCAGATCGCAGCTCTGCCCAGCTTCCTTCTTGATGTTGAACGCCTTGACGTTATCGACCCTCAGCAACTGGTACATGGGGTCCTTGGACAGCTTTGGCGGTTCGCTTCTCATGAATCACCTCTCGAGACGTGAATCGAATGCTTATCAATAAAACCCAACCCACGCCCGCCCGCAGGTACGAATGATCAACCGGATTCGAGTCCCGGACCACCGGCGGTCTCGCTGGCCTCGGCAGCTCGAGCGGCTGCCTGGCCAGCGGCCACATCGACTCGAGACAGCAGCCATCCCCCGGCCAGGAAAAAAACAACCAGGGCCACAATCCCCAGCCTTCCCGTGCCGGTCAACTGGCTGACCACGCCGAAGATCAGCGGTCCGGCGATGCCGGCCAGCTTTCCGCTGGTGGAATAGAAACCAAAAAACTCGGCGCTGCGATGGCGCGGAACCATGCTTGCGAACAGCGAACGGCTGAGAGCCTGGGCGCCTCCCTGCACCGTCCCGACCAGGCCCGCAAGGATATAGAAGTGCAGCGCCGTGGCCATGAAATAGCCGCCCACGCTGATCGCGGCGTAGACGACAAGTGCCGCCATGATCGCCGGGCGGGGGCCGATACGCCCCGCCAGCCGGCCAAAGGCCAGACTACAGGGAATTCCCACCAGCTGAGTCAGCACCAGGGCGCCGATCAGATCGGTCATGCCGATGCCCATCTCCGAACCATAGGCCGTGGCCATCTTGACGATGGTGCCTATGCCGTCATTGTAGATCCAGTAGGCAGCCAGCATCACGCTCAGCGCTCGGTAGCGCCGGATCTCCCGAAAGGTCCGGCCCAGGCGCCGGAAACCGTCCCAGACGCTGCGGCTCTGGTCGGTGCCATCAGCCGCGGCTTTCGGTTCCGGGACGTGACGCAACAGGGGAATGGAGAACACACCCCACCACACGGCCACACTGACAAATGAGGCGCGCACCGCAAAACCGCGGTCGGGCATGGCGAACCATTCTGGGTGCAGCACCCACATCAGGTTGATGATCAGCAACAGGCCGCCCCCGCCATAGCCCAGCCCGTAGGCTCGGGTCGAGAGGCGATCCATGTCCGCGCCCTGGGCAAGACTCGGTAGTAGCGATTCGTAGAAGATGATAGAAGCGGCGAACCCTACATTGGCGCCGATGAACAGCATTGCCGCCGCTCGCCACGAATCTCCACCGAGGGTCGCGAACAACGCGGTCATCAGGATGCCCAACCCGGCAAAGAAGGCCAAGAAGCGTTTGCGACCTCCTTTGAGGTCGGCCACGGCTCCGAGTATCGGTGCGCTGATCGCAACCAGGGTCAGGGCCGCGGCGGTCACATAGCCCCACAGGGCCGTGGCGTCGGCAGCCTCCACGCCGGCCGAAATGGCCAGCTCGCGAAAGAATGGAGGAAACAGGGCGGCCATGATGGTGGTGGCAAAGGCCGAGTTGGCCCAGTCGTAGAGGCACCAGGCGCGGCGCGCGCGTGGATCACTCATGATCGAGGCTCGGGCTTGACCGCGCAGGTAGCCAGCAGGGTGGGCATGTGCCAGCTGAGCCGATCTTCCGTTTCGGGAGCGAATCGGTCCTCGTAGAGTCCCGTCAGCAGAAATCCGGCGGCGCACTGGCCGCCGATGAGATCATTCAGGGTGTGACTCCACTCCAGGGCCTCACCGTCCGCCAGATGCTTGGCGCGAACCGCAGGATCCATATCTGTCACGTCGGCGTAGGGCAACCGGTGCGCCACTTCCAGCTGGCCTTTCTCGGCCAGCTCGAAGTCAAATACATAGAATGCCGGATTCATCTGCCCGCAGAGCAGACGCCCCTCCGGCCTGAGCACCCGAAAGGCCTCACGCCATACCGGATGCACATCGGGGACAAAACACATGGACACCGGGTTGACGATCAGGTCGAACGACCCGGCGGGAAACGCGCCGAGGTCGGCCATGTCACCCTCGACCAGGGTCAGGTTCAGGCCTTCCCGTTCGGCCACTTCGCGGTCACGCTGCAGCTGGGCGGGGGAATTATCCAGAACCGTCACCCGCGCACCAGCGGCAGCCAGCACCGGAGCCTGTTGTCCGCCACCGCCGCCGAGAGCCAGCACATCCCGGCCCTGGACCTCACCCAGCCAGTCCGTGGGCACCGGCACCGTCGGGGTCAGAATGATGGACCACTGGCCGCGGCGGGCAGCAGCGACGACCTCCGAGCTCACCGGCACGGTCCACCGGCAACCCTCGGTCACCTTGCGATCCCAGGCGTCCCGGTTGTGGGCCCGCACATCCATGACCGATCTCCCTGCCAAGTAGAAAGTTCAACGCTACCAGTAAAAGTAGATACCGGCCTGAGGTGTGATCTTGATGTCATCCGATTTGCCGTCGCGATAGAAATTGCCTTCGATCTGGAAGGACCAGCGCCTACCCTGCAGGATCTCCGCGCCAACCCCGAAACCGACATTCCAGTACTCCTGGGTGTCCCAGAGATCCTCCCCGCCGGATTGCCCCGTCTTCTCACGGTGATAGAAATAGGCCAACCCCGCCGCCAAGTACAAGCGCAAGCGGGCATCCTGGCGCAGAATATACTGCAGCTCGGCACCCACATTGTGTCGCTTGTCGTCGCCGGTGTGCCAGATTCCACCGGCGGCCTGCAAATACAGGAACCACTGGACCGGCAAGCGAAACGCCAGACCGTGACCACCCACCTTGCCGTAATGCAATCCCACGGCACCCTGCAGGGTGTCGCCCTGATTGTTCCAATCGCGAGGGGGGGCATCCTGGGCCCGGGCAGCACCCGGAAGGCCGGCCAGTATCAAGAGGACGGCCACCGCGGTGGCGGCCCGCAGGGGAGTTTTCCAAGTCCTTATCATCGCTCCGTCTTTCGTTCGGCTCAGCATCCTGCCAACCCGCAATTCCGCGTTTCCGTGCCGGAATCCACCTCTGGATAATGCCCGATATTGTCCAACGCGGCAACCGAAGGTTGCGAAATCGACGCAGCCGCTAAAACCGGGCCGATTCCGGTCGATCCTATGGCAACAGGTTTGCAGTGTTTCCGCCCATGAAACGAAACGGTTGTCATGAAGAAATCCATCCCCGTCACGTTGTTGACTTTCGCCAGCCTGGCCCTCGGCGCGGCCCTCATTCTGTCGGAGCAGGATGCCTCCGATCCCGTCGCCGATCATCAGCTCACCGGTACCGACCACCTGGCCGGAACCTTGCGCCGTACCCCGGACCTGGATAGCTGGATACCCATCAGTGACGGCGCGACCTCCGCCACCGCGTTGAAGGTGGTCGCCAATTCATCCGATCGACTGACGGTGTCCTACGATCTGCCAGGATTCTCCTTGGCCGAGGTCGACGTTGGCGGACGCAAGTGTACGCGTATCAACCTGCCCGACCACATCAAGATCCAGGAGAAGGGATTGCCGGAACTGCCTATCGTTGCGGCAAGTCTGATCATCCCGGCAACCGGAGATTCGGAACTGCGAATCGTCGAGCACGTGATCCGGGAGCTCAAAATGGATCCCGTCGAACCCTCGTTGGGACATCTGACCCGGGACATCGATCCCGCCACCGTCAAACCTACCTTCGCCTCTCTGTACAGCGTGGGCGGCACCTGGCCCGCAGAGCCTGCAGTACTCAGCGAACCCTTCGTCACGCGTGACCGACGCGGCGTGAACCTGCGCCTGCAGCCACTGCGTTATGACGCCGGCAGCGGGACGTTGCTGATCACAGAAAAGCTGGTTGTGGAGATCGTCACCCGCGGCAACGCGGGCATCAATGTGGTCGACCCCGCTCTGTCGCCGGCGGTATCGGCGGATTTCGACCGGGTCCACGACAAGCTCTTCGCCAACTACACTGCCCCCATCGCCAGCGACAAGTACACTCAGCTGGAAACCCGCGGGCGAATGCTGATCATCGCCCACGACGAGTTCCTGGACGAGATGGCGCCTTTCGTCCAGTGGAAGCAGCAACTGGGCATCGGCGTCGAAATGGTCTCGGTGTCCGACGCCGGCAACAACGCCCTGGAAATCGGCAACACCATCGCCCAGGTCTACGCCGAGCCCGATGGGCTGGTCTGGGTCATCCTGGTTGGTGACCGGGAGCAGGTACCGACCAACAGCGGACTCTTCGACGGCTCGGATTCGGACAGCCGCTACGCCATGCTCGGCGGCGCCGATGTCTATCCCGACGTGTTCATATCTCGCATCTCTGCGGCGACCGAGGCCCAGGTAGAGACCCAGGTAGCTCGCTTCATTGCCTACGAAAAACAGCCCTCGATCGGCGAAGCAGCCGGCTGGTACAGCCGCGCTCTCGGTGTTGCCAGCGATCAGGGAACGCCGCCCGACTACAAGCTGGTCGAGCTGTTGCACGATCAGCTGCTGGGCTATGACTTCAAGACCATCACCGGAGTGTTCGAAGGACAGGGAGGCGAAACCTCGGACATCGCGGCCGCCCTGAAAGACGGATGCAGTTTCGTCAACTACCTGGGCCACGGCAGCGGTACGAGCTGGGCCAGCGTTCACTACGGTATCTATGACGTCAAGAACACCGCCAATGCCGGCAATCTGCCCTGGATTGTCGATGTCTCGTGCTACAACGGCCGCTTCTCCCTGCAGGAATGCTTTGCCGAGGCCTGGATGCGGGCCGGCACCCCGACCGAGCCTCGAGGCGCGGTCGGGGTCCTGGCGGCGACCTCCCTCGCCCCTTGGACGCCGCCCACGGTGATGCAGGCCGAGATCGTGAAACTGCTGACGACCGACAAGGCCAACACCTTGGGTTCGCTCTGCTACTCCGGCCTGATGAAGGTGCTGGACGAGTACGCCGGCCTTTCGGTGGCCGAGCAGGTGCTGGAACAGAACGTCCTGTTCGGCGACTGTTCGCTGATGGTGCGCACGACCGAGCCGGCCAAATTCCTGGTCCAGAGCGCCGCGCTGAACGCTCCGGCGGCCAACGCCCTGACGGTAAGCGTCAACGGTCCGGCCGGATCCATCGTGGCCGTGACCAGGGACGGCGTGCTCTACGGCAGCGGCGTGGTCGACGCCCTGGGCGTGGCTCAGGTCGAGCTGGTCCTATCGATCGTCGATGTCGCCGATGCCCAGTTGACGGTCTCGGGATTCAACATGGTCCCGAACATCAGCAGCTGGACCTTTGGCGACAACGGAATCGGCGAGAGCTCGGACGACGGCACGGAAGAAGTGGAACCGGAAGACGAATTCCCTGTCGAGCCCGCCCCAGATACTGAACCGAATCTGGATCCGGCAGCACCCACCAAGGTGGAACTGCGCGGCAACTATCCCAATCCCTTCAATCCCGAGACCCGGATCGCCTTCGACCTGCCCCGGGACATGCAGGTCCGCCTGGCCGTCTACGACATCAAGGGTCGCCTGATCCAGACCCTGGCCGACGGTCAGCTGGGCGCAGGCCGCCAGGAAGTCATCTGGAACGGCTGCGACAGCGCGGGCCGCAACGCCGCGAGCGGCGTGTACCTGTATCATCTGGTCACCGCCGAAGGTGTGCAGACCGGACGCATGGTACTCAGCAAATAGCGACCGTTGCGTAGGGTAAGAATCGAGGGCCCCGGGTCAAGCCCCGGGGCCCTGAGCTGTCTGCGTCGGAATCGACTCCACGGATTGACAACCGCCCTGCAACAACCTGCCGCCGGAATCGTCCTCATCTCATGCGACGAGACCCCTCGAATCCGAACCCCACGGTTCTCACGAAAAGAGATCTCATGAATGCCACGCGCGCACACGGCAAGACCCGTCACCAGCGGGCTCTACTGAGCCTCCTGGTTCTGGCAGCAATGGCTTTGGCCACCGCGACTCTGGCCACTCCCGACACTCTGGTCCGCGATGAGATTCCCGACCAGTACAAGTGGGACCTGAGCGACATCTACTCCGACTGGGATGCATGGGAACAAGACCTCGAACGCATCGAGGTGCTGATGGCCGACTACACCGCCCTGCAGGGAACGCTGGCCGACGGACCCCAGCAGATTCTCAAGGCCAGCGTCATGGGAGACGAGCTGGGCAAACTGGCTGGCAAGGTTTTCCGCTATGCCCGGCTTTACAACGTCACTGACATGGCCAACAACGATCTCGCCGCCAAGGTCCAGCGCGTGCAGATCCTGTTCTCCAAGTTCGGCACCGCCATGGCGTGGTTCAATCCCGAGATGCTCGAGATCCCGTGGGAGACCATGGAGCAATGGCTGCAAGACACGCCGGAGCTGGAGCCCTACGCCTTCGGCATCACCGACCTGTACCGGCAGCAACTGCACGTGTTGAGCGAGGAGTCGGAGCAGTTGCTCTCCTACTACAACCGTGCCCTGGGCTCACCGGCCCAGATCTATAACGAGCTGTCCACATCGGACATCGAATACCCCGAGGTCACGCTCTCCACGGGCGAGACCGTCACCATGACCCCGGGACAGTACTACAGCATTCTGTCGACGAATCGGAACCAGGAAGACCGACGCAAGGCCTTCGAAGCCTTCTATGGCGTGTACCATGCCAAGGCCAACACCTACGCCTCCATCTACGATGGCATCCTGCAGGGCCAATGGGCGGCAACCCAGGCCCGTAAGTACGACTCGTCCCTGCAGGCGGCGCTGGACGGCAACGCCATCCCCACCGAAGTCTACGAGAATCTGGTGGAGATGGTACGCCAGGGCGCCGAACCGGTGCACCGCTACATTGCCCTGCGCAAGAAGGCGCTGGGCTTGAAGGAATACCACGGATACGACGGCAATATCCCCCTGGTCGACTTCGACAAAAAGTACCCCTGGGACAACATCCGGGACGACATCGTCGAATCGGTGGCGCCTCTGGGCCAGGACTATCAGGAAAAGATGAAGGCCGCCTTTGCCGGGGGCTGGGTGGACGTCTACGAAAACGAGGGCAAGCGTCCCGGGGCTTTCTCGGCCGGCGTCTACGGCGTGCATCCCTACATGTTGTTGAACTACAACGAGACCCTGGGCAGCTTCTTCACCACAGCCCACGAAATGGGACACTCGCTGCACACGATGCTGTCCCACGAGAACCAGCCCTACGCCACGTCCAACTACACCATATTCGTGGCGGAAGTGGCTTCGACCCTGAACGAGCGTCTGCTGCTGGACCAGCAACTGGCCAAGACCGATGACCCGGTGGAGATGGCGGCATTGCTGACCCGCTCGATAGACGACATCATCGGCACCTTTTACAGTCAGGTCATGTTCGCCGACTACGAGTTGCAGGCCAATCGTCTGGTGGAGCAGGGCGTACCCATCACCTCGGACGTGTTGACGAAGATCTACACCGAGCTGTGGACTGCCCAGAACGGCGACGCGGCGACCTTCGACGAGTTCTACGGCAGCACCTGGACCCGGATCAGCCACTTCTACTCGGTGCCGTTCTACGTGTACCAGTACGCCACGTGCTACGCTTCGTCGGCCCAGATCTACCAGCGCATTCGCAGCGGCTCCGACGACGAGCGCTTGACGGCCGTCCACGACTACCTGGAACTGCTCAAGTCCGGTGGCAACGACCATCCCATGGAGCAGCTCAAGAAGGCGGGCGTCGACCTGACCCGCCCCGATGCCTTCCAGGCGGTGATCGACAATCTGGACGGACTGGTGACCCAGCTGGAAGAAGTGCTGGAACAGCTGGAGGGCTAGTCGCGAACCAAGCGGTCGCAGACCGGTTGCATGAGGATCGGCTCGAAGGACTCGGCGATGGCCTCGCTCATGGCCAGCGAGGCCGCCGGGTCCACGGAGCCGAGCTGTCCTGAAGCTTCCCAGGCCCCGCGGTCCGGCCATTGGGCATAGGCCACCCACGTTCCGTCATCGGCGTGATGCAGACGTGAACCCAGGGCACCGCGCTGTTCCTTGAATGCTTCGGTGATGGTCGTCCAGGCCTGGATGAACGAATCCTCCCTGCCGGGATGGAGGTGCCAGCGATAGAGGACGGCGAAGTCGGTTCGAGTCATGGTCGTGGTACTCCTCACGGGTTCATGCACCCTATTCTATTCCTAATTCGACAGACCTGCTATCCTGCCAGCGACACTGACCTTGGAACAACCACCGGAAAGGACTCCCCGTGTCCACCCCCCTGATCGCCCCCGACCAGACCTGGGCCATCTGGACCATACTGCTCGGAGCCGCTGCTTTGGGCTTTCTGGCTGAGAAATCCCGCATTGGCAGGAAGCTCTCGGGCGCCATCCTGACCATGGGCGTGACCTTCGTGCTGTCGAATCTGGGCGTGATCCCCGCCGACGGCGTGCCCGCGTACTCCGTGGTGTGGTCCTATCTGGTCCCGCTGGCCATCCCCCTGCTGCTGTTCCGGGCGGATCTGCGACGGATCCTGCGGGAGGCGGGGCCCACCTTGCTGGCCTTCGTCATCGGTGCGATCGGTACCGTGATCGGCACCATCGTCGCCTATCAGGTAGTCCCCCTGGGTGAGGAAGGCTGGAAGCTGGCAGCGATCTTCTCGGCGACCTATGTGGGAGGCTCCATGAACTACGCCGCTGCCGCCGAGGCGGTGGGTCTGCGGTCGGGCGATCTGCTGAGTGCCGGGGTGGCCGCTGACAACCTCGTCATGGCTCTCTATTTCCTGGTGTTGTTCGCCTTGCCGGGGATCGCGTTTCTGCGCCGGCGGTACGTCAAGCGCCACCACGAGGCGGCCGAGGACTCCCCCGGCGACGGCGGTGATCAGATGAGGGCCTCGTTTCCCGATCTGGGCCGAACCGCCCTGGCGCTGGCCATCGCCCTGGGTCTGTGCGCAGTGGGTTTCGGCCTCGCCACACTCACCGGCTGGCGAGGCAGCGGAATTCTCGTGGTCACTGCCTTGACGGTCGTGCTGGCCACGTCCCTGCCGGGGCAGTTTCGCAAGCTGGCCGGGGCCGAAGTGGTCGGCACCTTCCTGATGCAGATCTTCTTCGCCGTCATCGGCGCCAGCGCCAATATCGTGGTGGTCATGAAGGTGGGACCGGTGTTGTTCGTGTTCGCTGCCCTCATCCTGACGATCCACCTGCTGGTTCTGCTACTGGCCGGCTGGGCCTTGAAGCTGGACCTGTCGGAGCTGATCATCGCCTCGAACGCCAACATGGGGGGCCCGACCACTGCCGCAGCCATGGCCGTGGCCAGACGCTGGGAGTCGTTGGTGTTGCCGGCGATCCTCTGTGGCACTCTGGGATACGCGGTGGCCACATTCGTCGGAGTCGCCCTGGGTCACTGGCTGCGCTGACAGTTGCGGTGGCCACCGCTTCGCTGGATAATGGGAGCTAAGCCGGTATCAGCTCCCTTGTCAGAAGGACCTTCCGAATCCGATGAGCGAATCCATCCTCCAGTTCGATTCCGTTTCGCTGACCTACGGCGAACCGGATCGGCAACCTCGTGAGGTTCTGCGCGAGGTGAGTTTCGAGCTGCCCGCCGGCTCCGCGGTGGCGTTGGTCGGCCGCAGCGGTAGCGGTAAATCGACCCTGTTGCATCTGGCGGCCGGCATCGCCGTGCCCACCGCCGGCACCGTGCACCTGGCCGGCAACGATCTGGGCACCCTGGGCGAAGGCCAACGAACCGTGCTCCGGCGCCGGCAGGTGGGGTTGGTCTTTCAGTTCTTTCATCTGCTGCCCCATCTTTCGGTGGCCGAAAATATCTGCCTGCCCGGTTGGATCGCCGGCCGGGGCAGCGCCGAACTGGACCGGCGGGTCCTGTCCCTACTGGAACGGGTTCAGCTGGCTGACCGCGCCGAGGATCCCGTGGGCAAGCTCAGCGGCGGTGAGATGCAACGCGTCGCCCTCTGCCGGGCGCTGTTGCGCAAGCCGGCCCTGGTCCTGGCCGACGAACCCACCGGCAGCCTGGACGAACGCAGCGGCCAGGAGGTGCTGGAGCTTCTACTGGAGTTGACCCGCGACGAAGGCGGCACCCTACTCTTCGTCACTCACAGCCGCGAGCTGGCCGCTTACGCCGACACGGTGTGGCGCCTGCACGACGGCCGTTTGCAGGAACTGGCGCGAGCCGGATCATGAGACGCTACCTGTTGCGCTCGCTGCGCCATCAATTTCGCAGCGGCCGCACGCTGTTTCTGCTGACGGTTGCCGGCGTCGCCCTGGGTGTGGCCTCGGTGGTGGCCATCCAGACCCTGAATCAGGGATCCCTCAAGGCCTTCGACGGCAGCGTACGGGCGGTCAGTGGTCAGGCTGATCTCACGGTGCTGGGAACGACTCCTTCGTTCGATGAGACGATTCTGGCCCGAGTCCTGGCCGATGGAGACGTTGCCGCCGCCTGGCCCCTGTGCCGGGTCGAGGTGGCCGTGCAGGGGCACGAGGGGTTGTTCCTGGAAGTGATCGGCTTCGACCTCTTTGCACCGGTGCAGTACCCCTTGACCGCCGCGGCCGGCGAGGAGACGGATCCGGATCGTCTGCTCCGGGAAGCCCTGGTACTGCCGGGTTGGGCCGCGGTGACTCCCGATCTGGCCCAAGAGCACGGATGGAGCCTTGGCGACACCGTGACGGTCAGCAGTGGCAGCCGCCTGGCCCGGTTATCGATCGGGGCCCTGGTCGACTTTCGAAGCATCGAGCCACTGGCTCCGAGTCGCTTGGCAGTGATGGACATCGCCCAGGCCCAGGGGTTGCTCGCCCGGCGCGGTCGCATCCACCAGATCGATGTGGTGCTGGCTCCGGGATCTGACCCTGCCCGGGCCGCCGCTCGCATGGCCGAAACCCTGGGGCCCGGCATACGCATCCTGACTCCCGAGCAACGCCATCAGGATGCCGTGGGCCTGCTGGCTGCCTTCCGACTGAACTTGACGGCCCTGAGCCTGATCAGCGTCTTCGTGGGACTGTTCCTGGTTCTGGCCAGTGTGCAGGCGTCGCTGGTGCGCCGCCGCCGCGAGTTCGGCGTACTTCGCTCCCTGGGTACGACCCGCAGACAGGTGTTGGGCCTGGTGTTGGCCGAAGCGGCCGGCCTGGGATTTCTGGGCGTCGGTCTGGGCATTCCCCTGGGGTATCTGGTGGCGGTGCGCAACATCGAGACGGTGAGCGCAACCCTGACCTCCATCTATGTGCTGGAGGGCATTGAATCTCTGGCGCTGACCTGGCCGATCGTCGCCGCCGGCTGCGTCGTTGGACTCGGCGGCGCCGCCGGCGGCGCCATACTGCCTGCGGTGGACATGGCCCGACGCGACACGGGCCGGCTGCTGTCCCCGCTGAATCTGCACGAGGATACAGGCCGGGCCGCGGGTCGGCTGGCCTGGCTGGCGGTAACTATGGCAGGTGTGGCCACGGGCTGGTTCCTGCTCGCGGGAAAACAATTGCGGATCGGCGGCTTCGTCTACGGCTTCGTGATGATGGTGGCGCTGCCCCTGGTCGTGCCGCTGATTGTACGCACGGTGTGCCGTCCGCTGCGCCCCCGGGGCATCGGGTTCGCCTTGAGTCTGCGCAACCTGGTGGCCCGCATTCGGACCACCAGCTTCGCCGTCGCCGCCCTGGCCGTCACCGTGAGCATGCTGATCGGCATCACCCTGTTGATCGGCAGCTTCCGGCAAACCCTGGAGGCCTGGCTGGACGTGACGATCCGGGCCGATGTCTACGTCTCCAGTGAGTCCTGGGTTCGCGCCGGCAACGAGGCCTTTCTGGACCGGGAACTGCTGGACGAATTGAACGCACGACCGGCGGTCACGGCGGTGGAAGAGCAACGAAGAATGCGCGTCCGCACCAGTGACGGCCGCTTCCAGGTCTGGCTGAACGGCGTTGCGTTTGCCGGCATGTCGGCTTCCGAGCTGGGGCATCGCCTGCCCCTGATGTCCGGCGATCCGGAGACCGTGGCCCGCCTGTTGACGGAACACGAGGGAGTGTTGATCGGCGAACCGCTGGCCCGTAAATCGGGCTTGGCCACCGGCGACACGTTGCGCCTGGCGGGTCCCGATGGCCCGGTTCCCCTGCCCGTCGTCGGCGTGGCCTACGACTACACCAGTGAAGGGGGCACGGCGTTCGTGACCATGACTACCTTGGCCCGGCACCTGGACGGCGGGCCGCCCAACAACGCGGCCCTTTTTCTGGCCGATGGCATTGATCCGGAGGTCGAGGTGGCGAGACTGCAGCAGCGCTACCACTCCCAACCCTTGGTGTTCCGAAGCAATCGGACCCTGCGCAAGGAGATCATGGCCATCTTCGACCAGACCTTTGCCGTGACCCGCACCCTCCAGGGAATGGCCTTGTTGATCGCCGTATTCGGCGTCGCGTTGACCCTGTTGATCCAGGCCCGGGAACGGGCGGGCGAGCTGGCCCTCATGCGAGCCATTGGAGCGACCCGGCGCCAGATATTCGCGCTCTTTCTGGGCGAGGGAACCGGTCTGGGCGTCCTGGGATTGGGGCTGGGACTCGGGGGCGGTATGGGCCTGGCGGCCCTGTTGATCCTGGTCATCAATCGCGTCTGGTTCGGCTGGACCATCCAGCCGGCGTGGCCGGCGATGGCCTTGTTGAAGCAATCGTTGGTCATACTGGCTGCTGCTGCCGGCGCCAGCGTGTACCCGGCCATGAGAGCCGGCTTGACCTCGGCTGGCCAGTTGAGCCGGGATGACTTGTAGCAAAGGAACCACCATGTCGAGCGATTCTTCGAAACGTCGTTCCAACGGTCGAATCCTATTTTTACTGGCGATGCTGAGCTGCATTCTGGCGGTGGTTCAGGGAGCGGCAACCGCCCCCGATGGCGAGCCCGCCTGGCTCCAGGCCGCACCGGACTACCTCTGGAACTTTCCCGGCGATCACGGGGTCCACCGGGACTACAAGACCGAATGGTGGTACTTCACCGGGCACCTGTTTCCCCGGGGAGAGCCAGCCGCACCAGCGATGGCCTTCCAGCTCACCTTTTTCAGAATCGGATTGCTGCCCGACGGACCACCGGCTCTGAATTCGGACTGGGCCACCGCGGGACTGGTCATGGCCCACGCGTCGGTGACCGATCCTGCGCGAGACCGTCACATCTTCAGCGAGGTCCTGTGGCGCGAGATCCCCCTGCTGGGCGGTTTCGGCACCGCAGCCGATTCCACCCTTGCCTGGTGCCGGGCTCCGGCGGGAACGGACTCACTCTGGAGTGTGACCTGGGATGGCGACGCATTCCGATTGCGGGCCCGGGACCGAATCGGCGGCCTGGGCTACGATCTAGTCTGTCGGCCCGAAAAACCGCTCGTGTTCCACGGCGACGGCGGCTTCAGCCCCAAGTCCCCCGACGGTCGGACCGGCAGCCTGTACTTCAGCTATACTCGCATGTCGGTCACCGGCTCCATTACACGCGGCGACTCGGCGGTGGACGTCAGCGGCACCAGCTGGATGGACCGCGAAATCT
>Ga0070728_10003057_pt1 | contig 19232 bp, 16 predicted proteins | sample tdDd471_FD_66723 | JGI IMG/M metagenome (GOLD analysis project Ga0070728, IMG submission 66723) | Marine sediment microbial communities from the Atlantic coast under amendment with organic carbon and nitrate - tdDd47.1 | ecosystem: Environmental > Aquatic > Marine > Coastal > Sediment | place... | reverse complement strand
TCGGTCTGGCTGGATCTTCATGGTCAGGCCGCCGCCGTGGTGGACCGGTTTGCAGAGCTGGAAGGCGGCAGTTCCCATCTGACCGCGCGATTGGCGGCCCTGAGCCACTTGCTGGTAGAGCTTGAAGCATCTCGGCCACTCGGCCTCAAGGCGACCACGGTTCGGCTCGATTCGGAACTGCTCTCGAGTCCCACCGATGTGGTTCTGGTTCTCAGAGTGGAGCCGGACGGAATGGAGTTGCGCTCCGAACCCTTCCGGCTCGGTCCGGCCGCTCCCGAGGGAACCGGCTGGGTGGGAACACGGGCCCTTGATTGGGCGCCGGAGCTGAAGTTCGACCAGCGGATTCGCGCCATCGTCCTGGACCACGACACCCAGCAACCGCTACTGGAAGTGAACTATCCGCCCCTGAGCGAGCGCGTTGGCCCCGGCGCTTTGGCGCGACCGAGGCCGGGAGAGGGCGGCCGGCTCAGCTTCCGACTGGCCTCGGCCTATTGGCGTTCCCTGTCGGTCACTTCCCTGGACTGATCCCTGTCCCGCGATTTCTCGTGCAACCCGCGGTCCTGGATTCCGTAATGGACTCCAGGGCCGGCGCCAGCGGCTCTCTTTTGATACAGAATAATCGGTCCGGGAGGTCAACCATGGTCAAGCGTCACACTCTACCAGCCAGCGTCCTGACAGGATTGCTCGTCATAGCCATCGCTATCGGCTCGGTGTCTTTTGCCGTTGCCAGGGATAAGGATTCAAAGGTCGTTGTCTGCGACATGGATGGCGAGCGCGTATCGGTGACCCTGGACGGTCAAGCCCTGACGATCACGACCGAAGATGGCGACGAGAATTCGGTGATGGTCGTGGATATGGAACAGATCGGCTTCATGGTCGAGGACGCCATGAGTGGGGTGTCCGAAGCTCTGCAGGGTTTGCAGATGGACTTCCACATGGGGCAGGACAACCGAGTCCGGATGGCTCTGGACGATGAGTCCTGGGAAGTGGATATCAATGAAATCATGGCCGACGTGAGCGTGGCCCTGTCAACGGCGATGTCCGAGATCGAGACCGAGGACTGGACGACGACCCGTTACCATCACGATTCCGACGTGACCGACGATGATCTGCGCGAAGAGCTGGATGATCTCCGAGACGAGATGCGCCAGTTGCGCCGAGAGTTGAGCAAGCTGCGGCAGCAGAAGCAGGACTGATCACTTCCGGCTCGCCGCCGTCGCGGCCCGGAGTCAATGCCCCCTCCAGTGCCTCGCACCGGCCTCCCCCTTGGCCGCGGGCGCTGTGAGGGGGATTTTTTGAGGGAATTCTAGAAAGCCTCCGGACGGGAAAGTCCGGAGGCTCTTTGGGGTCGGGCTGTGCAGACCGAACTAGGTCCGCTCGCCCAGGGCCGCGAGGATCTCGTCGTGCTCCGGGAAGCGATCCAGCTCCTTTTTGGAAAAGACGAGTTCGCCGTCAACTTCCACTTCAAAAACACCGCCCCCAGAAGCGATCAGTTCGGCATCCAGGGCGAATCGTTCACGGATTGCGTCCGCCAGACCGGCGGCGCGAGGTAGGTAGTTTCAAACCTGGCAGTATTCGATGGTCACCTTCATGGTGTCCTCCCTCGGTCGGGTTCCGGCCGGAACCGGTTACGGCGTCGCGACGACGACGAAGAAATATCAGAACTGGATCAACGGTTTCGGCCAGCGGGCCAAGGTCTCCTCGAAGGTCGCGGGTTCGAACTCGTCGACATGCACGACGGCGTCCTCGCCTCCGCCCAGGATGATATCGGCTATCCGGTCCTGGATTCCGTTGGTCCTGTCTTCCAGCAGATTACGGGCAATATACCAGGTTTCGAAAATGCGGCGACCGATCACGCTGTGCAGCGTCAAACCGTTCACAATCACGCGGTCGAAAGCCTGAATGTGGAAATTGCCCTGCTTGAGGCCGAAAAGAATGACCTCACCGCCGCGACGGGTTGCCTGGATGGCGTTGTTGACGCTGGAATTGAATCCCGCCATCTCCATGGACACATCCGCACCGATACCTCCGCAAGCCTCGCGTACCTGGGCAACGATCTCCTTGTCGGCGCTCCAGCCGTGGGGGGCGCTGCGATTCAGGTCGACCTGGATCACGTCGTCGGCACCCAACGCACGGGCCATTTTCAGATTGCTTTCCATGGGTTCGATGCCGATGACCCGGGTGGCGCCAAGGGCGCGAGCGACCATGATCACAAACAGACCGATGGTGCCGCAGCCGAAGACAGCCACGGTCTTGCCGCGCAGATCAGCGGTGGTGCAGGCGTGGACAGCGTTGCCGAACGGTTCCTGCAGGGCCGCGACCTTCATCTTGATCTTCCGCGGATCGGTAGGCCACAGCACGTTGGCCGGTAACTTGATGTACTCGGCGAAGCAGCCGTCACGCCCGATGCCGATGATCACGTCGTCGGCGCAGATGTGGGTCTGGCCGATCCGGCACTGGTAGCAAGTGCCGCAGATGATGTGACTCTCGGTCGAAACGATGTCCTTGGTACTGTAACCGTAACGCGGTGTCACCTTGGAGCCGACGCCGACGATCTCACCGACCATCTCGTGGCCGATGATCCGAGTGGTCTGCTTTTGCCGCTTGAGACTGTCGAAGATCATGCCCTTGAAAGCGACCCGGTTCCAGATGCCTCGGTCGCTGCCGCAGAAGCCGGCGTAGATGACCTTGACCAGGACATTCTCGGCGTCCTCCGGGCAATTGGACTCGTCCAGGGTGGGGGTGGGCATTTCCTGGCGGATGAATCCCCGGGACTTGTCCCAGGGCATACTGGATTTGTCGTAGACCAGGCTCTTCATGGTATCGGCGGCCAAGACGCAACCTCCGTTAAAATGATCAAAAACAGGGACCGGATCGCCGCGGCGACCGGTCCCGTAGGATGAAATCAGACTGGGGCTGAGCCTCGCTCAGTTGGGACGGCTACGGTCTTTCCCGTCGCCGGACCAATACTCGTCGTCCCAGTCTTCATCACTCTTGTGTCCCTTGCTCTCTTCCTCGGCCAGCAGGTCGTCCAGGGAGACCATTTCCGGCGTCGTCGGCTCCTCGAAAACCGGGACCGACGATTCTGAACGTTCGGCGCCGCCGAGGGCGGCCAGAAAGCGGTCCAAGCCGCCTCCGTTCACATAGTCCTCGGTCTCTGCGGTCAGGGTCTGCTCGGTCCTCGAATCCCCGATAATGTCATCACCGGAGGGGCTCCAGTTGGGGTTCGCAGCTGCCGGGTCGATGGCGGCCGTAGCCTCCCTGTCCTGTTCCTGGGCGTCCTCGACGTCGGACGCGCCATGGTTCTGACAGTAACGATTGACCAGCTCGTCCGCCAGGTCAAAATAGGCCCGGCTGCCGGCGGATTTCCGGTCGTAGATCACCACCGGCTTACCCTTCAGGGCCATCTCGCTCAGGCGGACCGTGCGGGGAATGCCGACCTCGAACAGGACCTCCGGGTAATCCTCCGCAACCCGGGCCGCCACATGACGTCCCATGCGCGTCCGGTTGCTGGCCATGGTCAGGAACATGCCCTCCAGTTCCAACGGAGCAACCTCGCAATCCGCCGGTGCCTCGGGTAGCCCTGTACCCCAACCGCTGGCCTGGACCGGGTCCTCGACCGGATAGGCGCGTTCACGGAAGGAATCAATATACTCGAGCAGGTCGTTCACCGAACTGCGGCACAGTTCCTCTGCCTGTACGGGCACCAGATAGCTGTCCGACGCCAGCAACGCGGCCCGGGTGGCGGGGCCGATGCTGGGAGGGCAGTCGATCAAGATGGTGTCGAAAAGATTGCGGGCTCGATCGATCTCCCGGACGAAGTCGTCAACACGGTCGGTGAAGTCCGTCAGTAGCGTCTCTTCCGAGTCCAGGGAGGTTACCCGAGGCGAGACGAAATACAGGTCGCTCAGAGGCGAGGCCTGAACCAGGTCGGTCAATGGACGGGCGGCATTGAAGATCTCGCCCAGACCTGTGGTCAGGTGTTCGGGTCCCGGTCCCAGGGTGCGGCAGACTCCGCATTGAGGATCGGTGCCGACAACCAGTACCGTGTGTCCGGACAGGGCCAAGGCCGCGCCCAGATTGACTGCGGAAGTCGTCTTGCCGACGCCGCCCTTGCTGCTGACCAGGCTTATCACGCGTCCGCTGACAGTATTCCAGGGCGTACGGCTGCGGGGCGCGCTCGCCGAAGGGTTCTCGGGATCAGAGGCTTGGGATTGGGCAGGCGTGCCCGCATCCGGGCGTCTGGTGTCGTCCATGGATGATGCTCCTTGATTTTGGTTCCAGACGGCCGCCGCGAGTAGAACTGCTAGCGCGGGACTGCTTCAGTTCCGGCCCTGGGCGACAGGCGAGTCCGGTCCGCAGGGTCCGGCCCCAAGGGGATTCCGGAACTGCGGGTAGCGTAAGCTAACGCATCCGAAGACAAAGATTCAATAGAAAACCGGCGCCAATGCAATATGGCGCCGGTTTTCTGTTCCTCGAGCGAGTCGCGAGATCACGGGCAAAGTTCCAGAAGGCGGTCCACGAATCCTGCGGCGCCCTCGAAAACGTCGGCGATGTTGTCGGCGATCATGTACGCCGGTGTCGTGACCATGCGATGGGCAGGATCCACAATGGACTGACGCACCGCGCAATCGATGTGGTGCGCGCCCATCTTGTTGATCATCTCGGCAGTGGCGGGGTCATTACCGATCGTCAGTTCCGGATGGAGTTCAGGGCCGAAAAGCCTGGCCAGGATAACTGGTGCGATGCACATGGCACCGATGGGCTTGCCCGCCCCGTGAGCCGCGCGCAGAAACGTCGCCACCTCTGGATGAACCTCGCATTGATCGCCATTGACCGCAAAATCACACAGGTTCTTGGCGGCTCCGAATCCGCCGGGCAGCAGCACTGCGTCCACGACCGTCGGATCAACCGCCGACAAGGGCTGGAGATTGCCCCGGGCGATTCGGGCGGATTCCACGAACATCTCCCGGCTCTGATCCGCAGCCGGCTCGCCGGCGACATGGTCGATCACATGCATCTGGGGCCCGGCCGGAGCACAGATGACCGCCTCGGCTCCAGCGCGTTGCAAGGCCAGCAGGGCGGCACACGCCTCGTGGATCTCCGAACCGTCGTATACACCGCATCCGCTGAGTATCACCGCGACTTTTAGCATGGGTTGCCTCCTGTCTGGACGGGCCGCAAGGGGGGACGAGGCCCTGGGTTCCATTGCCTTTCTTGCTTGTAGCGGTTCGGCCGTGGGATGTCAACTACCTCCGCCGTGCAGGTTGGCCGCCCAGCTAGGAAATCGCCTTGTTTGCTGATGTCCAGAGGTTAACTTTGAGCTGTATCGCGCCGGGCACTTGCCCACCTTCGGTGGCTAACTCGAACCCGGCCAGGCCTACAGGAGTAGCTGCTCAAATGACCGGAAAGATCGCAGTCGGCGGCATAACCAGGAAAGACGGACTCATACTCATTCGGGTCCTGGGGGCCCGCCCCGAGCGAGGGGTTGCCGGCCGTACCCTCTCGGCCCTGGGAAACAAGGGTCTCAACGTGACCTGCGTGACATCATTCATCGATGGCGAAGGGCTGATCAACCTCTGTTTTGCCGTGGACCGCGATGACCTGGATCAGACGTTGGGAATACTCCAGTCGCTGCAGGAGGAGATCGAGGCCCGCAGTATCGAGTACCAGCGTCGCTGCAGCGCGATTTCAATCTATGGGCCCCACTTCAGCGAGCGTCCCGCCATCGCCGGAACGATCTTCGAAACCACTGCCGTCGCCGGCATCGAGATCCACATGATCAGCACCTCGTTCTCCACCGTGTCATTCCTGACCAACGAGGACCAGGCGGTCACTGCCGTGAACCGCCTGCATGAGAACTTCCTGGTGCCCTGAGCGGGTCGCCGGTTCCCGGATCAAGAATCAGTAGTCGAAGCCGCTGCCCCCGATGAACTCGCGCAACAGCGACGTGGGAGGCACCTGGCTGGCGTCGATGGGTAGGATCAGCGAAAGCAGATCTATCAACGTGCGGGCCAGACCATAGTTGGGATCGTCCGATTCCACCGCCGCCAGCCGGGGCTCGGCCCAGAGCTTCAATACTGCCAGTTCGTAGGTCAGTCCCGAATTGAAGAACACGTCGGCGTTGTTCTGGAAGGGGAAGATATGGGCCTCTTCACCCATCCGTACCTTCGGCCAACGGCTCAGGGTCTCGGCGGCAGGGTAGCCGCGGAACTGGGCATCGCGCACGATGCGCCGGAACAACCTGCTGTGGGTAGTCTTGATATAGCTGAAACTGTCGATGTTCAGGTGGCAGAGGGCCGAGACATAGATCAGTAACTTGTCCCGATCCGGAATCGCCGGAGTCAGCTGCGGATTCAAGGCGTGAATGCCCTCGACGATCAACGGTTGCCCTCTGGTCAAGCGGGTCGTCTCGCCGTTCAGCTCTCCCTTGCCGGTCATGAAATCGTAGCGGGGCAGCTGCACTTCCTCGCCAGCCATCAGGGCTTGCAGGTGCTCGTTGAACAGATCCACACGCAGGGCCGACAGGGATTCGTAGTCGTAGTCGCCATCGGCGGCCAGAGGCGTCTCCTCCCGGTCTACGAAGTAGTTGTCGAGCGACAGGGCGAAAGGCCGGAATCCCAGGACCCGGAGCTGTACCATCAATCGTTTGGCGCTGCTGGTCTTGCCCGAACTGGAGGGGCCGGCCAATAGCACCAGCCGCCCGTCCTCGGGCATCTCCGCCACCTGTTCGGCAGTTTCCACGAAGAATTTGGCGTGGCGAGCCTCGGAGATCTGGATCAACTCCGAAGTCCGGCCCTCGACGATGTACTCGTTCATGTGGCCGACGTCCTGGACCCCGATCATCTCGGCCCAGGTCGAGTACTCGCGCATCGTTTCGAGTAGCTTGGGCTGTGGGACGTAATCCGGCACCGTGCCAGGTTGCAGCGGCACATTGGTCATCAACACGAATCCGGGGCTCTCCGGGATCAGGCGAAAGGAACGAACGTAACCGGTGGAAGGCAGCTGGCGACCGTAGTAGAGGTGGTCGAAACTGTTCATCCTGTAGAGGGTCAGCGAGTCGCGCCGGATGTAGCGAGCGGTCGCGAAATTATCGCGTTCGCCGTTGCGCTGATATCTCTTCAGGAGGGCCCGCAAGCCGAAGCGCTGGGGCGAGAGCGATAGGTCCTGGGCGATGAGTTCCCGCATACGGGTTTCGAGTTGCTCGATCTGGTCGCCGGTCAGCGGTTCATCGCGATGCAGTTCGCAATAGGTGCCGCCGCCGTAGCTGAAGTTGACCCAAAGCGCGTGGTCGGGAAAGAGCTCGTCGGCAGCCACGGCCATCAGAAACAGGACGGTTCGCTGAATCGTGGTCTGGGTCTGAGGATCCGCCAGGCGGACCAGCCGGAGGCGATCGTCCGCCCACAGGGGCTCGGCCAGACTCGTGCGGCGGCCATTGATCGACGCAATCGCCACCGGATCGTCACCTGCCAGGCTTTCCGGGGCGATCTCCTGCAACAGGGCCAGTACGGTGGTGCCGGGCACAATGGGTTGCGGACGGCCGTCGATCTCGATCTGGACAAATTCCTTGGCCATTTTTGACTCCAGGGCTAAGACTAGCTCTTGTCGTTGACGCTGTTGCCGCTATCATTGGAGGCGGAGCCGGTGTCAGAGGCGGCAGCCGGGTTCTCTTTGCTGATTATCGGCCGGGAATCGGTGATGTAAAACCCCGATCCCTTGAAAACCACACCCAGGCCGCCACTGATCACTCGCTCGACTTTGCCCCTGCATTCGGGACAGCGCTGACGCTTGGGCGCGGACATGGGCTTGAATTCTTCGAAGTTCAAGTTACAACGCGTGCACTGGTATTCGTAAGTGGGCATGGCAGCGTGCCTCCCGCTGTGCTGGTGATGGATGATACCGGTTCGAGGGGATGAACTGAACCGGATAATATGGTCGTCGATGGGAGGGGCCGCCAGCCCCAGCGGGCAATCGCCCGATTCATTCGAAAAAAGGAAGGGTACCATGAGGGTAGCGATCAATGGATTCGGACGCATTGGACGGTCGGTTTTCCGCCTGATCCAGGAACGCGAGAACATGGAAGTGGTGGCGATCAATGACATCACGGATCCCCAGGCGCTGGCCTATCTGCTGCGCCACGATACGGTCATGGGCAACTACGACGGAAAGGCTGTGGTCGAGGGCGACCATCTGGTCACGGACGCCGGCAAGGTGAAGATCACCGCCATCCGCAATCCGGCCGAGCTGCCCTGGTCCGACCTGGGTGTCGATTTCGCCATCGAGTCCACGGGCATCTTCCGCAAGCGCGAGGAAGTCGCCATGCACGTGCAGGCCGGAGCCCGCAAGGTGATCCTGACGGTGCCGGCCAAGGACGAGATCGATGCGACCATCGTGCTGGGAGTCAACAACGAGGCGCTCAAGCCCGAGCACCAGATCGTTTCCAACGCCTCGTGCACCACGAATTGTCTGGCCCCGCTGGCCTACGTGCTGGACAAGGAATTCGGCATCGAGCGCGGCCTGATGACCACGATCCATGCCTACACCAACGATCAGAAACTGATCGATGCGCCCCACTCGGATTTCCGCCGGGCCCGGGCCGCGGCCGAAAACATCATTCCCACCAGCACCGGCGCCGCCCGGGCCGTGGGCAAGGTGCTGCCTAGCCTGAACGGCAAGATGGACGGAATGGCCATGCGCGTTCCGGTGCCCTGCGGCTCGGTGGTCGATCTGGTGACCACGATGAAGAAGGACTGCACCGCAGAGGAGGTCAACGCCGCTTTGAAGGCCGCCAGCGAGTCGGAACGCTTCAAGGGCATCCTCTCCTACGGCGACGATTCCATCGTGTCGGCCGACATTGTCGGTGATCCTCATTCGTCGATCTTCGATCCGGGCTGCACCAGCGTCATCGAGGGCAACATGCTCAAGACCGTCAGCTGGTACGACAACGAGTGGGGATATTCCAACCGCGTCGTCGATTTGCTGCAGTTGATGGAAGACGTGGGCTGATCCACGTAGTTCTCCTGGATCAAGGCGCGGGGTCTCCCCCGCGCCTTTGCCGTTCAGGCTTGTTTTATTGTATAATGATGTCCGAAATGTCCGCGATGGTAGTGATCTACCGCCGTAACCTCAGTTTCGCTTCTATCAGGGGAACGTCATGCCTCGCTTCAACGATCGGTTTCTTGCTGCGCTGATGCTTCTGCTGCTGACCGGTTTCGGCATGACGACGCAAGTCGGTCCGGCCGCCGGCAATCAGGAAGTGGTCTGGGATGGCCGAGATGGACAGGGCCGCAGCGTGGCTTCCGGCACCTATTGTGCGCGTCTGATCGTCGGCGAGTTGCATCAGGTGCGAGCCTTGACCCTGGTCAGATAGATGGATTGAACCATGCTCTATCTGTTGACCGCGTCGTTACTTTGGGCCTTTTCCTTTGGGCTCATCAAAGGTCACCTGGCCGGACTAGATCCGGTGGCTGTCGCCTGTGGAAGACTGCTGCTGGCGGCGGCCGCCTTCGCTCCGTTGCTCGGACGCGATTCCCTGCCGCGCCCGGGCGTCTGGCGAGCGCTGGGTCTGGGTTCGATTCAGTTCGGCCTGATGTACATCCTGTACCTCTGGTCGTACAACTGGTTGCCCGCCTGGCTGGTCGCCCTGTTCACCGTCTTCACTCCGGTCTATGTGGTTTTGATGGCTGATCTGGCCCGGGGCAAGCTCCGAGCCCGGAATCTGCTGGCCGCCGGCCTGGCCGTGGCTGGAGCCGGTGTGGTCCTGGCCCGCGGTTTGCCGGCGGGGGCCGACTGGCGCGGAATCCTCGTGTTGCAGGGGGCCAACCTCTGCTTTGCATTCGGGCAGGTCTATTTCTCCAGATTGCGGCGCGTTACCGGGGGACAGGAAGCGGTGTTGTTGGCCTGGATGTACCAGGGAGCCGCATTGCTCACCTTGACCGGTCTGTTGGTTCGCGGTAGCAATCCGCTGGCAGGCTGGGACCGCGATGCCGTACTGGTGGTGCTGTATCTGGGCCTTCTGCCCACGGCTCTGGGCTTCTATCTCTGGAACAAAGGGGCGGCCCGCACCCGGCCGGGCCTGCTGGCAACGGCCAATAACCTGAAGGTCCCGCTGGCGGTTTTGATGTCCTGGCTCGTGTTCAACGAGCAGGCCGACCACACTCGCGTGTTGATCGGCCTGGCACTCATCGTGCTCGGATTGTTTCTGGCGCGGACCGTGAAACCCGACCCGGAGTCCGGTGATATCGCCGGCTGAAATCGATTCAGCGGTGCATCGCACCCGGATACCGCCGGCCAGTTCTCCTCAATCCGGAACTCCCGTATCCAGACTGACTCGCCAGCTGCCGTCCGGTAGGCGTTGCCACAGCGTCAGGTACCGCCCGTATTTCTCCTCGGGGCCTTCCGGTCCCGCAGACCGGCTGACATAACGTCCCGAAGTCCAGCCCAGTGTGCCGTCGATCGAGGCCTGAGCCAGGTCCGGCTCCCAACTCAACGTATAGTCCGGATCGTCGAATGCCGGGGCCATCAATTCGGTAATGGCTTCGGCCCCGGTCACTACCTGGCCGGACACAATCTGCTTGCCCCCGACGGTGAACCACCGGGTCCAGACGGCCGTCCGCCGTGGACCCTGTTCTGCCGCCACCTGGGCTGCGAACTCCCGATCCGCCTGCATCAACTCCTGCTCGTAGTAAGCTGCTGTTGCTTCAGACCGGTCGCTCATCAGTCAACCACCGTCCAGACCCAGCACCTTGTACAGGAAAGCGAACTTGTCGGCCTGTTCCTCGATCACCATTTTCGTGGGTTTGCCCGCGCCGTGGCCGGCCTTGGTCTGGATCCTGATCAATACCGGCAAATCACCCGCATGGCATTCCTGCAGGCGAGCCGCGTACTTGAAACTGTGGCCAGGCACGACGCGGTCGTCGTGATCAGCGGTCGTTATCAAGGTCGCGGGATACTCGACCCCGGACTTGAGGTTGTGGTAGGGGCTGTAGGCATGGAGCACCGGGAACAGCTCCGGATCATCGCTGCTGCCGTAGTCGCTGGTCCAGGCCCAGCCGATGGTGAAGTGCTGGAAGCGCAACATGTCCATGACACCGACCGCGGGGAGTGCCGCTCCGAACAATTCGGGGCGCTGGTTGGCCACCGCACCGACCAGGGTGCCGCCGTTGCTGCCGCCGATGATCGCCAATCTGTTGGGATTGGTGTAGCCCTCGCGAATCAGGTATTCCGCCGCGGCAATGAAGTCGTCGAAGACGTTCTGTTTGTTCTTGAGCATGCCGCCCTCGTGCCATTCTTCTCCGTACTCACCACCACCGCGCAGATTGGCCAGAGTGTAGACGCCGCCCATTTCCAGCCAGGGCAGCAGCGCCGGCGAGAAGAAGGGATTCATCGAGACGTTGAAGCCCCCATAACCATAGAGGATGGTTGGGTTGCTGCCGTCCAGTTCCAGATCCTTGCGGTGGACCAGGAACATGGGCACGCTGGTGCCATCCTTGCTGGGGTAGAAAACCTGTGTCGTTGCGTAGCCGCTGAAATCGAAGGCGATCTCCGGCGCCCGGAAGAGCTCACTCTTGCCGGCGGCGAAATCATAGTGATAGATCTCGTTGGGATTCAGGAAACTGGTGAATACGTAGAAGGTCTCGGTATCCGTGGGACGACCCTTGAATCCTCCGACGCTGCCGAGGCCGGGCATGGTGATCTCGTTGATCAAGCCACCCTGCAGGTCGAAGACCTTCACGACGTTTACCACGTCATGCATGTAGGTCACCACGAAGCTGTTGTTCAGGATCGTGACGTCGTCGATGGGGTCATCGCTCTCGGCCAGGATCTCGCGCCAGTGTTCCTTGCCGGGCTGGCGGATGTCAACGGCCACGACGCGACTGCGGGGGGCGTCGAGGTTCGTCTTGACGAAGAACACCGGACCCTCGTTACCCAGGAATGCATAGCTGGCGTCGTTGTCGTCAAGGAGGGCATGAATGGCTGCGCTCGTGCCACTTAGGTCCTTGTAATACAAACGGTTGTTGCGGTTGGAACCCTGCCAGACGGTGATCACCAGGTAATTCCCGTCCTCGCTCACCGAGCCCGCGAAACCGCGTTCCTTGTTGACGGGATCCTCATAGATCAGGATGTCCTGATCCTGGCTGTCGCCCACCTTGTGATAGTAGAGCTTCTGAAAATAGTTGGCGCTCTCGAAGGTCTCGCCCTCGACGGGCTCTTCGTAGCGGCCGTAATAGAATCCCTTGCCGTCGGCATCCCACTCGGCGCCGCTGAACTTGCTCCAAGCGACCCGGTCGCCGAGCTCCTTACCCGTGTCGATATCCCGCACGTACCACGTCCGCCAGTCCGAGCCGCTGACGCTGGTGGCCCAGGCCAGGTAACGACCATCCCGGCTGATACTCGTGCCACCCAGGGCGATGGTGCCATCATCGCTCAGGGTGTTGGGATCCAGCAGAACCCGCGGCTCGGCGCCGTCGCGGTCCTGGACGTAAAGCACGCTCTGGTTCTGCAGCCCGTCATTCTTGAGGAAGAACGTGCGGCCGGCCTTCTTGAAGGGGGCGCTGTAACGGGTGTAGTCCCAGATCTCGGTCAGGCGTTCGCGAAAGGTATCCCGCTGGGGGATACCGTCGAGGAAGCCGAAGGTGACTTCGTTCTCGGCTTCCACCCAGGCGTGGGTTTCGGCGGAATCCACATCTTCCAGCCATCGATAGGGGTCTGCGACGACGGTACCGTGGTAGTCATCCCGCTGATCCACGGTCTTCGCCACCGGATAGGTCAGTTTTTCCATAGCTACCGGATTCCTGGTGAGTCGAACGGGTTCAGTGTCAGTTTCTTCCGCCTGTTGGCTACAGCCTGCCGCGACAAGCAGGCCCAGGGCGAGGATCAGAATCGGGACAGATCTACGTGAGCACACAATCATAACGCCTCCTCGACGAGAGAGCCGGAATCAGGACGGGTTGAATCCGGGCATCATATTGTAAGGAGGTTTGGTTGTCAGCGATTCTCTTCTCGCGGTAGAATGGGTTCGTTCGGGTTTGGCGATATTTCTCTTCAACAGCTCCGGTATGACCATGGACCTCGCGGTAATCCGTGAAGACAATCATTTGCTCGCGGTGGCAAAACCGGCCGGATTGCTGTCCCAGGGCGACCGTAGCGGTGACGTTTCCTTGCTGGATGTCGCCCGGGAGTATCTGCGGGTCAAGTACGACAAGCCCGGCAACGTCTACGTGGGACTGGTACACCGCCTGGACCGCAACGTCTCGGGAGTCGTGCTGTTGGCCAGAACCAGCAAGGCGGCCAGCCGCCTCTCGGATCAGTTTCGGCAGGGAATCGTCCGCAAGACCTATCTGGCCATCGTCACGGGTCAGCTCCCCCAGGCGACTGGCGAACTGCGTTCATGGCTTTCCGCATCCGGTGACCACAGAGGTGTGACCCGAGCCGAATCCGTATCTTTTGATGGTTCGAAAGAAAGCCTGTTGCGTTATCATGTTCTGGAGTCTAGAGGCGACCGATCTCTTCTGGAAGTGTGCCCGGTCACCGGTAGGCGCCACCAGATCCGGGCCCAGCTGGCCCAGGCGGGGTGCCCGCTGCAGGGGGATATCAAGTACGGAGCCGGCGAGCGATTGCCTGCCCGTCGCATCGCCTTGCACGCGCTGCGACTGGAAGTACGCCATCCCGTCGGTGGCGACGAACTGGTACTACAGGTCGATCCGCCCGACGACTGGCCCTGGCCAGTTCGGCAGGGTCCGAGCGGGTGAATCAATGTGTGACGTGCAAGTAACGGTAGTCGGTGGCGGGATCGTCGGATGCTGCGTCGCCGCGGCGGTGTCCCGGTTGGGGATGTCCACCGTTCTGCTGGAACGGGAAACGGGCGTGGCCCGGGGAACTACGTCGCGCAACAGCGAGGTCGCTCACGGCGGGATGTACTATCCCGCCGGCTCGTTGAAGGCCGACTACTGCGTGCGCGGACGGCGCTTGTTGAAGGAGTTTTGCGCGCGCGCGGGTGTGGGCTACAAAGAGTGCGGCAAGTTGATTGTGGCTGCGGACCCGACCGAGACACCGGAGCTGGAGCGTCTGCTGAATCTGGGCCGAGAGAACGGAGTTGAGGACCTCGTTCTGTTGACGGCGGCGGAAGTTGCCAAGCTGGAACCGGGCATCCTGGCGAGTTCGGCTCTCTTTTCGCCGCGTACCGGTATTCTCGACGCCGAAGGAGCAGCTCGGGCTTACGCCCGGTTGGCTGCCGAGCAGGGCACACAACTGATGACCGCGGCTCCGGTCACGGGCCTGCGACGTGAAGGTTCCGGCTGGCGAGTCGAGGTCTCTGCCGCAAACGGCGCCCGACGAGAGGGTTGGTCCCACACGAGTCGGGTGGTTGTCAATGCCGCTGGGTTGCGGGCCGATGAAGTGGCGGCGCTGGCCGGCATCGACATCGACGAGCGCGGTTGGCGCCTGTTGTTGGTCAAGGGGAACTATTTCGGCGTGGATGCGCGGCATGCCGGCCGGGTGAATCGATTGGTGTATCCGGTGCCGCCTGCTGACGGCGCCAGCCTGGGCGTGCACGTTTGCATCGATCTGGCCGGTCGTCTGCGACTGGGACCGGATATCGAACTGCCGCCCCTGGCCGGCGAGACCGAGGATTACACGGTGGATCCACAACGCCGGGCGGCCTTCTATCAAGGAGCCCGTCGCTTTCTGCCGTGGCTCGAGGCTGAGGATCTGCATCCGGAGATGGCCGGCGTGCGTCCCAAGCTGGCTTTGCAGGGGTTCACCGATTTCGTGATTTCCAGGGAGGAAGAACCCTGGCCGGGATTGATCAATCTGATCGGGATCGATTCGCCGGGCCTGACCAGTGCGCCGGCCATTGCTGAGCAGGTAGCCGCTCTGGCGGCGGAGTTCTAGACACCGGGCAACCGACAACCATCGGCCGAGGTGATGCTTCTTGTGGATCGTGATCGGATTGTTTGTCGTCTGTGCCCTGCTGATGGTGCCGGGTCGCCGTCGCCGCAGGGGTGATTCCGATCCGTTGTTCGTGGGCACCGGCCGGCACTGGCGTCGCAATTACGGGCGTCGCTCGTTATTGAAGCTGGGCGGAGCCGTGGCGGCGGCGGGTTTGCTGGCCTACAGCGGACTGGATGAGGCTTTCGAAGGTTACCACAGCGGCGTGCTGCGCAGTTCGGGCACCGACGCAGCCGCCCGCGCGGTAAAACCCCTGGGCGAGAGGTTCTGGTTCCTGAACTGGGGACTGCTGGCGGTGGTCGATGCCTGGGTGCGGACCAGCCCGTTGAGCCGGCTCGGCCGGCGCAGCTTCGAGGCAATGGTCGTGGGACTGCCGGTGTTGTGGACCCTGCAGCGGGGTTTGGGAGCAAACCGTCCGTCCTCCGACGATGGCAATCCGCGCTGGCGACCCATGCAGGCCGCCAACTCGGCCTCGGGCCACGCATTCATTGCGGCGGTGCCGCTGTTGACCCTGGCCGAGCGGGTTTCCGGCCGACCGCTGCGAATCTCCGCCCGGTTTGCTTCCGTACTGACGGGGTGGTCGCGAATCAATGATCGTAAGCACTACCTGTCCCAGGTTATCCTGGGCTGGACCATAGCCTGGAACGCGGTGGCTGCCGTGAAGGATGATTCCGCGGATGCGGACTCTCGCCCCGTCACCACCGCCGCCGAACCCTGATCGGAGTTTTCATGCGTCGTATCGCCTGCACCTTTGTCCTGACCCTGTGTATGACCGGTCTTGTCCTGGTGGCTGCGCCCGTTGCCCGAGCTGCCGGAACCGACGGCGTGCCCGTCGATCGGCAGTACGGAGTCGCCGACCTGGCGAGCCTGCCGGTTCATCGTTCGCCGGTTTTGGATCTCGACTTCCTGGCTCTGGACGACGAGCAACGGAGTCTCGACGGTTTGCCCGAGCGTTTCGCCCTGCCGGAAGCAGTGCTGTTGAATCCCGATAATTCGGGGTCCTGGGAAACCCTGGACGATGGTCGCAGGCTGTGGCGTCTACGGATCGGTTGCGCCGACGTACTATCACTGAATCTGGGTTTCACCAGCTACGACATGCCCTATGGCGGCCGCTTGCTGATCTACGCAGCCGACGGCACCGGCACGGTGCTGCGTTTCGATCACGAGGACAACCGCAGCCACGGCCAGCTCTGGACCCCGGTGCTGCTGACGGACGAGCTCGTCGTCGAGTTGACGGTACCGGCGGCGCGCCGCCGGGCCGTGGAGCTGGAGTTGACCTCCATCGGTCGCGGGTATCGGTTCTTCGGCGAAGACAGGGCCGACAAGGCAGGCGCCTGCAATATCGACGTCATCTGCCCGGAGGGCGACGACTGGCGCACCGAGATCGCCTCGGTCGGTGTCTACCACAAGGGAGGCTCCCTGTGGTGCACCGGATTCATGATCAACAACACGGCCCAGGATGGTCGACCTCTGTTTCTGACCGCCCACCATTGTGGAGTGAACGACGGCAATGCCCCCTCGGTGGTCGTCTACTGGAACTACGAGAGTATCGAGTGCGGCGACCAGAGTGGTGGTTCCCTGGAGGAGTTCACTTCCGGATCCCTGGTGCGGGCCGACTACGCGGTCTCCGACATGACCCTGATCGAGTTGAACGAGAGCCCGGATCCCGTTTTCGGGGTCAAGTTCGCCGGTTGGGATCGCAGCGACGATGACCCGAGCAGCGCCGTGGCCATCCACCATCCGCGGACAGATGAAAAGAGCATCAGCTTCGAGAATGAGCCCTGCACCACGACCTCGTATCTGCAGGATGTCAGCCCCGGCGACGGCACCCACATCCGGATCGACGACTGGAACCTGGGCACCACCGAGGGTGGATCGTCGGGTTCGCCGCTGTTCAACCAGGATCACCGGGTCGTGGGGCAGTTGCACGGTGGCTGGGCTGGATGCGACGACCTGGAGCCGACCGAAGGCAATGGACTGCCCGACTGGTACGGTCGCCTTTCGGTATCCTGGACCGGCGGGGGCTCTGCATCTTCGCGCCTCAGTAACTGGTTGGATCCGGATGGTTCGGGAGTCATGACCCTCGATCTTTTCGATCCCGATGCCGTGGGATTGAAAGTCACACCACTGGATGGGCTGGAAGCCGCCGGCCCGACCGGTGGTCCGTTCTCGCCGGCGAGCTTGACCTATACCCTGACGAACCAGGGCGAGGAGACCATCAGTTTCGCCGTGAACTGTGATTCGACCTGGGTGACCATTGCGCCGGCATCAGGGACCATCGACGCCGCGAGCAGCGTCGACGTCACACTCGGTTTTGGCCCCGATGCCGGCAACCTGGCGGCGGGGTTCTATCGCGCAGACGTTCAATTCACCAATGCCACCGACGGCGACGGTGATACTGTGCGGCAGATCGAGCTGGCGGTCGGAGACCGGGAGCTGATTCGCGCCTTCGATATGGATTCGGATCCCGGCTGGCAGGGGGAAGGAGACTGGGCCTACGGGTCACCTACCGGCAGCGGTGGTCAGTATGGCAATCCGGACCCCATCGACGGTTATGACGGCACTCGGGCCTACGGCTACAACTTGGCTGGTGACTACGAGAACTTGATGCCGTTCCGGAATCTGACCACCGGGACCATCAATTGTTCCAGGCTGACCGGTACCCAGGTCACATTCCGGCGCTGGCTGGGGGTCGAATCGCCGTCCTACGATCATGCGACGTTCCTGGTCAGCGGCGACGGAACCACCTACAGCACCGTGTGGCGCAACACCACCGAGGTCACCGACGGCGATTGGGTCCTGGTGACCTACGATCTCTCCGAATGGGCCGACGGCAACTCCCAGGTGCGGTTGCGCTGGACCATGGGACCCACAGACAATTCGCGCACCTACTGCGGCTGGAACCTGGACAATGTGAGGATCTGGGGCTATCAGGGAGAGGTGCCGCCGGATCCCAATCAGCCGGTCTCGTTGCACATCGCCAGTTCGGTGCCCACGCCCTTCACCCAGCAGACGGTGGTGACGTACAGCCTGGCTCGCGATGCGGGCGTGCGGGCGCGGATCATGGACATCAAGGGCCGGCGAGTGCGAGATTTTGGTACCCTGGCGGGAACCGAAGGGGACAATGAGGTGATCTGGGACGGCCAGGGCGACAGTGGTCGCCGCCTGCCGTCAGGATTGTACATCCTGATGCTGGAGGCCGGCGATGAAAAGGCCCGCACCAGTTTGACGTACATTCATTGATCGTATCGAGAATGCCGCCGACCTGACGAAGCCCCGGGTGATCGCCCGGGGCTTCTATCTTTGAATCGAATCGACGCGAGTGCCTACTTCAGCAGTAACATCCGGCCGCTGCCCAGGCCGTCCGGGGTACGGATCCGGTAGGGATAGAGTCCGCCGGCGACCACGCGGCCGGCTACATCGGTGCCCGTCCAGCGCACGGCATTGAAGCCGCTGCGTCCGGTAAAATCCCGTAACAGCAACCGGTGGCCGGCCAGGTCGAAGACCTCCAGCCGACAGGGGCCGGCGGTGGTGGTCTCGAAGCGTATCTCCGTCGAGGGATTGAAGGGATTCGGAACATTGCCCAGAAGTACGATCCCGGCTTCAGGTACCAGATCCACCGGTACGATGGCCGACTCGTCGATCTGCCACTGATCTCCGTCCACGGTGTAGACCTGCTGGCCGTCGGTCGAGATCACGACATTCCCGCCCACCACCGTCAGATCGCTTGCGGGCAGAGATCCGCCATCCCCGGCGCCGGTCTGATACACGAAAGAACCGAAATAGAACAGACGGTCCAGGACGTCCTGATGGGGATGCCCATAGGAGTTGTTGCCCACCGAAATGACTGCCACTTCCGCCTGCAGAGCTTGCAGGTAGATGGCGTTGCTGCTGGTGTAGCTGCCGTGGTGGTTCACGTGGTAGACGTCGACGTCGCCCACCAGAGGGCCCACTCCGGTTTCGATGTCGGTGCCGGTGTCATCGTTGCCGATCAGATCGCCGGCCTGGACATAGTCGAACCCGCCGTACTCGATCTTCAGGGAAATGTCGTACTCGTTCTCGTAGCTGCCGTCATCGTAGGGAACGCCCAGCTGGCCGTTGCCGTTGAGGGCGATGCAGGTGGCGGTGACGCCTTCCCCGAGATCGATGACCTGGCCGGCAGTCAGAGTCTGCCGCTTGGCCGCCACGGCGGTCGCGTAGCTGCCGTAGGTCTGGGTCGTGTAGCTCCACCCGCGATCGTACACGGCCTCGCGCACTGGAATCTGGGCGATGACTTCGTCCAG